>Ga0073899_10000746_pt1 | contig 30055 bp, 27 predicted proteins | sample KloWWTmetaKNB5Ph_FD_88975 | JGI IMG/M metagenome (GOLD analysis project Ga0073899, IMG submission 88975) | Active sludge microbial communities from Klosterneuburg, Austria, studying microevolution and ecology of nitrifiers - Klosterneuburg... | ecosystem: Engineered > WWTP > Aerobic digester >... | reverse complement strand
GCGCGGCGGCTTCGCCCGCTACAGCGTCGACCGCGAGTGGCTCGTCCCCCACTTCGAGAAGATGCTCTACGACAACGCCCAGCTGCTCGGCCTCTACGCCGAGGCCAGCCGCGTGTGGCCCGAACACGGCTCCCTGCGTGAGGTCGTCCGCGACACCATCGCCTACCTCGTCGCCGATATGCGAGATCCCGGCGGTGCCTTCTACGCCGCCACCGACGCCGACAGCGAGGGCGTCGAGGGCAAGTTCTTCTGCTGGACACCCACCCAGCTGCTCACCGTGCTCGGCGACAAGACCGCCGCCGACCTCGTCGCCCGCGTGTACGGCGTCACGCCAGCCGGCAACTTCGAACACGGCATGTCCATCCTTCATCTCCCGAAGGACTACCCCGAGCGCGCCGCTGAGCTCGGAACCAGCGCCGCCGAGCTGCGCGCCGAGCTCGCCCCCCTGCGTGAACACCTGCTCGCCCACCGCTACACCCGCGTCCCGCCCCTGCGCGACGAGAAGCTCCTGACCGCCTGGAACGCCCTCCTGGTCTCCGGCCTGGTCCGCGCCAGCGAGGCCGCGACCACCTGGGGCGAGCCCGAGCGAGCCCGTGAGTGGCTCGCCCTCGCCGAGGCGACCGGCCGCTACCTCTGCACCCACCACATCACCGCCGACGGCCGCGTCCTCCGGGCCGCCTTCGCCGGCCAGGCCCACACCCGCGGCTACCTCGAGGACCTCGCCGCCCTCGCCCGCGCCTGCCTCGACCTGCACGAGGCCACCCTCGCGCCCCGGTGGCTGGCCACCGCCGGCCAGCTCGCGCGCCACGCCCTCGCCCACCACGCCGCCCCCGGCGGCGCCGGCTTCTACATGACGGCCGACGACGCCGAGCAGCTGCTCGAGCGCAGCGAGTGCCAGCACGACTCCGCGCTGCCGAGCGGCCTCGGCATGATCCTCGAGGTCCTGCTGCGCCTCGATCACAGCGAGGCCGCCCCGGCCGGCGCGCGCGCGGCCGCCGAGGCGGTGATGCACCGCTACCGCGGCGCCGTCGCCCAGCCCTTCGCGTACGCGAGCCTGCTCACCGCGGCGCGCTTCGCCGCCCCAAACGCCGTGCACGTCACCCTGCTCGCCGAATCCCCCGAGGCCGCGGCCGAGCTCGCGCGCCCGGTCCGGGCCGCCCGCGCCCAGCTCGCGGCCCCGCTCAGCCTCCACTTCGCGCCCGCCGACGGCCCCGCCCGCGCGATCGTCTGCCGCGCCCGGACCTGCAGCGCCCCCTTCACCGACCCCGCCGTCCTCGCCCCGGCGCTGCACGCCGACGACAGCATTCGATACACTGACCGCTGACCATGCCCTACGTCGAGTACGCGTGCGAAGGCCGGCTCCTGTTTCGGACCGAGACCACCGAGGACGTCCAGTTCGTCCCCAGGATCCACGAGGTCGTGGTCATCGACGACGCGCCGTATCAGGTCGTCGACGTCGAGTACTGGGCCCGCCGCCTCGGCTCCAGCGACCGCCGCCTGGTCTGCCCGACCGTCTACGTCATACCGGTCAGCGCGAGCGAGTGGGAGCAGCGGCTCGAGCGACGCGCGCCGCGAGCCCGCGAGGGCAAACCGCCCGTCCGCTACTGAGCGCGCCGCCCACGGGCGCGCGCGCGACAACCTCGACAGCCTGATGGCAGTGTGCGAGCGTGCCATCAGGCCGCTTTAGGGTCGCGCATTTATGAGCAGCACGCTGAGCATCGTCCTCGGGTTGACCTTCGTTCTCCTCGGCGTCACCGCCGTGATGCTGCAGGCGTGGCTGTGGGGCTTCCCGATGGAGAACGGGCACTCGACCGCGCCGCGCATGTGGACCCGCATCCACCGCGTCGTCGGCCTGTCCTTCGTGGCGATCTACATCACGATGATGTTCTTCATGGTCCCGCGGCTGTGGGAGTACCAGGTCGAGCTGCCGGCGCGCACCGTGTTCCACGCCGTCGCCGCGATCGTGATCGGCGTGCTGCTGCTGACCAAGCTGGCGATCATCCGCCTGTTCCCGCACTTCATGGGCGCCCTGCCCGCCCTCGGCCTCGGCCTGCTGATCAACACCGTCATCCTCGGCTCGCTCTCGCTGCCCTACGCGCTGCAGGCCCACAACATCTCCGGTGACACCCTGAGCCCGCAGAACCTCGAGCGCGTGCGCGACGTGCTCGCCGGCCTGCCGCTCCCCGAGGACGTCGACGCGGCCGCCCTCGCCACTCCCGAGCGCCTCGCCGACGGCCGCGACGTCCTGACCCGCAAGTGCACCGTCTGCCACGACATGCGCACGATCCTCGCCAAGCCCCGCAGCGGCCCCGGCTGGTTCAACGTCGTCGTGCGCATGGCCGAGAAGCCGCTGATCATGGGCGACGCCCTCGACGAGCGCGACATCCCGCTCGCCACCGCCTACCTCATCGCCATCACCCCCGACATGCAGCAGTCGGCCAAGGTGCGGATGAAGGCGATGAAGGACCAGGCCGAGCGCGTCGCCGAGGTCGCCGAGATGCCCTCCGACACCGCCGCCTCCGCCAACTCCGCCGACTCCGCCGCCGCGCCCCCGGCCCTCGACCTCAGCGCCGCCGAGACCCTCTACAAGGCCCGCTGCACCCAGTGCCACGAGCTCGACGAGGTCTCTGGCCACGGCGGCGACGACGAGGCCGGCTGGGCGAAGATCGTCAAGCGCATGGTCGAGGACGAGGGCGCCGAGCTCGGCGAGGACGAGGCCCGCACCATCGTCCGCTTCCTCGCCGCCACCTACAAGAAGAGCGCCTGAGTCCCACCTGTCCCCCGGGACAGGCAGGTCCGGCTGCTCGGCCCATCAGACCGATCGGCTCGGCGCACAGCCAAGCAGATCGCGCGGCGCGGCCCACCGCCCAGCCAGGTCGCGCTCCAGGCGGCGTTGACGACCTGCTCAGCCCAGCAGGCCGCGCAGCACCAGCGCCAGCGCCCACAACAGCACCAGCAGCTGCGCCGCGCCGGCCGTCAACAACACGAAGCGCTCGCACTCCCGCCCGTTCTCCGCGTCCGCGCTGCCCAGCAGCGGCACCGCCAGCGCCGCCACGGCGAGCACCGGCACCGCCAGCAACACCACCACCCCCGTCGGCAAGCCCGGCAGCACCAACCCGCTCATCGCCGCCGCCATCGCCAGCAGCTCGAGCGCGTGCCGCCGCGCCAACCACTGCCCGCGCCGCACCGGATAGCTGAGCTTGCCGCTCGCCCGGTCCGAGGGCACGTCCGGCAGCGCCGTCAGGATGTTGCCGACATAGCCGAGCAACAACATCGGCACCAGCGCCGACCATTGCAGCCCCGCGAAGGTGCCGGCCTGAAAGTAGTAGCCGACGATCGGCAGCACGACGCCGGTGCCGAGGCCCTGAACCAGCTCCCCGTGGCCGCGGTAGGCCAGGCGCAGCGGCGGATGGTTGTAGGCCCACACCAGCAGCGCGGCCGCGAGGGCGAGGACTGGCGCCCAGGGTCGACCCGCGAAGGCGAGGCCGCCGCTCATCGCCATCAGCGCCGCGAGGGCGACGAGCGCCGCGCTGCGCAGGGTCGCGGGCGCGAGCTTGCCCTCGGGCAGCACCCGCGATCCGCCGGAGAAGCGGGAGAAGGTCGTATTGAGCTTGTCGGTCTCGCGATCGGCGAAGTCATTGACGAACACGATCACCAGCTGCACGACCACGCCGAACAAGCCGGTGAGGTACATCCAGCCGAGGCTGAAGCGGCCGAGCGCCGCGAATGCGAGCGCCTGGCCGAGCAGCAAGGGCAGGGCAATGTTGAGCTGCGCCAGCGGGCGCGCGGCCTGAATCCACGCCGACGGGTGAGTCATGGCGGGCCAAGCCTAGATCAGCCGCGCCATGCTGGCGCTGCGCCCGGATGTGAGCCGACGCCCCGCTCGCCCACGTGCGCGTAGCGGCGTTTCGCCGCGCCACGTTTGTCTTTGCCGACGACCTGAGCTACCTCCCCCCCGCTGCATCCCGTGACCCGCTCACCCCTCTCCTCGGCCCCGTCCGCCGCATCACCCTCCGCTTCATCCGCACCCTCGTCGTCGTCGTCGCCCACGCTGGAGCACCTCCTCGACCGTCGGCTGCTGCTGTTCACCGGCAAGGGCGGCGTCGGCAAGTCGACCGTGGTCGCCGCCCTCGCGGTGGAGGCAGCCCGTCGCGGACAGCGCCCGTTGATCGTCGAGCTCGGACACCGCGCGAGCATGCAGTCGTTCTTCGGCGTCCCCCAGATCGGCCACCAGCCGATCGCCGTCACCACGGACGGCAAGGTGTGGGCCGCCAACCTCGACCTCGACGAGGCGATCGTCGACTACGTCGTCGAACAGGTGAAGATCCGTCGGATCGCCCGCTCGATCACCAGCAACCGGACCCTGCAGGGCCTGTTTCGGGCGGCGCCCGCGGTGCGAGAGATCGCCATGCTCAACCGGCTGCGCCTGTTCGAGCGCGAGCAATCGCGGGGCCGACCGAGCTGGGGCCCGATCCTCGTCGACCTCGACGCCACCGGCCACGCGCTGATGCTCCTCGACATGCCGCAGATCCTCGGCAACCTGCTCTCCGGCGGCCCCCTGCGCGGCCTCGTCGACGCCCTGACCGGCCTCTTCACCGACCCATCCCGCACCCTCCTGAACCTCGTCACCCTCCCCGCCGAGATCCCCGTGCAAGAGACGCTCGAGCTGCACGAGCGCCTCGTTCGCGGCCGCGGCATCAAGCTCGGCGCGCTGTTCGTCAACCAGGTCCCACCGCCACCCCTCGACCCCGAGCTGCGCCCGCTGCTCCCCGAGCTCGTCCAGCTGGCCACGCACGCGCAGCTCGCCGAGCTCTCCCACGACCTCGACCTCGCCACCCAGGCCCTCGCCGAAGACACGCGAGTCCGCGGACTCATCGCCACGCTCCACCGCGAGCTCCGCATGCCGCTCGCCCTCCTCCCGCGCCTCGACCCGCAGAGCCCCGACGCGCTGCAGACCCTCGGCCGCGCCGCCCTGCACGAGCTCGCCCCGCCGCCCCCGCGAAGCACCGAGTCCTTCGCGATGCAGGAGGGCGCGTGAGCGTCGCGCGGCTGCTCGCCAGCAAGTCCTTGCTGGTATGCGTCGGCCCCGGCGGGGTCGGCAAGACCACCGTCGCGGCCGCGCTCGGCCTGCAAGCCGCGCGCATGGGCCGAAGGACCCTGGTGCTGACGATCGACCCGGCGCGCCGGCTCGCGGCGATGCTCGGCCTCGACGGCCTCGACGACACCGTGCGCAGCGTGCCCATGGCGCTGATCGACCCGACCGGCGCGGGCGGCTGCGCGCCGCTCTCCGCGGCGATGCTCGACACCGGCGCCAGCTACGACGCCCTGATCCACCGCGTCACCAGCGACCCCGAGCACCGCCGACGCATCCTCGACAACCGCCTCTACCAGGTCATGTCGCGCTCCTTCGGGGCCGCGCACGCTTACATCGCGATGGAGCGCCTGTACGACGTGCTGCACGCCGGCGACCACGACCTCGTGGTCCTCGACACGCCGCCGACCCGCAACGCCCTCGACATCCTCGACGCCCCCGGCCGCCTCGCCGGCTTCCTCGAGGAGGGCGTGATCAAGTGGTTCGTGCACAACCCCGGCGAGGGCCTGCGCGGGCGCCTGTTCGCCCGCGGCGGCGCTGCGGCCACCAAGCTGCTCGCCATGATCGCCGGCGACGAGCTCGTCCATGAGCTCGGCGAGTTCTTCTCCGTCTTCATGAGCTTGCGAGAGGGCTTTCAGCAGCGCGCGCAGCACGTTCAACAGGTCCTGCGCGCCGAGAGCAGCGCCTTCGTGCTGGTCTCCTCGGCCATGGCCCCCAACCTCGCCGACGCCCAATTCCTGCACGACGGCCTCGCCGGTCGCGGCATCAGCGTTCAGGCCGCCGTGTTCAACCGCGCCTACACGGTCCTCGGCCCCGACCCGCTCCAGATCATCACCACCGCGGCCCCGCGCGCGGCCGCCCACGCCGCCGAGCTCGCGGCGCTCGGTGAGCAGCGGCCCGCGACCCGCCGTCTGCTCGCCGGGCTCGACGTCCTGCGCGCCGAGATCGCCGCGGACAACCTCGTCGGCCAGCGAGCGCTCGCCAGCTTCACGGCGCAGCTCGATCGAGGCTGCCTCAAAGTACAGGTCCCCCGCTTCGAGCGCGAGCTGCGGGACCTGCCGGCGCTGGCCCGACTCGGCGACCAGCTGTGCGCCACGGCCACGACCTGAGCGCTCACCCGCGAAACTCGTCCTTGGCCAGCCGAAGCTCCGCGAAGCTTCGCGGCGAGTCGGCGCGGACGAAGGGGTTGGTCGCCAGCTCGAGCGCCACCGTGGTCGGCGTCGTGCAGATCGGCAGACCGACGGCGCGAGCCTGCACCGCCGCGTTGTCGGGCTCGACCGCGGCGGCGAAGCGCAAATTGGCTTCCGTGTACTCGTGGCCGAACCACAGGCGAGTCGCCCCGGGCAAGGCCACCAGCGCCTGCAGACTGGCGTGCATCTGCGTCGGCGAGCCCTCGAACAGGCGCCCGCAACCGGCCGCGAACAAGGTGTCGCCGGTGAACACGTCGCCCGCGGACTCACTGCCCTGCGGCGGCAGGTACCACGCGATCGCCCCCAGCGTGTGCCCCGGGATGTACCTCGCCAGCAGCTCCTGAGCGCCGAGCCTCAGGTCGGTGGCGGCGAAGCTCTCCCCCGGCGCATCGATGAAGTGAGTCTGCCGCGGGATCCTCCCCTGATCGCGCGCATGCCCGGCGACCCACACGTCCGCGTTCTGATCGACCAGCGTAGCGATCCCACCGACGTGGTCCAGATGGTGATGCGTGGCGAGGATCCCCCGAAGCCGCAGATTGCGCCGGCGCAGGACCGCGCTCGGCGGACCAGCCTCGGAGGGGTCGACCAGCCAGGCATCCCCTGCACGCTCATCCGCGATGAGATAAGCGTAGTTGTCGCGCAAGCAGGGGATCGGCTCGATGCTGAGCGTCGGCATGGACCACGAGCATACCCGCGCTCCGGCCGCCTTGGGAGATCGACCCACTCAACGCGCCATGCGAGCGACCTGCCCGCACGGCCCACGAACAGCGTCAGCGACCGCGACCGCCTCCGCCTCGGCTGCCTCCACCACCGCCGCCGCCGCCGCGACTGCCACCGCCTCCGCCGCTGAAACCTCCGCCGCCGCCGCCGCGGCTACCACCGCCGCCGCTGCTGAACCCTCCACCGCCGCCGCCACGGCTACCGCCGCCGCCGCTGCTGAACCCTCCACCGCGGCTACCACCGCCGTAGCTCCCGCTGCTGAAGCCGCCCCCGCTGCTGCCACGACTCCCGCCGTACGACGAGCTCTGCGAGGGCACGTATTGCCCGCCACCCCCTCCGCGAGAGCTCCCCGACGTGTAACTGCTCGGACGATAACTCGAGGACGAGCCGGCAGCGCTCGCCGCACCGCGACCTCCACCGCTGCTCGGGTACGCCATCGCCGAGGGCGCATAGGTCGGCCGGTACGAGGCCGCCGGAGCCCCCCCGGACGGGGCAGGACGGCCGGCCGCCATACCCGCACCAGGGGCTGCGTAGCCGCGACCGGCGGTGCCGCCTGTCTGGGGCGCGTAGCCCGCGCTGGCACCGGCGACGCGCCGTGTACCTGTCCCTGCGGTCATGTTCTCCGGGCCAGGCGGACGAGCCGACGGCTGACCCGGTGCCGCGAATCCACGTGTCCCTGGGGACATGTTACCCGGACCAGACTGCGGACCTGACGGACGGCCCGGCGCCGCCGCGAGACCGCCGACGCCGTCGGTCCGGCCCGATCCGTGAGTCCCCTGGGGGCCGCTGGTTAGGCCGCCTCCGGGGCGACCGGCGCCGGCCTGGGCGGCTCCGGGTCGCTTGTCGTCGAAGGGTCGTCCGCCGCCGCCGCCGGTTGGGCCACCGGTCGACGCCGGGTTATGCCGTCCAGCGCCGGTCGGGCCGCCGACGCTGGCTTGCTGGACCGGGCGATAGTTGGCGGGCGGGCGGTAGTTGGCGGGCGCCCGGCCGTAGGCGTGCCAGCCGTGGTATCCCGCGCCGCCCCAGTAGTAACCGTGACCGTAGTAGCCCCAACCCCAGCTGTAGGGCGCCCACGGGTAGTACACGTTCCAGGCGAAGATCAGCGGGCTCGGCGGGCCCCAGTAGTAGCACCAGCCGCCATAATAGGGGCTGTAGTACACGAAGTTGCCGTTGACGTTGTAGTACCAGCGATCCGACCAGTACACGCGCGGGTAGGTCTCGATCGCCTGGGGATAGCTGTGCACGTAGGTGACCACCTGCACCTTCTCGCCGTTGCTGAGGACCTCCTGCCCGACCAGGCCCGGGGGCGGCGCGTTCGGGTCCACCGCGTTCGGGTCCACCACCGCGTTCGGGTCCACAGCCGCGTTCGGGTCCACCACCGCGTTCGCGCCCGGCACCGCATAGCCGTTGACCTGGGCCCCGCCCGGGGTCGCATAGGCCTGGCTCTGGACGCGAACCGTCTCATAGGCCGCGGGATTCGCCTGGACCGTGGGCGGGATCTGCTGCTCGTCCGTGGCGTAGACGGTCTCGTACTCGACGTTGCGGCTGCATCCGCTCGCGCCAGCGCTCAACACCAGGCCGCTCAGCGCGGCGACGGTCAGCGAAACAAGGCAGGAACGCTTGAACGGCTTGATCATGGGGACCCCCAGGGTCGCAAAGGACTGACGAGCACCCGCAGGTGTTCACCGGACACCTTCGCTCACCGGGCGAGCCTAGCCCGTTTGACCGGGAGCGGCCACGGAATATCCCGTGGTTGACGGCCTCGTCCATTGGCACCTATTCTGCCCGGGGCCTTCATGAGTGCGGAAATTCACGTGTTGAAGTTCCTGACGGGCAAGTACAAGGGCGAGGAATTCCCGCTCGGCCCCGACAGCGACGACTGCATCGCCGGCCGTAGCAGCGAGGCCGACCTCGTGCTCGCCGACGACGCGGTCAGCCGCAAGCACGCCCGCTTCTACGTCGAGCGGCGACGCACCTGGGTCCGCGACCTCGGTTCGCGCAACGGCACCCTGGTCAACGGCCTGGCGGTCAAGCGCCACTGCCTGCGGGTCGGCGACAAGATCGCCATCGGCGCCAGCTTGATGACGGTGCAGGTCGTCAAGCCCAGCCAGGTGAGCGCCGCTCCCCGCGCCGGCGAGAAGAAGCAGTCGCGCACGCGCCCGACCCTCGACTTCTCCAACCGCTCGATGGCCGGCAACATCGAGGAGATCCCGCTCGCGGGCGTGCTGCAGTTCCTCGCGGCCAGCCGCAAGTCCGGCAACTTGCAGCTGCGTGACGGCGATTCCTCGCGCGTCGGTCGCGTATCGATGTGCGACGGCTTCATCACCAACGCCAGCATCGAGGGCAGCGCCGCCGGCCTGCGCCCCGACAAGGCGGTGATGCGGATGCTCGGCTGGGTCAAGGGCACCTTCTCGCTCGAGAACGCCAGCGCGGACGCCGGCAGCGAGAGCCCGGTGGTCTCCTCGATCGAGCACGTGCTGATGGAGTCCGCCCGCCAGCAGGACGAGATCCTTCACCTCTCCGAGCGGACCCCGGTGCCGCGCTACAACCAGGAGGTCGCGCTGGTCAACCCCGGTCCGGTGCGCTGGCGCGGCCTGACGCCGGAGCAGCTCGACATGGTCCAGGACCTGGCCGAGGGCCGCGGTTGGGCCTTCATCCTCGACACCTACCCCGCCGACGACCTCGAGCTCACCCGCATGATCGTCGAGCTCCGCAAGAAGCGGGTCGTCGAGTACGAGTGATCTGTCCTTCGGGACAGCTCAAAGCGCGGCGACCAGCACGGCGTGCAGCTCGGCGTCGCTGAGCGCGATCGGGTTGCCCCTCATGCTGCTGGCCCGCTGTCCGCGCGACACGAGCTCGGGCAAGTCGGCCGCGCCGACGCCGTGACTGCGCAGCGGGCGGATCCCCAGCTCGGTAGCGAGCGCCCGCAGCCACGCGATCCCGTCCTCGATGGTCGCCTCGTCCATGTCGGTGACGATCCGCGCGACCTCGCGGTAGCGCCGCAGCGCCGGGCTCTGCGGGGCCCGAGCTCGCAGCGCCGCCACGTTGGCCGCCATCACCTCCGGCAACAGACGCGCACACACTGCCCCGTGCGGCGCCGGAAACATCCCACCGATCGGCCCGGCGAGCCCATGCACCGCGCCCAACGCCGCGTTCGCCAGCGCCATGCCGCCGAGCAGGCTGGCCGCGCACATCTGCGTGCGCGCCTCGAGATCGCCGCCGTCGGCCCAGGCCCGTCGCAACGAGCGCGACGCCCGACCCAGACCCTCCCGCGCGAGGCCATCAGTGATCGGGTTGCCCCGGTTGCTGACCAGCGGCTCGAGGCACTGCGTGAGCGCGTCGAGGCCGCAGTCCGCAGTCACGCCCGGCGGCAAGCTCAGCGTCAACAGCGGATCGACGATCGCCAGCCGCGGCAACATCTTCGGGCTGCGCAGGCTGACCTTGACCCGCTGCTCGCTCGCGGTCAGCACCGCGTTGCGCGTCACCTCGGAGCCGGTGCCCGCGGTCGTCGGCACGGCGATGAACGGCGCCGGCTCGCGCTCGAGCGCGCGTCCGCGACCGACGACCTCGAGGTAGTCGAGCGGAGGACCGTCGTTGGTCAACAGCGCGGCGATCGCCTTGCCGGCGTCGAGCGGACTGCCGCCGCCGATCGCCACCACGAGATCGCAGCCGCCGGCTCGCGCCGTGAGCACGCCCGCCTCGACGTCCGCGGTGCCGGGCTCACCGCTCACCGACCAGAGCTGCACCGCGATGCCAGCCGCCCGCAAGACCTGCGCGGCCGGCAACGCGCGGTCGACGTCGCGCCCGGTGACCAGCAAGGCTCTGCCACCGAGAGCCGCCGCCGCCGGTCCGAGCTGCGCCAGCGAGCCCGCCCCGAACACCACGCGCGCCGCGGTGGCGAACTCGAATTCCACGCTCACCACCCGCTGTCGTCCGGGAACAGGTTCGCGTGACGCACACCGCTGCGCGGCGAGGCCATCATCGACGCGACCGCGTCGCGCCAGCGCAGATAGTGGTCGGTCGCCTTGTGCAGCGCCGGGGCCTCGGCGCTGCGGTAGACCTCGACGAGCACGAAGCGGCTCGGGTCGTCCTCCTGCTGCAGCACGTCGAAGCGGGCGATCCCCGGCTCCTGGACGCTCGCGCGCGCGTTGGCAAGGGTTGCCTCACGAAACGCCTCGACCTTGTCGGCATGGACATGAACATGGACGTGGACGATCAGCACGGCGCCTCCACAACCACCGTATCACGAGGATCTCATCGTCCAGTGGGGCCGGAGGACGACACCAGTCCCCGACCGCGGGCCCGGCTGCGCAGCGACCCATCGGGTCGCCGTCCTAAGAACCCCGCCGCGACACGCGCCTTTGCCCGTAGGTCCGGGTTATCTTCGCCGGTGCTTTCAGGAGCCCTCATGCCGAGCTTGATGCATCGACCCTATCCATACCTCGCGCTGTCCCTCGCCGTCACCGCCTGCGGCGAAGACGGCCGCCCCGACGATTCCGCCAGCGCGACGGTGGCCTCCATGGCGACCAGCCTCGGCACCGAGCCGACCACCAGCGACACCGGCGACTCCCAGACCGGCACGCCGACCACGACGCAGAACAGCGGCATGTCGGCGACCATGACCGGCACCGACTCGACGCCCGACACCGGCACCAGCACCGACCCGACCGCGACCGACACCGGCGCGACCCAGGGCACCAGCGCAACCGGGACGACCGGTGCGGTGTGCGAGCCCGACCAGCTGTGCGGCTTCGACTGCTGCGGCGCGGGTGAGCTGTGTGACAACGGCGAGTGCGTGCCCGACTGCGGGGGCCCGCCGCCCTGCGGCGTCGCCAAGGAGTGCTGCGCGGAGGGCGACCTGTGTTACCTGGGCGAGTGCGTGACGCCTGGCGCGGCCTGCGACGAGCAGGTGTGCGCGACCAAGCCGGACCTCAACAGCTGCGGCGAGGGCTTCTTGTGCGACCCGTCGCTCAAGCTGTGCCTGCCGACGAAGGCCGACCTCGGCTGTCAGTACATCCCGCCGCTGAACCTGTTCAAGCCGGTGCCGCTGTTCACGTGGGGCAAGCGCAAGGTGATCGCCTGCGCCAAGGACCTCGACTGTCAGACCGCGGAGCTGTGCACCAACAAGGTGTGCACGCCGACCTGGAAGCACTGGGTCCCCGCCGGCGACGACATGCCGACCCACTACCAGTCCTCGTCGATCCCGCTGGTCGTCGACCTCGACGACAACTGCGTGCCCGACATCGTCTTCAACACGTACACTGGCACGAGCGCCGCCGCGAACGGGGTGATCCGGGCGATCCGCGGCGACACCGGCGAGAAGCTGTGGACCGTCACCGACCCGGCCTACCGCACCAACAGCACCTCGAACCCGGCCGTCGGCGACATCGACCTCGACGGCAAGCCGGAGGTCGTGTCGGTCGGCGACGGCAAGCACCTGGTGGCGTTCAAGAGCGACGGCACCCCGCTGTGGAAGTCCGACCCCTTCACCGGCGCGACCGGCTCCGGCTCCGTGGCGATCGCCAACATGGACAACGAGGGCCCCCCGGAGGTCATCCACGGCGCCGCCGTCTACGACCACCTCGGCAAGAAGAAGTGGGAGGGCGCCGCCGGCATCGGCATCAACGGGCAGGGCCCCATCTCCTGCATCGCCGACCTCGACGCCGACGGGCGACCCGAGCTCATCGGCGGACGCACCGCCTACAAGACCTCCGGCGTGATCGCCGGGGACAGCTTCAGCGGTAAGGTGCTCTGGACCGCCGCCACCGTCAGCGACGGCTTCTGCGGCGTCGCCGACTTCAACGCCGATGGCAAACCCGAGGTCGTCATCGTCGCCACCGGCAACGTCTACGTCGTCAACGGCCAGACCGGCGCGACCCTCGCGTCTGCCGCCATCCCCCAGGCCGGCCGCGGCGGCCCCCCCAACATCGCCGACTTCAACGGCGACGGCATCCGCGACATCGGCGTCGCCGGCTCGGCCCGCTACACCGTCTATCTCTTCGACCCCCAGCTCAACAAGCTCTCCACCCTGTGGACCGCCGTCACCGAGGACGACTCCTCCCAGGTCACCGGCTCCTCGGTCTTCGACTTCGACGGCGACGGCCGCTACGAGGTCGTCTACAACGACGAGTCCTACATCCGCATTTACCCCGGCGTCGAGCCCGACTGCGCCCTGAACCCTCCGGGCCCTGGCTGCAACAAGAACATGGTCAAGGCCGAGGAGCTGTTTCGCGACCGCAACTCCTCGCGCACCCGCACCGAGTACCCGGTCATCGCCGACGTCGACGGCGACTTCAAGGCCAACATCGTGTTCTCGACCAACAACGACTCCGACGCCGCGCTGGTCACCGACGCCGGCATCGAGGTGTTCAAGGACAGCCTCGACAACTGGGTCTCGACCCGACCGATCTGGAACCAGCACACCTATCACATCACAAACATCGGCCTGGTCGGCGAGGTCCCCGAGACCGAGCAGAACAACTGGACCACGCCGATGGGCAGCCCCTACAACAGCTACCGCAACAACGTCCAGGGCGCCTCCGACTTCTGCGCCCCCGACCTCCTCCCCTACGACCTCGACTTCGACGCCGCCGTCTGCGCGGACCAGCTCGACCTCTCGGTCTACGTCGCCAATCAGGGCTGCCTCGGCGTCGGCCCCGGCGTCAACGTCTCCTTCTACGAGAAGACGCTCGGCCTGCTCGGCACCGTCAAGACCCAGGGCCCGCTGGTCGCCGGCGGCGCCGAACTCGTCAAGCTGTCGGTGCCCGGCAAGTTCGACTCGGTCACCGTGTGGGCCGTCGTCGACGACGACGGCATGGGCGTCGGCCTCCTCAACGAGTGCATCGAGGACAACAACAGCGCGCCCGAGTCCACGGTCTGCATCCCGCCCGGCTGAGCGCCGAGCGCCCGCTGCGCTCGGTCGCGTGGCCCGTCGACGGGCGCCGGGGTGGCCCCCGGCGCCCTCGCCGAATTCGCGCTTCTCCCGGTCGCCCGCGTGCGGCGCGGACGGGCTCGCGTCATAGCAGGCCATGCGCGAAGACAGCATCTACAACCTCCTGCACACCGACCACGAGACCGTCTCGGCGCTGTTTCAGCAGATGGCGGCCGCCGAGGACACCGCGACCCGCGAGCGGCTGCTCGGCGCGCTCAAAGAGGAGCTGCTGGTCCACAGCCAGGCCGAAGATCAGGTGTTCTACCGGCCGCTGAAGGAGAGCGACGAGACCCGCGAGCTCATCCTCGAGGCCACCGAGGAGCACCGCATCGTCACCCGCGTGCTCGGCGAGCTCGAGCGCCTGAGCGCCGAGAACGAGCGCTGGGCCGCTCGCCTCAGCGTGCTCAAGGAGCTCGTCGAGCATCACGTCGAGGAGGAAGAGGGTGAGATCTTCAAGAAGGCCAAGACGCTGTTCGATCGCGAGCGAGAGCGCGAGCTCGGCACCGCCTTCCTCGAGCAGAAGAAGCTGGTCCTGGCCGAGCTGCGCAAGGGATAGCGATCAACGAGCGTCGGCCGCGCAGACACGGGCGCCGCGGCGGTCCTCGAGCCGGTCTGGCCCGCGGCAACACTGACCGGGAGCGCCGCAACGCCCGCGCCGTGCGCCCCGCTTGCTGCGGCCGCGAAGGGTGCTCCTGTCCGGTCATGCTGCCGCTCTCCGCCAAGCACTGGTTGCCGACGAGCGCAGTGCTCGTCTGCCTCGCTCCCGTTGGTACGGCGCTGGCCTGCCCCGACTGTCCCACCGCGCGGGCCGCCCGCACCGAGCTGCTCAGCGATCCGAACCTGTGGGCGCACGTCACCCTGCTGCTGCTGCCCTTCGTGATCGTCGGCGTCGGCTGGGCGCTGGCGAGCCGCCTGGGACCCGATCGCCCGGTCGTCGCCGCCGGGGCTATCCTCGGCGTCGGCCTCGGCGGCTTCTTCGACGGCATCGTGCTCCACCAGATCCTTCAGTGGCACAACATGTTGTCCTCGTGGATCCCCCCGGACGACCTGGTGACGATGAAGGTCAACATGATGTGGGACGGCCTGTTCCACATCTTCACCTGGCTGATGACCGCCCTCGGCCTGGCCCTGCTGTGGCGCGCCGGTCAGCGACCCGAGGTCCCCTGGGTCACCCGCAGCTTCGTCGGCGCCCTCCTGCTCGGCTGGGGGCTCTTCAACACCATCGAGGGCGTGATCGACCACCAGTTCCTCGGCGTGCATCACGTCCACCCGGGCGCGTACGAGCTCGCGTGGGACCTCGGCTTCCTCGCCTTCGGCCTCACGCTCATCATCGGCGGCCTCGCCATGATCCGCCAGAATCCGCCGCCGCCCGGGATGAGACCATGAGACCGGCCGCCTAGCGCTGCGCCGCCTTGCCGTCGCCGCCCGAGCCCGTGCGCTGGCCCTGGCCTTGCGTGCCCATGCTCTGGCCCGGCTTGCCCACGCTCTGGCTCTGCTGTTGCTCCTGCCCCATGCGCCCCTCGAGCACCGCGCTCAGGTGACGCTTGGCCTCCGTGAGGTGGCGGGCGTCATCCTCGTAGAGCTGGCGCAGCAGCTCCGTGCACTCCGGCGAGTTCGCCGTCTCCGCGTCCTGCATGTACTTCTGATAAGCGAGCAGCGCTTCGGCCTTGCTCTTGACCACGCTGACCCAGTCGTAAGCGAGGTCATCGAGGGGGTGCTGGTTGTCGGTGATGGATCCGTCGTGTGCCATGATGTCCTGATGTCCTTTCCTGGCCGCGGTCCGTCCGCGGCGTTCGCCGCTACTTGGTGGCAACGTAGCGAGCCGGCCAGCGAAGCCGTCGCGCAGCGGCGAATCAGGGCGGCGGGCCGCCGATCCACGGTCGAGGACGGGTCGCCCCGGGGGCTCCGGGCGAGGGCGGCGCTCACCCGCGTCGACGTCAGGCCGCGCCGCGTAGGCCCGGCGTACTCGGCGGTCGATGGACTTTGTGGTACACGCAGACCGGCATGCAGCTCGCCATTCCCCGCTTCCAGTTTCGCTTCGTGCCGGCGATGGGCAACGTGATCCACCCGGGTAACTTCCACCCGGTGGGCGCCCAGGTCGGCGCCGAGGCGCTGGTCGACCGCACGCTCGCCGCCGTGGCCGAACGGCCCGCTGCGGGCGCCGCGGGCAACTGGCTGCTGGTCGGCGGCTCGGGCGGCTTCGGCAGCGCCGCGCGCGTCGTCCTCGGCGCCGGCCTCGGGGCGCACACCTTGAACCTGTCCTTCGACGCCGCCCCGCAGCCGGACAGCTCCAACAAGCTGCGCAAGGTCGGCTCACCCGGGCATCATCGCAGCCTCGCGATCGAGCGCCGCCTGCGAGGCCTCGGCCTCGTCGCCCGGTCGCTGAGCGGCGACGCCTTCGACCCCGAGGTCCGCGCCCGCACGATCGCCGAGATCCGCGAGCACCTCGGGGGCAAGCTGCACGGGCTGGTGTGGGCGCTCGCCGCTCCGCGGGCCCTCGATCCTCGGACCGGCAAGCCGGTCCAGAGCGTGCTCAAGCCGCTCGGTCGCCCGGCCCACATCCGCACTTTCACCGGCCGCGGCGAGGGCCCCGAGGACCTGCCGCGCGTCGCCGAGTTCACCTTGCCGCCCGGCAGCCCCGAGGAGGCGGTGGCCACCCAGTACGTCATGGGCGGTCGCATCGTCGAGCAGTGGATCGACGCGCTGCTGACCGCCGACCTGCTCGCCGACGGCTTCACGCTGCTGACGATCTCCTACCGCGGGAACCCGCTTAACGCGGCGGTCTATCGCGAGGGGCTGATCGGCCTCGCCAAGGCCGACCTCGAGTTTCACACCCGCGCGCTGCACGAGCTGCTCAGGGCCCGCGTCGGCGGCCGTGCCCTCGCCGTCGAGGGCCCCGCCGTCGTCACCGAAGCCTCGGGCGGCATCCCCGGCGTCCCTTATTACATGGCGCAGCTGCTCGAGGTCATGGGCGAGCGCTTCGAGGACCCGCTCGCCTCGATGCTGCGGATGTTCCAGACCAAGCTGCCCCTCGGGACAGATGAGCCCGGCGTCGACGAGGAGGGCCTGCTGCGCATGGACGACCGCGAACTCGCGCCGGAGGTGCAGGGCGAGATGCAGCGCCGCTTCGACGCGCTGCAGCCCGGTGATGCCCTCGACATCGGGCTCTACCAGCGCTTCATGGACGAGTACGCGCAGACCCGCGGCTTCGGCCAGCCTGGGGTCGATTACCAGGCCGAGTTCGACACCGACGCGATCTGCCGGCCCTGAGCCGATCGGCGGTGCGCGGATGCCTCATGGGCGCCGCTCTCGAGCGAAGACGCAGTCAGCGCCGGCCCTGGCTTGTCCCAGAACGAACGTTCGGGGCGTGGCGCTTGCCCTGCCCGCGAGGTGGCGGCCAAGATCGGACGGTGAGCCAAGCGCAGGATCCATGGAGCGCGACCCACGTGTCGTCGCTGCTGCCTTCGGCCACCGAGACGGCTCCTGGCCGACGACCGGTGCTGATCGCCATGTTCGGGTCCAACCCGGGCACCGTCTACCCGATCGACGGTGAGATGATCATCGGACGCGGCGAGGAGGCCTCGATCACGATCCCCGACGACCGGGTCTCGCGTCGACACACCCGGATCAGCGCGCAGGGCCCCGACCTCGTCCAGATCAAGGACCTCGGCAGCAAGAACGGCACGTGGGTCAATGGCCGCAGGATCGCCAGCGCCGAGCTGCAAGACGGCGACACGATCCAGGTCGGCAACGAGGTCGTGTTTCACTTCGTCTACCGCGACCCCATTGAACAGCGCCTGCTCGAGCGCCAGAAGATGGAGGCCATCGGCCGGCTCGCCGGCGGCGTCGCCCACGAGTTCAACAACCTGCTCACCGTCGTCCTCGGCAACCTGTCCCAGCTGCAGCGCGAGCTGCAGGCCGCGCCCGCGACCACCGAAGTGCAGCTCGACATGCTGCGCGACGCCATCGGCGCCGCCGATCGCGCCACCGAAATGACGCAGCAGCTCCTCGGCCTCGCGCGGCGGGCCAGGCCGAGCGACGTGCCGGTCAACGTCAGCGCGCTCGTCGAGGACCTCGGCCGCCTGGTCGGACGCACTCTGGTCCGCGACATCGACATCAAGCTGGAGATCGAGCCCGGCTTGCACATCCGCGGCCAGGCGCCCGAGCTGCAGCAGGCGCTGCTCAACCTGTGCCTCAACGCCCGCGACGCGATGACCCGCGGGGGCACCTTGACCCTGCGAGTGCGCCGCCTCGGCCACGACGACCCCAGGCGCCTGCGCGACGGCCTGCCCCGCGGCAGCTTCGTCGAGATCCGCGTCGAGGACACCGGCGTCGGCATGGATCCGGAGACCTTGAAGCACGTCTTCGAGCCCTTCTTCACCACCAAGAGCCAGGGCGAGGGCACCGGCCTCGGCATGTCGATCGTCCACGGGATCGTCACCGGGCACGGCGGACACATCGACGTCCAGAGCCAGCCCGGCCGCGGCACCACCATCGCCGTGTTCCTGCCCTGCGTCGAGGCGCCAGCGTTTCGGCCGCCGCCGCCGCCGACCAAGCCGGGCCTCGTCCGTGGGCCGAGCCACACCGTCCTCCTCGTCGAGGACGAGGACGCCCTCCGACGCAGCGTCACCCGCATGCTGCAACACCTCGGACACCGGGTGTTCAGCGCCGCCGACGGCGTCGAGGCCGTCGACCTGTTTCGCCGCCACATCGCCGAGGTCGACCTCGTCATCCTCGACGTCAGCATGCCGCGTCAGAGCGGCGCCCAGACCTTCGAGGCGCTTCGCGCCATCTCGCCGACCATCAAGGTCCTGCTGTCCTCGGGTTACCACGGCGACCACCTCGAGCCGGCCCTGCGCGCCAGCGTCGACGGCTTCCTGCCCAAGCCATACAGCCTGCAGCAGCTGGTCGACGCGCTGAAGACCGTCGGCTGAGCGCGGCGCTCACGGCAGCTCGAGGGGGACGCGGATGCACTGCTCGATGTCCTCCGAGACAGGTCGGTCGGCGCGCCGAAGTTCGTCCCCTGCCAGCTCATAGACCCCGGCAGCCGCGCGCAGCGCCGTCGGCGGCTCCTCGCTGGCCGCGCCGGCGAGCCGCGGCCCCGGGAGGAGAACCAGCGTGTCACCGCAGACCCAGGGGACCAGCGCGTGGGCCGGCCCCTGGAGCGTGCTGTCGCCGAGCACCGGGCGCCCGAACCACAGCGGGGCGAAGCGCAGCGTCCGGCCGCCGAGGGCGGCGCCGACGAACGCCGCGTCCGCGAGCTCGCTGTTCGGGTCGGCGCGAACGGCGAGGAGCAGCGGCCCCAGCGAGGTGAGCGCGCCATGGAAGCGACAGCGCCCGGCGCAGTCCTCCGGGGGCACGACCTCGAGCGCCAGCGACGGCGCCGCATCGGTCCGCCGCAGGATCATTTCTGACATGTCTCCGGGGACAAGAACCCAGGGACATGTCGCATCAGTCATGTAAGCGAGCGCCTCGGCGGGCGTGGGCGCGCACGAGGGGCCGGGCTCGGGGATGGGAGCCGGCTCGGCGGTGGTGACCTCGGCGGGCGTGGGCGCACAGGCGACCGCGACCGCGGCGACCACGACCGCGGCGGTGCGCGCCCGGGGCTTCGCGCGCGGTGGCATGCGCGAGCGGCTCAGATCGCGGGCTCGACGTTGGCCTTGATGCAGCCGGCGCCCTTGCTGTCGATCTTGCCGCGGCGGTCGCTGAACGACTGGACCTGCCACAGCGTGTTGCCATCCTTGTCGCGACCGAGGACACCGGACAGCGTCCCGAGCTGGGCGAAGGAGGACAGGCCGGTCGCACACTCGGCGTTCTCGGTCAGCGGCGCCGGTCCCCACAGGATCACGCGGCCGTCGAGGGCGTTCGAGTCGAGCGTGCGATAGCGGACCGACATCTTGTAGGACTTGATCCCCGTCTCCTGAATGATCTGCTCGAAGCCGCCTTCGGGGATCTCGCACTCGATGCGCTGCGAGACGTCCTCGCTGCACAGCCGCGTCCTCCACTCCTCGAAGATCGCCGGGCCCATGTCATCGGGGCCGTCGAGTCGCATCTCCGGGTGCTTCATCGTGTAGTAGTCGATCAGGCACTGCTCGTAGTTCAGCGTCACGATGATCTCGTAGGTCCCCGGGAAGGGGTCGACCATCACGCTCTCGCCCCGACCGAGCTGGACGCAGGTGAAGCCGAACTCGTCCACCTCTTCTTCTTTGCAGCTCAACGACAGTACGCTGGCCGTGCAGCCAGCCATCAACATCACCGCGCGCAGTTTCGCCTTCATTGCCCGCAGTCTCGCAAACCCGGGCACGTCGCGGCAAGCGGTCTGGACGCCGCCCATGGCGGCGCCTCGCCAGCCCAGGCATGACTTCGACCGTCCGTCGACAAAACGCCGTTCTTCGCCCTCCGGGAGGCCCCAGCTGCGCCTGTCGGCTGTGATACGCGTCACCGCGGGCGCCGCGGACCGGTGTTAGCCTGCGAGCCTCGATCGCGCCGCTATCGTCGTCCTGACGCGGTTTCCGCGGCCCTTCGGCCAGATCTCCATGCTCGCTCCTTCCCTCACCCGGGTGCCCATCGAGGGCCGACTTCGCGCCGCGATCACCAGGGCCAGCGCCGCAGCCGCCTGGTGGCGTGAGCAGGCGACGCTGAGCCCCGCAGGCCACCTGCTGAGCGTCCCCGACATCGGCCTCAGCTGCGAGATCTTGCTCGCCGACCGGCTGTTCCACGACCTGAGCCCGGCCGAGCGCCAGGGCCTCGCCGGCTGGGTCCGCGCCAACCAGCAGCCCTCCGGCGCCTGGCTCGACCACGCCGGCAGCCCCGACCTGTCGCGCACGGCCCTCGGCTGGTGGGCCCTCGTCGAGTCCGGCGACGACCCCGACGCCGAGCATCTCGTGCGCGCCCGAAGGATCGTCCACGAACTCGGCGGCGCCCAGCGCGGCAGCATCGAGCTCCGTCTGTGGCTGGCGATGGCCGGTCACATGCCCTGGGCCTGGCTGCCGACCATGCCCGCAGAATTGTGGCTGCTACCGACGCTGGCCTGGCTCTCGCCGAGCCGCGTCTCGCCGTGGGCCCGCGGCGTGATGACCCCGTACCTGCTGCTGTCGCGCGCGCCGGCGCAGGTGCACGTCAGCAGCGCGGCCTCGCTGCTGCTGACCCGCCCCGACGGCGAGCCGATCCTCCCGCGTCTGGTCCAGCCGGGCCTCGCCGGCGATCTGCTGCAGGCCTTCGACCAGAGCGTCAAGCTGATCCGCAAGCTCCCACGCGGCCCGATCCTCGCCGCCGCGCTGGCCCGCGTGCAGCGCTGGCTGATCGGCGCGCAGCAGTCCCACGGCGGCTGGTTCTCGGTGCGCCCGACCTTGCTGAGCCTGATCGCCCTGCGAGTGATGGGCGCCAACTTCGACGACCCGCGGATCGTCCGCGGCCTCGCCTATCTCCGGCGCGCCCGCGGCCTCGCCCGCCTGCACGGCCGCCCGCATCTGGTCCAGGGCCTCACCTGCCCGCCCCTGGCGACCCTCGCTCGCCTCGCCCGCGTCGCTCTCGCCGCCGGCGACCCGGCCGGCGAGGCCGCGATCCCCTTCCTCCTCGCCGAGGAGATCCGTCACCCCGGCGAGTGGCAGCTTCGCACCAACGCCCCCGCCGGCGGCTGGCCCTGCGAGGCCGGCGCGGACAAGTACGTCGACACCCTCTCCACCTGCGCGGTCCTCGACGCCCTGCTCGCCCTCCCCAAACACTCCGGCCACCAGAGCCAGGCCCGCGCCGCCATGCGCCGCGCCGTCGAGGTCCTGCTCGCCATGCAGGAGCCCGACGGCGGCTTCGCACGCTTCGAGCGCGGCGAGTCCGAGGTCTTCATGACCCGCTTCCCCCTCCGCGACGCGCAGCTCCTCGCCGCCGGCTCGCCCACCGACTCCGCCCGCGTCTGCGTCTCCGCGGCCGCGCTGCGCCAGCTCGCTCGCCTCGGCTTTCAAGCCGACGACGACCGCATCGCCCGCGGCCTCCAGTGGTTGTGGCACCGCGTCACCGTCGACTTCGCCGGCTTCGACCTCGGCACCCTCGCCGAGCTCGCGCTCTGCAGCGCCACCCTGTGCCCGCCGACCCATCCGCTGCGCCAGACCGTCGAGCGTCAGCTCCGCGGCCGCCAGCGCGAGGACGGCAGCTTCGGCGCCCCGGTCGACACCGCCATGGCGATGCAGGGCCTGATGGCCCTCGAGGCGCGCCCTTGCATACAGACCCAGCGGGCCGCGCGTCACCTGGTCCAATTGTTGGACAGCGGCCCCTCCGAGCTGACACAAGCGGAGCTGTCCGAGCGCCTGGGTGGCGCGTCGACGGCGGGTTTCGGGCTGAGTCCGCGGTGCCAGGACCCGAGCGGGGGCGTCCGCGAGGCCGCCCTCGCGCTGACCCGCTTCGCCGAGCAGGGCGGACAGCTCTGAGCGGCGCTCGTCACCTGGCCCGAGAGCCAGCCCCAATCATCGCGTTGATAACTCGAGGATGCCCATGAACGCACCGATCGCCAATCACACCGAAGCGCCGGTGCAGCCGGCCAGTCGCTATGACGTCGTCATCATCGGCGCCGGTCTCGCGGGCTGCGCCGCCGCGCAGGCGCTCGCCCTCGCCGACCCGGGCGGTCGCCGCAAGATCCTCCTGATCGATCGCCACCCCGGCTCCTCGCCGCGCTTCGCCGGCGAGTTCATCCACCCGCGCGGCGCGCAGATCCTCGCGGACCTCGGCTTCTACGGCGCGCTCAAGGCGGCAGGCGCCGTCGACGTCGACGGCTTCACCGTGCTCGAGCGCGCCGATGGTCGCTACGTCGAGCTGCCCTACGCGGAGGTCCCCGAGCAGCGCAGCCAGGGCCTCGCGGCTCACCACAAGACCCTCGTCCGGACCATGCGTAAGGTCGTCCGCGACCGGCCCCAGGTCGACCTCTTCGAGGGCTGGACCATCCAGGAGCTCCTGCGCGGCTCGGGCGAGCGCGTCCACGGCGTCGCGCTCGCGGGACCGGGCGGCCAGCAGGTCAAGGTCCACGCCGACCTCGTCATCGGCGCCGACGGCAAGGCCAGTCAGGTCCGCAAGCTCGCGGGCATCCCCGAGCAGCGGCACACCGTCGGCTTCACCGTCGGCCTCGAGCTGCGCAACGCCCGGCTGCCGGCGCCGACGTGGGGCAACATCATCCTCGGCGCCTGGGGTCCGGTGCTGGTCTACCCGATCACGCGCAGCCCCGACGGCGACCTCGTGTACCGCGTGACCCTCGACCTGCCGGCCAACCTGCCGGCCAAGGGTGCCCGCCTCGCGGAGTTCCTGCTCGAGACCTTCGTGCCCTTCTTGCCGCACCCGCTCGCCGACCAGATCGCCGAGGCGATCACGAGTCACAAGGGCCCCTTCGAGATGGCGCCGACCGTCAACCTCCCGGCGCCCACCGCCGTGCAACCCGGCCTCGCGCTGATCGGCGACGCCGGTGGTTGCTCGCACCCGATCACCGCCAGCGGCATGACCATGGGCCTGCGCGACGCGGAGTGCCTCGCCGAGGAGGCCCGCCGCCGTGTCGACGCGCCGCCCCACGAGGCCTGGCTCGACGACAGCAGCTTGCGCCGCTACCGGGCCGAGCACGACCGCTACGTCCCGACCCGCCAGGCCCTCGCCGACGCGATCTACGAGGTCTTTCGCGGCGGCAACGAGGGCGCCCGGGCCATCCAGCGGGCCCTCTTCGAGTACTGGGCCTCCGGCCCGACCGCCCGCGCGCGCTCGATGGCCCTGCTGTCCTGCGCCGAGGGTCGCCCCCAGGTGTTCCTCAGCGAGTACCTCAAGGCCGCCCGCTACGCGCTCGAGTCCAGCCTCATCGCCCGTCACGCCGCCCACCTCCCCACCCGCGATCGCCTCCGCCAGGTCAGCGGCGCCATGCAGCTCGCCAGCCACAAGCTCGGCCTCGTCGCCCAGGTCATGTGGGCGCAGGTCCGCCCGGCCTGGTTGCCGCACGACCGCATGTTCCTCTGATGGGGTCACCTGGCCCCAGGTAGCGGGCGACCCGCACCGTCCCTCGCGCTCCTCGGCGCGCCCCGCTGCATCGTCGTTCACCGGGGTCCGCGACAGGATTTCGCAGGCCGCGCCGCGTCGCGGACCGCGGCCATAGTTTAGGCTCGTGGCTGTGGCCCGAGACCGCACACCCGAAAAAGTCGAGGATGGAGCAGCGACCGCGATCCCGTCACTGGCGCGCGAACTGTTCGCAGACACCCTCCCCGACGCGCTGTCGAGGCCGCTGTCCGATGGTTTGCCGCCCGAGCCCACGCCGCCCACGACGATCCCCCCGCGCGAGCGTGACGACGAGTTGATGGCCGACCCGCCGCCGGCGCACTACAACCGCGGCCGCCTCGGTGGTTACGCCGCGGGCGCCGGCATGCGTCGCGTGTTCATCGGCCTGGTCGTCGTCCTCGTGACCGCCGGCGTCCTGGTGGTGTCATGGTGGGCCCGCACCCGGCCGCCGGAGCACCCGCAGCAGTTCCAGCTCCCGGCCGGCACCGACCTCGACGCCCGGCCGCGGACCATGGCGTGGTCCGGCGGCAAGGCGCGCCTCGGCCTCGACCGCCAGCCGCCCGGCATCCTCGCGATCGAGCTCCCGGATCGCACCTTGCGGCTCGCCGAGGGCAGCGACCAGGCCCAGCTCAAGCTCGAGGTCCGCGACGGCAAGACCGTCGAGCTCAAGGTGCTGTTCGGCGCGATCGTCGAGGAGCTCGGCCCCGGCGCCCGGCCGCTGCTCGGCGACTGAGCGCCGACACGACCGACGACCGACGACCGACGACCGACGACCGACGACCGACGCCTGACGACCGACGCTCATCCCGGCGCCGGCATGATCGTCGCCAGCGCTGCCGGCCAGGGCGCGACGAAGCGGACCCGACGGCCGTCGCCCGGATGGTCGAGCTCGAGCGAGACCGCGTGCAGGGCGTGGCGCGACATCCCCAGCTCCGCCTCGAGCTCCGCGAGCGGCCGGCCCCCGTCGACGATCGCCAGGAAGCGCGCCTCGTCGAGGCCGTACAGCTTGTCGCCGAGCAGCGGGTGCCCGATCTCCGCCAGATGCACGCGGATCTGGTGCTGCCGACCGGTCTCCGGCCGCGCCTCGACCAGCGTGATCGGCTCGCCGCGAAACTCGCCCCACGCCAGCGCCTGGACCTCCGTCACCGCCCGCAGCCCGCCCTCGTCCGCCGCGCGCGGGCCGATCTTGATCCGCACCGCCGAGCCTGCTGCTGGTCCGAGAGACATGTCGATACGGACATGTCCTTTGATACATCCATGACACAGCGCCCAGTAGCGCTTCTCGATCGCCCGGGCGAAGAAGGCCCGCTTGAGCGCGCTCGCCGAGCCGCCGTGGCGCCCGAACACCATCACCCCCGAGGTCTCACGGTCGAGGCGATGGGCCATCTCCCAGCCGTGGCCGGCGCCGAGGCGCTCGCGCAGCACGGCCGTGAGCGTGTGGCGGTGATAACGAGCCGAGGGGTGCACCGGCAGCCCGGCCGGCTTGTCGAGCACCAGCAGCTCGGCGTCGCGGTGGAGCTCGGTGTAGTCCAGGACCACCGGCGGCTCGCGAGGCGCCGGCCGCTCGACGATCAGCGCCTCGCCCGCGCGCAGCCGCTGCGCCGGTCGCCAGATGACCTCCCCGGTGCTGGCCCGCCGCACTCGCCCCGCGGCCACGATCTCTTGCACCCGCGTCCGCGACAGTCGGGCGATGCGACTGGCCAGGAAGCGGTCGAGGCGAAAGCCATCGCGCCCGGTGTCGACGACGAGCGGGATGAAGATCGGGTCCTCCTCGTCTTTCGCGTCCACACCGGCATGCTATAACGTCCGGCGATGACCGACCCCGCACCGTCCATGCCTCCGCCCGCGGAGGACCCTCAGGGCTCGCTCGGCGCCGTGTTGATCGGCGGGGCGATCCTCCTGATCGCCGGCCTCTTCATCTTCTGGCCCGAGGGCGAGTCCGCCAGCGCTGCGCGGCAAGCAGCGGCCAGGGGCGCGGCCGCCGAGCAGGGCAGCAACGCCGTCGCTGGCGGCGCGCGCGGCGGCCTCGCGCGTGGCATCGACCCCCGCGATGTCGACCCGGCCCGGGCCCAGGTCAAGAAGGACCCCGAGGCGCGCGTCACCGCGGGTCTGGTCGCGCCCGCGGGCCTCACCATGGCGCCACCGCCGGTCCCGACGCCCGAACCGACCAGCTTCGCCAGCAAGGCCGAGGAGATCGCCTACGTCGAGAAGAAGCTCGTCCAGGCCCGCGCCGACCTCGACGCCCGCGCCGTCTTCCTCGAGCGCATGGAGAAGATCCAGCAGAAGAGCAAGAGCGTCGACGAGGACGAGCGCAACGCCGGCCGCGCCAAGATCGTCAAGCAGAACTACGAGAACGCCCGGGTCCGCGTCGAGGAGCTCGAGAAGCGGCTCAAGTCGCTGCGCGACGTCAAGCTGTAGGCTTCATCTGTCTCTTCAGACAGCTCGAAGGTCGCCTCAACCTCGCGCGGCCCTGGCGTCCGTCGCCGCGAGGCCCAGCGTCGCGGCCAGCTCGGCCCGCAGCGCGGCGAAGGGCCGCGACCACACCGGCTGCGCGTCGGGATCCCAGGCCGCGATCGGGAGCAGGCCGCGATCGGCCAGCGCCCGGTGCAAACGCAGCTCGGACGCCGGCTCGCGCGAGAAGGGGAAGGGATTGCGCGCCTGCTCGTCGGGGAGCCCGGGGTACAGCGGATCGTCGACGGCGATCAGGCCGAGCAGCTCGTGGGCGCGATGCTCGAGATGATCGAGGAACACAGCGTCGTAAGGGCCGACCCCGGCCCGCAGATCCGGGTCCCGACCGACCCACTTGGCCCAGTCGTAGCCGTACACGAAGTCGTGCACGTAGCGGAAGCGGATCGCCGTATCGCCGCCATACAGGCGCTGCAGCCGGGCGATCTGCGCCAGGCGGGCGCCGAGCAGGCCGACCGGGTCGACCGCCGCCCGCGCGCGTCGGAGCAGGTCCGCGGCCATGAACTCGAAGTCGCAATACAGGTTCTCCGGGAAGCTCGACACCTGCGCCGCGGTGACCTCGACCAGGCCCTGCGCGAGCGCGGTCAACAGCGTCGGACTGTCACCGGGGGCCATCAACATCGCGCACACCGGCAACAGCTCGCGGCCCTGGTCGCGCTCCGGCGCGAGCGAGCGATGCCCCCACTCGCGGAGGACCGCGTCCATCTCCGCCAGGGCGGCCCGCGCGGTGGCGGGCAGCGAGGCGCTCACGAACCGACCCCGAGCCCGCGCAGCAGCGCCAGCGCCAGCGCCAGCGTCAGCGCGCTCCCCCAGATCGCCCGGTGCAGCGCCTGCTTGTAGCGGCCTATCTCCGCGAAGGCGTTGGTGACGGCCCGCGGACTGACCGCGACCACGGCGCGCCACTGCCACAGCAGCACCGCCAGCGCCGCGGTGAAGCCGAAGGGCGACAACATCGAGTGCCCGGCCCGCGCCGCGAAGGCCCACAGCAGCGCGGCCGCCAGCACCGAGTACTCGACCACGTCACGGGCGCCCGGGTTCCCGAGCTGCGTGGCGAGGGTCGCCTTGCCGCCCGCGCGGTCGCTCTCCTCGTCGGCGAGGCCGCTGGCGACCGCGGAGGCGAAGGCCAGCGCGACCATCCCTGGAAGCACGAGCAGCAGCGGGACCGGCAGCGGCTCGCCGCTCTGCGCGTAGGCGCCGAGCCACGGCAGCAGCGCGCCGACGCCGAAGGCCTCGACGAATTCGCCGGTGCCGCGCTCGTTACAGCGCAGGGGCGGCGCGCTGTAGAGCAGCAGCAGCGCGAGCGCGACGACGCAGGCGAGGGCGAGGCCCGGGCGGCCGACCACGAGCTCCCCGCACAGGCCGATCGCCGCCGCGCACAGCCCGGCGCCGATGCCCGCGAGCAGCACCGTCTGGGGGTGAAGGATCGCGTCGGGGATCGTCTTCGGCGATCCGGCGTCGGGGAACATCTGCCGCTTGATCGCGTCGACCCGGACGTCGAACCAGTCGTTGAGCAGCACGATATAGACCAGCGCCGCCGCGGTGAAGCCGAGGCCCACCGCAGCCCCTGCCCACGACCATGTCCCCACGGACATGGCCCCGAGGACCTGTCCCACTGTCGCCGGCACCAGCAGCTTGGGCCAGCTCGCCGGCTTCAGCGCGTAGAGGAACCGCCGCGGCAGCGGGAGGAACGCCGGGTGCATGTGCTAGCCCTGCGACTTGGCCAGCTGGGCGTCGATCGCCTGGCTGAGGCCTTCCACCGTCGGGTTGCCGCCGAAGCTCTGGCCGTTGATGTAGAAGCTCGGCGTGCCCTGCACCCCGACCTCCTGGGCCTTGCGCATGTCCTCCTCGATCTGCGGCCCGGGGCGGCCCGAGGCCAGGCACTCGTCGAGCTTCGCGGTGTCGAGACCGACCTGAGCCGCGACCTCCTTGAGCTTGTCGACCGACAGCTCGCGCTGCGCCGCGAAGATCCCGTCGTGCATCGCCCAGAACTTGCCCTGCTCCTGCGCGCACTGGGCGTACTCCGCCGCCGGCTTCGCGTTCGGGTGGAAACTCAGCGGGAAGTTGCGGAACACGAACTGCACCGACTTGCCGGCGTACTTGGTCTTGAGCGCGCTGAAGGTGTCCGCCGCCCGCGAGCAGTACGGGCACTCGAAGTCGGAGAACTCGACGACGCGGACCGCCGCGTCCGCCGGGCCGACGAAGGCCGCGTGCGGCGGGTTGCTGAGGTCGAGCGCCGGCGGGCTGACGTCGGGGAGCAGGCGCTCGACCTTCACCTTGGCGCGCAGCTCATCGAGGAGCCGCATCATGACCTTCTCGCCCTGCTCGCCGTTCATCGCCTGGATCACCTGGTCGCGGACCGACTCGAGCGGCGGCGCCGACGGCGACTTGTTGGCCTCATAGAACGCGGCGATCGCCGCGTCGTCCGGGGTCGGCACCTCGGCCTCGACCTTCGCCTGCACGAACGCCGAGACGTCCTTGCCCTCCGCCGCCGCCGCCGCCGTCAACAGCCGCTGCTGCAGCATGTTGTCGAGGGTCGTATCGCGGGCCGTCGTGATCTCCTGGCAGTAGGTGCGCAGCGCCTGCTTCTCCGCCCGCGCCAGGTCGTCGCCGAGGTCCTCTACCTTGATGTCCTTGCCGTCGACGCGCGCGACCACCGTGCCCGGCGGCAAGGTCAGCGCCGCACCTGCGCAGCCGCTGGCCGACCCGGCCGCCGGCACCGCCGCGACCACCGGCACAACAGGAGCGAGCCCCGCCTTGCTGTCCTTCGTGACCGACTTGGCCGGCGCTGCCGCCGTGGCCGCCGCGGCCGACTTGGCCGGCGCCTTGCCGCGTTCGGGCAGGCAGGCGACCGTGAGAAGAAAGGCGGCGCACAGGGCCGAGGAACGTACGAAGAAGCGAGTCATGCGGGCGCGAAGAATATCCGCCCGGGCTCCAGGCCGCCACCCGCAGCAAAAAGCTTCCGGGCGCCCCCGGGTTTGTCGTAGCGTGCCCCGCGTGAACAAGCGTCGCCCGGCCCTGCTGCTCCTCGGTCTCAGCGCCGCCCTCGGCTGCGGAAAGCGCGGCCCGGCCCCCGCCACCGCCCCTCCCGCGGCCGCGGCCCCCGCCACGACACCACCAGGCCCGAGCGATCCAGAGCCCCCGGGGCCGCGCCGGCAGACCCTCCTGCGGGGCGCCACCGTCATGACCGCCGCCGGCCAGACCTACGCCCGCGCCGACCTGCTGGTCGAGGGGAGCAAGATCACCGCCGTCGGCGTCGACCTCCCGGCCCCGGCCGGCGCGACCATCATCGACCTCAGCGGAAAGACCCTCACCCCCGGCATCATCGACACCCACTCGCACATCGGGGTCTACGCCGCGCCCGGCCTCGTCGGCCACAACGACGGCAACGAGGCCACCGCGCCCAACACCGCCGGAGTCCGGGCCGCGGACGCCTACTTCCCGCAAGACCCGCAGATCGACCGAGCCCGCGCCGGCGGCGTCACGACCATGCAGATCCTTCCCGGCTCTGCCAACCTCTTTGGCGGCCGCTCGGTCACCGTGCGCTTGCTCCCCGGCGCCCGCTCGGTCACCGACGCGCGCTTCCCCGGCGCCCCCGAGGGCCTGAAGATGGCCTGCGGCGAGAACCCCAAGCGCGTCTACGGC
>Ga0073899_10000744_pt1 | contig 30106 bp, 34 predicted proteins | sample KloWWTmetaKNB5Ph_FD_88975 | JGI IMG/M metagenome (GOLD analysis project Ga0073899, IMG submission 88975) | Active sludge microbial communities from Klosterneuburg, Austria, studying microevolution and ecology of nitrifiers - Klosterneuburg... | ecosystem: Engineered > WWTP > Aerobic digester >... | reverse complement strand
GGGTCAGGCTGACGGCCCGCCGGGCCTGCACCCGCGCTGCGGCGTGACCCCGCCAGCATCGTCAGGGAGGGAATCCCGGCTGAACGACTGCATACGAAGGCCGCGAACTGACGCTGCCGACCCATACCAGCCCATCGACGCGCTCCGAAGCTGCCTGACGATCGGCCCCGATCCTTTACGGTCCGCATCTACGAAGCTGCCGCTCGCGGCCTACGGCGGTCTGCCGTCGTTCACGGCCGATGGCTTCAGGGTGAGCTGAAGGTGATCGCTGCCAGTCTGGATCGGTCGGTGATCGAGCAGATCCTCAATCACCTGGAACTGGGGACGCAGCCGCCACACCAAGCCCGACGCACGAGCCGGGCCCGCATGGCACGGGCTGCGCCTCTTCCGCCGTCAGTGCACGCTGCCAGCGTTCGCCAAGGTGAGCTTTGGCCACGAGCCTGGACGGCGCCGGTGCTTCGCGTCGGCAGGACCCTCTCAGAATTGGATTGAACTCCGAGCAGGCGGTTGTGGCTCCGCCCTGTAAAGCAATCCAGGAACCCTCGACCCGGGGCGGTGCGGCGGTCGTGGCGCCCGCATTGAGGCACTTCAGTCCAGTCTTGGCCCCGTTCCTGCGGCCGACGCGCGTGATGTACTGGAGCGGTTACGTCCAGACCTCTGTCGACTATCCTGAACGCGTAGAACGAACGACATCGAATGCCGCGGGGCTTCGCACGCGAAGATCGGCGTCGATGTCACTGCACGCGAATGATCGTGCTGTTCAAAGAGCCGTCCGGGTTGAAGACCTGCACTTGCCCCAGACGGTTACGGACGGTGAAGCAGCGCTCTTCCCCATCGCGAATCTTCTGCCACTTCGTGCAGTAGCCCCTGTCCGACAGCCACCACGTGCCCTTGTCGGTGAAGTTGTTGCCAACGGCGACGTCGGCAGTGCCGTCATCCCTCATCCAGAAGTCTGCCAATGCGCCGTTCGCGGTACGGCTGAACACCTTCTTGCCGACCCACTCGGACTTGATCCGATCAGGTGTCCAGTTGTCGTCCTCCGCGACAGCCGCTGTCGTGGCGGCTAGGGCTGTGGCACACGTGGCCCATGCGATCATCGTTGCAGGTTTCATCTTGTCCTCCCTCACGGCCTTGATAGCGCCCCATGCGACCTTGAGCTGAAAGGCAAAATTCTAGGCTCCGCTTGCGCGGTCGACGCCAATGGCCAATCAGCGCTCAGGGTCAACGTTGTGGCTGCACGGCACGCCCCGCAGTGTCACCCCGGCCTCGTGATTGGAGCCGAAGCCTGGGTCCTTTGGCGGCGGCGTCTGTCTCAAGCCGGCTTCCGGGAGCCGGAAGCCGGGTGCGGCTCAGCCCGCCTGATCCCGCCCCGACTCGCGCGCCGGCGCCTCGGGCGGCGGTCGTCGCACCAGCCCTAGGTGAGCGAGGATCTTCTCGATGACTGGCCGCTTAAGGCTGCGTGTGTTCAGGTTAGACCGGCAGCTTTGCGGCGCCGAGATCAGGACAGCGGATGTCTCTTCAGGGCCGAGAGTGACAGTTCGCCGGCACGCCAGCAATCTGCCACTCGGTGGCCCTGGTGGTGGCTCCCCGCCGGCGAGCCGCTCAGGCAGGGCGGCGACGGGTCTGGTTAGCGACCGCAAGTTGACCGAATTCACCCCGAAGCAATCGGGCTCGCCGTGCAGCCGCCCAGGACCGACGGACCCGGTTCAGTCCCTCAGGTCAGGATCGCTCTCGGCGATATCGTCCCACAGCGTCTGGAACGAAAGCCATCCAAAGCGAGGCGAGCCGAGCGTCGATGCGAGCCAGCTTGCGTCCTCGACCGGGTACTGGGTCGGCGTACCTGCCGCTTCCGCACGCAACTGGTCATCGCAGCAGCGATTCATCAGCACGAACCACCAGGTGGCCTCGTCCACCGATATGCCGGTCGTGAAGATGCCGTGGCCCGCATGGATCGCAACTTTCTTGTCGCCGAAGGCGAGGGCAAAGCGCTCGGCGGACTCGGTGTCTCGCACCAGTCTCGGGTCGCGGATCAAGGCTTGCTGGCCATAAAAGACGCTGGCATCTTGCGTAATGGGGTCGAGCATGCGTTCGAGAGCAGCCCAGGTCGATGCGGCAGATGCATGGGCGTGGCATACCGCCCCCACGTCGGGCCTGGCGCGGTGCAGCGCGGTGTGCAACAGCAGGCCGACTGGGTTGACCGCGCCGTCGCCATGGACGACGCGGCCCTGATGGTCGACCAGCACCAACTGCGAGACCTTGACGCGGTGCATGGGAATGCCAATCGGGTTGACCCAGAAGCAGTCGGGTCGCACCGGATCGCGAACCGTGATGTGGCCCAGCAGTCCCTCTGAAAGGCCGCGGCGGCCCAGAATTCGACAGGCGGCCGCGAGGCGTTCCTGCACGTGCCGGCGTTCCGCCTCTTTCGTGTCGAAGACGGGCGGTTCGCGGGTGGCAAAGGCCTGGATCGAAACCGTGGTTCGCATGGGTCGGTCTCCAAATGGACGGGCGGCGGCGCAAGAACGCCGTACTGGAACGGAACGTATGGATGATGCCCCAGAGCCCGAGCAGCGCAGAAGCCCCGTACCAGCGGCAGCCAGCCGTTGTGCCACCGCCCTCGCGCTCTGGCGCGTCCTCTTGCCTCTGGAAGACGAAGACGAGGTGCACAAGCTGCGGCATCGAACGTGACGCCAGGGCTCGAGATCTGCCGCTCGCGCAGGCCGAGTCGTCAACCCTGCATCTGCAAGAGGATGGTGCGCTCGAAGCCCGCGTAGCGATGGACCAGCACAGAGGTCTTCAAGTCTTCAGCTTACGCCCCAGCGTCTGCTCGACCTTGGCGATCTTGGACTGCAGCCGCCCGGCCGGGCCGGCACGGTAGTCCACCTTCAGGTGCAGGGCGATACGTGGAAAGTCCGCGGCCAGGGCCTCGAAGCAGCGGGTCACCACGGCCATCACCTCGGCCCATTCGCCTTCGAGGATCGTTCCCATCGGCGTCAGCTGGTAGGGCACGCCACTTCGATCGATGAGGTCGAGGATGCGCGCCACATGGGCACCGACGCTTTCGCCCTGCCCCACCGGGGCGATCGAGAATTCGAGAAGTACCATCTTCGACCCCTTGTGATTGAATGTTCAAGCCGCGAATTGACGCGGCGCCACCAAGCCGGCGAAGCGCTCCGCCAGCGCGGTGATCAGCCGGCTTGCCAGGTCAGCATCCGGCGCGCGGCCGTGGGCCTGTTGCCAGGCCAGGGCGACGCTGGTCAATGCCTCGGCGTGGTACCGGCGCCCCGAGCCGAGGTCGCGTTCGAAGGCATTGGCAGCCGCGGTCAGCGCCTGCGGGTCCGCATCCACCACGATCACCGCATGGGCCAGCACCACCGGCGCGCCGGCCACGCGGCGCCACGACTGCGCGGTGCCCACCAGCTTGCGGCCGGCCACGGCCAGATTGAAACGGCCGTCGCAGAACGACCCCCGCACCGCCTGCGGCGCCGCCACGACGCCCAGCCGCGCCAGCGCACTGGCCAACCCCTCGCACAGCGCGCGGTAGATCACCTCGGTGCCGCTGGGTGCACCCGCAGTGGCGCCAGTGTCGGCGCGCCAGACCAGGCTCAGGTTCAGCAGCCCCGGCCCCTGTGGCACCACGCCTCCACCAGAGGCGCGCACCCGCACGCGGTGGGCCTGCGCGGCGGCCGGCCAGCCTGGCAGCGTGGTGCAACTGCGCGGCACCACCAGGCCGGGCTCGCCGCGCCACAGATGCGCCGCAGCGCGGCCGGTGCGGGCGGCGGATGCCATCCACCCGGACTCGGCAGCGATGCCGTCGGCCAGCGGCCGCTCGTGCACGCTGACGAAGCCGAACACGGGCAGGCTCACGATGGCGCGGCGCCTTTCACCTGGGCCAGGATCAATGTGTTGACGTCGGCGGCCTTCTCCATCATCACCATGTGGCCGGCGCCCTCCAGCACCTGCACCTTGGCAGCGGCCGGCGCCTGGGCGGCATGGGCGGCCGGGATGATGCGGTCTTCGCGGCCCCACACCAGCGTCACCGGCACCTTGCCGCCCGCGAGCTGCGTCACCGGCAACGCGGCCTGGCGGCCACCACCGAACAGTACCTCACCGAGTTGCGTCAGCGCCTGCGAAACACCATCGAGGCGCTTGAACTTCAGCAGGTCGTCGAGCAGCTGCCGGCTGACCAGGCCCGGGTCGGCGAACAGTTGCTCGATCACCGGCTTCAACTCGCGCCGCGTCGCTGCGGCGACAAAGCCTTCGATGTAGCCGCGGTTGATCTCGGAGCCCAGGCCGGCGCTGGCGATCAGCACCAGCGAGGCCACGCGCTGCGGCGCGGCCAGCGCCATCTGCGCGGCAACCGCACCGCCCATCGAATGGCCGACGGCGTGCACGCGCTCGACACCGATGGCGTCGAGGAAATGCAGCACGAATCCCGCCAGGTCGGCCAGCGCAGCGCCGCCGGGCAGCCGCACGTCGGACTGGCCGTGGGCCGGCAGGTCGAGCGCGATCACCGGCGCGGCGGCGGCCACGGTGTCGAGGTTGAACAGCCAGTTGTCGAGGTCACCGCCGAAACCGTGCAGGAACAGCACCGGCAGCTGGGTCGAGGCAGGCTCGCCGCGCCGCGCGTAACGCACACGGATGCCGTCCACCTCGGTGAAGAGGAAAGCCGGCCCGGATTCGGCGTCCTCGCCCTCGGTGGCCGCTGGCACCACGTAGCCGGCCACATAGGCATCGATCTCGGCCTCGCTGACCTCGGCCGGCGCCATCACGCCGAGCAGTGCCTTGACCGGCAGCAGATCGCCCGCAGCCGCCAGGCGGCGCCGCAGCAGCCCGGGGTCGGGCGCCTCGACCGCGTTGGCGATCTTGTCGCTTTCGACCTCGAGGATCGGCATCCCCACCGTGATCTGGGCGCCTTCCTCGACCAGCCAGGACACCACGGTCCCCTCGGCCATCGACAGCCCCCACTTGGGCATGACGATCGGTGTGATGGCGGACATCAGTGGCTGCCTCCGGCCAGCGCGCGCCTGACCGCCGCGCCGATCTGCGCAACGCTGGGGATGTACAGGTCTTCCAGCACCGGCGAGAACGGCACTGGCGTGTGCGGCGCCGTGACCATCTGGATCGGTCCGCGCAGCGCCTTGAAGGCGGCCTGCACCACCTGCGCCGAGATGTCGGCGGCGATGCTGCAGCGCGGGTTGGCCTCGTCGACGCAGACCAGGTGGCCGGTCTTCTCGACGCTCTCGATCACCGTGTCGATGTCCAGCGGGCTGAGCGTGCGCAGGTCCACGATCTCGGCCTCGATGCCCTCCTTGGCCAGCGCGGCGGCAGCCTCCAGCGCGCGGTGCACCATCAGGCCGTAGGTGACGATCGACACCGACTTGCCCTCGCGCACGATGGCGGCCTCGCCGAACGGAATGGTGTAGCTGGCCTCCGGCACCTCGCCTTCGAAACCGTAGAGGTTCTTGTGCTCGCAGAAGATCACCGGATCGTTGTCGCGGATGCTCTGGATCAGCAGGCCCTTGGTGTCGTACGGTGTGCTCGGGCACACCACCTTGAGGCCCGGGATGTGGGTGAACAGCGGCGTCAGCATCTGGCTGTGTTGCGCCGCAGCGCGAAAGCCCGCACCGACCATGGCCCGGATCACGACCGGGGTTTCGGCCTTGCCGCCGAACATGTACCTGAACTTCGCGGCCTGGTTGTAGATCTGGTCGAAACACACGCCCATGAAGTCGATGAACATCAGCTCGGCCACCGGACGCATGCCACACGCTGCCGCGCCGATGGCCGCACCGATGTAGGCGCTCTCGCTCAAGGGAGTGTCGAGCAGCCGGTCGCCGTGCTTGGCGTACAGCCCTTTGGTGACGCCGAGCACGCCACCCCAGGCGTCCATCTCGCCGTTGCCGCCGGCACCGCCGACGATGTCCTCGCCCATCATGATCACCAAGGGGTCGCGCGTCATCTCCTGGTCCAGCGCCTCGTTGATCGCCTGTTTCATGCTGATCTTGCGTGCCATGTGAGGTCTCCTTGGCGTGGTTTTTAGTAGGACACGTAAACGTCGGTGGTCAGGTCGGCGGCGGTCGGCAGTGGCGCGGCCTTGGCCTGCACCACCGCCAGCTCGATCAGGTCGAGCACCGCGCGGTCGATCGAGGCCAGTTCGTCGGCGCCGACGACGCCCGCGCCAGTGACGGCGGCGGCAAACTTCTTCAGGCAGTCATGGTTGGCGCGGATGTCGTCGAGCTCGCCGCTGGCGCGGTAGGTCTGCGCGTCGCCCTCGAAGTGGCCGTGGAAGCGCACCATCTTGCATTCCAGAAGCGCCGGGCCACCGCCAGTGCGGGCGCGTTGGATGATCTCGCCGGCGGCCTCGTGCACGGCGAAGAAATCGGTGCCGTCCACCGTGACGCCGGGCAGGCCGAAGCCGGCGGCGCGGTCGACGTACGAATCCACCGCCACGCCGTAGTCGCGCGAGGTCGATTCGGCGTAGCCGTTGTTCTCGACGACGAAGATCACCGGCAGGTTCCACACCGCGGCCAGGTTCAGGCTCTCGAGGAAGGTGCCCTGGTTGCTGGCGCCATCGCCGACGAAGGTAACAGCGATCTCGCCCTTCTTGCGGTACTTGGCGGCCAGGGCCGCGCCACAGGCCAGCGGTGCGCCGGCACCGAGGATGCCGTTGGCGCCCATCATGCCCTTGGACAGGTCGGCGATGTGCATCGAGCCACCCTTGCCGCCGCAGGAGCCGCCTTTCTTGCCGTAGATCTCCTTCATCATTGCCATCGGGTCCACGCCCTTGGCGATGCAGTGGCCGTGACCGCGGTGGGTGCTGGCGATGCGGTCGCCGTCGCCCAGCTGGCCGATGATGCCCACGCCTGCGGCCTCTTCACCGGCGTACAGGTGCACGAAGCCGGGAATGTCGCCGCGGCTGAAGTCGACGTGCAACCGCTCCTCGAACTCTCGGATCGTGCGCATCCTGCGGTAGGCCTCGAGCAGCGCGGGTTTGTCCAGCGGGAAGGGGTTGCCAGCCATGGTATTTGTCTCCTGGAGTCGAATGGTCAGGGGGTCGAAGGAAGGCGGAGCAGGCCCTCGCAGGCAGCGATCTGCATGCAACGGGCCACGTCCACCGTGGGGAAAGCGTTCTCGCGCAGCGTGATCTGCACGCGGTCGCCGGCGTCGAAGGCCAGCTCGCGCTCGCCATCGAGCGCCACCACACCACCTTGCTGCAGCACGGCGAACGGCTGGTCGGCCGGCATGGCCTGCCAGTGCGCGATGGCTACCGGGCGCACCATGCCCGGCGCAATCGGCGCCAGCAGCCGCAGTGCCGCCGGCTGCGGGTGATGGCCCAACTGCACCGCCAGGCCGCCGGGGTCGCGCCGGCCCACCGGCTGCAGCAGGCCGCCGATGGCCGACAGGCCGATCGCCTGCGGGTCGGCGAAGGTCAGGTAGGCCGCGCTCAGCGCCTCGGGCTTCCACAGCGCGCGCGCGCCGATGTAGCGGTCGGTCGAGATCACGGCGTCGACCAGCGCAATGTCGCGCTGCGCACCCTCGTTGATGCTCACATCGAGCAGCTTGTTGGGGGCCAGCGCCTGCGCGGCACTCAGCCGTCCGGTCGCGTACAGCGCCACCGCCATGCCGGTGATGGTGGACTCGCGCATTTCCGGGAAGGCGTTGTTGGTGCCGGTGGACAGGCCGGCGATGGGAATGCTGCGGCACTCGCGCACCACCGCGCGGTGCGTTCCGTCGCCGCCCAGCACGACGATGGCTGCCACGCCGGCAGCGTGCATCAAGCGCGCAGCCTGGAAGGTGTCTTCGACCGTCGAGGTGGGCTCCATATCGAGGTACTCGACGACGGGCCACTTCTGATGCTGGCTGTGCCCGCGCGACAAGTGGCGTTGCAGCAGCGCACGGATGCCGCCGTTGTCGGGCATCACCAGCACACGCTCGACGCCCAGGCTGTGCGCCGCCGTCAGCACGCGCATGACGATGTTGACGCGGTCGGCGATCTGCAGGTTGCTGGCGTTGGCGATGATGCGGCGGATGTCGCGCGCCGAGACGGGATTGGCAATCAGGCCGATGGTGGGCATGAGCACCACATTGCATCAGGCGTGCCGGATACGACTCGCTCGCGCCAAAGCAAGGGTTTGCGATCAGACGGGATTGGTCTTGAAGGCCCCGGATGGGGTCGGGTAGCGCGCGCACCATGCGGGCGCCGGCTCAGCGGGCGGTTTGGGCCTTGAGTGGGACGTGACAGGCGTCTCAGATTTCACCGACGATGTGACACCTGTATCGCCCGTTCACTGGGCCGGACCGGCGTCCGACTGCTGGTTCGGCGACACGATGCCGAAGCGGTGCATGCGGCGGTACAGCGTCATGCGCGACGGCCGAGCTGACGTGCCACCGCGGTGACGTTCCATTGCGCCGCGCGCAGATACTGCAACAGCAGCACCGCCTCGGGCGGGTGTTCACCGAGCGACTGCCAGACCGAAGTCGGCCGGCATCTGGGTGCTTGGACCGCTGCCGCGCTGCCCATCAGATGGTCCGGCAGGTCTTCAAGGCCGATGCAGCCGCCGCTGCACACGGCTCGGGCGAAGTCGAGCACGTTGCGCAGTTCGCGCAAGTTGCCGGGCCAGTGGTGGGCGTGCAATCGCGCGCGCGCTGCCGCCGAGAGTTGCGGCGTCACGGCCTGGCCCTCGGTGCGCGCTCCGGCATCGAGCAGCCTCTGAATCACCCAGTCCATGTCGCGCCGCTCGCGCAGCGGCGGCAGGCTGATCTGGGCCCCGTTCAGGCGGTAGTACAGGTCATCGCGGAAGGCGCCCTGGCGCACCAGCGACTGCAGGTCGCGGTTCGTGGCTGCGATCACGCGCAGGTTCACCGGCACCGGCCGCGTGGCGCCGATCGGCAGCACCTCGCGCTCGGCCAGCACCCGCAGCAAGCGCGCCTGCATGTCGCGCGGCATGTCGCCAATCTCGTCGAGGAACAGCGTGCCGCCGTCGGCTTCCTGGACCAGACCGCGCCGGCCCTTGTTGCCGGCGCCGGTGAAGGCACCCGGCAGGTGGCCGAAGAGTTCGCTCTCGATCAGGGACTCGGGAATGGCGGCGCAGTTGACGGCGACAAAACGCCGGGCGTGGCGGCCGCTGCCCTCGTGCAGCGCCTTGGCGAAGATTTCCTTGCCGCTGCCGGTCTCGCCGGTCAGGAGGATGCCGACCGAGGCGTTGACCAGCCGCGCCGCGCGCTCGATCTGGCGGTCCAGCGCCGGGTCGCCACCGGACAGCGCTGCCAGCGGCGCCGGCAGGGGGCGGCCAGCCTGGGCCGCCTGCTGTTCCTTGGCCGAACTCGCCGGCGCCGGGGGTGTGGCCTGCATGAACAACAGCCGTCCGCTTCCGGCCACGGTCAGCGCGCGTTGGTCCGACGACTGGAACGGCACGAAGCGGCCCAGTTCGTCCAGGCGCGCGTCGAACAGGCGCTCGAACGGCTGGCCCAGCACCGTCACGGCCCGGGCCTCGGCCTCGAGCAGCCGCTGCGCGGCGCGGTTGTGCCCGATCACCCGGCCCGCGGCATCCAACGCCAGCAGGTAGCGCGGATTGACGTCGACGAACTCGGGCGATTCGTTCAGCCGCAAGATCCAGTCGCGCCGGTAGCGCTGAAGGAAGTTGGCGTTTTCGATCAGGCTGGCGTACATCTTCACCAACTGCAGCGCCAGGTGCTGGCTGTCCTTGTTCTGCGGTGAGCTGAGCGCCGAGATGTCCAGCACCGCGGTCAGCCGGCCCTGCGGGTCGAATACCGGAGAAGTGGTGCAGGTCAGCGGGATGTGGGTGGCATCGAAGTGATCGTCCAGGTGCACCGTCAGCGCCTCGCCGGTGGCGATGGCGGTGCCCACACCGCAGGTGCCGGCGCGCTCCTCGCTCCAGTCGGCGCCCAGGTACAGACCGGCGCGGCGCAGGCTCGCGTCCAGCACCATGTCGCCAATGAAGTCCACGGTCACGCCACGGGCGTCGGTCAGCAGCAGGCAGTAACCCATGCCGGCCACCTGCTGGTAGAGCGTCTCCAGGCCATGGCGGGCGATGTGCAGCAGGTCCTCGATGCACTGCTGGTGTTCGCGCAACTGGTGACTGGGCAGGATCAGCGGCTCGCACATGCGCGTCGGATCCAGCCGATGCTGATGCACGCAGCGCGACCAGGACTCGCGGATGACGACGTCGCGGGCCGACTCGGACGGCAAGACCCGCCCTTCCCCGGCCACTTGCATCACGGCGCGGATGTGTTCATGCTGACGCGGTTGCATCGGTGGGCTCCTTGCACACGGTCGGACGCTGACGGGGCTGGCGCGCCAGCGTGAGTTCTACGTCATCAGCTTCGAAGGGTAACGCCTAGCGTCCGATCCTGGGCGGGTTTGTGTCTGCCGCCTGGTCGCAAGCAGATGTCCGCCGAATACCCCGGGCATGACCCGCGAGGACGTTGCCAGCAACATGGCTGGCCCGCATCGCCAACCCAACAAGCACACTCGTCTTGCGTGCTTCGAGAGATGCACGGTCGTGCCCGACCTGACCGCCGTGTGCTCACCGACCGGGAGGGTTTACCTGGGCGGCACGGGTCTGGCAGTGTCAGCCAGGGTGAAGGCGTCCAGTTCCTTGAAATAGGCCAGCAGCGCGGCGCGAAATACGCCCTTCAATCGGCACGAGGGCGTCAGCGAGCAGGTGTTGGTGCGGGGATCGACGCACTCGACGAGGCGGAGGTCCGTCTCGGAACCGCGCACCACGTCGCCGATGCGGATGTCGGTCGGTGTACTCGGCGAGTCGCACGCATCTCCTTGGCGCTGCACCACGCTTGTCTTTTCAGCGTCTTTAACATGCAGCGTATTTGCATGTGGTCGAGCATCCCGATGCATGTCATCGCCATTGGGGCAAGGCGCCGTTGCCCTCCCGGCAGGCGCTGACGGCGAAGGTGCGGCGGCGATGGCTCCGGTGCCGTCGACCTCGCCCCTGCCGCATCTCCGCACCGAGGGCGGATCACGATTAAAGATGCATTCGCCGTATTGCTTTGATGGAATCTTCGATTTAAGATGTATTCCTCATGCATCTTAAAGCGCATCAACGTCCATCAGACCCTGAATCATGAAGTCCACCACCCTGTCCGCGGCCGCAACCGCCTCGTCGAACATCCCCTCGCCGCGGGGGTGGCCCTTGCTGCGCCTGGGTTTTCGCCCGTTCTACCTCGGTGCGGCCACGTTCGGTGCACTGGCAATACCGTTCTGGCTGGCCCTCTTTCTTGGTCAGGTCGAGGTGGACCTCGCCGTGGCACCGCTGCTGTGGCACGCGCACGAGATGCTGTTCGGTTTTGCCGTGGCGGTCATCGTGGGCTTTCTGCTGACCGCGGGAAAGGCCTGGACCGGCCAGGCCACGCCGCGTGGTGCTTTCCTCGGCGCCCTGGCCTCGTTGTGGCTGGCGGCCCGCATCGCGGCAGTCACCGGCCCCTACGCGCTGTATGCGGCTCTCGACCTCCTGCTGCTGCCCGTGGTGACTGCCGTGCTCGTCGACGTGCTGGTACGGGCGCGAAGTCATCGCAACCTGCCTCTGGCGGGCATCCTGCTGCTGCTGTCCCTGGCCAATCTGTCTTTCCACCTGGCGGTCATCGGGGCCATCGCCACGCCGCCGATGCATGCACTGCACGCGGCGCTGGCCCTGATCGTGATGATCGAGTGCGTGATCACCGGCCGTGTGATCCCGGCCTTCACGAACAATGTCACGCCGGGGCTGAAGCTCGCTGCGCGGCCGGCGCTCGAAAGAGCCACGCTGGCGGTCACAGCCCTGGCGCTGCTGGCTTGGGTCGTCGCGGTGCCAGCCGGGCTCACTGCCATCTTCTTCGGCTTGGCGGCCGCGGTCCATCTGCGCCGACAGGGATCATGGCGGCCTTGGGTGACGCGTGGCCGCCCGATCCTGTGGATCCTGCATGCCGCCTACCTGTGGCTGCCGGTGGGATTCGCACTGCTCGCACTGGCGCAGTTCGGCTGGATCAGCGCCTCGGCCGGCGTGCACGCGCTTGCCGTCGGCACGACCGCCGGGCTCATCATCGGCATGGTCACGCGCACGGCGCGTGGCCACACCGGGCGGCCGCTGCAGGCGTCCAAGGCCGAGGTGCTGGCGTATTTGCTGGTGCTGGCGGCGGCCGTCCTGCGCGTGGTGCTGCCGCTCTTGGCGCCGCAGTGGTTCGTGCAGTCGCTGGTGGCTGCAGCGCTGGCCTGGAGCGCCGCCTTCGCGATCTACCTCGTCATCTACACGCCTTGGCTGGTCACGACCCGCCTGGACGGCAAGGACGGCTGACGCGGCTTGCACCGCCCCGACGCTTCGCTGCCGGGCTGGCCCGGATTCCCCTTCAATCCATGAAACGACCACCAAAATGCCTTCGACCGCCGCCACCCATATCGATCTTCGCGAATTCGGACAACGCCATCGCCAGGCCCTCATCGCTTCGTGTTTCGACACCCTGAGGGCCGGTGATGCAGTCGAGTTGCTATTCGACCATGACCCCACGCCGTTGCGCCATCATTTCGAGGATCGTGCGCCCGGCGGCTTCGAGTGGAGCCCCCTCGAGGCCGGCCCGGACCTCTGGCGCGTACGCATCGCCAAGGTGAAGGCGGTTGCCGCAGCGGTGGCGGCTGATTCCTGCTGCGCCGGCGGCGCCTGCTGCGCTTGATTCGTACCGGCGGCGCCATGACCTTGCTCGCCATCGGCTTCGACGAATGCATCGACTGTGCGGCGGATGTGTCGGAGTTCGAGGTCGCTGCGGTCCTCAAGGGAGAGAATGTGCCCGGCGACAGGCAGGACTTCACTCCCCTGTTCGCCGGACTGGCGTGTGTCCGGAAACCGACCACGAAGACCCAACCGGTGCGGCTCGACGCCGGTGCATGGACGCCGTTAGTGGACAAGCGCGCGCGGCTCGAACGCCGGGCCCATGCGCTCGAACCCGGCAGGAGACGAATGATGCAACTCGACAGCAGGGCTCGTTGAGCGCAAGCTGCGCCACAGAGGAAAGAGATGCACGAGTTTCACATCTACCGCTACGACCCGGACGCCGACGCGCGACCGCGCATGCAAACGCTGCGGATCGAGGTCACCGCCGATGACCGCATGCTGCTGGACGTGCTGATCAGGCTCAAGGCGCTCGAACCGACATTGAGCTTTCGCCGCTCGTGCCGCGAAGGGGTCTGCGGCTCCGACGCGATGAACATCAACGGCAAGAACGGCTTGGCCTGCCTGACCAACATGCGCAGCCTGCCCGGTACGGTGGTGCTCAAGCCCCTGCCGGGCCTGCCCGTCGTCCGCGACCTGATCGTCGACATGACCGGCTTCTTTAAGCAGTACCACTCCGTCAAGCCCTGGCTGGTCAACGACGATCCGCCGCCCGAGCGCGAACGGCTGCAGTCGCCCGTGGAACGCGACGAGCTCGACGGTCTGTACGAATGCATCCTGTGCGCCTGCTGCTCGAGCGCCTGCCCGAGCTTCTGGTGGAACCCCGACAAATACGTGGGGCCGGCGGGGCTGTTGCAGGCCTATCGCTTCCTCGTCGACAGCCGCGACCAGGCCACTGGCGAGCGGCTCGACAACCTGGAGGATCCGTACCGCCTGTTCCGTTGTCGCTCCATCCTGAACTGCACTGACGTCTGCCCAAAGGGCCTGAACCCGGCACTGGCGATCAGCCAGATCCGCGGCATGCTGGCGCGACTGGCGCTGTGAACGGCGGGCGCGCCGTCAGGCCGCGCGCTGGCGCAGGTAGGCCCGGAAGTCCAGGCAGCTCTCCAGCAGCGCGCGCCGGTACGCGCTTGCGTAGCCGCTGCGTCGGCCGTCCTTGGCGCGCTTGACGGCCGCGCGGTAGACGCTCAGGCTCTGTCGCGCAAACGCCATGGCGCCCTGGACTCCGTCGCGCGCTTCCATGAAGCGCAGTCGCCCGGCTTCGTGATGCACGGTCGTCACGCGTCGGCTGCGGGCTGGGGTGGCTGCGCGGCGGGAGTCTCGTCCTGGCGTGCATCCAAGCCCCAGTTCATCCAGTCCTCGCCGAAGAGCTCGGACGGATGCAGCGTCGCGACCGAGCCGTTGCCGCACATCAGGGCGTCCACCTTGCAGTAGCGGTCGCAGCCCCAGCAGATGCGCTCGGGGTGGGCGGGACGGGCCGGGAAGGGCTTCGTCATGAAATCTCCTTCATGAGGCGATCCGCCGCGGGAGGTTCAAACGCACGCATGCTCGCGCTCACCGCGCATGGTAGTTCAGGCGCGCACCGTGTCCCGTTCACTGTCACAGGCCCAGCGTCAGCAACGCCGCTTCGGACATGCGCGAGCGGTCCCAGGGCGGGTCGAACACCATGTCGACCGTGACCTCGGCCACGCGCGGCAAGGCCAGCACCTTGTCGGCCACCTCGTTGGCCAGGATCTCGCCCATGCCGCAGCCCGGCGCCGTCAGGGTCAGTCGGATCACGACGCGCACCTGCTCGGCGTCGAGCGGCGTCACATCGCAGCCGTAGACGAGACCGAGCTCGACGATGTCGACCGGGATCTCCGGGTCGTAGCAGGTCTTCAGCGTCTGCCAGACCAGCTCGCGCACGTCGTCGACCGCGACGTCGGCCGGGATCGCCGGCGCCTGCGGCGGTTCGCGGCCGATGGCATCGGCGTCGCGGCCCGGCAGCCGCACGAGCTGACCGTCGACGACGAGCGTGAAGCTCGAACCCAGCGCCTGGGTCACCTGGGCCCGGGTGCCCGTCGCGAGTTCGATCGGCGTGCCGTCGGGAACACGCTCCACCCGCACCGGCCGGCGCACCAGCACGGTGTCGCGCTCGCGCGTCGAGGCCAGGCTCATGCGGCGGCTCCGGGTGTGCTGCCCGCATCGGCGGCCAGCGCATGCATCAGCGCGTGCCAGCCCAGCAGCGCGCACTTGATGCGGCTCGGATAGCGCCGCACGCCGGCCAGGCTGACCAGCTTGCCCAGGTCGGCCTCCCCGGGCTCGAGCTGCCCGGTGAGCACGGCACGAAAACGCTGCTGCAGGGCCTGCACCTCGGCGGTGTCGCGGCCGATCACGGCCTCGCTCATCATCGAGACCGACGCGATGCAGATGGCACAGCCCTGGCCGTGGAAGCCGATGTCCTGCACCGTGTGGCCGGCCATCACCAGCTCGACCTGCAGGTCGTCGCCGCACTGCGGGTTGTGACCACGGGCCTGCCGTGTCGGAGCGCTCAGACGGCCGTAGTGGCGCGGCGCGCGCTTGTGTTCGACGACGACGTCCTGGTACAGCTCGTTCTCGGCCACGGTCGGCACGGTGGTCGTCGTCATCGCAAGACTTCCAGCGCGCGCGCGACACCGGCCACCAGGCGGTCGACCTCGCCCGGCGTGTTGTAGAGCGCGAACGAGGCGCGTGTGGTCGGCCCGCGGCCGAGGTGGTCGAGCAGCGGCTGCGCGCAGTGGTGACCGGTGCGCACGGCGATGCCGCGTTCGTCGAGCAGCGTGCCGATGTCGTGCGGATGGGCCCCTTCGGCGACGAAGGAGACGATGGCCGACGGCGCCGCTTCCGGCGAGAGCACGGTGATGCCGTCCAGCGCCGTCAGGCCCGCCACCGCCCGTGCGCGCAGCGCGCCGATGTGCCGATCGATGGCGGCGCGGCCGACGTGGTCGATGAACTGCGCCGCCGCGGCCAGGCCCACGGCGCCGGCGACGTTGGGCGTGCCGCCTTCCAGGCGCGAGGGCAGTGCCGCGAGGCCCGCGTCGGTGTAGCTGACCCAATCGACCATATCGCCGCCGAGGCGCACAGGCACCAGGCGTTCGAGCACGGCACGACGGCCGACCAGCGCGCCGATGCCCATCGGCCCGTACATCTTGTGTCCCGAGAAGGCCATGAAATCACAGGCCAGCGTCGACAGGTCGGGCACGGCATGGGCAGCCACCTGGGCGGCGTCCAGCACGGTCAGCGCACCCGCATCGGCGGCGAGGGCCAGCAGTGCCTCGTAGGGCGGGCGCTCGCCGGTGGCATTGGCACAGGCCGTGACGGCGAAGACGCGCGTGCGCGCATTCAGCAGCGCCTTCAGCTCGTGCTTGTGCAGATGGCCCCGGGCATCGGGCCGCAGGATGCGCAGCGTGGCGCCACTGCGCCGGGCTGCCGCCTGCCAGGGCACCAGGTTGGCATGGTGTTCGAGGCCGCTGACGATGATCTCGTCGCCGGGCTCGATCACGGCCCGGCCGGGCCCGCGGGTCGACAGGCCCGAAGCGACGAGGTTCAGGGCCTCGGTGGTGCCGGAGCTGAACACCAGCTCGTGGCGCGCATCGGCACCGACGAAGCGCTTGAGCGTGGTGCGGGCCTGCTCGAAGGCGTCGGTCGCGCGCTGGCTCAGGGTGTGCACGCCACGGTGGATGTTGGCACGCTCGAACTCCTCGAAGCGGCGCATCGCGGCCAGCACCGGCCGCGGGACCTGCGTGGTGGCGGCGTTGTCGAGGTAGGCCAGAGGGTGGCCATGAACGGTCTGCGCCAGCACCGGAAAAGCGTCGGCCGCCACGGCCAGAGGCAGGCTGTCAGGCATGGCAGGCACCGGGCGGGTCGGGCTCGATCGGGCTGCTCAGGTGGCGCGCCACTGTGCGCGCGAGCCAGCCGTCGACGTCGAGCAGGGCCATCAACTCGGGCGTGTCCAGGCTGCGCGCCAGCGCGGCGCGGGCCATGCCTTCGATGATCAGCGCGCGGGCTTCGCGCTCGCCCAGGCCGCGCTGGGCCGCATAGAACAACGCGTCCTCGGGCATCGCGCCCCAGGTGGCGCCGTGCGCGGCCTGCACCCGGTCGTGGTGGATCTCCAGGTGCGGGCGCAAGACCAGCCTGGGCTGGCCGCCGGTGGGGATGCCGCTCAGCCGCTGCCGGACGTCGGCCTCGTCGGCGCCGGGGTCGATGCGGTTGTGGGTGTTGACCACGATGCGCGCGCTGCCGCTGCCCAGCGCCAGCGCATCGACGGCGCTGGACGTATGTGCGGCACCGTGGGTGATGCGGACCTGCTGCTCGAGCGCCGACGCGTGGGCCAGCAGCACCCCGGCCGTGCGCGCACGGGCGTGCGCGCCAGGCAGCTCGATCGCGCTGCGCTGCAGGTGGTAGCCGCAACCCGAGGCCAGCAGGCCCTGGTGGTAGACGGCACTGCGATCGAGTCGGGCATGGACATGGTGGGCCACGCGGTCCTGCGCCCCCGGCGCGACGACGCGCAGATGGCGCAGCGTGGCACCGGTGCCCAGACGCAGATGCACGTGCAGGTTCTGCACCAGCGCGCGTTGGCAGGTGGTGGCGGGCGTGGCCTCGCGTTCGTGGGTCTCGATCAGCACCACCTGCGCGCCCGGCTGCAGGTCGATGACGAGCATGGGCGCCTCGACCTCGGCGCGCGGCTGATGTCTCAGCTGCAGCCACACCGTCTCGTCGCGGCCGCCGCCGCGTGCCTCCTGGGCGCTGCCGATGCGCAGGCGCAGGCCCTGGCGGACCAGCGCACGGTGCGCCCAGGCAAAGGGCGCCGCGTCCTCGTCGCCGGGTGGTGGCAGGCCCGCAAAGAGTTCGGCGCGTTGCGCCGGGTCGGCCGCATCCAGCCAGCGCGCGTCGACGCGACCTTGCGGCGTCTGGCCCAGCGGGTGCAGTGTCCAGCCGGCACCTGCCAGCGGCGACGCGTCGCAGTTGCCGGGCTGCTGCGGCTCGGACTCACCGAGCCAGACCTCGGCCGCAGGCGGCGGCAAGTGCCTGAAGGATTCCGCACGGTGGGCAAGCCACGCGCCCGCGGCGATGCGGTTGCGGGCGGACAGGGCGTCGGCGCGGGCGGTGTCCATCTCAGACCTCGGCCGGTTCGGGGGCCTGGGCGTGGGCCTGGGCGAAGCCGGTGCGCGCGATGTCGCGCGCCAGCGCCAGCCCGCCCGTCTCGGCGATGCAGCCCTGGTCGAGCTTGAGCACGTCATCGGGTGCCAGCGACTCGATCAGCTGCAGGTAATGCGAGACGACGACGAAGGCCGTGCCGCGCGTGCGCAGATCCTTCACCAGCTCGACCACGGCACGCACGCCGTCGATGTCCATGCCCGAGTCGATCTCGTCCAGCACCGCCAGGCGCGGCTGCAGCAGGGCCAATTGCAGCAGCTCGTTGCGCTTGCGCTCACCGCCCGAGAAACCGTCGTTGACCGGGCGCGCCAGCATCGCCTCGGGCAGGCCCAGCCGCGTGGCGGCGGCGCGTGCACTGCCCAGGAAGTCGAAGGCGTCCAATGCGCCTTCGCCGCGGGCTTCGCGCACCGCATTCAGCGCGGTGCGGATGAACAGGTTGTTCTTCACGCCGGGGATGTCCGGCGGCGCCTGGAACGACAGGAACAGGCCGGCGCGGGCGCGCTGCTGCGGGTCCATCGCCAGCAGGTCCTGGCCACCGAAGCGCGCTTGGCCGCCGGTGACCCGGTAGCGCGGGTGGCCCGCGAGCGTCAGGCCGAGCGTGCTCTTGCCGCTGCCGTTGGCGCCCATCAGCACCAGCAGCGCGCCGGCCGGCACGTCCAGCGTCACGGACTTGAGCACGTTGCGCTCGCCGATGTCGACGCGCAGGTCACGCAGGCTGAGCAGGGGGGCATTGGCGGTCATGGGGAATCCTTCGTTTGCAGCGCGGCGGGGCCTTCAGCCGACCGCGCCTTCCAGCGACACGGCCAGCAGCGCCTTGGCCTCGAGCGCGAATTCCATCGGCAGCTCTTCCAGCACCGCCTGGCAGAAGCCGCCGACGATCAGCGCCGTGGCCTCTTCGGGCGCGATGCCGCGCTGCTGGCAATAGAAGAGCCGCTCCTCGGAGATGCGGGTGGTGGTGGCTTCGTGCTCGACCACGGCGTCGTCGCGCGCGACATCGACGGTGGGAAAGGTGTGGGCGCCGCAGTTCGGGCCGATCAGCAGCGAGTCGCACTGCGTGTGGTTGCGCGCGCCGGCGGCGGTGGGTGCCACGCGCACCAGCCCGCGGTAGCTGTTGTGCGCATGGCCGGCGCTGATGCCCTTGGACACGATGCGGCTCGTCGTGTCGCGGCCCAGGTGGATCATCTTGGTGCCGGTGTCGGCCTGCTGGCGGTGGTTGGACACCGCGATCGAGTGGAATTCGCCGCGCGAGCCGTCGCCGCGCAGCACCACGCTGGGGTACTTCCAGGTGATGGCCGAGCCGGTCTCGATCTGCGTCCACGCGATATGCGAGCGCTTCCCCGCACACAGCCCGCGCTTGGTGACGAAGTTGTAGATGCCGCCGCGCCCCTGCTCGTCGCCGGGGTACCAGTTCTGCACCGTCGAATACTTGATGTCGGCGTCGTCGTGCGCGATCAGCTCCACCACCGCGGCATGCAGCTGGTGTTCGTCGCGCTGCGGCGCGGTGCAGCCTTCGAGGTAGCTGACCTGGCTGCCGGCCTCGGCGATGATCAGCGTGCGTTCGAACTGCCCCGTGTTGCGCGCGTTGATGCGGAAGTAGGACGACAGCTCCATCGGGCAGCGCACGCCCTCGGGGATGTAGACGAACGAGCCGTCGGAGAACACCGCCGAGTTCAGCGCGGCGTAGAAGTTGTCGCCCGGCGGCACCACGCTGCCGAGGTAGCGCTCGATCAGTTCCGGGTGGTGCTGCACGGCGTGCGAGAAGGAGCAGAAGATCACGCCCACCGCGGCCAGCTGCTCGCGGAATGTGGTGCCCACCGAGACCGAGTCGAAGACCGCGTCGACCGCAACGCCGGCCAGGCGCGCGCGTTCGTGCAGCGGCACGCCCAGCTTTTCGTAGGTCTCCAGCAGCTTGGGGTCGACATCGGCCAGGCTCTTCGGCCCGTCCTTCAGCGACTTGGGCGCCGAGTAGTAGCTCAGCGCCTGGAAGTCGATCGGCGCGATCTGCAGCTGAGCCCAGGCCGGCGGCGCCATCGACTGCCAGCGCTGCAGCGCCGCCAGCCGCCAGTTCAGCAGGAAGGCCGGCTCGCGCTTGCGGCGCGAGATGGCCCGCACCGTGTCCTCGTCCAGGCCGGGCGGCAAGGCATCGGTCTCGACCTCGGTCACGAAGCCGTGGCGGTACGGCTGCTGCAACGCGCGGGCGAGCGGAGCGGCGTGTTCGATGGCGGTGGGAAAGCTCATAGATGCATAGCGTATGCATCTTTTGGTACAGTCGCAAGCGCGATCGGTCGAGACCATGGCGCTACCCAGGAGACTCGTGGTGGTCCGCCAGGCGTCGCGCGCCGCGGCGACCGGGTCAGGCCAGCGCGAGCAGCGACGCGACCAGAACACCCCAGGCCGCGAGGCCCACGCCAGCCACAACGTGCACGACGGCAGCGGCCACGATCTCCTCACGGGGGCGGCAGATCGCCACGAGACCGTGATAAGCGATGCCGCAGGTCAGCGCCAGACCCGCGAGGGAGACGGCCACCGGCGCCACCACGCCGGGCAAAGCGAAGCCCGCGGCGGAGGCCCATATCGGCAGCGGCGCGAGTGCCGAGAGCAGGCGCGCTTCGCGTCGCGCAATGACCAGCCCGTGTGCGCCCGCGATCTGGCGAAACAGCCGGCCGGCCGCCGCAACCGAAGCGAACTCCGCGATCAGAACCACCATGGACAGCTCGCTCCACGGATGGCCGCCGGCTCCGAACGCCCCGGGGCGGACGGTGCCGGCGAGGTACAGGACCGCGGGTGGCAGCAAAGCGACGGGCAGCACGAGCTGGAAGAACAACCGTCGCCAGCCGGGGCGCGCACGCAGCAACTCGGGCCAACCGCGCTCGGCGGACAGCGGCAGGGCTGCCAGGGTGTAGAAGTCCATCGCGCGACTCGTCGGTGCTCTAGATTCGAATCAAATCACAATATCATGTCATGATACAAAAGCAAATTCGTCGGCCACCGATAAAGAAGTCGCACACCAGCACATCGAGCTCGCTGGGCAAGAATGACTACGAGCACCTGTCGGACTTCCGGCACCGGCTGCGGCAGTTCCTGCGCGCCAGCGAGCTGGCCTGCCGTGCACACGGGCTCACGGCGCTGCAGTACCAGCTGCTGCTGCACGTGGCCGGCTTTCCGGGCCGGTCGTGGGCAACGATCGGCGAACTCGCCGAACGGCTGCAGGCCCACCACCACGGCGTCGTGGCGCTGGTCGACCGCTGTGCGGCACTGGCTCTGCTGGAACGTCGCCCCGGCCGCGAAGACGGCCGGGTGGTCGAGATCCACCTGAGCCCCAAGGGCGAGCGGCTGCTCGCGCAGGTTGCCGCCCAACACCGTGACGAGCTGCACCGGCTGCTCGGCGAGTTTCCGCCGACAGCGCCGCGCGGTGGCGCAGGTTGATCCGGCTGCTGGCCAGCCGGCTCGGCGGTGCTCACCACGCGCGTTCTTGACTTTTCTTAAGGAATCGAACGAGCGATCGAACGCACTGCCATTCGTCCCCATCTGACGTCGCAGGAAGGCGATCGGCGCCTTCCGCGATATGACTGGAGAAGCAGATGAGCAGCATGAGATGGTCCTGGTTGATCCCCGCCCTGGTCGCCGCTTCAGCGGCATCCGCGTTGAGCTTGCCCGCGCTGGCCGAGACCCGCGCGCACGACCACAACGCCGCAGCGCCGCACGAGGTCACGCTGGATCAAGGCCGCAAGTGGGCCACCGACGCGCCACTGCGCGACGGCATGGACCGCATCCGCGCGCTGGTCGAGCCGCAACTCGCGGATGCGCACGCCGGCAAGCTGAGCCAGGCGCAATACACGGCGATCGCCGTCAGGATCGAATCCGAAGTCGGTGGCATCGTTGCCAACTGCAAGCTCGAACCGAAGGCGGATGAGGCGCTTCACGTCGTCATCGGCGAGATCGGCGCCGGCACCGATGCGATGACCGGCAAGGTCGCGAAGCAGCGCCCGGCGCAGGGTTTGGTGCAGGTGGCCAATGCGGTCAACGACTATGCCGGCCACTTCGACCACCCCGGATTCAAGGCGATCCGCAAGATCCAATGACACCCGCGAAGGAGACCCTCATGAAGTTCACCGTTCCCACGACGTTGCAGCAGGAGCATGAAGCCCTGCACGACGAGCTGCGCCGCGCCACCCAGGCCGGCGGCGAGATCGGCGAGGCGGCGAAGATCCTGGCCGGGCTGATGCACCCGCACTTCGTCAAGGAAGACCAGATCGCTCTGCCGCCGCTTGGCCTGCTCGCCGCGCTGTCACGCGGCGAGCAATCGGCCCAGATGGCCGAGGTGCTGACGCTTACCGAGCGCCTCGAGGCCGATCTGCCGGCGATGCTCGAGGAGCACCAGGCCATCGTCGTTGCGTTGCGGCGTCTGCGCGATGCCGCCGAGCGTGCCGGGCGCAAGGACATCGTCGTCTTTGCCGAGCAGTTGGTGCAGCACGCGCGCACCGAGGAGGAGGTGATGTACCCGGCAGCGATACTTGTCGGCCGCCACGTCAGGCTGCTGCTGGCGCAGCGTGACGAACAGCGGTCGGCAACATGACGGCGATGCACACGCCGGCATTCTTCGACCAGGTGCCGCCCATCGTCGTGCACGACGCGCTGGCGCAGACGCTGGGTGCGGTGCACGACGGCCTGATCGAGTACCGCTATGTCGATGCCGTCAAGATGGCCGGGCACTCGTGCCCGACCGTGGCCGGCGCGTGGATGATGACGCGCGCTGCACTGGGCCGGCTGTACCCCGGCCAGACGCCGCACCGCGGCGAGCTGCGGGTCGAGCTGCGGGAGGCACAGGACGCAGGCGTGGCCGGTGTGATCGCCAGCGTTGCGTCGCTGGTCACCGGTGCGGCCGGCAGTGGCGGATTCAAGGGTCTGGCCGGCCGCCATGCACGCCGCGACCTGCTCGTCTTCGGCGTGCCGTTGCGCGGCGAGATGCGCTTCACGCGTCTCGACGACGGTCGCAGCGTCGAGGTGTCCCACCATATGGAGGCGGTGCCACGTCCGGCGGAATTGAGGGGGCTGATGCAGGCCGCGCTGGAGCCTCGGGCCGACGGCGCGAGGCGCGAGGCGTTTGCGCAATCCTGGCAGGACTGGGTGCGCGCGATACTCGTCGACCATGCGGACGACCCGGGACTGATCACCCTGGAAGACTGAAGCCGCATGGCCCGCCGAGTGATCGCGCCGCGGGCCTTCCTGGCTGCGCTGCCCATGTTCAAGGCCCTGGACGAGGCCACGCTCGCGCGGCTGGCGACGGCGACCTCGGCGCGTCGCTTGGTGCGCGGCGAGCGCCTGTTCAGCAAGGGCGACGCCGCCACGGCCATGTACGTGGTCGTGCATGGCGAGATCAGGCTCGTCGAGCGCAGCCCGGCGCGCGGCGAGCGGCTCACCGGCGTCGTCGGCGCCGGGCACAGCTTCGGCGAGCCGGTGATGTTTCTCGAGCGGCCGGCGCTGGTGGATGCCGAAGCGGCAGGTGACGCACTGGTGCTGCAATTGCCGAAGGAGGCGGTCTTCGCCGAAATCGAGCGCAGCCCGCGCCTCGCACGGCGAGTGATCGCCAGCCTGAGCCAGCGCATCGAGTCCCTGGTGCACGAACTCGAGCGCCAGGCCCTGGGCAGCGGCCGGGCCCGGCTGATCGACTACCTCGTGCGCCGCGCCGGCCATCACCCTGGGCCGCGGCTCGTCATGCTGCCGGCCACCAAGGCAGCCATCGCTTCGCAGCTCAACCTGTCGCCCGAGCACTTCTCGCGCCTGCTGCATGAACTGGCGGCAGCCGGGTTGCTGCAGGTGGAAGGCCGCCGCATCACGGTGCACGACGTGGAGCGGCTGGCGGGCAGCGAGCGATGAGCGCAGTCCGGCAGGTCGAGTCACGGTCACCTGGAGTTGCCCTGATTCCGTGGACGTAGTGGGACTGGGCAGCCCACGGACGTCGTCTAACCCAGGATTCGCTCGCGTCGACACTGCGCGTCTGCAGCGCCGGCGCGGTTTCGTCCTTACCGAAGCCAGCAGTTCGTGCTTTCCATTTCTGGTTGCAGTCGATCCCGCAGAAGCAGACGACGTCGTCAACGGCCTCGGGCGCGGCCGCCTCGGATTGCCGCACGCGGGTTCAGTACCAGGTTTCTGGGTAGCGCCGCGACGCCGGCAGGTTGTTGACCACCAGCGCGACGATGAGCAGGATCAGCGGGCCGAGCGTGCCGGGGACGAGGACGTAGAGGAACCCCATGTCGTGGATTTCCCGCGAGCCGATGATCGCGATGAGCGCGGTCGCTCCGCCTGGCGGGTGCAGCGTGCGCGTCAGGTGCATCGCGGCGATGGCCGTCGACACCGCCAGCGCGGCGGCGAGCCCGGGGTACGAATGCAAGACCCGCCAGCAGAGCACGCCGACGATGGCACTGAGAAGGTGGCCGCCGACCAGGTTTCGCGGTTGCGCAAAGGGGCTGCGCGGCGTGCCGTACAGCAGCACCGCCGACGCACCCAGCGAGCCGAGCATCAGCGTCAGATCCAGCCCCGCGAGCACCGTTTGCCCGATCCCGGCGACCGTGGCGATGCCGACGAAGGCACCGAGCCAGGACCAGGCGACCTCGGCGTTGCCCACGCGCGGCGGGCTGCCGCGGTCGCCTCCCCGCATCTTGCGCAGGTAGTCCCTCGGGCTCACGCGTGGACCCGCCGGTCGAGGGCGGCGAGGAAGTCCTTGCGCAGCAGCAGGCCGAGCAGCCGGCCCTCGGCATCGACGACCGGCGTGCTGCGGCCCGGGTGTCGGCCGAAGGCGGCCGTCATCTCGCGGAAATCGGCCTGCGCCCGCAGCGTGACCGCGGGCGCCGTCATGGCCACCGAGACCGGCGTCTCGTGGCAGCGGTGGCTGACCTTGCAGGAGTCTTCGATCATCTGCAGCAGCAACTCGAGAAAGGTATCGGCCTGGAGCCGGCGCAGGAAATCCGTCTCGGTGAGCATGCCCAGCACGCGGCCTGCGGCGTCGGTCACGGGCAGCGCCTTGTAGCCGCTGGCGACCAGCGCGCGCGCCGCCTCGTCGAGCATCATGTGCGGCGACAGCGCCGCCACCGGCTGCATCAGCATCTGCGCCTGCAGCCCGCTCATCAGGCGATCGATCGCATGCCGGAAGGCGTGGTGGTAGACCTCCCGGAAGTCGCCCATGGTGATGTCGAGGTAGCCCGGTATGTGCTGCATCGCGTCGAGGATGTCCTCGTCGGTCAGCTCAAGTTCCGGCACCTCGTCGGTCGGCGCGTGCAGCGCGGTCTTGTTCATGACGTCTGCGTCTCCGTGTCGGTCACTGCCCCGGCGGGGCTTCGCGGAACCCGACCTCGCTGCCCGCGGGTTCCATCGAAGGTGCAGTCGCGGCGCCGCCCCGGCGGATGCCCATCGATCGCCGGCCGACGCCGGTACCCGGCGCGGGCGATCACCGGTTTCTTGAAGAGGAAGGAGAGTCCGCGCACGAGGGTGCTCTACAAGGTGATGGCCCTGCTGGTCGGAGGGACGTCCGCGCCCGCCGCAATGTACCTCGTCCTGTGGGCGTGGATCGGCGCGCCCGCGGCGCTCCCGCTCCTGCGCCGCACAGGCTACTTGAGGGCCTGCGCCGAACGAGCAACCGTAGCGCGCCACGGGTTCGACTGGCTGCTGCCGCAGTCGGCGGTGCACTGGCAGCATGTGAATGCAGCGTTGCCTCTGGGCCGCGTGGGCGCATAGACCGTATGTAGGCTTCGTCGAAGGTCGTTGACGGGTCGGGCACTTGCCCGACGCTCTGCCAAGTTCACCGGCGCAGAGCGGTCGTTCAAGTCGAGCCGCTCGGAAGCAGTCCTTCGTCAACGCGTGGACTCGACCCATACCGGCCCGCCGGCCGGCTCCAGAGCTGCCCGATGTCCGCGCCGATCCTATTCTGAGCGGCTCAGTTTTCGGTCGGCGCCAACAAACGGCGGGCTGCTGCCGTCGGCGGCCAGCCGCTGCGCCTCGGCGATCACGCGCTCCAGCATGTCGACCTGCCCCTGGTCGTAGAAGAAGCCCCAGCCGCGGTACTTGAATCGGGCGCGTGCGGCGGCGATGCAGGGCTCCAGCCGCTCCGGCACGAACACCGCGGCCAGCAGCAGCAGGCAGCCGGCTTCCTCGAAGCCATAGCGCGAGTTGCCATGGGACCAGTCGGGCAGGCTTTGCGCGTGCGCCATCACCGCGGCCAGGGCGGCCAGCGTCTGCGTGCGGTCCAGCAGGAGGTCGAAGTGCTGGACCAGACTGGCCTCGGCCGCCTGGGCGTGATCCTCGAAGCGGTCCTTGCGCTCCACTGAGAAGCTCAGATCCCGCGGATCGATGCCCAGGTGCTCCAGAGACCCCGGCTTCAGGGCCACCACCGCGGGCCAGCCGTGCCCGGGGTTCCTGGGCGGCGCCCAGGGCGCGAGGAACTGGCGCAGGTATGCACTGACCGCCGGGCAGTCGAACGCCATGGGCCCGAAGGCGACCGCCGCCTTGGTAGCGTTGCTGAAGTCGAAGCGCAGGGTCTGCCCGACGTCCGCTCCGACACGCCTCAGGACGAAGCGGCGGGGCTCTTCTTCCCGCGCCGCGAAGCCACGCGCCTCGGCCAAGGCGCACAAGCGCGGCCACAACTGCTCGACCATGACCTGCGGCGGCAGCCGGTCATCGGGCTGCGGCAGCCGGCGCGGCGGGATGGCGGACGGCCGCCACTGCCCCCGCCAGGCCGGCAAGGCGGCCAGCCGTTCGGCGCAGGTTCTCAAGACGCCCGGGTGGTGATTGGGGTGCGGTGCGGAGCGGGCCAGCTTGGCCTCCAGCGCGGCCTGCACGTCGACCTGTCCGGTCCAGTGCACCAGTGCCAGCGCCAGGCGGTCGATGATTGGGTAGGCGGGCCAGTCCTGGGGTGCCAGGCAGCAGCGCACGATGCCCGGCACATCGCGGCAGGCGTCCAGCAGGGGCAGATAGGCGGACTGCACGAAGCCGAGCAGCACGGGCAGCAGCGCTTCCACCTCCGCGCCGGTGTGACGTGTCAGGTTGCAGAACACGAGATGAGGCCCCCAGTTGGGGGTCTGCAGAGCCATCCCGTGCGGCGCGAGCGCGTCATGGCTGTGCGCCTGGCAGCGCAGTTCGTCCATCCGGACCGTCCGGTACAGCGCATGCGGCAGTTCGGGCTCCAGGCTCGCCGAGGGCACCAGCACGATGCTGTCGTGTGGCGCCGTGAGGGTCAGGTGGATGTGCTGCAGCCCCGCCTCGGTGGCACGTGTGAAGCGCAGGCTGTGCTGCACGTCGAAGGCGCCGAAACCGGCGCGCGCCAGCGCCGGGCCCAGCACCTCACGCAGGCGCCCGCGCACCCAGGCGGTGGTCAGCGGTGATGGCGCGGCACCCGCCGCAGGCATCGATGCAACGGGCGTGGCGCGCGGGCGCAGGGGCCGGCGGCCCTCAACGGTCAGCGCCCATCCCCCCGGCAGGTAGCACCGGCCAGCCTGCTCGTCGTAGACGCACAGGCCCATCGGCAGCGCCAGGCCCACCAGCGCCGGGAGCAGCTGCGTCTGGCCGCCGTCGTACAGGCCCAGGCTGTAGACCGCCGTGCCACCGGTTTCGCCATCGGGCACCGACTCCAGCCACAGCGGCTGTCCATCGACCGTGCCGCCCACCTCCACCGGGAATCGCTTGATCAGCGCCTGCGCCAGCGCGAGGAACTTCGCGTTCGGCGCCGCCGCCGTGGCGGACAGGCGCCCGTGCAGCGCCGTGGCCTCCTCCAGCGTGGCCGCGCCCGGATGCTCGAACAGGTGCACGACATAACTCATGGCGCGGGCGCCCGGGGGTCTCGGGGCGGCACCGGCGGCCTTGCCGCGGCGTCGTCGGCCTGGCGCTGGCGTGCCCGGCGCCGGCCGACGAGCGCCCCGGCCAGGACGACCATCAGGACGCCGCCGGCCACGAGCAGGTGGCCCGCGCCGAGCCGCCGCCTGCGCCCGCCGAACCGCAGCGGCAGCACCGGCGGCGGCGCGGTGGCGGCCACCGGCACGACCGCGGCCGACGCCGCGAACGGCATCAGCATCTTCCGGCGCGGCAAGGGTGACGGGCTCATGGTCGGTGTCTCCGCGGGGCGGGCGCCCGGCCCGGACTGTAGGGCCTCGGGCGCCGCCGTAGGGCGTCTCGGCAGCAGTCTGGGCGCCGGGGCGCCCACCATGTCACGCCAAGCGGCCCCGTCCGCCCATCGCCATCGCGGGTATGGCCCCGGTGGGGATTCGCGGTCCGAGCCGGGGGGGCACGGCCCCCGGCGGCCGGCCGCCGGCAGCCGGCCGCCACCATGCGCCGCAGGGTGCCGATCCAGGCCTGCAGCGCCACCATCTGTGCACCGACGAAGGTGCGTGCCGGCTCGTCCGTGCAACGGCCGTCGGCGCCGAACTTCTCAGCCGCGCCCGGGGGACCCGTCACGCCGCGCTCAGGTCGTCAGGCCGGTAGCCACCGGTTCTGGGCCACTCGGCGGCACTCTTTACGCGCCACCGCTGCGTTCACAAAGCGAGTGTTCGGCGCTGCCCGTCTGGCTGGCGCAGGACGTGTCACCGCTTCGACTTCGGCCGCACTCACCAAAGCGACCCGGTGCTGACCGACGACCACGCGACTTCGGCGCCAAGAAGCGGTCCCTTGGTCCGCGCCCACGCCTGAGTGGGTCGAATCGAGGTCCTGCCTCCAGCCCACACCACTGCCTATCGCCCGAGACACGTTAGCTTCCCTCACCGCCGCGAGCGGGTGCCTTACAATGCGAATTTGAGTAAGGAGCTCCACATGGCAGAGTCCACCATAACCTCAAAGGGTCAGACGACCGTTCCGGCTGACATCCGGGCCCTCGTGCACGCCAAGCCCGGCACGCGTCTGGTCTGGTCGGTGATGCCAGACGGCACCATCATCGTCAGAGCCAAGAGCAAGTCCATCCTGGACATGGCTGGAATGCTCAGGGCCCCGAAAGGCAAGCGGGTGAGTGTCGAAGAAATGAATCCCTGGCGTTGAGGGCTGCATGCCAGCACTCGACACGAACGTGCTGGTTCGCTACGTCGTTCAAGACGACAGCGGACAGCTCGCCGCTGCCAGGCGCCTGATCGAGCGCTGCGTCGGCGCAGGCCATTCGCTATTCGTTCCGGTGACCGTGAGCCTCGAACTAGAATGGGTGCTGCGCGCCAACTTCGGATACGTCAAGGACGACGTGCTGCAGGTGCTCTCGAACCTGTTCTCGGCGGCGGAGCTGGTCTTCGAGTCCGAACGAGCCTTGGAAGTCGCTCTGCAACTCTACCGCGAGGGAACGGCGGACTTCGCCGACTGCCTGCACATCGCATTGGCGACAGAGGCCGGCGAGCAGCCGCTGTGGACATTCGACAAGAGCGCTGCCAAGGTCGTCGGCGCACAGCTGCTCCGCACTCGATAGACAGGTGGCTGCCGGATGTGGCCATCTACCGCGCGGCAACGTCTCGAAGAGTCTTGCCAGCGGCCCTCGAGCGGCCATCGGCGACCGGCTGCTTCTGGCCGAGTCGAGCCAACGAAGGCTTCAGATTCGTCGCCTGAGACCTGTCGCTCGTACCTGCTCGTTGACAGGACTTGGGAGCGCGTCGGGAAGGACCGGTTGTGGCCGCGTGCCGGCATCTCCCACCCCCAGTCAGCCCACCAGACAGCGGACACCGGCGTCGACGCGCATTACATCCATCACGTCATCATTCGGATCGCGTACCGCTCTCTCTGCACGTGAATTTGATGGTTCCCGCCGCGAGCAGTCGGCTGACATAGCCGACCGCTGCCTGCACGCTCTCTGTAAGGTTCTCGTGGCCAGCTACCTTGCCGGCGCCGCTGAGCACCTCTGCAACATTGGCCGGCAGACGAAGTCCGACAACAGCGTAGTTTGGCGACCGCCCGGCAACACCGTCAACCCAGGCGGGTGCGGCGAGGGTCTTGAGGCCGTTGGCGGCCTGCTGTTTGAGGTGGTGCACCGTTGCGTTCAGAGCCTGATCGCGGCTATCGCATCCTGTTCCCACCATGCCATCGAGCGCAGCCACGGCCTCAGCAGGGAGCCACACGCTAAGTCTGACCAGGCCGGCCTCCCTCTTGCGCTGGTCACAGGCGGCCCTTCTCGCTGACGCCGTCTGCGCACGTCGAGCCCTGACGACGCCGATTTCGGCCACGTCCTCGACCTGGACCTGCGGCAACGCCCACTGAGCCGTCGTCGCCGATTCCGAGCCCTGTTGCGCCCTTGTCTTGATCTC
>Ga0073899_10000742_pt1 | contig 30110 bp, 18 predicted proteins | sample KloWWTmetaKNB5Ph_FD_88975 | JGI IMG/M metagenome (GOLD analysis project Ga0073899, IMG submission 88975) | Active sludge microbial communities from Klosterneuburg, Austria, studying microevolution and ecology of nitrifiers - Klosterneuburg... | ecosystem: Engineered > WWTP > Aerobic digester >... | reverse complement strand
TCCCAGTCCGCCAGCATCGCCTTGATCGCCTGGCGTTGCAGGGCGTCCTGCGAACCGCAGAGGTTGCAGGGCATGACCGGGAACTGCTTGATCGCCGCGTATTCGGCGATGTCGTCCTCGGCGCAGTAGGCGAGCGGACGGATGACGATGTGCTGGCCGTCATCGGACTTCAGCTTCGGCGGCATCGCCGACAACTTGGCATGGTGGAACAGGTTCAGGAACATCGTCTCGACGATGTCGTCGCGGTGGTGGCCGAGCGCGATCTTGGTGAAGCCGTGCAGCGACGCATGCTTATACAGCGCGCCACGTCGAAGGCGCGAACACAGGCCGCACATCGTCTTGCCTTCCGGGACGACGCGCTTCACCACCGAGTAGGTGTCCTGCTCGATGATCGCGAACGGCACGCCGAGGGCACGCAGGTGGTTCGGCAGGATCTCGGGCGAATACCCGGGCTGCTTCTGGTCGAGGTGCACCGCGACCAGCTCGAAACGCACGGGCGCCTTGGCCTGCAATTGCATCAGCAGGTCGAGCAGGGTGTAGCTGTCCTTGCCGCCCGACAGGCAGACCATGATCTTGTCGCCTGCCTCGATCATCGAAAAGTCGGCAATGGCTTCGCCGACCTGGCGACGCAGGCGCTTGTGCAACTTGCTGAAGGCGAGTTCGGGGATGCGGTGCGGTTCGAGGCTCATGTCGCGCCTCCGGTGGGCCGCGCAGTTTAGCGGCGTCGACGCGTTCCCGCGCGCGCGATGGCCGGGCTACACTCGGGCGTCTCCCGCGCGTGTCGCCATGACCGAATCGCTCGATCCCGCCTTCATCGCCCGCCGCCTGGTCGAACTGCGCACCGAACACCGCGACCTCGACGTGGCGATCGCCAGTCTCGCCGGCCACCTCGAAGCCGACGAGATCCAGCTCAAGCGCCTGAAGAAGCGCAAGCTGCGCATCAAGGACATGATCACCTACTACAGCGACAAGCTGATTCCGGACGAGCCGGCCTGATCCTTGATCATCATCGGCGCACCTATTCGAAGCTGTTCTTGAAGATCTCGATCGCCGCCGGCTGCGCATCCGTGCTGGTCAGGCGCGAGGCCGTCGCGCTGTAGGGATTGGAAGGCGCGCTCGCCCTGAAGCGACCGCCGACGAGCACGCGCCCGTCCGGATCCATCGTCGATTGCGCCGGGCGATTGCCTCCGATGTCGCCGAAGCCGCCGCTGGCCGACCAGATGTAGACGCTATTGGACGGTCCGACGATGCCCCAGTTCGCCTTCGCGAACAGCTGCGCATCGAAGCGTTGCGCGAAGAACAGGTCGGCGCTCGGCCCCGAGGCGCCGGTCAGGATGAGGTCGCTGTTCGTGCTGCCGCTTTGCGTCCAGTGCAAGCCGCCGATGAACATCTGGCCGCCGGCGCCGCCCTGGGTGGTCGTCTCCGCGACCCAGTTGCCGGACGTGTCGAAGCGCTGGATGAAGCCGAGCGTCTCGCCGCTGCCGGGAGTGGTGCCTGCGATCAGCAGGACGCCGTCGCCGTTGATCGCGATCGCCGCCACCTGGTCGCTCAGCGCCGGCGTGGCATTGCCGTAGAAGATCACGCGACGACCGTTGTTGATCGCGGTGTACGTGTCCATGTAGTTGCAACTGGTCGGGCAAAAGCTGACATCGGCGAGCCCCGTGCCGGTCAAGCGGGCGAGTGCGATGCGGGTGACGCCGCGCGCGGCGTCGTAGGCACCGCCGGCCAAGGTGATGCGTCCAGCGCTGTCGATGGCGACGGCCCGGGCGCTGTCGAACGGGATGGTCGGGCCAAGGTCGAAGTGGGTGATGCGCCGACCCGTGCCATTGAACGTGGTGTCCAGCGCGCCGGTGCTGGTCAGGCGCGCACTGCCGAAGTCGAAATCGCCGGTGGCGGCACGCTCCACCTCGCCGACCACGACGACGCGGTCCTGGTCATCGATCGAAACGGCGTTCGCATGGTCGTCATTCAGTCCGCCCGCAGCGAAATCGATGTCGACCATGCCGTCACCGCCGAAGCTGGTATCGGGCTGTCCGGTCGGCAACAAGCGCGCGATGCGGAAGTCCGAACCGCTGCCCGAAATCGACGTCGAGCCCACGATCACCACGCGGCCCATGCTGTCCATCACCGCGTCCGCGATGCGCGCGAACTGCACGTAGACCGGAACGGCCTGTCCGGGCTGTGCCGCACCCGCGCTCGAATACGGGTAGTAGCCCAGCGTGTAGGGACCGACCGGATTGTTGCTGCCGTCGACATCGGAGAATGCGAGCAAGACGACCGATCCGCCACCCGGGCGGTACAGATGCGCGACCGTGCTCTTGTAGTAGGCACCCACCGTGAAATTGGCGCGACCGGCCGTCGCGAAACTGGCATCAAGGGCGGTCGGACCGGCCAGCGCGTTGGCAGCGATGAGCGTCAAGGCAAGGGCGAAGGGGGCGGGCTTCATGTCGGTCTCCAAGGCCGCAAGGGCGGCTTGGTGGTGGAAACGACATGCGGGCATGAATCCTGACATTCGCCCCGGCGATGGCGCGCTGCCCATCAGGGCAGTCGCGTCATCAGCGCCTGATGCGCCCGCTGCTACGGGACGACAAACCACACATTGAACTTCACGCCGGGATTGAGCGTTTCTGCAGTGACCGCCAGTTGATAGATCACCCAGCGATTCGCCACACAGCCACCTGCGCCATTGCTGTAATAAACCCCCATGGCGCCGCGCGGTGGTGCCGTACCGGTCGTTTGATCGCCGAAGTTGGGCGTCATCACAATGACGGCGTTCGGATTGCCATTGAGTATCGGGTGATCGATCACCGTGCGCGTATTGGCATCACAGGTATTGGTGCCAACGATGGCTTGATGGGTAAATGCCGGACTGGTGGTGCTATTGACGCCAGTACCGCCCCAACGCAGCCCGCCGGAGGCACGGATGGCGAATTGGCGCGGACCCGTGGAGGTGAAATTCCCGAACTGATCATCTGCCCACAGGTACGTGCCATTGTCGCCATCCGTGTCTCCGGAGTTGGCAACGCAGGTGCCATCGGAAGCGCCATTGCCAGGACGAATTTTCGCGTTGCGTCCGCCGGCCCAGGAGTAATCACCTCCTGCACAATTGCCTTCCCCACCTCCGACGGTCGACCGAGTACCCGAAGCGATGTTGGATGTCCCGCCGCTGACCGTCGCCATGCTGTTGGTGGCGTCATTGTTCATGCCTCCGCCCACGGTCGAGAAGATGCCCGTGGCCAGATTTTCAAAGGCTGCGAAGCCGCCGATACCGTCGCGGGTCGCACCGCCACCACTCACGGTTGCGCCCAGAGCCGTGGCTTCGTTAGCGGAAGATCCAAGCGCTACGCTCGGCGCATCGCCAAAGGTGGTTGGTGTGCCACGCGAAGTGAAAATACCGATCACGCTGTTATTGGCCTTGAGCTTTAGCGGCAAATTGTTGGTTGAGCCGATGAATTCGCCGTCCTGCAACACATTGCCCTCGGTATCCCAACAGACCCCCGCGAGAGCCGCCTTGGCATCAAAGCGGGTCGGTTCACCGAGAGCCTCAAAGACCGAATCTGCTTGCGACACTTCGGTTTTCAACTTCATCGGCGGTGCCGTGCTCAAGTCAAAACCAAAATCCACCTCGGCCGAGAATTCGCCATCCTTCACGGCCACATTGTGCAGCGTGAGCGGTTGCGATACCGATTGCGTGCCCGCGTCATTGATGAGCGTCAGGCGCAAGTCGTAGTTGCCATTCGCGGGTTTACCGCCGTCGTGGAGAGTGCCGCGATACGTCCATGGCGCGGCTGCGACAAGGCTTGCAGCGGTGAATAAGGCGATGAACAAGACTGTGCGCTTCATGATTGGTTTTCCCTTGGTCGGACGGGTTCAGTTTTCAAATCCGTTCTTGAAAATATCGGCGCTCACCGGCCCACAGGCGGTAGCGAGTGACTTCGGTGCAGCCAATTCAGCCAACAAGCCAAATCGCCCATCCACCGTTGTTTTCGCAACGTCAGGCGCGGCCAGAAGTTCGGCGGTCACGGCAAAACGCGCATCGGCACTGGTTTGCACCGGGTTGACGGAAATTCCGGCACTACCGGAAAACCGCCCGGCGGCCGAAAGTGGCGCCGCGAAAATCAGCAGCAGCCCGAGGAAAATTCGATTGCAGAACATCATGGTGATCTGTCTCCCGTGACATCGTCGAAAAAATCGATGGATCACGGCAAGCGCGACAGCACTTGGCGGGCCAGCGTTTCGAAGCGCGCACGCACATCGGCATTGCTCACGTCGGCCTTGTCGGCGCTGAGATGCAGCACGTGATCGCCCCGATGCACGAGCAGTCCGCCCGGTAGTTCCACCCACGCGGCGCCATCACCCAGGCCTGCGACGACGGTGCCGCCACGCCCCCATTCCTCGAAATACGCTGATGCGCTTGACCAGCGACTCGCGGTCTTGACGAGTCGCTCGGTGCTCACGAACTTGATCGACAATCCGTTGTAGATATCTTGCGGGTCGAGAAACACGCAGTCGACGCTGTGCAGAGATTCGTCATCGATGACATCGAGCTTGGCGATGTGACCACCGACCACGGCACTGACTTCGTCGAATTCGACGAGCGCGCACAGTGGATGTGTCGCGATACTCGCCTCCGCGGCAGCAGCCACGGCATCCGCGACATCTGCGGGCGTGGCCTGCACGCTGGCGTCATTGTTCGAGCCGCCACAGGCAACGAGTGCGGTGACAGCCAAGGCGCAAAGCAGCAGACGAAACGCAGACATGACGGCATTCCAGATTTCGACCGAAGTGGCCGGTTCGTGTCTGGAAACGTCGTATTCGCGGAAAGCCTGACATTGGCGCGGCGTCCGGGTCGATCGCTGCGACTCAATCCGCTGTCGGCGCCTGGGCCTGGCGTGCCGCGACCAGCGGATGCGTTGTACCGACGGCGCGCTCCAGCGTCGCGAGTGCGGCCGTTGGCACCGGCTGTCGATCCAGTCGCGCCTGCCACAGCAGCAAGAGACTCGGATCCATGCCTTCGCCGCGGATGGCGTCGCCGGCGGTATCGATCGCGGTGCGCGCGAGGCGTTCGGCGTATGGCGCATTGCCGCGACGATCGAAAATCTCGGCCAGCATCAGCATGGCGCGCACCGCGTTGCGCCGCGGCAGTGCACCCGCCTTGGCATTCTCGGGCAGCAGCGTCAGTACTTCCGTCAACGTGGCTTCGTTCGGCGTGAGTTGCAGCGCCAGCACGCGCTCGAAGCCGGAAACCACCGCCGCGAGCGGGGGCAAGTGCGCGAGTCCGTCGCCGATGCGGTCAAGTTCGCGACGCGCATTGACCGCGTCGCCGGCGTAGTAACGCGTGTCGATGGTTGCCAGTCGCGTGCGCAGGCATTCATGGCTGGTCGCGCCGGTGCTGTCGCACATCAGTCGGATGGCGCGTTCTGCCTCAGCCATCGCCGCTTCTGGCGCGCCCAGCAAGGCCAGCAATTTGGCCAGAGTCGCCTTGCGCGCAGACTGCGCCGGCGCGGATTCGGTGGTCGCGTCGGCGGCATCGATGGTGTCGATCGCCGCACGTGCCACGAGCAGTTGTCCGCCCACAAACAGGGCGTTCGCACGGGTCATGGCGTTGATGCGCGCGGACTGGTTGGCGCTGACGCCGGCGCTGCGCCAGATCGCTTCGGCCTGGTCGGCCAATGCCACGGCACCTTCGAGTTCACCGGCCAGCAACAAGGTCGTTCCAGCACTTCCAATCAATCGGCCGCGCGCCAGTGCCGAGGCGTCCGTGGCAGCGAACGCGCGTGCCGATGCTTCGCGCGCAGCCACGACCGCCATCGCGAGATCGCCGCGCGAACGCGCCAACTGCGCGCGCGCCATCTGCATTTCCGCGGGCAACATGCCGCCACTGCGTTGCTCCGGCGTCATCGCCAGTTCGGCGCGCTCGATCGCGACTTCGGCATCACCGAGCTTGCCGAGTCGGATCGCTGCGAAGGCGCGATAGGCCGCAGCACTGGCTTGCACGCGACCCGCTTTGTCGGCGATTGCCGGTTCAAGTTGGTCGAGCAGTTCGCCAACACGCTGCCATTCGTCGCGTTGCGCGAACAGATCGACGAGCGCGAGGCGCAACGCGGTCTGCATGTCGCTGTCGCCGAAGGTGCCGAGCAGGTGCTCGTCACCGGCCAGCGCCAGCAGTTGCTCCGGCGCGATCGACTCCCCGCTTTCGGTAGCGCGATTCAGGACCGCGATGAAGTGCTCGCGCAAGGTTTCCTGGCGGCGCGCATCATCGAGCGCGGCGTCGCGTTCGCGTTGCAGCGACTCGGCCAGTTGCGTGGCGCGAAGCGATTCGCGCTGTGCCCGTTGTGCCTGCTGAACGCTGAAGATCGTCGTCACCAGCAGGGCAAGCGCAAAGATCACTCCGGCGGTGACCGCATAGCGATGCCGACGCAGGAACTTTGCGCTTCGGTAGGAAAACGCGTCTGGCCGCGCTTCGATCGGCAATCCGGCGAGATGACGCTCGAGGTCGCGCTTCAAGGCCGCCGCAGACGCATACCGCCGCGCCGGCTCGGCTTGCAGACAGGTCAGGGCGATGGTGTCGAGATCGCCGCGCAAGGCCGTCACGCGCCGACGTTCGCCGCCCGCGCGCGCCAACGCCCGCGATGGCGGCTCGGCGTTGGTATCGATGGTGGCCGAGCCGCGTCCAGGCACGGCGCCAGACTTGAAGGGCCGGCGCCCGGTCAACAGTTCAAACAGGATGACGCCGAGTGCATAAAGATCGGTCGCGGTGCTGACCGCCTGACCGCTGATCTGCTCGGGCGCGGCGTAATCCGGCGTGAACGCGCGATGCTCGGTGCGGGTGACCTCGTGCGTGCCGGGATCGGCTTCATCCTGCAGCAACTTGGCGATGCCGAAGTCGAGCAGCTTCACGTCGCCCTGCGCATCGACCAGGATATTCGCGGGCTTCAGATCACGATGCAGCACCAGATTCTGGTGTGCGAATTGCACGGCATCGCAGACCTGCATGAACAGCTGCAATCGCGCGGGCAAGGGCGTCGCAAGTCGTTCGACATGCCGCAACAGTGTCGCGCCGTCGACCAGCTCCATCGCATACCAGGGCTGGCCGTCGTCGCTGACGCCGCCGTCGAGAAAGCGTGCGATATGCGGATGCTGCAGCCGCACCAGGATCTGCCGCTCGCGCGCGAAGCGGCGCAATGCCAGTGTGTTGTCAGGATCGGTCGCACGCAGCAACTTCAGCGCCACGGTTTGTGTGAAGCCACCTTCGTTGCGCTCGGCGCGATAGACCGCGCCCATGCCGCCGCGCCCGAGCAAGGCGCGAATCACATACGGTCCGATCTGCCGGCCGATGCGCGGGTCGCCGGCGAATTCGCCGGCCTCGGCATGATCGGAGAGTGAACGATCGAGCGGCCCGGCATCGGCGGCGTCGAGCGCGAGCAGGCGATCGACTTCCGCGTGCAAGGCCAAGTCGCCCGCACACCGCGCCGCAACCCACGCGACCCGATCCGATGCCGTTACATCGAGCGCTTCGCGCATCAAGTGCAGCGCACGCACGCGTTGCGCCTGGTCGAGCACCGGCGCAGTCATGCGTTGGCGCCGTCGAAACGGCTCAGGTCATCATGGATCAGCGCCCGTGCCGCGCGCCAGTCGCGAAACAGCGTGCGTTCGGTCACGTTCATGACACGACTCATTTCGGGAAAACTCAGGCCGCCGAAGAAATGCAGTTCGACCACCTGCGCCAGACGCGGATCCGCCTGTTCCAGACGCTGCAGGCTCTGTTCAAGCGCGAGCACATCGAGACTCATCTCGGGCAACGCTTGTGCGCCTTCGGTCAGGGTCACGACCTGCAATCCACCGCCGCGCTTGTCACGACCGCGCGCACGTGCTGTATCGACCAGCACCTGACGCATCGCCCGGCTGGCGAGATTCAGCAAGTGCTGCTCGTCCACGACCTGCGATTGCGCCAGTTTGAGATAGGCCTCGTGCACCAGACCGGTGGTCTGCAGCGTCGCCCCACCGGCATCCAGTTGCCGATGCGCGATCCGCCTCAGCTCATCGTAGAGTCGCTCGAACAGTTGCGCGGCATCGGCGAGTTCGGTCACGCGCCTCGCCTCGGATCACGCCACTTTCGGCGGCGGCGTGATCTCGACGCGGTCGGTCGAGCCCGCGAGCTTGAGGATCGAGTGGCGCAATTCGCGGCTGAGAATGAGCTTGGAATCCTCGGCCATCGCCACGAGGTCGTCGCCAAACGAGAGTTTGGCGTTGCCGTCGAGCGACAGCACGCCGCGTTCGCGCATGGTCGCGATGAAGCCCTTGAACAGGGTCTTGTCGAAGAACTCGGGTGCCGCCTGGGTATGCAGCAGGGACAGTCGTTGTGCCGTCAATTGGCACTGGTTTTCCAGTTCGCCGGTCGACAACACGCCCGGCCCCGACTTCACCAGCAGCGCAAGGGCGATGTAGTAGCGCTCGAACGCTTGCAGCAGCGAATTCGCGGTGACGCGCAACTGGAACGCTTCGTCGGTCTGGCCGACGCGACGGCGCAACACCTTGCCCTCGTCTTCGCATTCGAGCAGACCTTCCCGCACGAACTGGCCGATCATTGCGTCGATGCGCGCGACCCACTCGTCTTCGCTCCAGGGCAGGAACAATTCGCCCTGGATGAACGGATAGATGAAGCGACCGAGGCGCTCGACCGTCACGCGCTGCAGGCGACGGTTGTTGAGGAAACACACCGCCACCCAGGCCGGCGTCGCGAACAGGTGCAGCACGTTGTTGCGGAAGTAGCTGAGCAGCACGGCCTGGTCGCCGGTGCTGTGCAGCACGTCGCCGAGCGGATGCTTGACGCGCTGGATCACGCCGAGCTTTTCGCCGTAGGCGATCACCCCGGCCGGATCGAGCTCGGTCATGGTCACGCGGTCCGAATACGGCACCGACGCGATCAGGCGCTGACTCAACGCGATCTGGCGCTTCAGGTCGTCTTCGGCCATCGCGTGCTTGGGCGTGCCGAGCAGGGCCGCGGACAGCAGGTTCACCGGGTTCACGTCGGCGGCGCGATTGATGTTGACGAGGATGCGCTCGGCCAGCGTGGCGACGGCCGCACCGAACCACTCCGGTTTCTCGTCGCGTGCGCTGGCACGCCAGTCGCCGACGCTGTCGTCGAGCAACTGCGTCAGGTACACCGGCTCGCCGAAGCTGACCGTGACCTTGCCATAGCGTTCGCGCAGCAGCTTGAGCGACTTCAGCAGGCCGAAGATCGATTCCTTCTCCTTGGCCTGGCCGGACAGCTCGCCGATGTAGGACTTGCCCTCGAGCACGCGTTCGTAGCCGATGTAGACCGGCTGGAACACCACCGGGCGGCGCGATTCGCGCAGGAAACTCTTCACCGTCATCGCCAGCATGCCGGCGCGCGGTTCGAGCAGGCGCCCGGTCCGGCTGCGGCCGCCTTCGATGAAGTACTCCATCGACACGCCGCGCTGGAACAGCTGCGTGACGTATTCCGAAAACACGGCCGAATACAGCGCATTGGCGCGGAAGCTGCGACGCAGGAAGAAAGCACCGCCCTTGCGCAGCAGCGAACCGATCACCGGCAGATTCAGGTTCACGCCGGCGGCGATGTGCGGCGGCACGATGCCGTTCGAATACAGCAGGTACGACAGCAGCAAGTAGTCGATATGGCTGCGGTGACAAGGCACATAGATCACTTCGTGACCGGGTGCCGCCTGTTTCAGCGTATCGAAATGGTGGGTACGGATACCGTCATACAAACGGTTCCAGAAGGCCGTCAGCAGGAACGAGGCGGAGCGCACCGTCGGGTGCGAATAGTCGGCAGCGATCTCCCATGCGAACGACCGCGCGCGGCCTTCCGCCTGTTCGAGGGTGATGCGCTCCTTGCTCGCCAATGCCACCACCGCGTTGCGCACGCCCTCGGCATTCATCGCCGCATCGATGACGGTACGGCGATGCGACAGATCAGGGCCGATGACCGCAGCGCGTAGGCGCCGGAAGTGCGCACGCATGACGCGACTGGCCTTGCGCACGGTGCGCTCGGCGTCCATGCCTTCGGCAACCACTTCGCGCAAGCTGACTACCGGACTGAAGTGCACGATGGTGTCGCGTCCGTTCAGCAGTAGAGACAGCAGCCGCCGAAAGCGGCCGACGACCACCCAGTTTTCCGAGAACAGCACACGAAACCAGCCAGATTCTCGCTGTGGTGCGCGACCGACAAAGATCGATACCGGCACCACCTGAATATCGAGGTCGGGACTCGCCTGCACTGCTCGCACCACTTGGGCAAGGCCAGCGGAGTGGGTCTTTTGGCGTGGTCGGCGGAACAGCCAGCCCTCACGCCGCGAAAGCGCCAGCACCGCGCGCGATTTCGGCAGATATCCACCTGGCATCGGTCGCAGCGGTGCGGGCAAGCCTTGTGCGCGGCAGGCCTCTTCCAGAATCACGGCATTGATTGCACCGTAGCGTTCCAACAGGTACACGACCGGCTTATCGGCGGCCATCACCGAGCCAGCCGCCGGCGGCTCGGTGCGCAACGCGACCCAAGGCCGGATCAGCATGCCGAGCAGCTTCCAGAACCAGGGGCCACGCAGCCCGCCGGTGCGATCATCGTGTCCAGGCATGGAGACGGTGTGCGTCACAGCGACAGGTAGATCAGCCCTGTGCGGGCGCTTCGACCCCATCTGCCATGGCAGGTTTAGGATCCATCGCGGGCGCTTCGGCCAAATCCTTCTTCAGGCTTTCCAGCGAATCCTTGCCGTACCAATGACCGTCGAGTTCGACCATCTCGGACTCGAAGCTGAGTGGCGTCTCGAACATCTTGTAGGTGATTTTGACTTTGGCGCTGTCGCCAGTCTGCGCCGTCACCTCGGTCTTGGTCGAGGCGAGTACGTCGTCGATCTTGAATCCATAGACATCAAAAATGTTCTTCATGGCGATGAACAGCACATCGCCACGTTTTACCGCCTCATCAAAACTGAGTGCGTGCAATTCGTCCATACTCTTCAGATTGAGGTCACGTGCCGCCTTGCAGATGTGTCCGATCGCCTGCTTTGCCAGCGCTGGATCAGCAAACTGAGCCGACTCCGCCCATTTCGCAAAAGCGTCGATCGAAGCCATGGCCTGAGTCTTCTGCTCGGCACTGAGGTCTTCGCGCTGTTGCACGCCGGCCGCGAGGATGCCGCGACCCATGCCGACATACATCGGCATCTGCAATGCCGCAGTTTCCTTGAAACTCAACAGGTCCGGCTCGATTTTCGCGTACATCGCGTCTTCGGCACCGTCGGCCGTCAGTTCGGTGATCATCTCCTGGAACTGTGCACGATCCTCGGCACTGATCGGCTCGGTCATTTTCGCAGCCCACTTGGCACGTACCTGATCGATCATGCTCGGCGGAATCGAAGCCAGAAACACGCTAGAGATTTCGCCGGCACGCAATGCGTTGATCTGCGCTTGGACCGCAGCTTCTGGAGCCGTCGACGCAGCGGCGACCTTCGCTGCGCCTGGCGCGGCCGACTCGTCTTTGCCACAGGCAACGATTCCGAGCGCGGCAATCAACATCAACGGGAGTAGGCGTTTCATCGGCGATCCTTGGAACAGTAGGGGCGGACATGTTGGGCATGGCGGCCGACGTTGGCAAGTCCCGGGCGCACAAAAAAAATCAGATGGCTCTTTCGAACCATCTGATTGAACCGGCAGTTGCCGGAGGGGGAAGCTTGGGCGCTGTTGTTAGTTATTGTCGTCGTTATTCGGAACAACTGATGGACGGAGAATAACTTGAGGCCACAAGCTAATGCAATACCTTCAATATATTAGTTGAACTCTTTGAATTATTTGGCTTTTTCTTCGATAGTTGGTGGATTGGCCCACCAATCGACCCCGCGCAATGAGCGTCCCTTGAGCAATCGGCGACGTTCCAGCTCGGCACCAAAGGTATGGTTGACCGCATCTTTCTGGACATTGCTGATGGCGTCTTCCCAAGACCCGTACATCGGATTCGGCAGGATGATCCAGCGTTCACCCCACCAACCGGCATGATCCTCGACGAGTTGGGCGCGCACCTCCGTCGTCGTGTAAACGCCATCGGTGAAGTCGCCGAGGTTGTCGCCGAGCACCAGAACCACACGATACTTCGCGGCAACAATTTTGCGGCGCGCACCTTTGTCTTTCGGATTGGCTTCCGTCAGGTTGCGCGTCAACACTTGGGTGGCGCAGTCCTTCAGCGGCAGGCCGACCTGAGTCAGGTTGTTACAGGTTTCGCGCTTTTCCGGATCCTTGCGGTTGGTGATGTAGAAGACCGTCACCCCATCCGCATCCGCCTGCTTCAGGAACGCGACAGCACCCGGCATCGCAATGGCTTCGCGTTGCGCAACCCAATCGTTCCAGCGCTGATCAAACTGCCGGTGCGCGTTGACCGGGTCCTGCGCCGGGTTGATTGGATTCCGGATCAGGTCGGCATTAAAAGCAGAGCTGTCGAGCACGGTCTCGTCGATGTCGGTAATGATCGCGAGCGGCGCATCGGCCACCAGCTTGCCTTGCTCTGCTTCCGGCAAGGCGCTGAAGCTCGGGTCGGCCTTGGCGATGACGAGCGTGCGGGCGGCCTGGTTGAACGCCTGCGCTGCCAGCGCACGGTATTCGGCGGACGTCTGTGACCAGAGCACCGCATTCAAATTGTCATGCTTGGGATCCTTCAAGGCGTCTGGTGGATCGACACGCGGCACGCCGGCGAGGTCGTCGAGCTTGGGTTTGTCAGCGCCCGGCTTGGTGCCTTGGCTGGCACAGGCGGACAAGGCGGCGATGACGACAATGGCCACGCCTCGGCTGATGAATCGCATGCAGATCTCCTGTTGATCAGTAGTGGAAGTGTAACGGCAGCGACTGCCGTGTCGGCAGGTCAATCGGTGCCACCAAGCATTTCGGCCAAACGGGCAAGGTGCGCACCGGCGCGCTCGCGCTTTTCGGCACGATCACGCTCCGGATCATCGCCCTCACGGACCACGACCTCAGCAGGAAGTTCATCGAGGAAGCGGCTCGGCTTCTGCGCCAGCAACTCGCCGTAGCGCTGTTTGTGGGCGGCGTGACTGAGCGTCAAGGTGTCTTTGGCGCGCGTGATCGCGACGTAAAACAAGCGCCGCTCCTCATCGAGCCGGCCTTCGTTGATCGCACCCTCATGCGGCAAGGTGCCGTCTTCCAGACCGACCAGCCACACGTGTCGGAATTCCAGTCCTTTCGAGGCGTGCAGGGTCGACAGCCGCACCGCGTTGCCGGAATCGTCGCGTTCGAGATTGCCAAGCAAAGCCAGTTGTGCGGCGAGGTCACCGAGCGCGTCGCGGCCGCGACTGTGCGCCTTCAGGAAGTCGATCAGGTCTTTGAGGTTTTCCATGCGACGCGCACGCGTCGCCGGGTCCTTCAGCGTCGCTTCGAGATGCTGGGCATAGCCCGATTCGACGATCAGTTTCTCGCAGAGCGCGGCGGCGTCGAGACTGCCGGCACTGACCCGCCAGCGTCGAATTTGTTCGGCAAATTTGGCCAATGCCGCGGCGGGCCTGGCGGCCAGTTGCTTCTGCACTTCCAGCGACTCAGCGGCACGCGCCATCGACAAGCCGCGCACGCCTGCGATCTGTGCAAGCTTCTCCAAGGTACCGGTACCGATGTCGCGCTTCGGAGTCTGCACGATGCGTAAAAAGGCGCTGTCGTCGTCGGGATTCACCAACACGCGCAAATAGGCAAGCAGGTCGCGGACCTCGGCGCGGTCGAAAAAAGCCGTGCCACCGGAGACGTGATACGGCACCCGCAACAAGCGCAACGCTTGCTCGAATGGGCGCGACTGGAAGTTGCCGCGGTACAGAATCGCAAAATCGCTCCACGGCGACTTGCGCGTCTGCTGCAGGTGCGCGATCTCGGCAGCGATGCGCTCCGCCTCATGGGTCTGGTCCTTGCATTGCAGGATACGCAATGGCTCGCCGTCGCCGTGGGCACTCCACAAATTCTTCTCGAACAGATGCGTGTTGTTCGCGATCACCGCATTCGCGGCGCGCAGGATGTGGCCGCTGCAGCGATAGTTCTGTTCGAGCTTGACGAGCTTGAGTTGCGGATAGTCGCGCGCCAGTTCGTTGAGGTTCTCCGGATTAGCGCCACGCCACGCATAAATTGACTGATCGTCGTCGCCGACCGCAGTGAAGCCGCCGCGCTCACCCACCAAATGTTTGAGCAGGCGGTACTGCGCACGATTGGTATCTTGATATTCGTCGACAAGCAGGTATGACAATTTTTGCTGCCAGCGCCTGCGCACATCTTCGTTCACTGTGAACAGGCGCTCTGGCAGGAAGATCAGATCGTCGAAATCGAGCGCATTGAAATTCCGCAGCCGCCGCGTGTACGCCGCATACAGTTCGGCAGCCTGCAGTTCACGCGGCGAGCGCGCTGCAGCCAAAGCCTCATCAGCATCCAGGCCATTGTCCTTGGCCTTTCCAATCAAACCACGCAGCAGATCGAGTGCATCCGGTTTCATGCCCGCAGGAGCGAGGTCTTTGACCAGCGCGAACGCATCGTCGGCATCGAGGATCGAAAATCCATGGCGCAGACCAACGTGTGCGGCTTCCTGCTGCAGGATGCGCAGACCGAGCGCGTGGAACGTCGATACCTGCAGCGATTCGGAAGCCTCACGCGAAATCAGCTTGCCGACTCGCTCGCGCATCTCCTTCGCAGCTTTATTGGTGAAAGTGATCGCCGCGACCGCTTCGGGACGATGACCGCTGCGCAATAGGTGCGCGATTTTTTCGGTAATCACCCGGGTCTTGCCTGAACCCGCACCGGCAAGCACGAGCAGCGGACCATCGCAATAGGCGACGGCGTCGCGTTGGGCAGAATTGAGACTCATGGGGCGACCGGAAAGCGGGCCCGAATTCTAGCCCGGCAGCGCCGCGCGGCGCTGCTAAAATCATCGGCCCGATTCCAAGCATGCAGCAATGGCCAAGCTCTATTTCTATTACTCGGCGATGAACGCTGGCAAGACCACGACCTTGTTGCAATCAGCGCACAACTACCACGAGCGCGGCATGCGCACGCTGATTCTCACGCCCAAGCTCGACGACCGCTATGGCCGTGGTGTGGTGCAGTCGCGTATCGGCCTGAAGGCGAATGGCGTCATCTTCGAACGCGATGACGATCTGCTGCAACTGGTCAGCGACGACATCAGCGCCGATGGGCCGCTGCACTGTGTACTGACCGATGAGTCGCAATTCCTGAGCAAGGCGCAGGTCTGGCAACTGACCGATGTTGTCGACCAACTGAATATTCCGGTGCTGTCCTACGGACTGCGCACAGACTTTCAAGGCGAGTTATTCGAGGGCAGCCGATACCTTTTGGCCTGGGCCGACTCGATCACCGAAATCAAGACCATCTGCCACACCGGTCGCAAAGCCACCATGGTGGTGCGCGTTGACGAACATGGCCGCGCCCTGACTCAGGGCGCACAAGTCGAGATCGGTGGGAACGACCGCTACGTGTCGGTGTCTCGTGCCGAGTTCAAGCGCGTGTTCCGTGGCGAAGCCGAAATACCGCTGAAGCAGGCAGAATTGCCCCTCTGATCCGGAAACGCGTACGGCCCCGAAGGGCCGTCGCGGTTAAACCGTTGAGCAATCGGATCAGGCGACAAACAACGCGCGGATCTTCTTGAACGCATTCGCTTCGATCTGACGGATGCGCTCGGCCGACACGCCGTATTCATCAGCCAGTTCCTGCAGCGTTGCCTTGCTGTCGGCGAGCCAGCGGCGGTTGACGATATCGCGCGAACGCTGATCGAGCTTCTCCATACCATCGCGCAACACGTCAACCTGATGATCACCGGTGTCCTGTGCGAGCAAGGCTTCGTCCGGACTGGCCGAATGATCCGCCAGGAACGCGACCGGCGACGGACGCGCATGCTCGTCGTCCTCGTTCGCTGGCGCGTCGAAGCCGATGTCGCGGCCATTCAGACGCGATTCCATCTCGCGCACGTCGGACGGATCGACTTTCAATTCGCGCGCGACCGTATTCACTTCCTCGTTGTTCATCCAGCCTAGGCGCTTCTTCGACCGGCGCAGGTTGAAGAACAACTTGCGCTGCGCTTTGGTCGTTGCGACCTTGACGATGCGCCAGTTCTTCAGGATGAACTCGTGCATTTCGGCCTTGATCCAGTGCACCGCGAAGGACACCAGACGCACACCGTGCTCGGGGTCGAAGCGCTTCACCGCCTTCATCAGGCCGATATTGCCTTCCTGGATCAGGTCGGCCATGCCGAGGCCGTAGCCTTGATAGCCGCGCGCGACATGCACGACAAAACGCAGGTGCGCCATAATTAGTTGCTTGGCGGCAGCGACGTCATTGTCGAGGCGCACGCGCCACGCCAAATCCTGCTCTTCGGTCGCTTCCAGCATCGGGAAACGGTTGACGGTGCCGATATAGGCGTCAAGCGAGCCCAGCGCGCTGGGAATCGGGAAATTGCTGGTGGTCAATGCTTGGGACATCGGATCCTCCTTTGGGACGCGAGTTTAGCAGTCGGGCATATAGAGTGCTAACTGGGCCCAAAAGTTCAATTTTCAAGCCGTTGATTTTCAAACAGTTGACGAAAGGTCAAGAGGTTGGCACGGCCCCGAAGCCGCGGTCAGCGACACGGGGATTCGGCGTAATGGCGCGCCGGCCGACTCACGCTGGCTTCTGCTTCGGCCATATCTGCCTTCCCGGCAACAAGTTGAATTCCGTCTCGCGACTAGGTCAATATCTGCTTGTTGAATATTCGAGGTTTCGCCGGATGACCGCTCAAGCCCTGGAACGGATCACCTACCTCGGAAAGCGCTACTCGTTGCGTTCTCTGCCGTTGGATTCCTACTTCAGCGACGCACACCCAAAGCCTGATTTCGGCGCTATCACGCTTTCGTTTTGCAGCGCTTGCTGGCGGGGTTACGTCGGATCTTGGGAGATCGACGGCGACCAATTGCTTCTCATCGATATCCTGCTGCCTTTTTCAGAATCCGAGCAGAGCCTGCTCCACCTCGTGTCAGCACAAAAACCACCGATCGTGGCGAATTGGTACACCGGTGAATTGCGATTACAGAAGGGCGAACCATTGCGATACGATTTTGATTGGAGCGCCATCTACGAAGAGGAAATCGTCTTCAATGTCGAACGTGGCGTGATCGTGAGCTCGCACATCGTTGATCATCGTCTTGAACCGCCAAGCCCCGTCTGAACTGCAGCACGCCAACCCGGTTCGCTACGTGTCGTCGCAGGCCAGGCGGAAGTGTCGCTGTTGGCCTCGATCGATTTTTCGGAAGTGTTGACGCAAGGCATGCTGTCGTTATTGCTCTTCGCTGGCGCAATGCATGTTGATCTGCGCGAACTACGCGCCTTTCGGTGGCAGGTGGACATGCTCGCAATTGCCGGCACGCTGATTTCGACCGCCCTTGTCGGTCTGTCCGTTTGGCACCAGCCGCCGAACTTCGGGCTGACTCTGCCGCTGATTCATTGCCTGATCTTCGGTGCACCGATTTCGCCCACCGGCCCGATCGCCGCGATCGGCATTCTCAAGTCGGCCGGGGCACCGAAAAGTCTTGAGTTGGTGATCTCGGGCGAATCCTTGTTCAATGATGCCATCGACGCGTGCTTGCCGCAGGGTCGCCGCGGATGCTTGACCACGTGATGTTGTTAATGCGCACAGTGGTGCAGCAATTGGCGCTAGTGGCATGGTGCCTGCTGCTATTCGCGTCGTCGCCGCTGCGGGCACTGGACGCAGACCGGCCGCTGAACACGTTTACCTTGAGCCACTGGAACGGCAGCAGTGGTCTCGCCCATAACATGGTGATCGCCATCGCCCAAACGCCCGATGGCTATCTGTGGCTAGCCGGTTTCGAGGGTCTTTCGAGATTCAACGGTACCGAGTTCGTGGTTTTCGACAACAACACTTTGCCGCTGGCGGACGCCAATGGCATCCGCGCACTGACCGTGGACAGCGATGGCCGGCTCTGGGTCAGCAGTGCGCGCTCCGGTTTGCTGGCATACGAAGCGCAAGGCTGGCAGCACTTCGGCAGCGCACAAGGCCAGCCGTTCGAGCAATTGATCGGCGTCGAAGCCAGTAGCGATGGTTGGCTGTGGCTGATCGGCGAGGAGAGCGGTATCGCGCGTTGGCGACCGGACCGCCCGGCCATTCTGGTTGATCACCGCAACGGTCTGGGCCATGACAATGTTTATGTGACCCTCGCCGATGGTGCGGGTGGTGTCTATGCCGGAACGGCGGCCGGCCTAGATCATGTCACCGCGGCAGGTCAGGTCAGTCCGTGGGGCAGCCAGCACGGCCTTCCGCCGGGACCAGTGCGTAGCCTGCGGCGCGCACCCAACGGTGAACTGGCCGTCACTGTGGCCGGACGAGTCGGCTGGATCAGTGACCAAGGGTTTCGCCCGCTGACCGGTGATCAGGTCCCGACCACCGCGCAGTTGCTGCTTTATGACAGCGACGGCAGTCTGCTGATCGGCACCACTGACCAAGGGCTTTGGCGCGTAGGCGCGCATGGTATCGATCAACTCGACCGTCGCCACGGGCTGCGCGGCAATCGCGTGGTATCGCTCTTGGAAGATCGTGAGGGCAGCGTCTGGATTGGGTCATCGGATGGCCTCTATCAGTTGCGCGACCTGCAATTCACGACGATCGATCGTCGCCACGACATCGGCGAAGGTTATGTCCGTGCGTTGTGGGAGCATCCGGCCGGCGTGCTCTGGATCGGCAGCACCGATGGTCTCTACCGCCGCGACGGCGAAACGGTCACGCGCTTCGGTCGCGACAACGGGCTGCCCAGCGATTCGATCGTGTCTCTGACTTACTCGCCGCAGCTCGGCCTGCTCGCCGGCACCTTTGGCGCCGGCATCGGGCGTATCGTCGGCGATCGCGTCGAGCCGGTGCCGGGAACGCAACCACTCGCTGCACTACAGATCCGTGCATTGCTGACGCGCGCCGACGACAGCCTGTGGATGGCCAGCAATAGCGGGCTGTTTCGTCTTGTCGGTGGGCAACTAACGCGTTTCGATCGCGACCAGGGATTGCCGCGTGATTTCGCGATGGCATTGACTGAAGATCACTTCGGCCACCTGTGGGTAGGCACCTCCGGTGGTCTGGCACGCCTTGAAGGTGAGCGCTTCGAAGCCTTCAGCAAGGCGCAAGGACTCAACGCGGAAGACGTATTTAGTATCCACAGCCAGCCATCCGGTGAGCTCTGGATCGGCAGTAACCGTGGGCTCAAACGTTTTGTCGACGGTCACTTCGAGGATATCGTCGGCAATGATTCCGCGTTCAACAACAGTCTGTTCCAGATTCTCGAAGATGCGCAGGGAAGCCTGTGGATCAGCAGCAACCGCGGCATCTTCCTGCTGCCGGCGGCAGAAGTTGCAGCGGTAAGGGCCGGCCGCAGTGGACCGGTGCTGGTACAGCGCTTCGACCGCAGTGATGGGTTGACCAGTGAGCAAGCCAATGGTGCTTCGCAGCCCGCCGGTATCCGCCTTGCCGACGACAGCCTGCGTTTCGCCACCGCCGAAGGTGTCGCGGCAGTCACTCCGACGCGGCACTATCCACGCCGCCCAATGCGCGTCGACCCGGTGATTGAAGGCGTCTACGCGGATGGCACACACATTGCCACGACCGCAGGCGGGATGCTGGCGGCCGGCATTCGGCGGCTGGAGTTCCACTATGTCGGCTTGAGCCTGCTGTCGCCCGAACGCGTGCGTTACCGTCATCGTTTGCTCGGTTTCGACGATCAATGGGTCGATGCCGGCAGTCAACTTGTGGCCGGCTACACCAATTTGGCACCGGGGCCCTATCGCTTTGAGGTCGAGGCCAGCAGCGGTAGTGTCATCCGGGTAAAGGACTTCGAGTTTGCAATCGCGCCACTGTGGTGGCAGCGCCGCGCTGTTCAGGCGTTTGTGGGCGTGCTGATCGTGTTGCTGCTGGCAGCGACGTGGCGTAAGCGCACGACACAGTTGCTGCACCGCAGCCACGAACTGGAGCGCTTGGTGGCGGTGCGCACGCGCGATCTGCAGACCAAGGCGCTAGAACTGGCGCAGGCAGATCAGGAGAAGGGCGCGCTGGTCGAACGTCTCCGTGAACAATCCGAGGCGTTCGAGCGTCAGGCGCGCGAAGACTGGCTCACCGGATTGCCCAATCGTCGTGCTTTCGAGGAGTTACTGCAGCAGCAATTCGCTGCGGCGCATGCGAATTCGGGGCGCCTAAGCGTGGCGATTGCCGATATCGACCATTTCAAAGACATCAACGACCGTCATTCGCATGCAACCGGTGATCGCGTGTTGACCGCCGTCGCTGAGGAGTTACGCACGGGTGCCGGGCCGGACACCCTGATCGCACGCTGGGGTGGAGAGGAGTTCGTGCTGCTGTTCCCTGGTTGCGATCGCGACCAAGCCGTGTCGCGCTGCGACTCCCTCCGCAACGCCATCGCCATGCGCCAGCCGTTCTTCGCCAACGGTGTGCCTGAACACGTGACCCTGAGCTTCGGAGTCGCCGAGTTCGACGCCGAGCACGATCGTCCGGAGCATCTGCTGAGCGAGGCCGACCAGCATCTGTATCAGGCCAAGAGCGCCGGCCGCAATTGCATTCGCTGAGGCGACGCAACGCCGTCAAAATTCGCGGCCGATCACGCCCGGTCCAAGTCCTGAACCTGCCAGCGTTCGCTGGCATAGACGGCCAAGGGCAGCTCCAACGTCCACGGTGCGGCGGTGGTTGCGATGCCGAGATGAAACGCCGCGGTCGTGAGCAGATGGACATCGGCATCGGCGCCGATCGCAGGTTGCATGGCCACTGCCGCCAGGCGCTCCGGCAGCGCGCTGCCATGGTCACGCTTGATCCACGCCTCTTTGGCCACCCAGCGCTGCAGCAAGGTGTCGGTATCGAGCACGCCCTCGGTTTCGCCGGCCGCCAGTAACAATGGTTCGAAACGATGCAGGGCGGCGCGCGGTCGGCGTTGTTCAAGATCGATGCCGATCGCCTGATCGGCGACAGCCGCAGCAACCCAGTCGCCGCTGTGGCTGAGCGAAAGCAGGAGCGTCGCCTCATGGTCGATCACGGCCGGCGGCAGGCTGCGGCGTTGTTGCAGCAACCAGTCGGTGGGCGCGCCGCCCGAGTGCGCGGCGAGTACCGCGCGCGCCAACCAGTGCCCGGCCAGATACTGCCGGCGTCGCGGCTCGACATGCAGTTCGGCCAGACGCTCGCTTTCCGAAGGCGACAACCAGGACGGCAGATCGGCCGGCGCACGCGCCAGCACGTCGTTGATGCCGGCGACCTGCAACCGCATCGTGCTCATGCTCGGGCTTCGCCCGCGACGATGCGCACACCGATGTCGTTGGCCTCGTAGATGCGCTGGCCATCGACCCAGAGGCTGGCATCGGCGAACGCATACTCACCGCGCTCGTCACGACCGCGCGCGGTGATCTCGAGCGTCGTCTGTACACGATGATGCTGCGGCAACACCTGTCCACGGTATTTCCAACTGTGCATCGGGCCGGTGGCGACGGTTTCGAAGCGCGGCGCGACCAGGTCGATTCCGGCGCCTTCATGCAACAGGAACGCTTGCAGTGCCTGCAACATCGCTTCCAACCCCAGCGATCCCGGCTGCACCGGGTCTTGGAAGAAATGCGCCTTGAAAAACCATTCGTCCGGATCGACCTCTTTGACTGCGCGCAACTGGCCAAGGCCTGCGCTTCCAGCGGTCGGCCAAACGCCTTCGATACGATCGATCATGCGCAACATCGAGCCCGCGAGGCGCAGTGTTGGATGCGCGAAGAATGCCGCTGGTTCAGCATCGAGATCGATCTCCGCATTGCTCACGCGCTCGAGCAAGTCGCGATCCTTCGGCGTGATCGGCAGCCCAGCCTGGGCGGCCAGCGCGGCCGGCGGAAAGAAACCGAAGACCGTTCGCAACTCGTACACCGCGCGACCATCAAGGCTGCAGTTCACGACGAAGGTCTCGATAATCATGCCGGCCGTGGCCGACACCGCGGTCAGCTCGACTTCCGTGCGCAATGTGCCGGCACCAGCGCCGAGTTCGGCCAGCACGCGGCCCTCGCCATCGAGGTTGCGGAAACCGAGCTCGCTGTCGACCGTCAGCGCCGACCCGACGTAACTCGACAACCAGCCGCAAGGCTGCAGCGCCGCTTCCAGCAACACCGCGAATGGCATGTGCCGGCTACCGTTCTGGTCGAGGTACCAGACATCGTCCGGCACATCGTATTCGGCGACGACACGCGCACCCGCCTGCATTACACCGATCGGCCCGTGGATTTCGGCAATGCGGCTGATGAAGTGATAGGGCGGACTTGGTAGTCGCGCGACCCGCGTCGGGCCGTCGAAACGCCGGTACATCGGCCCGAATGCCGCGGACGGACGACCGAGCGCGCAAGCCAACAGGCTGCTGCGATCGAACCGGAAACCGTCGACGATGGGCGCCCGCATGTCTGAATTCGATTCGGCTGCAGAAAGACGAGCTGCGACATCGCTGTCCTCAAGCGGCCAGTCCGGCACCAACTGCAGCGCGACACGGCGGGCATGAAACGCCTTGAGGCCATCAACCGTACACAGCAAGTCGGCGTACAGGGTCGGCTCGGGGCCGGCGCTGCGTTCTTCGACGAAGACCTCGGTCACCAGCAGCTTTGAATCCGGGATGACTTGTCCGCGACACTGCAACCGATACGCCAGTTCCGGAACCGGTTGGAAGCGCCAACCATCGCGCTTCAGCGTGTAACCGAGTGCGGCAAGCTGGATCGCCATCGCCTGCAAACAGGCTTCGAACATCAGCGTGCCCGGCATGCACGGATCGTTCTTGAAGTGGCCGTCGAAGAACCACTGGGTCGGATCGATGTCGAGTTCAGCGCGCAGGTAACCGCGCTGCCACGGCCCGCCGTCGGGTTCGAGATGGGTGATGCGATCGAGCAGCAGCATGCGGCTACCGGCAATTGTCGGCGTTCGCGTATGCGTCGACGCGAACTCGAAACCTGGACCGAAGCACGCGAACGCATCACCGGCCGCGAAGGCTTCGATCTGGGTCCGCGAAAGATGGCTACGCGTGCACACCACCGCTGGCGGATCGAACTGCGGTGCAGCGACGATGTCTTGAGATTCTGGCGTCCATAGGCAACCGGTGGATTCGGCCAGTTCGGCCGCCGTGAAGAACCCGGCCTGGCCCTTGCGTACCGACAACTGCGGACGATCGCCATTCATGCAGTCGTAGTGGAAAAACATCAGGCGTACATCGCCCTGTGCGGCATGGCCATCGAGCACGATGTCGAATGCGAGGGTGTCGTCGCGTCTTGGCAAGTCGCCGTGATAGGTCAGTTCACAACCGAGCAAACGATAGACGCGCTCGCCACGATTCAGCGCATCGACACCAAGCCAAGAAATCAGCATCAGGTCGGCCTGTCCGGCCTCGATCATGACCCCGGCCGGCATGCGCGCGTCATGCAGGTACCAGTCCTGACTGCCGACATCGGTCTCGCTGCAGATACGACCACGGCCCATGCTGCCGGCCTCGCCGTCGATACCGGTGACGCGATCTGCCAACAATAGCGGCGGCTTCGGCATACGCACTTGACGGTCGAAACGGTCCTGGCCGAGAAACTTGACGCCGAACAATTCCGAGATGCGACCGTCGGCGTGAATCAGGAGTTGTTCGCGGCTGAACTTGGGGCCGATCGGGCGCGATGACAGCGTCAGCGGCACGGCAACTGGCAGCGCGCTCGCTGTTGGCGCTGGCACTGGCAGCGGCGGCGACAAATTCTTGGCGGGTGGGTTGTTCGCCGCAACGATGGCGGCGACGGCAGGGACCATTGCCCGATCGCCGCTGAACAGCAGTGCGTTGGCCTGCTGACGCAGGGCGAGAAATTGCTGATGTGCGCTCGCCTGCAAGGCGAGGAATTGCTGATGTGCTTCGGCCAACTGGGCGAGCTGCTGGCGCCGCGCAGCGAACATGGTGAGTGTCGATAACGTGCCACTCGCGGCGACTGCTGACACTGCCGGCACACGGACAACCGGCACCCTTACCGACGGCAACGACGGCGCCGCAGCCATGATCTGAATTGGCGCCGCCGGCACCGAGGCCGCTGGATGATGTGCGATCTGCACTGGCGGCCAGTGTGCCGGTAGTCGCAACGGTCGTTGCGCTGCCGGCAACGTCTGCGCCGGTGCGAGCAGGGCTTCGAAGCGTGCATGGTCCGCTGCGACGCCAGCCGCGACCAAGGCGGCAATCGCCGATATCGTCGCTTCGATGCCCTGCCCCTTGCGGTCAAGACTGACGATCAACGCCTCACGCTCGCCGAGAATCGCGCGGATCACGCGCGCAAATCCGCCCCCGGGGCCGTGTTCGATGAATACCCGCACGCCATCGTTCCATGCCTGCAGTACAACCGGGCGCAAGTCGAGACAACGATCGGCCTGTTCGAGAATGGCGCGAGCGCACGATTCGCGGTCGACCACGTAGGCACGACCGGATGCATTCGAATAGACACGTCCTGAACGTGGTGGATGCGCCTCACGTCGATGCAACTGCAGCCAGTCCGATGCCACCGCCGCCAACTCCGGGACATGCACCGCGAGCGGATAGTCCAGGCGCAGACAGCGTGCGCGGCCGATGCGCTCGATCGCGGTTGTACAGCCGGTCGCATCGCCGGCAATCAGGCATTCGGCATCACCATTGATGATCGCGATATGGACGTGGGCGAGATCGGCAATTGCGGCGCGCACCTCATCCAACGGTGCCGCTACCGTCCAGCTCGACCACTGCACCGGCTGCTGCCATTGCGCAGCGATGGTTGCGAATTCGCCGCCCAGCCAGTGCGACACCAGACGGCTGTCGTCCATCGCCGCCATCAGCGCATCCGGGTCGCGCCATACGCCAGCGGCGACCAGGGCATTGGTCTCGCCGGAGGAATATCCGAGCCAGGCATCGGCGACGATACCGAGCACGCCCGCACTCAGCTCGACGTGCAGCTGCGACAGCGCCGATGCACCCCATAACTGCTGGCGTACTGACGGTTCAACAACCTCTGCCGCGCACGCCCAGTCGAGCGCAGTTGCAAGTTTTTGGCTGCGCGTCGCCAGCGTATTCGCGAGCTGCGGTAACTGCGTCAACAGATCCGCGCCCATGCCGTGATAAGCCGCGCCAGCGCCGGCGAAGACAAATGCGATGTCGCCACCGATCGGTGCATCGCGATAGTGCACCGCCTGTCCGGCCGGCGCGCCGTCGCGCAAATGCGCGAGCGCGCGTTCGCGTACCGCCGCGAGTTCGTCGTCGCGTGCGACCAGCACCAGCCGCGCCGGACCATCGCCACCTTCTTGCTGCGCGATCACCGCGGCGACCACTGCGGCACGGTCAATGCCGGCGTAGAGATGCAACCGCGGTAGCGCCGCCTCGCCGCGCCGCGGTGTGGTCCACGATTCCTGCAGATGGATCGGCCGATCACCATCGCGCGGCAGACACACGCCGCGCGGCGTCGCACTGAGCCAGGCGCTGCCATCTGGCTGACGCCGATGATGCAGGCACAACGCCGCTGTCGCGAGTTCGAGCAGACCTTGGGCGGCACCGGCATTGCCGAGACGTGCGCGCAGACCGGTGACGATTGCATCAGCGACCTGCGCTTCACTGGTGATGTCATCGTCGGACACCAGTGCGTAGATGCGGTCGCCATCACGTTCGGCATCGGCCCGTCGTTTCAGCACCAGCGCGACCGCGGCATCGGCTGGATCGTTATTGCCAGCGGCAGCCGTGACGATTTCGCAGCACAGATCGACGGCACCGACCAGCGCCGCGTCGATCTCGTCGTTCGCCAACGCGCGACAGGCGATGCGCAGCGCCTGAAGTCCAGAGTCAGCGCCGGCCTGTACAGTGAACGCCGGTCCAGCCAAATCGAATTGGGCACTGATCCGGTTCGCCGGAATGTTCGGCATGCAGCCGATCACGCCGGCCGATTCAAGCGCAGCGATCACGCCATCGCGCATCGCCGATGTCGCGTTCAACATGCGCCAGCGCGTGCCGTAGCGTGCCACTTCGGCATCGGGTTCCATGCCGATCACCACCGCAGTGCGTTCGCGCGGCAATGCGCCGGCCTCGCACAAAGCTTCGCGCGCCACCTGCAAGATCGCCAACTGCTGCGGCAAGGTTTGTTCGAGATCACGCGGCGGGAAGCGCAGACCGGCTAGATCGAGTTCGATCGCCGTGATCGCGCCGCGACCGTCGTGATCACGCAATGAACTTCGCGCCGCAAATGCCGCACTGAACTGGGCACGATCGGTCGCGCTTCCGGCCATCACACCGAGCGCGGTGATGGCGTACTGCCCGGAGTGAACACCGGGGAGGCCGTCGTCGAGACTCGGATCGCTCTCGGAAAGAATCAGATGTGCGTTGTTGCCACCGAAGCCGAACGCCGAGATCGCAGCTACCCGCGGCGACTGCGCTGACCAGGGTTCTGCGGCCTGCAACACGCGGAATGGCGTCTCTGCCAGCGCCGGTGTCGGCGGCTCGGCGTGCAGGCTGGGCGGACGCACGCCGGCGCGCATCGCCTCGATCAATTTGATGACACCGGCCGCACCGGCGACGGTGATCAGGTGTCCAAGGTTGGATTTCAACGATCCGATCGGCAAGCCATCGATGTCACTGAAGACGTCGCTGCTGCTGCGCAGTTCGGTGGCATCGCCCACGGGCGTGCCGGTCGCATGGCATTCGAGCAGCGACACCGCAGATGGCGCGAGACCGGCGGCGGCGTAGGCAGCACGGATAGCGCGCTGCTGCCCGCCGGCATCCGGCACCAGCAAGCCGCGACCGCGACCATCGTTCGACAAACCGATTCCACGCACGATGCCGTGAATGGTGTCGCCATCGCGGCGCGCGTCGGCGAGGCGTTTTAACGCCAGCATCGCGCAGCCTTCGGCCGGTATCAGACCATCGGCATCGCGATGGAACGGTCGTGACTGGCCGCTTCGGCTTAATGCATTCAGCGCCGAGAAACCGATGTGCAAAAACAGATCATCGGCACGCTGCACCGCGCCCGCCAACATCAAGTCGACGCTGCCCTCGTGCAAGCGATCGCAGGCAAGCTTGATCGCGTACAGCGAACTGGCACAAGCGGCATCAAGCGCATGACTGCCCGCATCGAGTGCCAGTGCTCGCGCAAGCAGGTCAGCGGCACCGCCACTCATCGCTCGGTTACGCGCATCGACACCGTCATCGCGGTGGCACCAGACCTGATCGGCAAATGCCGCCATCTGCTCGCTCGGAAAGCCGAGATGGCCAAACACCGCGCCAGTGCGGCCATGGGTGACGGTCTCAGCACGTGCAGCACGCGCACAATGCAGCAGCCAGTGTACGAGCGGATCGAGCCCGACGAGTTCCTGCGCCGACACGGCAAATCCATGCGGCTGCCAGATCGCATCGAAGCCTTCGACATAGCAGCCCCGGTCCGACCAAGCGCGATCCGGTAGCGGCGCATCAGGCGTACACAGCGCCTGCTCTGGTGCCAACCGCCAACGTCCAGCCGGCACCTGACTGATCAAGTCGCGGCCATCGCGAACGGCTGCCCACAACGCCTCGGGACTCAACGCACCGGGCAAGACACAGGCGCGTCCGACGATGGCAATCGGAGCGAAGCGCACGCTCAGGCCTGCGTCAGTGCGTGGTTGTGCACACCGAGCAGATCGGCGACTCGACGGCCGTGGGCATCGACAAAGTAGATGTCGGTCGTCACCGCTGTGGCGCCGACCTGGCGTCGCAATGCGGTCGCTGTGATCGGGCCAACGCCGGGCTCGCCGCCGTAGCTGCAGACACGATCGATCGCGGTCGGCAGATTCGGCCCACCGAGCATGCGCTGACCATAAAGAACCGCGAGCTGCATGCCGCCATCGAGTGCGGCGACATCAAGTTGCCAGCCCTGTTGTGGCCACGCCGCCGCATGCACACCACGCACGCGCGCAGCGACACCGTCATCCGAAATCCCCTGCATCTGCTCGATCACCTCGAACTGGCCGCGATGGAACAGCAATTCCGGATAGGGTGCCGCGCCCGGCCAGGCATCGAGCACTGGCAGCGGCGCTTCACCGTCCGCCAGCGCCGGCATTGCGTGCAACGCCGCACGCGCGCTGTAGCGCGGTCGCCCGGTCACGTCGCGTAACAGCATTTGCAACTCGGCGGTTGCAGCGCCGCGCAGCGCCTGAGCTTCAATGCGGAAGCGGTCACCGCCGTTCTCGAAGCCATCAAGGCGGATGCCCTTCAACACTTTCAAGTCATGCAGTGCGGTCACGACCAACCCAGGGCGGAAACTGCACGCGGCACGCGTCAGCCATTCCGCGACAAGTACGACCGGGACCACTGGCGCGCCATCGACGGCATGGCCTTCGAGCCACGCGTGACTGGCGCGCTGCACCGAGAGTTCGAGTGCATCAATGCGCTGCTCGGCACCGTCAAATAACAGCGCTTCGGCGCGCGGTTCGCCACCAAGCACGAGTTCGACGCCAGCGTCGCCAGCGTCGGCCATCTCGTCAGCGAACATGCATGCACCGCGCCCGAGTGGAATCATCGGCACACCCAGTTCGGCAAAACGTGCCTTCAGATGCGGCGAGACCATGCCGCCTTCCCACGGCCCCCATCCGAGCGCCTTCACGCGCAGGCCAGGACGCCGGCGCGCCTCAGCGGCTGCAACCTTGGCGATCACCTCGTTCGCCATCGCATAGTCGGCCTGTCCGGTATTGCCGCAGCGCGCCGACACCGACGAAAACACGCAGAGCAGCTTCAGCGGATCATCCAGCGTTGCCGCAAGCAATGCCTGCAACCCACGCACCTTGGTATCGAAAACGTGTCGGAACTGCGCGTCGGTCTTGTCGGCGATGCGCTTGTCGGCAAGTACGCCGGCAGCGTGCACGACGCCGCGGATCGGTCCCCAGTCGGCGCGCACCTCGGCAAGCGTGGCCGCGAGCGCTGCCGTGTTCTCGACCGCGACGGTGCAGTAGCGCACTTCGCTGCCGGCTGCCTGCAACGATGCCAATGTCGCGCGAATCTCGCGCTGTGCCAGCAGTTGCTGGACACGCGACAGCAATGCCGCCGGTGTGAGTTGTTCGCCAGCAGCGAGTGCAGCGCTGAACAGCACGCGCTTGAGGCCGGCTTCGTCGCTGATACCGCGACAGGCAACGGGTTCATCATGCAAGGGCGTGCGGCCGAGCAATACGAAGCGCGCACGCACACGCCCGGCCCACGCCTGTAGACAGGCTGCGGTGACGCCGCGAGCACCGCCAGAGACCACGATGACATCGCCGTCATTGATCACTGGCGCACTGGCATCGACGCTTCGTGCGACGCTGCGCAAGCTGTAACGACCACCAACAGCAGGCAGCGCGATCTCGATCTCACCGCCGCCTTCGAGCAGCTCATCGGTGATCGCTTGCGCGATCTGCGCCGGCGAGCGTCCTTCCTGCTGTAGGTCGATCGCCTTGAGGCAGGCTTGTGGCCACTCGAGTGCTGCGGTTTTCAGCAACGCCGGCATTCCGCTGAGCCACTCGCGATCCGCAGGCACCGCATCCATAGCGAAGGCACCGCCACTATCTTGTACGGTCACGAACAGCCCGCCACCCTGCTGCAGGCGCGGTGCCAGCGCGCGCGCCAGACGGAATGCGTCACGGTTCACTGCCATCGCATCATCGGCATCGCGAATCTTGCGCAGACCGCCGAGGAAGATGCAGGCAGTGGACGATTCCGGCAAGGCCGACACGGCGAGCGCCTGAACGCCGCGCGCACGCAAGGTCTCAGCGAGCAAGGGTGCGATCGTGTCGTCGCCAGTGATATGCACGCGCAGGCCGGACAACAGTCCCGGCAGTGCAAATCCGGTGGGCGCTGCCGCGATCAATTGCAGCGCGTAACGGCCGAGTTCTGGCTGCTCCTGCGGAGGTGGCGACGGCGATGCCGGTGGCGGTGATACCGGTGCCGACCGCGCGCTCGTCACTGCGACGGCGCTAACGGCGGATGCACCGAGGTAGTCAACGATCTCGCGCAAACTGTGCAGTGCGCTCAGTCGCGCCCGATCCACCTTGGGCAACGTCGGTGCGCGTTCAT
>Ga0073899_10000740_pt1 | contig 30134 bp, 17 predicted proteins | sample KloWWTmetaKNB5Ph_FD_88975 | JGI IMG/M metagenome (GOLD analysis project Ga0073899, IMG submission 88975) | Active sludge microbial communities from Klosterneuburg, Austria, studying microevolution and ecology of nitrifiers - Klosterneuburg... | ecosystem: Engineered > WWTP > Aerobic digester >... | reverse complement strand
GATATCCTCCGCCACTGCCATATGTGTTTTGGTGAACGGCGCCAGATCCAGGCACTGCATCGCAAGAGCTTGATGCGCAGCCCGTGTTGCCCCACGGCTGGCATAATTCAGAAGGTGTGATGCTGGGAGATGCAGCTGATCCCCGAGCCAGTCCAAGAGGGCTGCTGGCAATACCACCCCATCGCGCCATCCTTGGCCTGGGTGACGGAGCAGAGAGATGTGGACAGCCAGCCCGAACCGGTTTTCATCGCGGCGGCGCGTCCGGATCAATTCCAGATCCGACGGTGACAGTAGATAATGGCGCATCAGGCCATCAGGGTCTGTCGGGATATCAAAGAGGGCTGCGCGGGCACGGGCGGAAAGCAATGAGCGAGGGGGCATGGGTGTCCTCAAAACGGTGTTGAAGTTTTCTGGACACGCTTTAATATAAAGACTATTAAATAGACAGATATCGATATCCGGAAGGACGCTCCCCCACTTCTCGGGCAGGCGTCCCCAAATCGTTCGTTTTGGAGACACCATGTCACGCACTGGCGACATCCTCGGATACGCAAGGGTCTCAACCGCCGACCAGGATCTGTCCGGCCAGAAAGACCGGCTGCTACAACACGGCGCTATTCGCGTGTTCGAAGACGTGATCTCCGGCAAGACGTTCAACCGGCCAGGTTTGGCAGCCTTGCTTGATCAAGCCAGGCCCAACGACACCCTCGCCGTCATCCGACTCGATCGCTTGGGGCGCTCGCTCAAGGAACTTTTGGAAACCGTCGACGGCCTCAAGGCTAGAGAGATCAATCTGATCAGCCTCGAGGAACGGATTGACACAACCTCTGCCGCCGGGGAGCTCGTATTTCATGTCTTCGGGGCCATTGCTCATTTCGAGCGCCGCCTGATCTCAGAGCGCACCAAAGACGGCCTGATCAACGCTCGAAAACATGGCCGCACCCCCGGGCGGCCGCCATTGCAGCCCGAGACAATCTCGGCCCTCCAAGATCTCGTCAGCGCCGGAAAATCCGTCGCCCAGGCCGCAAAACACCTCGGCATAGGCAGATCAACAGCTTACAAGGCGATCAGGGAAACCGTCACACCAAGCATGTTCGCTGAACGTTCCCCCTTAGAGTAATCCTACGCACAAACCTTCCGATGGGGCCAACTGCTGCCCGGCAAGGGGTTCTTCACCATCACATGCGGCACCAGCACCATCACCGTGGACCGATGCGCCAGCGTCAGGCGGTGGCCATTCAGATCCATCTGCACCAGGGGTGTGTCGGACATGATATCAGCCAGATGCGGCACCATGCCCTGCGCCAGTACCGCCTCTGGCTCCAGATGCAACGGGACTGCGATCTCGGCGGCCACAGCGGCCAGTCGTTTGGCCACCGGGGCTGCGCGGAGCAGCCGCATCCGCTTGAGCGAGGGGTTGGCTTCGAATTCTGCCGCCAGCAGCAGCGCCGCTTCGGGCTGGCCACGATAGGCCACACGGTCAAGCGCCCGATGGATGTTCCGGCTGATTTCGCGTGAAAAAGCCAAATAGCCCGCCGCCGCCGACAAGAACGTCGCCGCCATGGCGCGGTCCTGCTGAAAGGCGAACATCTTGATCCCAAGGTTCAGCAACGCCCGCCGTTCATCACGGCTGAACGGCACCTCGATCACGGCGGTCAGATCCTCGGCGGTCAGCGGTGGCAGGCGGTCCGAAAGCAGCCCATCAACGGGCGCAGGCCCATCGTGACTCAGCGCCAGAATATGCCGCAAAAAGCGATTGGTGACACCGGCCTGACCGGCAGCCGCCTGTGCCTTCACCAGCGATGCGGCCCCGATCACATCCCCCGCCGCGATCAACCGCAGGGCAAGCGTGACAACCTGATGCCCGTTGCGCGGCAGGATCGCCAGCCGGTCGGCCAGACTGTCCTGCCACAGATCGGCAGGCCCCGGACGGTGCAGCGCGTCGATCTCATAGCGCAACAGTCCGGCGTCCGGCGGCAAGGGCGCGGCACGGTAGCCCTGCGCCGCGATCCCGGCCTCCATCGCATAAAGCGCAGTGCAGACATCCTCCAGCCGGATATCCTCCATGCAGACCGGCGCGGTGCAGCGCAGCCATTCGGCCTTGTAAAGACAGGGCCCGCAAGCGCGTTCAGACAGCAGCACCCGGCTGTGGGAAAACGCCGGGCCGTTCTTGACGCTGCCGGTCGATCCGAACAGCCAGAGCGTCGGCACCCCGATGCCCTCGGCCATATGGGCAATGCCGCCGTCATAGCTGATGAAATAGCTGCACTGCGCGATTTCCATCAGCATCTCGCGGACGGTCAGCTGGGTATAATCCTGCGCACCGGTCACATATTCGGCGGGCAGGCCGAAACTGCGGACCTCCCAGCCCTCGGCGATCAGCCGGGTGGTCAGGGCTTCCATATGCGCCCATTCCCGCTTGGCCCAAAGCGCGGATTTCTTGCCATTGGCGATGCCGACGATCCGCTTGCCGCTGTGCTTATAGCGGATGTCGCGGATGAAGGGCAGCGGCAGATCGGGCTGCAGGCCGGGGTCTTCGTCAAACAGCTTTTCCAGCCCCAGAAAGTTAAGCCGGGTCTCGTGGATAAAGCGGCCCTCTTCGTTGTAATCATGGTCCTGATCGACGAACAGGATCTGCCGGGCGCTGACCGGCGGGCGCATCGCCCCGGCGGTGACGCTGGAAATGAACAGATCATACTGGCGGCCGACCAGATATTCATAGCCCGGATAGACAGCGTTGATCCAGGGCGCGCGGGCGAACATCGTCACGCCCTGATCGAACTTGTCGTGGATCACCAGATCAATCGGAGTGTTATAGCGTTCGCTCAACCAGCGCAGCATCGGCACAGCGTAGATCATGTTGCCAAGCCCGGTGCCCATGGCGATCGCGATCGGGCGGGCTGCTGCGGCAAGCGCCGCTGCGATGCCATGCGTGCTGATCCCGACCTTGAAGGCATCCTCGATGGCCAGGGCTGCCTCGGCGTCCAGATCGACATAGGCCCGGCTGGCCGCAAAGGCCGCAGTGGCGGCCGCAAACATCTGCGGATCTTCCAACCAAAGCGCCACATCCGCCGCCGTGATCAGCCCCATGTCCCAGACCAGCGGCAGCGCCATCACCGCCAGCGCCGCCATCTCTTGCGGACCATAGCCCACCGCCACCACCACATCGGCGCTGCGGTCCAGCAGGCTGAACACCACCCCGGGGGCCACCTGCACCGGGTCCAGTTCCAGATGCGGCGCGCCCTGCGCCAGCGCCTCACAAAGCGCCCGCGCCCGTGCCGCCACCGCGCCATCCGGCTGGCTGTCTTGCGGGCTGTTCTGGGCGATCAATACTTTACGCATGGGCGATCCTTGCATGGCCGGCTCAACGATACTGCAACCCAAGACGCATCTGTCTCAGGGTTTCCGTCGCCGGAATATCAAACTCTGTCTGCGCGCCGTCATAGAGGACGGTGCGGCCATAACCGCGGGCGGCAAATTTCTCGGCGTTGGAATGCAGACCTTCCTTGCCGATATAGCGGGCGAAATTGGCGAAAGTGGTCAGCCGGTGGATACCCAGCAGTTCAAACGCCATGTTCTTCATGCTGTCCTGCGAGGTCAGATAGCCCTTGCCATAGCGCCCGAGCGAGCGTTGCAGCATGTGCAGCGCCAGCTTCATGTCGCCCTTGTCACGCTCGCGGTAATCCACCTGCCGCATCAGCGCCAGATAGGGGCGCAGCACCGCATCGCGGCGGCGCCAGGCATCGGCACGCATCGCAAAGGCCCAGTTGTGCTCATCCATCAGCATCACCCGCGCCGCCCCTTGCTGCTGCAGGATCAGCGGCGTGTCATTGGCAAAGCCGCGCGCCGAAACCATGCCGATATCAGACCGGTCCGCGGTCAGATCCAGCAACCGCTCCACCGTGCGGAAATAGCCGGGCTGCAGCATCAGATCGTCTTCCAGAAACAGCACCACGTCATAGCCCAGATCGTCATAAAGCGTGCGCTCGGCGCGGTCGAAGTTCAGCGCCACGCCCAGGTTATAGGCACTGCCCATCACCTGACCCTGCGGCAGATAGCGGCCAAAGACCTGCTGGGCCTCGGCCAGCCGGGCGGCATCGCCGAACACCGCCCCGGACCGCAGGCTGCTGGCCCCGTCCTGAAACAGGAAGAAATCGGCCTGCAGATGGGCAAAGGGCTGCTGGCTGACCACCGACTGAAGCACGCGCTCCAGATAATGCGGCCGGTCAAAGGACATCACCGCGATGGCGATCCGGCCTGATGCGGGCCGATCCGGGACGGGGGTGGGCTGTTGGGCTGTCATCTGCGATCCGGCCTCACATCAGAATGGTCTTGACCCGCAGCGCGGTCGCGGCGCGGGAAAGGAAGGTCTTGAGCGGCACCGGACCAAAGGCCCGCAGCGCATCGCTGCGGATGATCGCGCCGATGGTGGAAAATCCGGTGGGCACACCCTTGTCATCCACGCTGCCGCGCAGCAGTTCGACCACGGTTTCCTGCGGGCGCAACTGCGCAAAAAGCGCCGAGAGCAAAGCCGCATCCAGACCAGGATCAGCAGCGACATCAGCCGCCATATCCGGCAAGATCACCACCCAGCGCCCGATACAGTCGATCTCGGACACCCGGTCCTCGGCATCCACGATCAGTTGCAGACAGCCCGCCGGGGCCAGCCGTTGGAACAGATCGGGCGGGGGGGCGGCCTTCAGCCCGGTCAGCACCAGCGTCAGCCCGCTGACCTCTGGCCGATCCCCCTGCCCCAGCACCTGTTCGGACCGATCAAGGCTGGCCAGCATCGTGGGATGGCCCGCCGCCACCGCCGCCTGCCGCATCACCCCGACCCAATCCATCCCGGCGAAATTCTTCGACTGGTCATAGCTTGGCGGTTTGCTCTGCCAGACCGAAAGCCCCTTGCCGCCGGTCAGCGCCGAGGCCGCATGCAGCGGGCGACCCTGCCGGGCATAACAGCGCGCCAGCGCCAGCAGGGCGGACGGGCTGCGCGGCTTGGCGGCCAGCGCGGCCACGGCGGCTGTCTCTGCCGCCTTTGTATCCCCCAGCGCCAGCTGCACCCCGGACAACTGCATCAGCAGACCCGCATCCTTTGCATGAGCCGCAAGCCCGCGCTGCAGGAAGGACAGCGCCATCTGATGCCTGCGCCCCTGCACACAGGCCGAAGCAAGACTGCCAAAGGTCGCAGCCGACGCCTTGGTCAGCGGCGCGGTGCAGACCAGATCCAGCACCGCCTCGACGGTGGGGGCATGTGGATAACGAGTTGACGACAGCGGCGAGACCGCCAGCGCCGTTCTGGCCGCAATCACCGCAAGATCGGCGCTGCGCGCATCTTCCTGCCGCGCCAGCGCCCAGAGCGCCGCAAAGAACCGTTCCAGCTCAGCATGTTCCGCCGTGACCCCGCCCTGCACCATCGCTGCACACAGCACCTCGAAGGTCTGCTCCAGCGTCATATCGGCACCATTCAGGCCGCGCGGATTGCGGAAATACAGATCCAGCACCGCAAAGCGCTTCACCCGCGCCAGCCCCAGCAACAACCGGTGCAGATCCGCCGCCGTGGTACAGCCTCCGATCTGCTGGAGCAGATCGGCATCGCTGGCGGTAAAATCATCCGCCTGCCACAGGATATCGTCCTCATCCCCGCCGCGCCGCGCCACCAGCCGCAGCGCATGCGACTGGCCATCCAGCACAGCAGCCGGCAGCGTCAGCACATAGCCGCAGGTCTTGATCATATGCAGCCGCTCTGCCTCGGCTGACGGCTGATCCGCCACAGCCTGCGCCAGCACCACATCAGCGGGCTGCGCATCCGGGTCGCGTTCCAACTGTTCCGGGCTGGGCGGCACGGTCTCGATCAGGGCCAGCCGCAGCTGGTCCGACTCTGCGGCCTGATCAAAGGCCCAACCGGTCATCTGCCCGCCCACCAGCGTCACTTCCGATTGCAGCAAAACCGCCGGTCGCAACAGATCAGCCAGCCACAGCGGCACGTCCTGCGGCCTGCGGCCATCCTCTTCGCCCAACCGCAGATCAAAGGTCTGCGCGGGCGCGGCGCCCTTATAATGCAACTCGGTGGTCTCGGCAGGCAGATCCCAGCCCGGCAGCACCGCCGCATAGCGACGGCTTTGCTCGACGGTCTCGTTACCCTCAAGCCCCGCATCATCGCTGTCATCCAAAGCCGCACAGGCCTGCAGCACGACCGCCTTCTGCGCGCCCAGCCGCAGCACCACCCGCCGGTGCAACCCCAGACCGGTCAGCGTCACCGCAACATGGCGCGGCGTCAGGGCGACGTCACTCAGCCGGATCGCGTCATGCACCCGCGCGGCCGCCTCGCGGCGCTGGTCCTGCCAGATCAGCGGCCAGCTGCGCGCCGTGCCATCCGCCAGCACCGCCAACACCCGCCAGCCCGACTGCAACGCCGCCACAGGATCACGGAGCCTTGCCCGCAAAGCCTCGGCCAGATCGACGTCCAACGCAGCGGGAAGTTGCAGGAATGGCTGACCCTGCGGATCGACAACCGCAATCTGTGCCGCCGTCGCCGGGATCGCAGTCAGATCCGCCGCCAGCTGCCCCTCGCCAAAAGGCAGCAACAGCGGCTCTGCATCCCGGTCCATCGCCGCCGCGCGCCGCAACCGTTGCATCGCCGCCATCTGCTGCCAATCGTCCTGCGACAGGATGGCAGGCAACAGCAGATCATCGCGGATCAACAGACAGAGCAGGCCGCGCCAGTCGATCACCCCTGGCAAAGCCGCCAGACCTTCCGGCGACAACGGCAAGGCCGCTGCAACCTCGGCCGCCGTGGGCCGGGTCAGCGGGTTCCATTGCGTGGCATCCAGCAGGCTGCCCGGACGCGCCAGCGCCTGCACAAACGCAAGATCCGCCGCCAGCGCCAGCACCCCGTCCACCAGCCCCCCGGCCAGCACCGATCTGGCGGGAAATGTCGTGTCGGGCCTCCCCAGCACCCGCGCCAGCAGATCGGCCAGCGCAGACTCCAGCGGGGCCGCATAAAGCGTCGCTGCATCCGCGCTCACCTCGGGATAGCGCCCCAGCCCATAAAGGGCGCCGGGTTGCAAAGCCATGGCGGCGCTGGCCACCGGGAACCGCTGCCGCAACGGCCCTGACCCTGGCAGGTCAATGCCGCCCGGCCCCGTCAACGTCACCTGTGCCACCCCGGCCTTGCGGCCAAGCTGCGCCAGATCGAACCGGAACCCGCAGGCCACCGGTAGCCGTGCCACCCCAGTCCCAGTCCCCGTAACGGGCAGCAACACCGGCAGGTCAGCAAGACCGTGCATCACCTCAAGGTGATTCAGACCAAGGGCGACCGCAACTGGCTGATCCGGGGATGCCGGATCACGCACCCAGCCCTGCACGATGCCACCGGGCAACAACGACCACTCTGCCTGAACGACAGGGCTCTGTTGCGGCACCTGCAGATCAAGCACGATACCGCCGGCCAGACACAGCCGAAGCGCCAGGGCCGCAGCTGGCAGATCCGACAGGCCGATCTGCGCGGTCAACCGCAGGCCATCGGCCTGCAAGGCCAGATCCAGCGCCTGCGTGACCGGACCCTGCGCGGTGTCAGCCTCGATCCATGCCGGCAGACCAGCCGACAAGCGGACCGGGGCGGCGATGCTCAGATCCAGCCACCCTGCCCCGTTTTGCTGCTCGCTGTGCAGGTTTACCTGCAAAAAGCGCATCACCAGATCGCCGTCCAGAAAAGCCGGGGTCAGCCCGGACACCTCTTCATAGATCTCAAGACGGCTCTGGCCCGGCACCAGACCGACTGGCGGCTGCAGTTCAAGCGTAAAGCTGCCGCCCTGCGCGGGCACGGAAACGGCGCGGCCAATCTCGACGCCATCCGCCTCGGCCACCAGCATCACCGCCTCGTCGGGCCAGCCCGCAATCTGGATCTGCCCGGTCAGCCGCCCCTGCGCAAAACCACTCACAGCCCCGGCCAACTGCCGCGCATCCTGCGGCACAAAGACCTGCTCCAAACTGGCAAAATGAACCTGACTGCCATCGGCAAGCCGCGCGGTCAGCACCAGTTGATGGCTGGCCCCGTCGTGAATGTCATCGGGCAACCAGATCGCAAAGCCGTTGCCGCTCATCTCTGCCGTGACATCGGCGCGGCCAAAAGGTTGACCATCGATCGACAGATCGACAGCGACCGGGCCGGACGTGCTGGCGGCCCAACCGGTCAAACGCCCGGCTACAATGCCGCTGACTTCCCCGAACAGACCCGAGGCACCGGGGATGCGCAGATCGGTCGTGGCCACATCGCGCTGGTCCAGCACATTGCCATCCTGCGACAGCCGCAGCGTTACCGCAACCGTGTCGCCGGTCCAGAACACAAAGGGTAACTGGCCCGCAAAGCCGATGACGCGATTGGGAAACTGCGCCGGGTCCAACTCCCGGCGCAGCCGGTTGCACGGCAAAACCGCAACAGTTTCGCCATTCACCAAAAGATCAACCGTCAAAGGGGTGCCAGGGGCCGCCGGATCAAAGCACCAGCCAGAGATACGACTGGGCCGAACGGAAATGATCTTAGAAATCATAGGTTTCCCTCAGGGCCAAAACTGCAGGCAAGAATAAGACGACAGGCCGGATAACGCCAAATAAACCAGCCGCAGGTAATCTTTATAGCGGGCAAGTTATGAAAGACAGCCGCGCAAGAGGTCAAGCCCAAATCCCCCCCTCGGACAGTTATCAGGCAGCGGCAAGATCGCGATCGCCCGAAAAACGGGCGCATCCTCGCGCCCCGAAAATATCTGGGCAAGCAGCAATCCATGTGCGATAGTTTGGCAGATGATATCAAAACTACCGCACATGAAAATGCGCCATGAAGGCCTGCGATGACCAAAAAGCCCGATCCCTCTGCCGCCCAGCCCTATCACAACCTTGACCCGGCCCGCGCAGCCGCCAAGCTGGGGCCGATGGTCGATACCACCCGTTTCGCCAAGGCCGCCGCTTTTTGCAGCAAGGGCCGCGATGATCTGGCACGGCGCGGCTATGCGCCGGACGGCAAAAAGCATCTGCGGCGGTTTTCGATCTGGGAGATCACCAAATATCTGATCCCGGTCGCCCCCGCCCATCTGCGCCGGGTGCTGCGCGCTCACCCCGATCTGCCGCAGGGCGAGGGCGAGGCCGGGGCGAAATGGTTCACTTTGGAAGAGGTGCTGACCTTACGCGAACACCTTGCCGCCGAGGGGCTGGCCTCCAAGGATTACAAACCCTACCGCCCGGCGGGGGCACCGGCGAAAATCTGTGCGGTGGCCAACTTCAAGGGTGGCTCCGGCAAGACCACCACCTGCGCCCATCTGGCGATGTCGGCGGCGCTGGATGGCTACAAGGTGCTGGTGATCGATCTCGACAGCCAAGGCTCGATGACCTCGATTTTCGGCGCCACTGTGGCGGATGAATGGCAGACCGTCTTCCCGTTGATCGCCAAGGATTACGCCCGCGCTCTGCAGGCCGAAAACCTGGTGCGCGCCGCCAAGGGCAGCCCTGCCCTGCCGCTGGATGAGACTCTAACCGCCGCATTAGAGACGAATTCAGCCGATCTGATCCAGAAAACCTACTGGCCCAACATCGACCTGATCGGCGCGCAGCTGAACCTTTACTGGGCGGAGTTTCAGATCCCGGTCTGGCGGATGGGGCTGCGGTCCTGGGCGCTGTGGGATGCCTTGGGCAATTTTCTGCAGGACGAAGGCATCCTTGATCAATATGACATCGTGTTTCTGGATACGCCGCCAGCGCTCGGTTACTTGACGATTAATTCACTGGCGGCAGCCGATATTCTGCTGGTCCCTCTTGGCGCATCGTTTCTGGAGTTCGACAGCACAGGCCGGTTTTTCGACATGCTCTACACCACCTTTGCCAGCATCGAGGACGGCGAGAACAGCCAGCGCCGCGCGCTGGGGCTGGACGAGATCAAATTCGAGTGGGACGTGGTGCGCGCCATCATCACCCGCTTTGACGCCAGCCAGCAAACCGATCTGGCCAATGTGATTCAGGCCTATTTCGGCGATTTCATGACGCCTTACCGACAGGAATTCACTGCTTTGGTCGGGCAGGCAAGCGAACAGGTCAACGGCATCTACGAGGCCGACTACCGCGATTTCAACCGCGACACCTATCTGCGCGGTCGCGAGGCTTTTGACCGCACCTATGCGGAATTCAAACAACTGCTGATCGGGGCCTGGTGGCGCGATGCGCAGATGCAAAAGGGGGCCGGGGATGGCAAAGCGCAGACGACTTGAGGCACCGGGCGCGGCAGAGCTTGCCGATCTGGAGGCCGGTTTCGCCGCAAGACCGGCGACGGGCGGCATCGGGTTGCCCAATGCCCCTATCGCCCAGATCGCAGGCGATATCGCCCGCAGCGCCGACCCGCTGGATCTGCAGAAAAGAGTCTCTAACGCACGGGATAGTGTCGATGCGACCGCCTGGCGGCAGGCGCAGGTTGATGGCCGGGTGGTCAGCGAACTGCCCTTGGACGCGATCATTCTGGACCATGTGATGCGCGACCGTATGGTGGTCGATGTGGCCGAGTTGGACGAACTGAAAGCCTCGATCCGCACCAACGGTCTGCGCTTGCCGATCGAGGTGGTGCCGCTGGAGGGGGACCAATACGGGCTGATTTCGGGCTGGCGGCGGGTCACCGCGCTGCAACAATTGCAGGTCGAGGATCCCAAATTCGGCTCTGTGATGGCCTTTGTGCGTCCGGCTTACGAATCCGGCGCGCTTTATACCGCCATGGTCGAGGAAAACGAACTGCGCGCGCAGCTGACCCCTTATGAACGCGGCCGCATCGCGGTGATGTCGGCGCGGCTGGGGGCATTTTCAGATACTGAAGCCGCGATAGAGACGATTTTTGCCGCCGCATCCAAGGCCAAGCGGTCCAAGATCCGCAGCTTTGCCTATGTCCACGAGGAACTCGGCGACATGCTGCAGTTTCCGACCGATCTGTCGGAACGCAACGGGCTGCGGCTGGCCTATGCGCTGCGCGAAGGCTATGGCCCGCAATTGCGCGCGGTGCTGCGCGGCTCGGGGCAAAGCGGTCCAACCTATGAATGGGCCTTGTTAGAGCCGATTATTGCCACAGCCGAGGCGGTCGAGCGACTGCCGGACCCGGCCAAGGCCAAACGCGGCGGCCGGCCCAGGACGCAAATCGCGCGGCCCTCGGGGCGGCAGGAGCCGCTGGCCAATGGCATCTCGATGGAGCGGGTTCTGCACGAGGACGGCTATTCGATCCGCCTGCGCGGCGCGGTGGTCGATGCCGAAATGATCGACCTTCTGATGGACGACCTGCGCCGCCGTCTCAGCCCGCTTCCGGTCCGCCCGTTTCCCTGACGCAGCCCGCCTTTATCGGCGGTTTCGCGGCGAAACCGCCGGACCGTCGGCCATGGCCGTTGCCAACCGACAACCCTTGCGCAAAAGCTGCCGCCAGCGGCGGGTCGAATCGGATTTCACGGTTACAAGAATCGGATTCGCCCGCTAAGAGTGATCGGACTGCCCCGCTGACAGGGGCCAAAGCCTAACGCGGGATTACGCCGGATGTTTTTGAGATATGCCTTGGTCTGCCTGATGACCCTGCTTGCGGCCTGCGGAACCATGCCGCGCGGCGCGGGCCTGCAGACCGAGGTTCTGGCCAAGGGCGATGACGGCAGCCGTCCAGCCAGCGACACCGCCCAGCCCGCAGAATTCGCCATCGAAGCCATCAGCCGCGCCAGCCTGCAGCGCTTTGCCAGCTGGCCTGCGGTCGGCGAGAACGGTCTGCCCTGGATCAAGCGGGTCGATCAGCCCAACGGCCGGATTCTGGCCCCCGGCGATACCGTCACCCTGACGATCTGGAGCACCGAGGATAACGGCCTGCTGACCACCAACGGCCAGCGCGTGGTCAACCTGCCGCCGACGCCCTTGTCCTCGACCGGCCAGCTGTTCCTGCCCTATATCGGTCAGATCAAGCTGAGCGGCATGTCCCCTGATCACGCCCGCGCCGAGGTCGAAAAGGCCTATGGCAAGGTGATCGCTTCGGCGCAGGTGCAGCTTGCGGTGACCGAGGGGCGGCAAAGCACCGCAAGTCTGGTCGCAGGCGTCGCCAATCCGGGCAGCTTCCCGCTGGTCGACCGCGATGTGACGATTCTGGATCTGCTGGCCCAAGGCGGCGGCGTGGCCTCGGATCTGGTCAATCCGCAGATCCGGCTGCAGCGCGGCAAACGCACCTATGGCACCTCGATGACGCGGCTGCTGGCCGATACCGAGATGAACACCACGCTTGTCGGCGGCGACCGGGTCTTTATCGAAGAGGACAGCCGCTATTTCCTGTCACTGGGTGCAAGCGGCAGCAAGGCGCAGCACCGCTTTCCGCAAGACAGCGTCTCGGCGCTGGATGCGATTTCGATCATCGGCGGGCTGTCGGCAGACCGGGCCAATGCGCAGGGCGTGCTGGTCCTGCGCAGCTATCCCGCCAGCAGCCTGCGCAGTGACAGCAGCGGTCCGCGCAACAGCCGCACGATCTTCACGCTGGATCTGACCAGCGCTGACGGGCTGTTCAGCGCCGGGGCTTTCCAGATCCGGCCGGGCGATCTGATCTATGTCACCGAAAGCCCGCTGATCGGCACCCGCAATCTCTTTGGCATCATCGGCTCGGTCTTCGGGCTGGCTAATACCGCCAGCAATCTGTGATCCCTGCCCCGGCAACTTGCCCCCCGCTCCGGGGCGGCAAGTTGTATTGAATTGCAGCAAAGCGCCTTTCTTAAGCCTTAAAGTCCTAATCACAGGTTAACGCCAATCCCGCACCCTGATCCCGGGGAATATGGGGTTTTGTGGTGCGTGTAACATTGGGCCGGCTGGCCGCAGTGACCAATGGTGCTGATCCGTTTCTCAACGGCATCACCGATATCGAGGTCCACAGCGCGGGCGGGGGAAGCTTTATCTATACCACAACCCGCCCCGGAAGCGGCGGCATCGCGGCTTACCGGCTGGAGAGCAACGGCAGCCTGACCCGGCTGAACCAGATCGCCCTGCCCTCCAGCGCCATTGCCAGCGCCAGCGTCGCAGGGGTCACCGCCCAGATCACCGCCACGCTGCTGGGCAACAGCCCTGCCCTTCTGGCCACCGGCACCCAGGGCACCGGGCTTTGGGCGGCGACGATGCTGGCGGATGGCAGCCTTGGCCGCCAAAGCGCCTCGCCACTGGCAGAGGCACCGACCGGCAAGCTGGCGCTGGTAAAACGGCTCGAACTGGGCGGACAGACTTATTTTTCTGGCAGCGTGCTGGGCTCTACCGCGATTGAGGTCTGGCGCGCGGATACGGCTTCGGGCTGGCAGAGCACCTATGCCCAGACCGCCACCATGGGCGCGGGCAGCCGGGGGCTGACCTCGATGGAAACGGTGTTGATCGGGGGCAACCGGTTCTTGCTGACCACCTCGGACGGGCAATCGGCGATGACGCTGTATCAGCTGAACACGCTGGGTCAGCTGACCCCGCGCAGCCAGATCGGCATGGAAAACGGGCTCTGGATCACCGACCCTGCGGCAGTGCGGGTCGTGGCGCTGGCCGGGCAGACCTATGCGATCGTCGCAGGCACCACCAGCAATTCCATCAGCGTGGTGCGGATCGACGCCAATGGCGTGATGCGGGTGGTGGATCATCTGATCGACACGCTCGACACCCGCTTTGCCGGGATCAATCAGCTGGAAACCCTCACGCTGGGGGACCGGGTCTATCTTGTCGCGGCGGGCTCTGACGATGGCATCAGCCTGTTTCAGCTGTTGCCGGGCGGGCGGTTGTTGCATCTGACAGCGGTGGCCGATGCGCTGAACACCAGCCTGCAGAATGTGTCCGGGCTGGCGCTGGTGGCGCGGGGCAGCGGATTGCAGGTGATCGCGGCGGGCAGTGGCGAGGCCGGTTTGACGCTGCTTTGGGCCGATCTTGGCCTGCAGGGCCGCCAGCTGCTGGGCGGCGGCGGCAATGACACCCTGATCGGCGGCCTTGGCCATAATGTGCTGTCCGGCGGGGCGGGCAATGACCGGCTGCTGGCCGGACCCAGTGGCGATATCCTGATGGACGGGGCCGGCATCGACACGCTGACGGGCGGGGCGGGCGAGGATATCTTTATCCTCAGCGCGGATAACAGCGGTGACGAGATCCGCAATTTCGATCCCAACCGCGACTGGCTGGATCTGTCAAACTGGGCCCTGCTGCGCAATGGTGGCCAGCTGGACATCACCCCGACAGCAACCGGGGCCATCATAAGGTTTCGCGGCGAAACCCTGGTCGTTCACAGCAGCAGCGGCGCCGCCCTGTCAGTGGCCGCAGTGCAGGCGCGGCTGGTGATGGCGGGTGACCGCATCCTGCCGGAATGGTTCAACACCCCGCCTGCCCTGCCCGACGCAGGTATAGGCCTGATCGGCTCTGCGGCGGGCGAGGTGATCACCGGCATGGCCGGGCCGGATTACATCGTGGGTCAGGGCGGCAATGACACCCTGCTGGGGCTGGATGGCAATGACACGCTGGATGGTGGCGCGGGCGCGGACCTCATGAATGGCGGCCGCGGCTCGGATGTCTATTATGTCGACAACGCCCGCGATCTGATTGTCGAAAACTATCGCTGGCAGGGCTATGACGAGGTGTTCACCTCGGTGGATTATTCGGTCAAACGGACCCATATCGAAAAGATGACCCTGATCGGCAATGCGCGGATTGGCATCGGCAATGTGCTGGACAATGTGATCATTGGCACGGCGGGCAATGACACGCTGGATGGCGGCAGCGGCAATGACACCCTGATCGGCGGGCGCGGCAATGATGTCTATATCGTGCAGCAGCTGGATGATGTGATCATCGAGCGCCCCGATGAAGGTCTGGACATCGTCAAGGCCTATCGTTCGACGAAACTCTCGGCCAATGTCGAGAACCTCTATCTGCAAGCGGTGCGCGACGCGTCCGGCAACTTCATTCAGGGCTTCAAGGCGATCGGCAACGAGCTGGGCAATGTCATCGTCGGCAATCCCTTTGACAACGAGCTGACCGGGCGCGAAGGCAATGACACCCTGCGCGGGCATCTGGGCGCTGACAGCTTCATCTTTGACCGTGCCTTCGGGCCGGACAATATTGACCATATCGTCGATTTCACCACGGCAGAGGGCGACCGCATCGGGCTGAAGGCAAGCCTGTTCGGGCTGCCGCGCGGCGGGCTTGCGCCAGGGGCGTTCCGGCTGGGCACAGCGGCGCTGGATGGTGATGACCGGATCATCTATGACCGGGGCTCTGGCCATCTTTGGGTCGATCTGGATGGCAGGGGCGGGGCCGACGCAAAGCTATTTGCGGTGCTGGACAATCACGCCGCCCTGACCGCCAGCGATTTTCTTATTCTGTGACGACCAGCCGCTGCGCCGCCGCCAGCACCGACATCGCATCCGCCCGGCCATCCTGCAGCGGCAAGACCGCCCCCGGCGCCCCGGCTGCCATCGCGCGCCGCACCGCCTCTGCCTGCGCCCCCAGATCAAAGCAGATCACCGGCAGCCCGGTCGCCAGCGCCTCGTGGGTGGTATAGGAAAACGTCTCGGACCAGATCGAGGGGATCAGCCAACAGCTGATGCCATAGCGCAGGGCCAGACCCGGGATCTGGGCAGGTTCGTAATCGCCATGCAGTTTTGCCGGGGGCGCAAGGTTGTAGCTCGGGTCGATATTGCCAATCAGCACCAGATCGGCCCGGCGGTTGGTGCCGCGGTCTCTGGCCAGAATCCGCGACAGCGCCACCAGCAGGCCCGCGCCCTTGTGCGGCCCGATATTGCCCAACACCCCGATCACCAGCCGCTGCCCGGACCGGGCAGGCCGCCGGGGCTGCGACGGGGGGGAAGGGGGGATATGATGCGGCAGCAGCTGCAGCTTTGCGGCGGTCTCGGGGTAGGCGGCCAGCATCAGGCTGCGGCTGGCCTGTGAGAACACCGCGATGTGACCGGCGCGCTGCAACAATGGCCGCCAGGCCGCCTGCCACTCGGCCAGAGTAACCCTTTGGCCATTGGGGCGCAAAAAGCTGTGGCCGCGCCCCTCCTGACCCGGCAGCGGCGCGCCCTGAAAGCTGCCGTCAAGATCCAGCAGGGTATAAGACGGGCTGACGCTCAGATAGTCATGGATCAGCACCTCGATGGGCTGATCGGCGGCGATCTCCAGCAGGATCTGGGGCAGCTCGATCGGGTCCGGGTCACCGACCCCGCAGGAATAGACCACCAGCCGCTGCGGCAAAAGCCGCAACAGCCGCATCATCAGCGCCTGATCATTGGTCGCCCCGCGCGTCACCCCGGCCGGGCTGTGCAGCAGGATTTCCCAGCGATACTCGCCCCCCACCCGCAGCACCACCGCAGCGCCGATGCGACCCAGATCCTCGCGGATGCGGCGGCGCAGATAGTGCTCGGCGCCGCCCCCCAGCGCATGGGCCAGATAGATCGGCAGCCGTTGCCCCAGACTGCCCGCCCAGGCCAGCGCCAGCGTCAGCCGCGCCGTCAGCAAGGGTTCATCGCTGATGAACCGCTGCACCTCGGTATCAAACTGCGGATAGCGCGCCGAAATCAGCCCGCCATTGCGGCGCAGCAGCTCTTGCTTGGCTTCGGAGCCAAAGCTGGTGCCGCCGCGATGTTCGACGAACAGGTTCGTCAGGCAGACATGCCGCCCCCCCAGCGCCCGGGTTTTCTGGCACCAGTCCACCTCTTCGCCATAACCGCGCCCAAAGACCGGATCCAGCTGCGGCACCTGTGCCAAAAAGCGCGGATTGAGCGCCATGCAAAAGCCGACGCCAGTGGGGGCCTCGGCCAGATCGGGCTCCAGCAGCTGCGCTGCCCGGTCCAGCACATCCACCGCGCCGGGCAGCAAGGCCGTCGGCGCGCAGATCACCGGGATGCTCATCAGTTCGGCATCATTCGACATCGGAGTGACACTGGCCACCGCCGGATCGGCCAGCATCGGGGCGACCAGCCGCGAGGCCCAGCCTGCGGGCACAAAGGCATCCGAATTCAACAGAATGACCGGCCCGCCGCCGCCCAGATCCGTGGCCATCGTCAGCGCCAGATTGACCGAGCCGATGAAGCCAAGGTTGCTGGCATTTTCCAGCAGAGTGACCCCGCCACATCCTGCCGTCCTGTCGCACCTTGCCGTCCATTCGCGCAGAAACGGCCGGATCCGCAGATCCGGCGAGGCATCCTCGACCAGAATCAGCCGCCAGGGCAGATCGGTGTGGCGGCTGATCCGGTCCAGCACCTCGGGCAGCAGATCAAAGGCCTGATAGACCGGCAGCACCAGCGTCAGCGGCGTCTGGCCCTGCGGCAGCTCGGGTCGGGGCAGGGCCGGGGGATGTGGTGGCAGGCTGGCGGCATCAAGCCTGCGCTCTTCCACCATCGCCCCCAGCCCCAGCAGCTTTTTGATCCGCGCCCGCGCGCTCATGTCGTGATAGCGCAGCCAGCGATAGGCCGAGGGCAGGCCGGCAAGACTTGCCAGCGCAAAGCGCGGCCACAGCGCCAGCCGTGCCAGCTGCAACTGCAGCGCGGTGAACTGTGGCAGGGGCTGGCTAAAGGTCTGGCTGCTGCCCGGTTTTTCCCCGGGTTTTGCCCCCGGTTTTGCCTCGGACGAGGCCGAAGTCAGCGTATAGGACAGCACCGCAGGGGCAGCCGCAAAGGGCAGGTCCAGCCGGAAATGATGGCTGCCCGCAAGGCTGCGCCCCGGAGCCAGCCTGCGCCGCCCCGCCAGATCAAGCGTCAGATGATCAGCCTGGCAATCGCCCTCGACAATCAGGCGACCGTTTCGCAGCGAAACCGTCTCGATCCGGCCGATCTGCCTGCCCGCCGCATCCAAAAGCGCAGGCCCCCGGATATCGAGGCTCAGGTGACGGGCCGCATAGCGATTAAACACGCGCTGTATTCTGCCTGCCAAATCGGCTGTCCTTGAAACCTGAACGGGAATGCTGATCGTGTAACGCCTGCATGCCGCGCTGTCTACTGCAAGACCGGACCCACTGCAGCGCAGGGCGGGACGGGTGCGGGGGCAAAAACCGGTTGCCAAACCGCCGTCAGAGCCGCAAACACCGCAAGTCATCCAAGGAATCCCCCTCTGAAAGGCGCGCCCTTGTCCCTTCCCACTGCCGATGTTCTGGTCCTGCTGTGCAGTTATAATGGTGCGGACTGGCTGGCGGCGCAGCTTGACAGCATTGCCGCGCAACAGGGCTGCAGCTGGGCGCTGTGGATCAGTGATGACGGCTCCACCGATGCCAGCCTTGCGGTGATCGAGGCCTTCCGGGCCCGCCATCCGGGCCACGACATCCGGCTGCTGCAGGGGCCGCGACAGGAACTGGGGCAGGGTGGATCAGGTGGGGGTGCGGCGCAGAATTTCCTCTGGCTGCTCTGCCATCCTGACCTGCCGCTGGGGCCGCAAAGCCATGTGGCGCTCTGTGATCAGGATGACATCTGGCTGCCGCACAAGCTGGCGCGCGGGCTGGCAAGATTGCGCGCCGAAGCCGATGCCGCCAGCTCTTCGATTGCGGGGCCGCTGATCTATGGCGCGCAGTCCTGGCATATCGACAGCGCGGGCCGCCGGATCGGCAAATCCCGCCGCCCGCGCCGCCCGGTGCTGCTGCAAAACGCCGTGGTGCAGAATATGGTCAGCGGCCATTCGCTGATGCTGAACCCGGCAGCGCTGGCGCTGGCGCGGCAGGCGGGGCGGCCTGCGGGGATTGCCTTTCAGGACTGGTGGCTGTCGTTTCTGGTGCTGGCCTGTGGCGGGCGGGCGGTCATCGATACGGCAGAGGTGCTGCTCTATCGTCAGCACGGGCGCAATGTGATGGGGGCACCGGGGGGGATGGTGGCGGCCTTGCTGCGGCTGCGGCTGCTGTTTGGCGGCCGCTATCGGCGTTGGCTGAATGCCAATCTGGCAGGGCTGCAGGCGGCCGCCATGCGGCCCGATCCGGTGCAGCCCAGTCCCGAGGCCGCCCGCATCCTTGCGGCACTGTTGCCCGCGCAAAGCCCCTTGGCGCGCTTGCGGCAGGTCTGGCGGCTGCGGCTTTACCGGCAGGGAGCTTTGGGCACGGCGCTGTTTTATGCCGCCGTGCTGCTGGGGCTGGCCTAGGATCCACGGCGGGGGGTTTTACGTCAGCGGCAGGTGGCCCTGATGCTGCGCAAGGCCCGCCAGACGCTGGGCAAAGCCGCGCCATGCGGTCTCGCAGGCATCGCGCTGCGGGCTATAGGCCAGCTTGCCCAGACTGCGGTAATCCAGATCATAAAACGACAGCGGATCAGCGCCATGCGCCAGTTCTGGCAGCGCATCAGGCAATAGCGCAGGCCCCAATGGGGTGGACCCGAGTTTCGCCGCGAAACCCGCCAGCAGCGCTGCAGCGTCGCTGCCCGCCCGCGTCGGCAGCACCGCCAGATCCCGCCACGGCAGGGCAGGGGCGCTTTGCCCCAACGCGCCCGCCACCATCTGCGCCTTGGCCTGCAGCGCGGTTGCGGCCGTGGCAAGGGCGGTCATTGCTTCGGTCAAGGCCTCCAGCGCGCCAGGGCGCAGGGGCAAGGGCGCCAGCAACAGATCCGCCGAGGCCAGCATCGACAGCGCCAGCGGCGCCAGACCTGCCGCCGGATCACAAAGGATCAGATCATAGTCCTGCCGCAGCCCGTCCGTGTCGATGGCCTCGGCCAGCGCTTGCCAGGGCTGCCAGTTGCGCAAGAGCATCCGCCAGCCCGCGATCTGCTGATCGGCCTGAAACAGTGCCGCACTGGCGGGCATCACATCCAGACCGGGCCAGACGCTGGGCCGGATCAGAGCCTGCGCCCGCAGCCGCAGCGCGGCTGTCAGCGTCTCGTCCATCGGCAAGGGCGCCTCGCCGCGGTCCAGCCGCGCCGCATTGAGCCGTCGCAGATGATGGGCGGCAGAGCGGGCAATCAGGCCCGCAACGCCCGGAGTGGCCGCCTCCGGGGGCAGATGCAGCGCCCGGCCAAGCTGCCCTGCCGGGTCCGCATCAATCAGCAGCACCCGGTAGCCCGCAAGGGCCGCTGCCGTGGCCAGATGCCGGGCTGCAACCGAACGCCCGCCCCGCCCCTGCGGTTGGGTCAGCACGATGAGCGGGGCCCGCGCGCCCTCGGGTCGTTGCGGCTGATAGCGGCCCCGGCGGGACCGGGGGGCGAAATGGGCGCGCAGGCGCGGCAGATCGGCCGGAGAAAACCAGCGGGTGCCACCCTCGACCGCCATGCTGCCCTGCGGCAGACCCGGCTCTGCTGCCAGCACCCGGCGAAAATGTTCCGGGGCCATCGGCAGAATCCAGCGGGTGATTTCCCAGATCGAGATCAGCCGCTCTGGCGGGGCCGCGCTGGCAGGGGTGTCCTGAAGGCCGGTCCGGGCGATGGCAAAGAGGTCTTGTGGGGTGAGGCTGGACATGCGGACTCCGGTCAGGGGTGGATATCATCATAATATGGACTATATTCAAAAAATAGTGATTTCAGTATATATCGTGATCTTTCCCGAAACCCCGTTTATTCTCAGCCCTTTTTGCGGCATATCATCGGGGAAGGTGGGACATTCTGGCGATTTTTTTATTGTTAAATATAGTTATTAAGTGGTTACGGGTCAGTCCGATACCTGAAGAGGCGGACTTTTTCACTTGATATCAGCAGCTTGGTATCAGGGTTGCGAAAGGGGGCGACTCTGAAACCCCGATGATCCGATTCCGAAACCCCGAAAGCCCGACTCTGAAACCCCGAGCGGCTTTGGCTTTGTCTGGGCGCGGGCTGGACGGGGGCTGTGGATAACTTTAGCATGGGTGTCAATGAAACCACGAATCGCGGCTTGTGGGAAAATCCGGGCAACGCTCTGATATTCCGGCAAAATCGCGACGACTTCCGGCGCAGAATCCGGGGGAAACAGGGCAGGGTCCGGGGCAGTATGGCGCGTTCGCTTTCTATGGCAGGGGGACCTGCGGCTGCCAGTATGGTGGCACAACAGGGCGATTTCTTTGCCTGCGACATCTTTGATGCGCTGCCCAAGGATGATCTGGCCAGCATGGAACACCCGCTGTTCTCGCTGGCGACGCGGCCGGATCTGAGCATCCTGTGCTATCGCCACAATGACGTCGAGATCGAGATCACCCCTTCGGTCAAGGGGCGGGCGACGATCCATGACAAGGATATCCTGATCTATTGCACCAGCCAGTTGATGGCGGCGATCAATGCCGGGCGCAGCGTCGCGCGCACGCTGCATCTGCGCGCCCATGATCTGCTGCTGGCCACCAACCGCGAAACCTCGGGCGATGCCTACAAGCGGCTGCGCGATGCCTTTGAACGGCTGGCGGGCACCCGCATCACCACCAATCTGGTGGCGGGCGAGTTTGAGGTCACCCGAGGCTTCGGGCTGATCGAGGATTGGGAGATCGTGCGCAAGACCCGTGGTGGGCGGATGGTGCAGGTACGGGTGACGCTTTCGGAATGGTTGTATGCGGCGATCATGGCGAAATCGGTGCTGACGCTGAACCGGGGTTATTTCCAGCTGCGCCGCCCGCTGGAACGGCGTCTGTATGAATTGGTGCGCAAGCATTGTGGACGGCAGCCGGAATGGCGGATCTCGCTGGAGGTGCTGCAGAAGAAAGCCGGATCGAACAGCCCGCGCCGGGTGTTCCGGGCGATGCTGCGCGATGTGATCGAAACCGGCGCGATCCCGGATTATCTGCTGCGGCTGGACGACGCGGATATGCTGTGGGTCACGCCAAAGGGCCCGGAGCCGGGCAGTGTGATCGAAGCGGTTGCCGGTTTTGGGGCGGGCTTGGCGCCGCTGTCGGGGTTGACGATCGAGACCGCCCGCGCCCGCGCGCCGGGCTGGGACATCCATGCGCTGGAAGCCGAATGGCGCGACGTCTGGCACCGCTCGGGCCGCCCGCTGCTGCACGCCCCCGACCGCGCCTTTCTGGGCTGGCTGGACAAGCGGCTGTCTTAGAGCGGATCGCTTTCAATCTGAATCAGATTGAAAGCGATCCAAGACCGAAACATGTTGGGACTGTTGCGTGTTACGTTTGATCGGTTGAACCCGATCAAACGCAACCTGCTTTAGCTGATCAGGAAATCATCGGCGCTTATCGTGGGTCTGTTGTCGAGGATGGCAAAAAGCTCTGCCGCCCGGACCCCACTGCCGTCACGGTCCAGATAAAGCTGACCTGTGGCCTGATCGTAAAGGATACGGTCATTGGCATCCCGCGCGGCAGACCCCAGATGGAAGGCATCCGCAGCCAGGGCCCCTCTTGCAAGGCCGAAAATCGTGGCGCTCAGCTCTATCTGGTCGTCCAGTGCCGAGAAATCGACGATGTGATCGACATTGTCGGCACCAAGGGCGGTGTTGAAGACGAAAGTGTCCGCCCCGCCGCGACCGCGCAGCGTGTCATTGCCCAAACCCCCGATCAGGATATTGTCGAAGATGTTGCCGGTGATGACATTGTCCAGCGCGTTGCCGGTGGCGCGCAACCCCTGCACCGGATTGCCTGCAGTGTCGCGCACATCCTGCAAGATGATATTCTCGACATTGCTGGACAGCGTGAAGCTGCTGGAGGCCCGGACGGTGTCGATGCCCTCATTGGCATTTTCGGTCACCACATCGTTGATATTGTCCACAATATAGGTGTCATTGCCCAGACCGCCGATCATGGTGTCGGCATTGGTGCCGCCGTCCAGCACGTTGTCCTGGTCGTTGCCAGTGATCACGTTCTTGCGGTTGTTGCCGGTGCCATTCAGCGCATCGCCCACAAGGGTCAGTCTTTCCACCACCGCCGAGCCGATCCTGTAGCTGACCGAAGCGATCACCTCATCGGTGCCGGTCCAGTTGGATTTTTCGATGATCCTGTCATTGACATGATCGACATAGAAGACATCGCTGCCCTGACCGCCGATCATCGTATCCGCGCCGGTGCCGCCGTCGAGCGTGTCATCCCCGCCGCCGCCAGAGAGCTTGTCATTGCCCGCGCCGCCGTTCAGCACGTCGTTCTGCGCCCCGCCAAAGATCTTGTCGCCCTGCGCCGATCCGATGATATGCACCGCAGAGCTGTCGGTGGCGCGCAGCTTTTGCGGCACGCTGCCCACCAGTTCGACCGTGCGGCTGCCATCAACCCAGACCGAATGTCCGCTGTTCAGGGTGCCGATGTCCAGCCGGACGCTGCTGCCGCTGTCACCGACATGCAGGTAGAACTTGTCCTTGTCCGATCGCGCCGCCATCGGATTGGTGATGCTGATGTCAACTGTGGTGACTGCAGACACGTCGAAGGCATCGACCTTGTAAAAGCTGCCCATGCTGGCCAGACTGCCGGCCAGCGAGCTGGTGTTGACGACAATCGTGTCATAGCCCTTGCCTGCCCGCACCAGAAAATCCGGCGAGGTGATGTGCGACCGCGTCGCCACGATGGTATCGGCCTTGTCGGTGCCGAGGATGAAAAGCTGATCGGCGCGCGGGGTCAGGGTCTGCCCCGGCTCGATGTCGCTCTGGAAGATGAAGTTCACCGACTGCAGCGCGGCAACCCGGGTGTTGACAAAAGTGGTGGTGCCGCCAAGGCCGAAGTCCAGAACCGCATTGGCCCCGTCCTGCCGCAGGACAAGGTCGCTGAACTTGCCATAGCCGGTGCCCTTGATGACAAGAAAGTCGCCCCCGGCCCCGGTTTGGAAATCCAGGATGGTGTCATCCTGATCCTCATACTGGCGGATGAAGCGGTCACGGCCACCACCGCCGGACATGGTGTCCGGCCCGGTGCCGCCATCCAGCGTATCATCGCCTGCGCCGCCGACCAGCGTGTCGCGTCCGGCCCCGGTCGAGATGAAGGTCGCCCTTGCCCCCGCAACCACGGTGTCGTGATCCTCGCCAGTGATCGCATAGCGGAAGGTCACATTATTGGCCTCGATGGTCGACAGCGGATGCTCGGGGTAGCTGCCTGGCGAGACCGCCTTCCACTGAGGCCTGGACCCCTCGGGATAGTTCTGCTCCATCCGGTCGACGAAGATCGTATTGTTGCTGTCCGGGCTGCCGTGGAAGTTGATGTCGCGGTTGGTGCGCAGAACTTCGATCGTGTTGTAATGCTCGGCGCTGAACGACGAGAACAGCACCGCATGGCGACCGTCAAAGGCGGTCAACCCGGTGAAGGTGTTCTTGAAGGATTCCTGGAAATAGAACTGATAGCCGCTGGACCCGTCCTTGTTATGGGCGCCGACAGTGGTCAGCGCCTCGCCGGTGACCTCGTAGTTGCGCTGCATCTTGAAGCCATGGGCGGCAGGGTCGGTGATGGTGATGTTGCGCATCGAGGAGTCGCGCACGCCGTCAAACTCCAGCGCGGCGATGGAGGCCCACTCCGGCTTGGTGTCCGCGAAGAAGAAGGGATCGGCGACCCCCCATGAGCCCTGAATGCTGAAATTGCGCAGATGCACATTGCTGAGGAAGGTGTCCTGCGCCGCCTGGGCCACGCCGGACTGGAAGGTATAGGGCAGCGGTTCGGCAAGGGTGACGGTATTGCCGTTGATCGCCACGATCTTCGAATGCATCTCGCGCAGATAGCTGAGTTCAGGGTCGGCATCCGGCGACAGGCTGGCCGGATCGACCCAATCCGCATTGCCGGTGGCCGCCAGCCAGGCCGCGTCATTGGCCTGGAACATATACAAAAGATCGCCCACCGCCAGCCCGTGACCATCCTGCAGGGTGACGGCGGTACTGCCCTCTGCCGCGTCCTCGGCAATCGTGCCCAGACGGTTGAACAGATAGCGCGGCTGCACCAGAATCGTCTCGCCGGCACTGGCATCCGGGATTTCGGTGCGCAGGATCGTCTGCCCTTCGCCCGCGCCGATCAGCGAGATATCCGAACGCATGATGCGCAGGGTTTCTGTCACCGCATAGACCCCGGCGGCCAGATTGATCACCGCCCCGGGCGGAGCCTCATCCAGCAGATGCTGCAGTTCCGCCATCGGGGTTTGCGGGGTGACGTTGAACACCAGCGGGTTCTGGCCCTGAAACAGGAAATCGCCTGCGTCCAGACTGCTGGCCTGAACACCCTGGATCAGGATATCAAGATTGTCGGCGGTGACGCGGACATTGGCGCCCTCAGTGGTCAGGCTCAGATCGGAAAACCGCGCCACGCCGCCAAAGTCGGTCAGGTCGATCCGTTCCAGCAAATTCGCCGTGTCGTAATCGGTCAATGTGGTGACCCCGGCGCTGCGCAGGACGACAAAGCTGTCGTTGCCCAGCCCGCCGGTCAGCCGGTCGTCGCCGCCCGAGCTGATCAGCCGGTCGTTGCCTGCGCCGCCAGTGATGGTGTCATTGCCGCCGCCGCCGGTGATGGTGTCGTCGCCGTCATTGCCCGCAAGCCGGTCGGCCTGTGCGCCGCCGGTGATCAGATCGTCCTGGCTGCCCCCCGCCACCCGACCGCCGGTTGCATCGGACACATTGACATGCTGGCCTTCGGTATTGCGCAGCGTGACCACGCCCGTGCCATCAATCACCACCCCGTCCGGGTTGCTGACCAGACCGGAATCCAGGATCATATTGCCCGCGCCAAAGCGCAGGGTGATGGCGTTGTTTTCGGTGCCGCTGACATGAGTGTCGGTCAGGGTGACCGCGTGGTCGCCACTGGCAAGGCTGAGGTCGATCACCTCGATCGAGCTCATCACATTCAGCAGCTCTGCGCTCAGCACCCGGTCGGTGCCAAAGATCCGCAGCGTGTCGATGCCTGCGCGACCGTCCAGATGGTCAAGTGCGGCGTCCAGATTGGCGATATTGGGGTCTGATGCCGGAGGGGGCAGAATCCTACGCTAAGGCTTAATTTTTGGGGAATTTCGCTGCAGCGTTCTGTAGACGGTCGGTCTTGAGACAGAGAAGAGCTCAGCTAGATCGCTGATGGAATATTCGCCGGAGGCGTGCATCCGGCTCAGTTCTTTTTGTTGTTTTTCCGAGAGTTTCGGCTGCTTTCCCCGGAGTTTGCCCTTGGCGCGGGCGATGGCCATACCTTCGCGGGTGCGCATGCGGATGAGGTCGGCCTCGAACTCGGCGAAGGTGGCGAGGATGTTGAAGAACATCTTTCCCATCGGGTCGGTCGGATCGTAGACCGATGCGCCGAGGGCAAGCTTGACGCCCTTCTTTTCCAACTGTTCCGCGATGGCCCGTGCGTCGGGGACCGAGCGCGCGAGGCGGTCAAGCTTCGGCACGACAAACACGTCGCCTGCGCGCACGGCGGCGAGGGCCTGGGCGAGACCGGGCCGGTCGCGGTTCGTGCCGGTCAGACCGTGATCTGTGTAGATGCGGTCTTCGGTGACCCCAAGCTCTGCAAGGGCAGCACGCTGCGCCGTCAGATCCTGACGATCGGTGGAGCAGCGGGCATAGCCAATTTTGATCGCGGTCATGCCGAGAGTGTACGGATAAGGGGTGGCATATGCGAATCAAATCGTACCATCTATACGAGATATGATGGAGTGTGGTTTCCATACCGTTCTCAACTCTCTCGCCCCATGTCCGCTCACCGATCCCCTTACGGACGGTCGTCCATCACGATTTCCTGAAAGATCGCCATGCCAAGACGCAGCATTCTGACCGACCGCCAACGGGCGGCATTGTTCGATCTGCCGACCGATGAAGCGTCGATGCTGCGCCACTACACGCTGGCAGACGACGATCTGGAGCTCATCCATGCCCGTCGCCGTTCCCACAATCGCTTCGGTTTTGCGTTGCAACTATGCGCGCTGCGATATCCCGGGCGGTTGCTGGCGCCGGGCGAGGTCATTCCGTTAGCAGTCACACGCTTTCTGGCAGCGCAGCTTGGGATAAGGCCCGACGAATTGGCCGGCTACGCCGCCCGCGAGGAGACCCGGCATGAGCACCTGGCCGCCTTGCGCGCCATCTACGGTTACAAGATGTTCACCGGGCGGGGCGCCCGGGACCTGAAGGCCTGGCTTGAAGGCGCGGCCGAAACTGCCCGGTCGAACGAGGATCTGGCACGGCGCTTCGTCGAGCAGTGCCGGGCGGCTCAGACCATCCTGCCCGGAATCACGGTCATCGAGCGGCTTTGCGCGGATGCGCTTGTCGCGGCTGAACGGCGGGTCGATGCCAGGGTCGCCGGTCAGTTGGACGATGACATGCGAACGCGGCTCGATGCCCTTCTGACCGAAGATGCGGGTGGCTCGGTCACGCGCTTCGTCTGGTTGCGTCAGTTTGAGATCGGGCGGAACTCGGCTGATATGAACCGCCTGCTCGATCGGCTCGAGTTCCTGCAGGCTTTGGCGCTGGACCGGGGCATTCTGGCGAATGTACAGCCACACCGCGTTGCCCGCCTTCGCCGGCAGGGAGAGCGATACTTCGCGGGCGATCTGCGGGATATCTCGGGTGACCGCCGTCTCGCCATCCTTGCGGTTTGTGCTCTGGAATGGCGCGGCGCCATTGCTGACGCCGTGGTCGAGACCCATGACCGGATCGTCGGCAAGACCTGGCGCGAGGCGAAATCGCGATGTGACGCCCGGATGGACGATGCCAAATTGGCGCTGAAGGACACCCTGCAGTCCTTCAAGACATTGGGAGCGGCACTCCTGGAAGCGCATGAGGATCGGGCCTCCCTCGAAGAGGCCGTCGGCAATGCCGGTGGCTGGATATCCCTCAAAGGGCTTGTCGCCACGGCCGAGCAACTGACCGACACGTTTGCCGCCGATCCGCTGGTGCATGTCGTTCACGGATATCATCGCTTCCGGCGTTACGCACCGCGCATGCTGCGGGCATTAGACATTTGCGCCGCGCCCGTGGCAGAACCGCTGCTGGCGGCGAGCGCGATCATCGCGGGCACGAAGATGGCGGCGGTCCTGCCACTGACATTCCTTCGCCGGGGCTCAAAATGGTTGCGGCATCTGGATGCGGAGGCTGATGAGGCAAGCAGACACTGGGAGGTTGCGGTCCTGTTCCATCTGCGCGAGGCCTTCCGATCCGGTGACATCTGGCTGGCGCATTCGCGCAGGTATGGCGATCTGAAGGAAGCGCTGGTCCCGGTAGAGATTGCCCGCGTCACCCCGAGGCTGGCCATGCCGTTCGAGCCGGAAACCTGGCTGGCCGACCGCAAAGCCAGAATGGCTGACGCCGTGCATCGCCTGGCGCGTTCGGCAAAGGCCGGGGCAATCCCCGGTGGCTCTATCGAGGACGGCACCTTGAAAATCGACCGGCTGACCGCCGCGGTTCCCGAGGAAGCCGATGCGCTGGTTCTCGATCTCTATCGCCGCCTGCCGGAAGTCAGGGTCACCGATCTTCTGTTGGAGGTGGACGATGAGATTGGCTTCACCGAGGCCTTTACCCATCTGCGCACCGGCGTGCCCTGCAAGGACAGGATCGGCCTGCTGAACGTGTTGCTTTCCGAGGGGCTGAATCTCGGCCTCAGCAAGATGGCCGGGGCCACGAACACGCACGACTTTTTCCAACTCTCACGCCTGTCGCGATGGCACGTCGAAAGCGAAGCAATGGCGCGCGCCCTGGCCACGGTGATCGAAGGGCAGTCGAGGTTGCCGATGGCGCGGTTCTGGGGCGGCGGGCAGAGCGCTTCGAGCGACGGCCAGTTCTTCCCGACAACGCGTCAGGGCGAGGCGATGAACCTGATCAACGCCAAGTACGGCCATGAACCCGGGCTGAAGGCCTATACCCACGTCTCCGACCAGTTCGGACCCTTCGCCACACAGACCATCCCGGCCACCGTGAACGAAGCGCCCTACATCCTCGATGGCTTGCTTCTGACCGACGCCGGTCAGAAAATCCGCGAGCAGTATGCCGATACCGGCGGCTTCACCGACCACGTCTTCGCGGTGACCGCGCTGCTGGGGTTCCAGTTCATTCCCCGCATCCGCGACCTGCCATCAAAGCGCCTCTACCTCTTCGATCCGGCCTCCTGCCCGAAAGAGCTGAAGGGGCTGATCGGGGGCAAGATCAAGGAACGTCTCATTGTGGCAAACTGGCCGGATATACTGCGCAGCGTGGCGACCATGGCGTCAGGGGCCATGCCGCCCAGCCAACTGCTGCGGAAGTTCGCATCCTATCCCAGACAGCACGAGCTGGCGGTGACCTTGCGGGAAATAGGACGGGTCGAACGGACGCTCTTCATCATCGACTGGTTACTCGATGCCGACATGCAACGCCGCGCCCAGATCGGCCTCAACAAGGGTGAGGCTCACCACGCCTTGAAGAACGCACTCCGCATCGGCCGCCAAGGTGAAATCCGTGATCGCACCTCCGAAGGCCAGCACTTCCGCATGGCCGGGCTGAACCTCCTCGCCGCGATCGTCATCTACTGGAACACCAAACATCTCGGCCAGGCCGTCGCTGGCCGCCGACGCGAAGGCCTGGGATGCTCACCAAACCTTCTGGCGCACACCTCGCCACTCGGTTGGGCCCATATCCTCCTCACTGGCGAATACAGGTGGCCGAAAAGGGCTTAGCGTAGGATTCTGCCCCCTCCGGCATCAGACCCCCATGACACTTGAAGAGAGTAACCCATTGGGGTATATATTACCATGCAATCGGTAGCTGAGACCCCAATCTTCACCCGCCAGACGGAAAAGCTCTTCACCGAGGACGAGAAGCGCGAGCTGATCGACTTTCTGGCGGAGAACCCGTTGGCAGGGGATGAAATCCCGGGAACGGGCGGGGTTCGCAAGGTTCGCTTTGCGGCGTCCGGGCGCGGCAAGAGGGGAGGGGCACGGATCATCTACTACTACCTGGATGAGACCATGCCGCTTTACGCCCTTCTGGCCTATGCGAAGAACGATCAGGGCGACATGACGCCCGACGAAAAACGCGCCGTTTCCACGCTGGCGGCGGCGCTCAAGACAACCCGGAAGGAGAAGAGATGAGCACCTTCGGCGACGATCTTATCCAGGCGATGACCGAAGCCCTCGCCCACGCAAAGGGCGAAGGCCCCGCTATTGTCCACGCCCCCGTTGTTCCGCGGGAAGTTCGGGAACAGGCACGTCTGACACAGGCGCAGATGGCCCCACTGATGGGCATGAGCGTGTCTGGCTACCGGAAGTGGGAGCAAGGGCAGCGCCGAGTCAGCGGACCAGCGGCTACCTTGCTACGACTGATCCAGAGGGAGCCTGATGCGGTGAAGAGAGCACTGCTCTAACAGATTT
>Ga0073899_10000739_pt1 | contig 30148 bp, 28 predicted proteins | sample KloWWTmetaKNB5Ph_FD_88975 | JGI IMG/M metagenome (GOLD analysis project Ga0073899, IMG submission 88975) | Active sludge microbial communities from Klosterneuburg, Austria, studying microevolution and ecology of nitrifiers - Klosterneuburg... | ecosystem: Engineered > WWTP > Aerobic digester >... | reverse complement strand
CTTTCGATCAGTATGTGGTTCTGCTGCGCAACACCGTCACCCAGATGGTCTACAAGCACGCGATCTCCACCGTCGTGCCCGGCCGTCCGGTGAACTTCCACGCCAACGACGCGCAGGACGGTATCTGAGCGCCATGAGCGTTCCCACACGACGCACGCCACCCTCATCATCTTGACGGAAACGGACGTCTCTTCCACCCCGCGGGCGGTGCTCGTCGGGGTGGATTTCAATTCAGGGTCCTCGTTTGACCCGACGCTCGACGAACTGGCGCTGCTGACCGAGTCGGCCGGCGACCAGCCCGTCGCGCGGATCATCGCCCGTCGCCGTGCGCCCGATCCGGCGTTGTTCGTCGGTTCGGGCAAGGCCGACGAGATCAAGGGCCTGGTCGACCTGTACCAGGCGCACTGCGTCATCTTCGACCAGCCGCTTGGGCCCGCCCAGCAGCGCAACCTGGAGCGCCACCTCGGTGTCGAGGTGCTCGACCGCACCGGCCTGATCCTGGAGATCTTCGGCGCCCGGGCGCGCAGCCATGAGGGCAAGCTGCAGGTCGAACTCGCGCGGCTGCAGTACCTCTCCAGCCGCCTGGTGCGGCGCTGGACCCACCTGGAGCGCCAGCGCGGCGGTGTCGGCCACCGCGGCGGCCCGGGCGAGACCCAGCTGGAACTGGACAAGCGCATGATCACCGTGCGCATCAAGTCCGTGAAGGACCGGCTGGAGAAGGTCAAGCGCCAGCGCAACACCCAGCGGCGCGCGCGCGAGCGCCACGGCACCTTCCGCATCTCGCTGGTGGGCTACACCAACGCCGGCAAGAGCACGCTCTTCAATGCGCTGGTGAGAGCGCAGGCCTACGCCGCCGACCAGCTCTTCGCCACGCTGGACACCACCACGCGTCAGCTCTACCTGGAGCAGGCGCAGCGCAGCGTGTCGCTGTCAGACACGGTGGGTTTCATCCGCGACCTGCCGCACAGCCTGGTCGAGGCCTTCCAGGCCACGCTGCAGGAGGCTGCCGATGCGGACCTGCTGCTGCATGTGGTCGACGCCGCCAGCCCGCAGTGGCTGGAGCAGATCCACGAGGTGCAGCGCGTGCTGCACGAGATCGGCGCGGGCGGGGTGCGGCAGCTGCTCGTGTTCAACAAGATCGATGCCGTCGAGGAGACGGCGCGTTCTCGTGTGCAGGCCGACCACTACGAGGTGGAGCCTGGGCGCGTCGTGCCGCGTTGCTTCCTCAGTGCGCGCAGCGGCGAAGGGCTGGAGGCACTGCGCGCAGCGATCACTCAGGAGGTGCTGAGCGCGCTGGCCGATCCGGGAGAAGCACCGGCCGATCCGCGTTTTGCGCCCGTCGAGGCCCCCCCCATCGATGGCAACGGATAGGTCGCCGGGCGAGGTGGCCACGAAAGCCGCGACAATGCGCCCCGCAATGCCGTCTGATCCGTTCGCGTCGCCGTGTGTGGCGGTCCCTTTCAGCGCGAGAATTTCACTTTCGGAATGACACACCCCATGGATGCACGAACCACGCACCCCGGTGCTGCCTGGCGGGCCGCGGCCGGCTCCGGCCTGCGTCTGGTGGCCGGCGCCGCGCGTCTGGCCCTGCTGCCGCGACGTGCGGCCGGCCAGGCCGAAGGCGCGACCTGGATGAGCAATGGCCGCAACGACGGTCCACCCGACCTGGATGAACTCTGGCGCGACTTCAACAAGAAGCTCGGCGGCCTGTTCAACAACAAGGGAGGCGGCCAGCCGCCGCGCACGCCCGAGGGGGGCTCCGGCGGCGGGGACCCGGGTGGCCCATCCGACCGGCGCATCGCCGGCATCGGCGGGGGACTGATCGCGGGTGTGGTGGCGCTGCTCTGGCTGGGCAGTGGCTTCTTCATCGTGCAGGAAGGCCAGCAGGCGGCGGTGCAGACCTTTGGCAAGTTCAGCCGCACGGTGGACGCGGGCATCCAGTTCCGCTGGCCCTATCCCTTCCAGTCGCACGAGACGGTCAACGTCACGCAGACCCGCTCCACCGAGGTGGGGCGCAATGCGGTGGTCCAGGCCACGGGGCTGCGCGATTCGTCGATGCTGACGCAGGATGAGAACATCGTCGACATCCGCTTCACCGTGCAGTGGCGGCTGAAGGAAACGCGCGAATTCCTGTTCGAAAATCGCAACGTCGAGGAGGCGGTGCAGCAGGCGGCAGAGTCAGCGGTACGCGAGATCGTCGGCCGCTCGGCGATGGACTCGGTCCTCTACGAGCAGCGCGACGCCATCGCGGTGGACCTGGTGAAGTCGATCCAGACCCAGTTGGACCGGCTCAAGGCCGGCATCCTGGTGGTCAACGTGAACGTGCAGAGCGTGCAGGCGCCCGAGCAGGTCCAGGCGGCCTTTGACGATGCCTTCAAGGCGGGTGCCGACCGCGAGCGCCTGAAGAACGAGGGCCAGGCCTACGCCAACGACATCATTCCGCGTGCACGCGGCACCGCTGCGCGGCTGAAGGAGGAGTCCGAGGGCTACCGTGCCCGCGTGATCGCCCAGGCCGAGGGCGACGCCGAGCGCTTCCGCTCGGTTCTGACCGAGTACCAGAAGGCGCCGGCCGTGACGCGCGACCGCCTCTACATCGACACGATGGCGCAGGTCTATTCCAACGTCAGCAAGGTCTACGTCGATGCGCGCAACGGCAGCAACCTGCTGTACCTGCCGCTGGACAAGCTGATCCAGCAGTCGGGCAACGGTGCGGTGCCGGTACCGGCACCCGCCGCCGCGGCGTCCGAGCCAGCTGCGGCCGGCGGAGCCATTGATGTGCGCTCGCGCGACGGCCAGCGCGGCCGTGACCGCGACAGTCGCTGAGTCCGGGGAGCCAGAGCAACATGAATCGAATCGGTCTGATCGTCGTCGGCATCGTGCTGGTGCTGATGACTGCCATGTCGACCCTCTTCGTGGTCGACCAGCGCAACTTCGCCGTGGTGTACTCGCTGGGTGAGATCAAGGAGGTCATCGCCGAGCCCGGCCTGAAGTTCAAGCTGCCACCGCCGCTGCAGAACGTGGTGTTTGTCGATCGTCGCACCCAGACGCTCGACAGCCCGGAGACGCGGCCCATCTTCACCGCCGAAAAGCAGAGCCTGGTGATCGACTGGCTGGTGAAGTGGCGCATCACCGAGCCGCGCCAGTTCATCCGCAATACCGGCGTGGACTTGCGCAATGCCGAGGCGCGTCTTTCGCCCATCGTGCAGGCGGCGTTCAACGAGGAAGTCACCAAGCGCACCGTGCGCTCGATGCTCTCCACCGAGCGCGACAAGGTCATGCAGGGCGTGATGCAGCGCCTGGCTGACGACGCCAAGAATTTCGGGATCCAGATCGTCGACGTGCGCATCAAGCGGGTGGATTTCGCCTCGACGATCACCGAGTCGATCTATCGGCGCATGGAGTCCGAGCGCAAGCGGGTGGCCAACGAACTGCGTTCGCAGGGTGGGGCCGACGGCGAAAAGATCCGTGCCGACGCCGAGAAGCAGCGCGAGGTCATCCTCGCCGAGGCCTATCGCGAGGCGCAGAAGGTCAAGGGCGAAGGCGACGCCAAGGCCTCGGCAATCTATGCCGAGTCCTTCGGCCGTGACCCGCAGTTCGCGCAGTTCTACCGCAGCCTCGAGGCCTACCGGGCCACCTTCCGCAGCAAGTCGGACGTGATGGTGTTGGACCCCAGCAGCGACTTCTTCAAGGCCATGCGTGGTGCCAGCGGCGGCGGTGCTGCCGCGGCGAGCCCGCGTGGCAAGTGAGCCGCCTGCCACGATGGGAGAAGCCTTTGTGCTGGCCTGCGGGCTCGTGCTGGTGATCGAGGGGCTGATGCCCTTTGTCAGTCCGGCGCGCTGGCGCCAGGTGTTCGAGCAGGTGCTGCGCCTCAGCGACGGGCAGATCCGCTTCGTCGGCCTGTGCAGCGTGGCGGTCGGTCTGGTGGTCGTCCTGCTCGCGGGCGATTGAGCGCGGCCAGGGGCGCTTCAGGGCGAGCCCCTGCCGGCGCTGCCCCCTTTGCGCTTTGCGACGGTCTGCCGGGCCGGGTTCGACGCCCGGGCTCGGTAGAATGCACTTTTTAACACGCTGTCCTTTATGTCTTCTGCTTGGCTCCTGCCCGAGCACATTGCCGATGTGCTGCCGCACGAGGCGCGCCGCATTGAGGAACTGCGCCGCCTGATGCTCGACGCTGCGCGTGGCTTCGGCTACGAGCTGGTCATGCCGCCGCTGCTGGAGCACCTGGAGTCGCTGCTGTCAGGCACCGGACACGAGCTCAATCTCCAGACCTTCAAGCTGGTCGACCAGCTCAGTGGGCGGTCGCTGGGCGTGCGGGCCGACACCACGCCACAGGTCGCACGCATCGACGCCCACCTGCTCAACCGCGTGGGCGTGACGCGCCTGTGCTACTGCGGACCGGTCCTGCACACGCTGCCCTCCGGGCTGCATGGCACGCGCGAGCCGCTGCAGTTCGGCGCCGAGCTGTATGGTCACGGTGGGCTGGAGGCCGACCTGGAGGTGCAGGAGCTGGCGATCGACTGCCTGGCCCGCGCCGGACTGTCCGGCCTGGTGATGGACCTGGCGGATGCGCGGGTGCTGGACGGGCTGCTCTCGCATGCGCCAGCGAACCCCGCGCGCCTGGAAGTGATCCAGCAGGCCCTGGCAGCCAAGGATGCAAGCACCCTGGCAGCGTCCACCGATGATTTTGCGCCCGAGTTGCGCGACGGCCTGCGTGCCCTGCCCGAGCTGTACGGCGACGACGAGGTGCTGGCTGCTGCGCGTGAGCGCCTGCCGCGTCAGCCGGTGATCAGCGCTGCGCTGGACGATTTGCAGTGGCTGTCCCGTCAGTTGCGTGCGGCACACCCCGAGGTGCGGGTGGGGTTCGATCTGGCAGACCTGTCGGGCTATGCCTATTACAGCGGTACCCGCTTCGCGCTGTATGCGCCCGGCGGGCGTGACACGCTGGCGCGGGGTGGCCGCTACGACAACGTCGGCGAGGTGTTTGGCCGTCGACGCCCGGCGGTGGGGTTCAGCCTCGACCTCAAGGCGGTGGTGGAGCACGTGGGCTTCGACGGCCGACGTGCGGTCATCCGGGCGCCCTGGGGGGAGGAGGCCGGTCTGCGTGCCGCCGTGCGCCGCCTGCGTGAGCAGGGCGAGGCGGTGGTCTGCGTCCTGCCGGGGCACGAGCAGGAAGCAGATGAATTCGAGTGCGACCGCGAATTGGTCGCCGTCAACGGAGCCTGGGTGGTGTGCGCCTGCTGAGCAGGAGTCCGCCCCGGTCCAACAACCGAACAACGGAAGACGAGATGAGCAACAGCAGCGCCATGCGCGGACGTAACGTCGTGGTGGTGGGCACCCAGTGGGGTGACGAGGGCAAGGGCAAGCTGGTCGACTGGCTGACCGAAAGCGCCCAGGGCGTGGTGCGCTTCCAGGGCGGTCACAACGCCGGTCATACGCTGGTGATCAACGGCGTGAAGACGGCGCTGCACCTGATCCCCAGCGGCATCATGCGCCCGGGTGTCAAGTGCTACATCGGCAACGGCGTGGTGCTGTCGGCGGCCAAGCTGTTCGAGGAAATCGTCGGGCTGGAGAAGGCGGGCGTCGAAGTGCGCTCGCGCCTGCGCGTGTCCGAGGCCTGCCCGCTGATCCTGCCCTTCCACGCCGCGCTGGACGTGGCCCGCGAGGCCGCGCGCGAGCAGGGCGGCAGCGAGAAGATTGGCACCACCGGCCGCGGCATTGGTCCGGCCTATGAGGACAAGATCGCCCGCCGTGCCCTGCGCGTGCAGGACCTGAAGTATCCCGAGCGCTTTGCCGCCAAGCTGCGTGAACTGCTGGCGCTGCATAACCACGTGCTGACCAGCTTCCTGGGTTCGAAGGGCTTTGCCTTCCCGGATCCGCTCAAGCCCTACATCGCCGATGGCGAGGTGCAGTTCCAGCCCGTCTACGACGAGGCCATGCGCCACGCTGAGCTGCTCCGTCCGATGATGGCCGACGTCTCGCGTGAACTCAATGAGGCGCACCTGGCGGGCCAGAACCTGCTGTTCGAGGGGGCGCAGGGCACGCTGCTGGATGTCGACCACGGCACCTATCCCTACGTGACCTCCAGCAACTGCGTGGCCGGCAATGCGGCGGCGGGTGCGGGTGTCGGCCCGGGTCTGCTGCACTACGTGCTGGGCATCACCAAGGCCTATTGCACCCGGGTCGGCGGCGGGCCGTTCCCGACGGAATTGGACTGGGAAGTGCCGGGCACCTCGGGCTACCACATGAGCACCGTGGGCGCCGAGAAGGGCGTGACCACCGGCCGCTCGCGCCGCTGCGGCTGGTTCGATGCTGCGCTGCTCAAGCGCTCGGCCCAGGTCAACGGACTGTCGGGGCTGTGCATCACCAAGCTGGATGTGCTCGATGGCCTGAGCGAGCTCAAGCTGTGCACCGGCTACAGGCTGGACGGCGAGGTCATCGACCTCCTGCCGATGGGCGCCGACGAGATTGCCCGCTGCGAGCCGATCTACGAGACCGTGCCGGGCTGGACGGAGACCACCGTCGGGGTGACCGAGCTGGACAAGCTGCCGGCCAATGCGCGTCACTACCTGAACCGCATCGAGGAGGTCACGGGCGTACCGATCCACGTCATTTCGACCAGCCCCGACCGGGACCACACCATCCTGCTGCGCCAGCCCTACCAGGTCTGAGCAGCCGCGAACCACTCGCACTTCTCAACGCAAGGCGGCCAGATGCTCACTGACGACGGCAAACACCTGTACGTGTCCTGGGACGAATACCACCTGCTGATCGAGCGGCTGGCACTCAAGGTGCACAACTCGGGTTGGCAGTTCGACCAGATCCTCTGCTTGGCGCGTGGCGGCATGCGCCCCGGTGACGTGCTATCGCGGGTGTTCGACAAACCCCTGGCCATCATGGCCACCAGCTCCTACCGCGCCGAGGTTGGCACGATTCAGGGCCGGCTCGACATGGCCAAGTACATCACGCTGCCGAAGGGTGAGCTGGCGGGCCGCGTGCTCCTGGTGGACGATCTGTCGGACTCGGGTGTGACACTCAAGGCCGTGGTGCAGCGCCTGCGTGCGATGCCCGCCATCGATGAGTTGCGCTCTGCGGTGCTGTGGGTCAAGGGTGTGTCGACCTACACGCCGGACTACTACGTCGAGAGCCTGCCGACCAGCCCGTGGATCCATCAGCCTTTCGAGGAATACGACGGGCTGCGCCCGGACGGGCTGGCGCGCAAGCTGGCTGTCTGACCTCTGGATGAGGGGCTGCCGCAGCTGATCGCGTGCGCCAATGACTTGGCGGGGCGCGATCAGAAGTGATCGGCGGCGGGCGGGTGTCAGGCGGAGATACCAGGCATCCTGTTGTGAGGCGCGTGCAGAAAGCGGCGCCACAAAGACAAAAGGCCAGCATATGCTGGCCTTTGTCTTGTTGGTGCCCAGGAGAGGACTCGAACCTCCACGGAGTTACCCGCTAGTACCTGAAACTAGTGCGTCTACCAATTCCGCCACCTGGGCATTGAAATCCTGAATACGAACAGGAGCCGGGATTTCAAAGGCTCATGCAAGTTGGTGAATTTCGCATATGCTGAAATTCGTTGGTGCCCAGGAGAGGACTCGAACCTCCACGGAGTTACCCGCTAGTACCTGAAACTAGTGCGTCTACCAATTCCGCCACCTGGGCTTGCAACTTGTCAACTTGACGCCACTTGATCTACATTGCTGTTGATTAGTTGTGGCGATCAACTGAGAACGAAAGTATAACCTCGTCTTGCAGAACATGGCAAGCGATAGGCCAACCAAGGATCCACGTTTGAACAACGCCACACTGATGAGTGAAGTCGAGGGTACGGTGCAAGGGCATCGTGATGGACACGGGTTCGTGATCCTGGGGGGGGGGCAGCCCGACATCTACCTCGCCCCGCAGGAGATGCGTGCCGTGCTGCACCGCGACCGCGTACGTGTGCGCGTGATCCGGATGGACCGCAAGGGCCGCCCCGAGGGGCGTGTGGTTGAGATCCTGGAACGTCGACGCTCTCCGATCATCGGCCGGCTGCTGCATGAGGGGGGCCTCTGGCTGGTCGCGCCGGAGGACAAGCGCTTCGGGCAGGACATCCTGATCCCCAAGAACGGCACGGCCAACGCCAACGCAGGCCAGGTGGTGGCGGTGGAGCTGACCGAGCCCCCATCGCTGTATTCGCAGCCGGTCGGGCGGGTGACGGAGGTGCTGGGCGACATCGACGATCCCGGCATGGAGATCGAGATCGCGGTGCGCAAGTACGAGGTGCCGCACCGCTTCACCGCCGAGACGCTGGCACAGACGGCCAAGCTGCCGGAGCGGTTGCGCGCGACCGACCTGCGCCACCGCGTCGACCTGCGCGATGTGCCGCTGGTGACCATCGATGGCGAGGACGCGCGCGACTTCGACGACGCGGTGTACTGCGAGCCCGCCAAGGTGGGGCGCGGCAAGGGCTGGCGCCTGCTGGTGGCGATTGCCGATGTGAGCCACTATGTCAAGCCGGGCGAGGCGCTGGACCACGACGCCTACGAGCGGGCTACGTCGGTGTACTTCCCTCGGCGCGTCATCCCGATGCTGCCGGAGAAGCTCTCCAACGGCCTGTGCTCGCTGAACCCGGAGGAAGACCGCCTCAGCCTGGTGTGCGACATGCTCGTCAACCCGGCGGGTGAGGTGCATGCCTACCAATTCTTCCCGGCGGTGATTTCCTCGCACGCCCGCCTGACCTACACCGAGGTGGCCACCGTGCTCGCCAACACCCGGGGGCCGGAGGCCGCCCGGCGTGCCGACCTGCTGCCGCACCTGCTTCACCTGCACGAGGTCTATCGCTGCCTGCTCAAGCAGCGCGCGCAGCGCGGCGCGGTGGACTTCGAGACCACCGAGACGCAGATCGTCTGCGACGAGAACGGCCGCATCGAGAAAATCGTGCCGCGCACACGCACCGATGCGCACCGGCTGATCGAGGAGGCCATGCTGGCCGCCAACGTCTGCGCGGCGGACTTCATCCACGCGGCCAAGCATCCGAGCCTGTTCCGTGTCCACGAGGGGCCGACGCCGGAGAAGCGCACGACGCTGCAGAACTTCCTGCGCACGCTCGGCCTCGGTTTCACGGTCAGCGAGGAGCCCAAGCCGGCCGAAATGCAGGCCATCGCACTGGCCACACGCGAGCGGCCGGATGCCGCCACGATCCACCAGATGCTGTTGCGCTCGATGCAGCAGGCGCTGTATACGCCGTCCAACAGCGGGCACTTCGGGCTGGCCTATGACGCGTACACCCATTTCACCAGCCCCATCCGGCGCTATCCGGACCTGCTGATCCACCGCGTCATCAAGGCGCTGTTGGGCCGGCACCGCTACCACCTCTCGCTGGAAGGCCTGCCGCCCCCGCCGGTGGGGCGTGGTGGCAAGGTCGCGTCATCGGGGGGGACGGAGTCGGCGGTCTGGGAGGCGGCCGGCGCGCACTGCAGCGCCAATGAGCGGCGTGCCGACGAGGCCTCGCGCGACGTGGAGGCCTGGCTGAAGTGCAAGTTCATGCGTGAACGCCTGGGCGAGGAGTTCCCGGGCACGATCAGCGCGGTGACCAGCTTCGGCCTGTTCGTGCAGCTCGACGAGCTCTACGTCGAGGGTCTGGTGCACATCACCGAGCTGGGCGGCGAGTACTACCGCTACGACGAGGCGCGCCAGGAACTGCGTGGCGAGCGCACCGGCGTGCGCTACGCGGTGGGCGGGCGCATCCGCGTGCAGGTCAGCCGCGTCGACCTCGACGGGCGCAAGATCGACTTCCGCCTGGTGCGTGAGGCATCGTTGGCCTCCCAGGCACCACGGCCCGCCGGGCGCGAGCGGTCCCCGGCGTCGGCACAGGCCGAGCTGGCGGACGTGCAGGCCAGTGACCGTGCCGCGCGCCGCTCGGCGAAGCAGGCCGCCCAGGCTGGTTCGAAGCGGCCTGGCAAGGGCGGCCGTGCGGTGGCGAAGGGCTCGGCCCAGGCGGTTGACAAGGACCGGGTAGCCACGCCAGTGGCAGTGTCGGTCAACGCCCCCGACGTCGTGATGCCGGCCGAGCCGCTGCGCAAGCCGCGCCGCGGGCGCCGCTGAAGCCTTCGACCGGCACCGCGGCGGGCAGGGTGGTCAGGGCGGATCGGCGGGGCTGCCGATCGCTGCCGCCAGCCGGCTGGCCGGCAGGGCGCTGCCGTCCGGCTGCAGGCGCTCGGCCAGTTGCCCATGCCGGAACACCGCCAGGCGTGCGGCGCCCAGGGCCGCATCGAGGTGGCTTGGCTGCGGGCTCCACAGGCCGGCCAGCCAGCCCGCCAGCACGTCGCCACTGCCGGGCACGGCCAGCGCAGCGTTGCCTGTCGGGTTGATCCAGGGCGTTTGCCCAGGGGCGGCGATCACCGTGCCGGATCCCTTCAGCACGACCACCGCCGCGTAGCGTTCGGCCAGCTGCCGGGCCGCGTCGAGCCGGTCGCGCTGCACGCTGGACACCGAAGGGGCGTGGGGGTCGAGCAGTCGCGCTGCCTCCAGCGGGTGGGGCGTCAGCACCGTGGCCAGGCCCAGTTGGCCGCGTTCGCGCAATGCGTCCTGCCAGGCCGGCTGTGCGGCGATCGCGTTGAGGGCGTCCGCATCCAGAACCAGGCGCACGGCCTGTTCGAACAGCAAGGGCAGCGCCAGTGTGATGTCACCACCGCCACCGCAGCCAGCCAGGGCGGTGGTCTGAGGTCCGAGTTGCGCGCCCTCCAGCGAGCCGCCGAACATCAGCTCGGGGCTGGTTGCATCCAGCCGCGGGGCCTGCGGATCGAGCAGGTGGACGTACACGCGCCCGGCGCCAGCGCGCAACGCGGCGCGGCCGGCGAGCAGCGCGGCGCCCGTCATCGACGCAGCTCCACCGACGACACGCACGTCGCCGAAGCTGCCCTTGTGCTGCGCATGGCGGCGTTGCAGCGGCGATGCGGTGCATGGCTGCGGGGTATTCAGCCAAGCGACGGGGGCCTCGTCGTGCCCTGAAACGGCCAGGTCGTCCCACCAGATCCGGCCCGCGGCATCGCGGCCATGGGCGGTGAACAGTCCGGGTGCGAGGCTCAGCAGCGCCAGCGTGGCGTCGGCCCGGACGCATGCGGCGCCGGTGGCGATCGCTCCCGTATCGGCCGGCAGCCCGGACGGCAGGTCGACCGCCAACACCTGTGCACCACTGCCGTTGATGGCCTCGATCGCCCCGGCCATCCGGCCCTCGGCGGGCCGGCCCAGGCCACGGCCGAGCAGGGCGTCGATGACCAGGTGGTCTCCGCCTGCGCCGCGTGCGTTCACGGCGTCGGCGGACGACTCGGACCAGGCCTCGATGCGCACGCCTGCGGCGCGGGCCCGTTGCAGGGACGCTGCGGCATCGGCCGGCAGCCTGGCGGCGTCCCCCAGGAGCCACACGCACAGGTCACGGCCGGGCTGCAGCAGGTGCAGCGAGGCCTCGAAACCATCGCCACCGTTGTTGCCCGGGCCGGCCAGCACCGAGATCGTGCCGGCATGCGGCGCCAGGGCGGCAGCCAGTCGGGCAACCCCCAGGCCGGCACGCTGCATCAGGGTGTGGGGCGCCAGCGTGGCGGCGGCGCGGGCCTCCAGCCGCCGCGCCGCGGCACTATCGTGCAGGGGAATGGGGTCGGCCGTGGCGGAGGTGGAGTTGGGGTTGCAGTTGGGGTTGCGCCAGGGCGTCAGTGGCCAGGGGCGACGGGGGCTGTCGACCCACGCGCAAGGTGGGGCAGGGTGGTCGGTCGGCGCGGTCGTGCGGTCGGTGGGGTGGGGCATGGGCGTTGTGCAGCGGTGCCGGGGCATCAGGTGCGGGACACCTGGGTCTCGCACCAGTGGCGCGGTGTCAGCACGGTCACGCCCCAGGGCCGCATCCGGCGCGCCAGCTTCAACACGGCCCGGTCGCGCGAGAACAGCCAGGGCACGCAGCGGGCCGAAGCGAGGTCGATGAAGATCTGGTCGTCAGGGTCGCTGCAGTGCGCCTGGCGGTGGGGCGGCAGCGGGGCGGGAGCCTCGGTGGGCGTGGCCCAGGCGGCGGCCATCTCCAGCGCCCGGGCCTCGTGGTGCTGCCAGCGCTGCAGCGCGGGTTCGCTGCGCAGGCGCGCCAGCACCTCGACCAACTCGGCCTGCATCGCCGGCGTGCTGAGCCATTGCAGCCGCCCGCGGGTCACGGCCTCGCCGACGGCCAGGCCGTGCGGGTCGGCGAAGACCAGCCAGTCCAGGACGACGTTGGTGTCGAGGATGCAGCCAGGCGCCCCCTGGGGGGCGGCCGCAAGCGCAACCGGAGCCGCCCGCGCAACGGGAGTGGGCAGCGCTGTGGCGATGACGGCACCCGGGTTCACGGCGCGCTCCAACGGTGGGCGGAGAAGGGGGCGGGGTCAATGGCGCAGGCGCGCCCGGCCAGTTGGTCGGCCAGCAGCCGGGCCGCAGCGCAGGCCTGGGTCCAGCCCAGCCCGCCATGTCCGAGTTGCAGCCACACGCCCGGCGTGGCGGCGGGGCCGATCACGGGCAGGCTGTCCGGCAACATGGGGCGTGCGCCACGCCAGAGCTGTGCCCCGGCGCGCTGGGCGGCGAGCGGGAACCAGCGATCCAGCGCGGCGTAGAGCGGGTCGTAGGCGGCGTCGGCCACGGCGCCGCTGCCCCCCAGCTCCCAGCCGCCGCAGATGCGCAGTCTCTGTCCGAGGCGACTGAGGGTCAGGCCGGTGTCGGCCTCGATCACGGCCGAGCGCAGCGCCTGTTCCTGCAGGTCGTCGCGCAGCCGAAAGGTCACGCCCAGGCCCCACACCGGCAGCAGCGGCAGCTTCAGGCCGGCCATGGCGACCGGCGGCAAGGCCTGGGCGCCGGTGCACAGCAGCACGGCGTCAACGTTCAGCTCGGCCGGCAACGGGTCCGCCTGGGTGGGCAGGAAGGCAAGCTGCTCCGCGCCGCTGCGCCCCCGCCCCCGCGCCGGGGCGGCTTCACCGGCGTCGCGGGTGGGCGACAGCTTCAGCGTCGGGCCAGGCGTGCCAGGCTGGATGCCGGTGACCTCGGTCTGGAAGTGAAAGCGCACGCCGCCTTCGCGCTGGCAGACCAAGCGCAGCTGGTGCGCGAATTCGCGGCAGTTGCCCACTCCGGAGTCGGGCAGATACAGGCCGCCGGCCAGCGGCGTCTCGGTGTTCAGGCCGGGCTCGATGTGTCGGCACTGCAAGGGGTCCAGGGCATCGACCCGGATGCCGGCTGGCCGCAGCGATTCGAGCAGGGCCCAGCGCGCCGCGCTGCCGCCAGCCTGGCGGCGCAGCACCAGCACGCCCAGCGAGCGCTCGTGGCTCAGTTGGTGCTCGCGGCTCAGGGCCTGGTGGCGCTCGCGGCCCAGCTCGCCCAGTTGCAGCAGCGAGTGATGCGCCGCGGCGGCGCGGTTGGCCTGGCTGCGCTCCCATTGCCGCAGCCATTGCCACTCGGCCGCGTGCCAGCGGGTTCGCCAGCGCAATCCGTCGGTGCTGCTGGCGCGTGCAGCGGTCCAGCCCCGGGAGCGCGATGGCCCGCCAGGCCAAGCCAGCAGGGCCGGGCTGATGAGTCCGGCGTGGGCGAAGCTGGCCTCGGCGGCCACGGCGTCGTTTCGCTCGATGACGATCACCCCGTGGCCATCGCGTGCCAGCTCGTAGGCGGTCGTGATGCCGGCGATCCCGGCACCGATGACGGCGACGCGCATCAGAGCGGCGTCCGCATTGGTAGGCGTCTCGGTGCGGGCTTCAGCTGGGACTGCCTGCGCAGCGAGCCATCGAGTGTCGCTGGGGCGGGGCGGGCGGCATGGGTTGGGGCTACGCGGTCGGTGCGGCTGCCGGTTCGGATGAGCGGGATCAAGGCTGATATACTCTTTGGGTTTTTCCGCAGAGACAGGCCAGTTGTCGCCTCCTTGAAGAGGTCTGACGAGTTGGCTGTCGATGAAGTGCCCCGATCCGGGGTTGTTGTCCGCCAAGTGCCTCAAGGCGCCTGCGGCCGGAAAAATGAAGCCCGGATCCGGCTAACTAAAGGTGTTGCACACCGTGGGGTCGATGGGGTGGTGCCGCGCAGCGGCTGACCTGCCTGCATTGCCCTCGTGCCCTGTGCGATTCCAGCCGGATTCTAGATCCAACCTTTGGAGTCTCTCGATGTCCTTCACGATGCGCGAAATGCTGGAAGCCGGTGTCCATTTTGGTCACCAAACCCGCTTCTGGAACCCCAAGATGGCCCCGTTCATTTTCGGCCATCGCAACAAGATCCACATCATCAACCTCGAGAAGACGGTTCCGCTCTTCACCGAGGCCACCAAATTCGCGCGCCAGCTGGCATCCAAGCGCGGCACCGTCCTGTTCGTCGGCACGAAGCGCCAGGCGCGTGACGTGGTCGCCCAGGAAGCCGCCCGTGCCGGCATGCCCTATGTCGACCAGCGCTGGCTGGGCGGCATGCTGACCAACTTCAAGACGGTCAAGGGTTCGCTCAAGAAGCTCAAGGACATGCAGGCCCAGGTCGAGGCCGGCCTGGAGCAGATGAACAAGAAGGAAGGCCTGCTGTTCCAGCGCGAGCTGTCCAAGCTCGAGAAGGACATCGGCGGCATCCAGGACATGGGCGCGCTGCCCGACGCGCTGTTCGTGATCGACGTCGGCTACCACAAGATCGCCGTGGCGGAAGCCCAGAAGCTGGGCATCCCGGTCATTGGCGTGGTGGACACCAACCACTCGCCGGTGGGCATCGACTACGTCATCCCCGGCAACGACGACTCGGCCAAGGCCGTGGCGCTGTACGCCCGTGTGATGGCGGACGCCGTCCTGGAAGGCAAGGCCAACGCGATCAACGACGTGGTCGAGGCCGTGGCTGCGACCGGCGACGAGTTCGTCGAGGTCAGCGACGCCGCCTGAGTCCGCGCCTGCGGCTCATGCAAGGGGGCTGCTTCAGCCCCCTTTTTTCAAGACGTTTTGAACACTTCCCGGCGGCGACCTGTGCTGCCGCCGGCTGCCAAGGAGAGAACGATGGCTGCGATTACCGCAAAGATGGTTGCCGACCTGCGCGCCAAGACCGACGCCCCGATGATGGAGTGCAAGAAGGCACTGACCGAGGCCGACGGCGACATGGCCCGTGCCGAGGAGATCCTGCGCGTCAAGCTGGGCAACAAGGCCAGCAAGGCGGCTTCGCGTGTGACGGCCGAGGGCGTGATCGCCGCCGCCGTGGCCGGCGCCACCGGTGCACTGATCGAAGTCAACTGCGAAACCGACTTCGTTTCCAAGAACGAGACCTTCCTGGCCTTCGTGCAGTCCTGCGCCCAGTTGGTTGCCGAGCACAACCCGGCCGACGTGGCAGCGCTGTCGGCCCTGCCGCTGGCGATGGAGGACTTCGGTCCGACGGTTGAGGAGGTGCGCAAGGGCCTGATCGGCAAGATCGGCGAGAACATGTCGATCCGTCGCTTCAAGCGCTACGCGGGCGGTGGTGACCTGGCCCACTACCTGCACGGCACACGCATCGGCGTGGTGGTCGAGTACACCGGCAGCGCCGCGGCCGCCAAGGACGCCGCGATGCACATCGCCGCGATGAAGCCGGCCGCGCTGTCGTCGGCCGACGTGCCGGCCGAGTTGGTCGAGAAGGAGCGCAAGATCGCTGCCGAGAAGGCCGCCGAGTCCGGCAAGCCAGCCGAGATCGTCGCCAAGATGGTCGACGGCTCGGTGCAGAAATTCCTGAAGGAAGTCTCGCTGCTTGACCAGGTCTTCGTGAAGGCCGCTGACGGCAAGCAGACCGTGGGTGCCTACCTGAAGGGCGCTGGTACGGCCGTCCAGGGCTTCACGATGTTCATCGTCGGCGAAGGCATCGAGAAGAAGCAGGACGACTTCGCGGCCGAAGTGGCTGCCCAGGTCGCCGCCGCCAAGGGTCAGTGACCTTCGGCGCCGTGGGTGCGGACCCCGAACTTGGGGTTTGTACCCGTGTGATCGCCTAAACTGCCGCCACGTTGCACTGATCGAGGAACCACGCATGCCGGCCTACAAACGCATCCTGCTGAAGCTCTCCGGAGAGGCCCTGATGGGCGACGATGCCTTCGGCATCAATCGCGCGACGATCGTGCGCATGGTGCGCGAGATCCGGGAAGTCACGGCGCTGGGTGTCGAGGTGGCCGTCGTGATCGGCGGCGGCAACATTTTCCGCGGTGTTGCGGGCGGCTCTGTCGGCATGGACCGGGCCACGGCCGACTACATGGGCATGCTCGCCACGGTGATGAACTCGCTGGCGCTGGCCGACACGATGCGCCTGGAGGGCATGACCGCACGCGTCATGTCCGCCATCAGCATCGACCAGGTGGTCGAGCCCTACGTGCGTCCCAAGGCGCTGCAGTACCTCGAAGAGGGCAAGGTGGTGATCTTCGCCGGCGGCACCGGCAACCCCTTCTTCACCACCGACACCGCCGCTGCGCTGCGTGGGGCCGAGGTGGGGGCCGAGATCATGCTCAAGGCCACCAAGGTGGACGGCGTCTATACCGCCGACCCGAAGAAGGACCCCAGCGCCACGCGCTACCCGTCGCTGACCTTCGACGAGGCCATCATCAAGAACCTGGCGGTGCTTGACGCCACGGCCTTCGCGCTGTGCCGCGACCAGAAGCTGCCGCTCAAGGTGTTCTCCATCGTCAAGCCGGGCGCGCTCAAGCGCGTGGTGCTGGGCGAGGACGAAGGCACGCTGGTGCACGTCTGAGGGGCGCTGGCGCGCCCCGTTCCGTCGCCATCCCGCCGCACAACCGCTGCATGAACGCCGCAAGAAACGCCGCAAGAAGCGCCGCATTCCCAGGAGCCAAGCGATGAGCATTGCCGACATCAAGAAGAACGCCGAAGCCAAGATGGCCAAGTCCATCGAGGCCTTCAAGCACGAACTGACCAAGATCCGCACCGGCCGTGCCCACCCGGGCATCCTCGACCAGGTGCATGTGGATTACTACGGCTCACCGGTTCCGATCAGCCAGGTGGCCAACGTCTCCCTGATCGATGCCCGGACCATCAGCGTCCAGCCCTGGGAAAAGGGCATGGGCCAGAAGATCGAGAAGGCCATCCGCGAGTCCGACCTGGGCCTGAACCCGTCGACGATGGGCGACCTGATCCGCGTGCCGATGCCCGCGCTGACCGAGGAGCGCCGCAAGGAGCTGACCAAGGTGGTGCGCCACGCCGGCGAGGAGTCCAAGGTCGCGGTGCGCAACCTGCGCCGCGATGCCAACGAGCACGCCAAGAAGCTGCTCAAGGACAAGCAGATCACCGAGGACGAGGAGCGCCGCTCCATCGACGAGGTGCAGAAGCTCACCGACCGCACCATCGCCGAGATCGACAAGCTGGTGCACGGCAAGGAAGCCGACATCCTCGCGGTCTGACGTCCGCGGTGGTACGTCCGTCCGAGCGGTCCGCGCATCCTGTCGTGGGCCTGCTTGCCCTGAGTCCGGATCCGAGGAGCGGCCGTGGCTGAGCCCCTGCATCCCGTGCCGCGCCACGTTGCCATCGTGATGGATGGCAATGGCCGTTGGGCCAACCGGCGGCTGATGCCGCGCGTGGTCGGGCACAAGTTCGGTGTCGACGCGCTCGTGCGCATCATCCACGCCAGTGCGGCCCGCGGCATCGAGTACCTCACTGTCTTTGCCTTCTCCTCCGAGAACTGGAAGCGGCCCCAGGACGAGGTCTCCGGCCTGATGAACCTGGTCATGGTGGCGGTGTCGAAGTACCTCGCCCGCATGGCCGAGGACGGCGTGCGCATCCGCATCATCGGTGACCGCAGCCACGTGGCCGAGAAGGTCCGGGCCGCCTGGGACCATGCCGAGGCCCGCACCGCGAACAACCGCCGCATCACGGTGTCGGTGGCCTTCAACTACGGTGGGCGTTGGGACGTGGTGCAGGCCTGCCAGCGCGCCATCGCCGAGGGCCTGCGGCCCGAGCAGATCGACGAGGCCGCGCTGTCCAGCCGCATGTCGCTGGCCTACGCACCGGACCCGGACCTCTTCATCCGCACTGGCGGCGAGGTGCGCATCTCCAATTTCCTGCTCTGGCAGACTGCGTATTCGGAGCTGTACTTCACCGACTGCCTCTGGCCCGACTTCGACGAGCGGGCCCTTGATGCGGCGCTGGAGGACTACGCCCGGCGCGACCGCCGCTTCGGTCGCGTGAAGACCGACATCGCGCCCAGTGGCGAAGTCGTCTCGCTGCCTGCGGGCAGCTGAACCGCGCCCTCCGAGACCGGAATCGCCCATGCTCAAACAACGGGTCATCACGGCGCTGCTGCTGATGGCGGTGCTGCTGCCGGCGCTGTTTGCGTCCGCCCCCTGGCCCTTCATGGCCCTGACGCTGGTGATGATCGGCGCAGCGGGCTGGGAATGGTCCCGCCTCAACCACTCGCCCGGGGTCGCCGCGCTTGCCTTTGGCGCGCTCGTCGTGGCTGGTGCCGGTGCGGCTTGGTGGCTGGGGTGGGTGGGCCACAGTCCTGCCGGGCTATGGTGGCTGGCGATGGCAGTGTGGGTGCTGGGCGGTGCCTGGGTGCTGCGCCGTGGCGTGGCGGCCTGGCCGACCGTGCCGCGCGGGCTGCGGCTCGTGGCTGGCCTGCTGCTGCTTTGGCTGGCCTGGCTGGCGATTGCCGAGGCCCGCCTGCGTGGGCTGAATTTCCTGCTTTCGACCTTCTGCCTGGTGTGGGCTGCCGACATCGCCGCCTACTTTGGCGGGCGCGCCTTCGGCCGGCGCAAGCTGGCGCCAGCCATCAGCCCGGGCAAGAGCTGGGCGGGGGTCTACAGCGGCATGATCGGCGTGCTGCTGCTGGCCGCGCTGTGGATGGCCTTCGACCAGCGTGGCTTGGCCGATGGCCCCAGTCTGTACACGCTGCTCTGGCAGCGCTCCGGGCCAATCGGCCTGGTGATCGGCTGCCTGTTCCTGTCGGCGCTGAGCGTGTTGGGTGACCTGTTCGAGTCGCTGGTCAAGCGCGCTGTCGGCGCCAAGGACAGCTCGGCCCTGCTGCCCGGGCATGGTGGCGTGCTGGACCGCATCGACGCGCTGCTGCCCGTGTGTCCTCTCGCCCTGGCCCTGGTGTCTGCATGAGTGCTTCGTCCATTCCGACCGGCTTGTCCGCTCCCCGCCAGCGCGTGTGCGTGCTGGGTTCCACCGGCTCGATCGGCACCAGCACGCTGGACGTGATGGGCCGACACCCGGAGCGCTTCGAGGTGTTTGCACTGTCGGCGCACAGCCGCGTCGATGACCTCGCGGCGCAGTGCCAGCGCTGGCAGCCGCGCTTCGCCGTGCTGCCGGATGCCGCCGCCGCCCGCGACCTCACGACGCGCCTGCGCAGTGCGGGCGTGCGCACCGAGGTGCTGGTGGGTGCCGCGGCGCTGGAAGAAGTGGCCGCTCACCCCGAGGTGGACAGCGTGATGGCGGCCATCGTCGGTGCGGCCGGCCTCGCGCCCTGCTTGGCGGCGGCACGTGCCGGCAAGCGCCTGTTGCTGGCCAACAAGGAGGCCCTGGTGGTCGGCGGCGAGCTCTTCATGCGTGCGGTGCGCGAAGGCGGCGCCACGCTGCTGCCGATCGACAGCGAGCACTCGGCGATCTTCCAGTGCCTGCCGGAAGACCGGTCGACCTGGGCGCAGCGCATCGACCACATCGTGCTGACTGCCTCAGGCGGGCCGTTCCGCCAGCGTGACCCGGCCACGCTGGCCGAGGTGACGCCCGAGCAGGCCTGTGCGCATCCGAACTGGGTGATGGGCCGCAAGATCTCGGTCGACTCGGCCACGATGATGAACAAGGCGCTGGAGGTGATCGAGGCGCGCTGGCTCTTCGACCTGGCGCCGCGCGACGTGCGCGTGCTGCTCCACCCGCAGAGCATCATCCACTCGATGGTGGTCTGCCGCGACGCCTCCGTGCTGGCCCAGCTCGGCACGCCGGACATGCGCGTGCCAATCGCCTACGGGCTGTCCTGGCCGCAGCGCATCGAGTCCGGTGCGGCGCAGCTCGACTTCCTCTCGCTGGCCTCGCTGACCTTCGAGCCGGCCGATGCGCAGCGCTTCCCCGGCCTGCAACTGGCCTGGCAGGCGCTGGAGGCCCGCCCCGGCACGACCGCGGTGCTCAATGCCGCCAACGAGGTGGCCGTGGCGGCCTTCCTGGATCGGCGGCTGCGTTTTGACCGGATCCATGCCGTGAACGCCGGCACGCTGGCCCAGCTGGCCGTGCCGGAGGACGCCACGTCGACGCTGGGCGGGCTGCTGGCACTCGATGCCGCGGCGCGTGCGGTGGCCGGTGAACTGGTCGACCGCAGCGGAGTCTGAGTGCCCATGCCGAATTCGATCTTGGCCTTTCTCGTCACCATCGCCGTCCTCATCGTCGTGCACGAATGGGGGCATTACCGGGTCGCCCGGGCCTGCGGCATCAAGGTGCTGCGCTTTTCGGTCGGCTTCGGCCGGCCCCTCTGGCGCCGCCAGCGTGGCGAGACCGAGTGGGTCATCGGCGCGCTGCCCTTTGGCGGCTACGTGAAGATGCTCGACGAGCGGGAGGCGCCCGTGCTGCCACAGGAGCTGCACCGCGCCTTCAACCGCAAGTCGCTTTGGCAGCGCTCTGCGGTGGTCGCCGCCGGACCGTTGGCGAACCTGCTGCTGGCGGTGCTGCTCTATGCCGCTTCCTTCTGGATTGGCACGCAGGAGCCACGCGCCTTGCTGGGCACGCCGCTGGCCAGCAGCGTGGCCGAACGCGCTGGGGTGCAGGCCGGCGACTGGGTGCGTGCGGCCCGCACAGGTGAGCCCGGCCAGGCCATGCCCGCCGACTGGACGCCGGTGGCCTCGCTGACCGACCTGCGCTGGCAGGTCACGCGTGCGGCGCTGAACGGCCAGGACATGGAACTGGAAGTCAGCGGCCCCTCCGGCGGTGGGCGCCGGGTGCTGCGCCTGCCGCTGGCCGAGCTGCAGGCGGGTGACGCGGATGCCAAGCTGGCTCGGCGCATCGGCCTGGGTGCGGCCTACGCCGAGCCGGTGCTGGGCGAGATCGTCGCCGGTGGCCCGGCCGAGCGGGCCGGATTGCGGCGTGGCGATGTGGTGCTGCGTGTCGATGGCCGGGCCGTGGCGGACGCGGCGGCGCTGCGCGCGCTCATCCGCGCGGCGGCGAATGGGCAGCAGGTGGTCGCACAGCAGTGGGAGCTGCGGCGCGGGACCGAGCTGCTGACGTTGGTGGTGCAGCCGGTGCGCGTCGAGGAACGCGGCGAGGTGTTCGGCCGCATCCAGGCCGGCGTAGGGGGGGCGCCGCAGATGGACGAGGTGCGCTACGGCGTCGCTGATGGCCTGCTGCGTGGCTGGGACCGCACCGTCGAGGTGGCGGGACTGACGCTCAAGATGTTTGGTCGCATGCTCATCGGCGAGGCCTCGCTGCGCAACATCAGCGGCCCGCTGACGATCGCGGACTTTGCCGGTCAGTCGGTCGAACTGGGGCTGGCCTACTACCTGGGCTTCCTGGCCGTGGTCAGCGTCAGCCTGGGGGTGTTGAACCTGCTGCCGCTGCCGATGCTCGACGGCGGACACCTCCTGTATCATTTGATCGAGGGGCTGACCCGCAAGCCGATCCCCGAGGTCTGGCTGGAGCGGCTGCAACGGGGTGGGCTGGCCGTCATCCTGATGATGATGACCCTCGCTCTCTACAACGACGTGGCCCGCTTGCTGGGCCAGCACTGATCGCATGCATTTCACCGGCCTGCTCCCCGTCCGCCCTGTCGCCATCCTCTCTCGTACCAGCCTGAGCCTCCTGGCCGCCTCGGCGGTCCTGGTGAGCCTGCCGGCCCGGGCGGTCGATCCCTTCGCGATCAAGGACATCCGCATCGAAGGCCTGCAGCGCACCGAGGCCGGCACTGTGTTCGCCTCGCTGCCCTTCCGGGTCGGCGACAACTACAACGACGACAAGGGGGCGGCCGCACTGCGTGCGCTGTTCGCCACCGGGCTGTTCAAGGACGTGCGCATCGAGGTGGAGGGGCGGGTCGTGGTGGTGGTGGTGCAGGAGCGCGCCATCATCGCTAGCGTCGACTTCACCGGCACCCACGAGTTCGACCGCGACACCCTCATCAAGGCGCTCAAGGACGTGGGTGTCGGCGAGGGCCAGCCCTTCGACCGCGCGCTGGCCGACCGCGCCGAGCAGGAGCTCAAGCGCCAGTACCTCACGCGCAGCCTCTACGGTGCCGAGGTGGTAACCACGATCACGCCGATCGAGCGCAACCGGGTCAACGTCACCTTCGCCGTGACCGAAGGTGGCGTCGCGCGCATCGACGAGATCCGCATCACCGGCAACCAAGCCTTCTCGGAGAGTACGCTGCTCGGCGAGATGGACCTGACCACCGGCGGGCTGATGAGCTGGTACACCAAGAGCGACCGCTACTCGCGCGTCAAGCTCAACGCCGACCTGGAGACGTTGCGCGCCTTCTACCTGAACCGGGGCTACCTGGAGTTCAACGTCGAGTCGACCCAGGTGGCGATCTCGGCCGACAAGCAGCGCATCACCGTCACCATCCAGATCAAGGAAGGCCAGCGCTACACCGTCACCGGCGTCAAGCTGGGCGGCGACTACCTCGGCAAGGACGAGGAGTTCAAGTCGCTGGTCAGCATCGAGCCGGGCGAGCCCTACCGGGCCGAGGCGGTGGCGAGCACGCAAAAGGCCTTCACCGACCGCTTCGGCCTGTTCGGCTATGCCTTTGCCCGCATCGAGGCGATCCCGCAGATCGACCGCAACACCGGCCGTGTGGTGGTGCTGCTCAATGCCGACCCGGGCCGGCGTGTCTACGTGCGGCGCATCAACGTTTCGGGCAACACCCGCACGCGCGATGAGGTGGTGCGCCGCGAGTTCCGCCAGTTCGAATCGGCCTGGTACGACGGCCAGCGCATCAAGCTCTCGCGCGACCGTGTCGACCGGCTGGGCTACTTCAGCGAGGTGGACGTCGAGACCAACGAGGTGCCCGGCGCGCTTGATCAGGTGGACCTGACCTTTACCGTCAAGGAAAAGCCCACCGGCAGCCTGATGCTCGGTGCCAACTTCTCCAGTGCGGACAAGCTCTCGTTCTCCGCCTCGGTGAAGCAGGACAACGTCTTCGGCTCGGGCAACTACCTGGGCGTGGAGTTCAACACCAGCAAGAGCAACCGCACGCTGGTGTTCTCGACGGTGGATCCCTATTTCACCAACGACGGCGTTTCGCGCGCCTTCGACATCTACTACCGCACCTCCAAGCCGCTCAACAGCCAGGGCGAGTCCTACGAGCTGGCGACCCCGGGCGTCGCGCTGCGTTTTGGCGTGCCCTACTCCGAGTACGACACGGTGTTCGTCGGCATCGGTGCGGAGAGCACGCGCATCAAGTCCGCCAGTGCGCTGCCGGAGAACTACTTCCGCCTGCGCAGCACCTACGGCAACAGCACCAGTGCGGTTCCACTGACGCTGGGTTGGCAGCGCGACGGCCGCGACAGTGCCCTGGTGCCCAACGCGGGCCGTTACCAGCGAGTCAACCTGGAGTGGGGCATCGCTGGCGACACCCGCTACCTGAAGTCCAACTACCAGTTCCAGCAGTACTTCCCGCTGACCAAGAAGTACACCCTGGGCCTGAACGCCGAGTTCGGCTACGGCAAGGGCCTGTTCGGGCGCGAGTACCCGATCTTCAAGAACTTCTATGGTGGTGGCCTGGGGACGGTGCGGGCCTTCGACCAGAACTCGCTTGGCCCGGTGGACGTCACCGGCGCCTACATCGGCGGCAACCGGCGCATGAACCTGAACGCCGAGTTCTACGTGCCCTTCCCGGGCGTGGGCAACGACCGCACGCTGCGCATCTTCGGCTATGCCGACGCCGGCAACGTGTGGCGCGAAGGCGAGTCGATGCGCGACAGCGAGGCCAACCCCATCCGCGTGTCCGCCGGCATCGGCCTGTCGTGGGTCTCGCCGGTGGGCCCGCTCAAGCTCAGTTGGGGTGTGCCGGTGCGTTATGCCCGCACGGATAGAATCCAGCGCTTCCAGTTCCAGATCGGTACGGCTTTTTGAGCCCTTTGAGTCTTTCGAGTCCGTTGACCATGACATCCTCTTCTCGTGCGCTGCTCCGTTCGCTGTCCGCCGCTGTGGCGCTGGCGTGCTCGGCGGCCGCCGTGGCCCCTGCTGCCATGGCGCAGGAACTGAAAATCGGCTACGTCAACAGCGACCGCGTGCTGCGCGACGCTGTGCCGGCCAAGGCGGCCCAGTCCAAGCTGGAGACCGAGTTCAGCAAGCGCGACAAGGAACTCAACGATGCCGCGCTGCGCCTGAAGGCCGCGGCCGACCGCTTCGAGAAGGAGCAGCCGACGCTGGCCGAGTCTGAGCGCGGCCGCCGCCAGCGTGACCTGGTCGAGCAGGAGCGGGATCTGCAGCGCAAGCGCCGCGAGTTCCAGGAAGACCTCACGCAGCGCAAGAACGAGGAGCTTTCCTTGGTGGTCGAGCGCGCCAACCGCGTCATCAAGCAGATCTGGGAGCAGGAAAAGTACGACCTGATCCTGCAGGATGCGGTGTTCGCCAGCGCCCGCGTGGACATCACCGACAAGGTCATCCGCGCGCTGAACGCGGCTTCCGCAGCCAAGTGAGCACCACCGCGGCAGCCCAGCCGCAGCGCCGCGGCACGGTGCTGCCCCAACCCATGCGGGTCGCCGACCTGGTGGCCGCGCTCGGCGGTGAACTGGTCGGCGATGGCGAGGTGCGCATCCAGCGCATCGCCCCGCTGGCCGACGCGGACGAACAGACCGTGGCCTTCCTGGCCAGTGCGCGCTACCAGGCGCAGCTCGGCCAGACGCAGGCCGCCTGCGTGATCGTCGCTCCGGCGATGCGCGAGGCGGCGGCGCAGCGGCCCGCGCTGATCGTCACGCCCGACCCCTACCTCTACTTCGCCCGCCTCACTCAGTGGTGGGCGGCCCGCTGCCGGCCCAGCGTGCCAGGTGGCATCCACCCCAGTGCGGCAGTCGCAGCAGACGTGCAGGTCGGCCCCGGCGTCCACATCGGCGCGCAGGCGGTGGTCGAGGCCGGCGCGGTGCTGGGCGAGGGCGCGCACATCGGCGCGCTCTGCCACGTCGGTGCGGGCGTAGCGGTCGGCGCGAACACGCGGCTGGCGCCCAACGTCGTCCTGATGCACGGCACCCGTGTGGGCGCGCGCTGCCTGCTGCACAGTGGCGTGGTGGTCGGTGCGGACGGCTTCGGCTTTGCGCCGAGCGCTGCGGGCTGGGTGAAGATTGAACAGCTCGGCGGCGTGTGGATCGGCGACGACGTTGAGATTGGCGCCAACACCTGCATCGACCGTGGCGCGCTGGACGACACGGTGATCGGCTCGGGCGTCAAGCTGGACAACCTGATCCAGATCGCCCACAACGTGCAGATCGGCGAGCGCACCGCGATGGCCGGCTGCGCCGCGGTGGCCGGCAGCACCCGCATCGGCAGCGGCTGCACCATCGGTGGTGCGGCCAACATCGTCGGCCACATCACGATCGCCGACGGCGTACACGTCTCGGCCGCCAGCCTGGTGATGAGCTCGCTGACCAAGCCCGGACACTACACCGGCGTGTACCCGCTGGAGGAACACGCCGACTGGGAAAAGAACGCTGCCACGCTGCGCCGCCTGCACGGCCTGCGTGAGCGCATGCGCAACCTCGAAAAGAAGAACCGCCCATGACTACCGCCTTGGACATCCACCAGGTCCTGAAAAAGCTGCCGCACCGCTACCCCTTCCTGCTGGTCGACCGGGTGGTCGAGCTGGAGAAGGGTGTGCGCATCCTGGCGGTCAAGAACGTCACCATCAACGAGCCGCAGTTCACCGGGCACTTCCCGAACCGGCCCGTGATGCCCGGCGTGCTGATCCTGGAGGCGCTCGCGCAGGCCGCCGGCCTGCTGTCCTTCGCCACCGAGGACACCGAGCTGGACGACAAGACGGTGTTCTACTTCGCCGGCATCGACGGCGCGCGCTTCAAGCGCCCGGTCGAGCCGGGCGACCAGCTGATGCTGGACGTGTCGATCGACCGCGTGCGCGCTGGCATCTACAAGTTCAACGCCAAGGCGCTGGTGGGCGGCGACGTGGTCTGCGAGGCCTCGCTGATGTGCACCAAGCGCCGCGTCGAGTAAGGCGGGGCGGCATGGCGCAGATCCACCCGAGCGCAATCGTCGATCCGAAGGCGCAACTCGCCGACAACGTCAGCATCGGACCCTACGCGATCATCGGCCCCGAGGTGAGCATCGGCGCCGGCACGGTGATCGGCCCGCACTGCGTGGTCGAGGGCCGCACGACGATCGGCTGCGACAACCGCTTCTTCCAGTTCTCGTCGATCGGCGCGATGCCGCAGGACATGAGCCACGGCGGCGAGGTCACCGAGCTGGTGATCGGCGACCGCAACACCGTGCGCGAGTTCTGCACCTTCAACACCGGCACCTTCAAGGAGCAGGGTGTCACGCGCATCGGCAGCGACAACTGGATCATGGCCTACGTGCACCTGGCGCACGACGTGCAGCTGGGCGACCACTGCGTGCTCGCCAACAACGCCACGCTGGCTGGGCTCGTGCACGTCGGCGACTGGGCGGTGATTGGCGGGCTGACGGGCGTGCACCAGTTCTGCCACGTCGGCGCGCATGCGATGGTGGGCTTCCAGGCCCACGTCGCGCAGGACGTGCCGCCCTACATGACGGTGGACGGCCACCCGCTGGCTGCGCGCGCGGTGAACCTCACCGGCCTGAAGCGGCGTGATTTCTCACCTGAGCGCATCGGCGTGATCCGGCAGATGCACAAGCTGCTGTACCGCTCCTCGCTGCCGCTCGACCAGGCGGTGGCGCAGATCGGCGCGCTGCGCGGCACGGCGGACGGTGCCGATGCCGACATCGCCGTGATGCTCGACTTCCTGGCCGCCGCCAAGCGCGGCATCGTGCGCTGAGTCTGCCGTCGATGACCACGGCCGATCCGCGGCTGGCGCTGGTCGCCGGCGAGACCTCGGGGGACCTGCTCGCCAGCCTGCTGCTCGGCGCGTTGCGCGAGCGCTGGCCAGCGCTGAGCGCCCAGGGCATCGGTGGGCCGAAGATGATCGCCCAGGGCTTCGAGAGCTGGTGGCCGCAGGACAAGCTGGCGGTGTTCGGCTACGTCGATGCGCTGCGGCACTACCGCGAGATTGCCGGCATCCGCCGCGAGCTGGGCGACCGCCTGCTGCACGAGCGCCCGGACGCCTTCATCGGGGTCGACGCGCCCGACTTCAACCTCGGCCTGGAGACCCGCCTGAAGGCGGCCGGGCTGCGCAGCATCCACTTCGTCAGCCCCTCGATCTGGGCCTGGCGGGGCGGTCGCATCGACAAGATCCGCGCTGCGGTGGATCACGTGCTCTGCCTCTTCCCCTTCGAGCCCGAGATCTACCAGCGCGCCGGCATCCCGGCCACCTTCGTCGGTCACCCACTGGCCGATGCGATCCCGCTGGACGTGCCCCGCGCGGCTGCCCGGGCGAAGCTCGGTCTGAACGAAGGCGACGAGGTGGTCGCCCTGCTGCCGGGCAGCCGGCGTGGCGAGGTGACGCACATTGCGCCCCGTCTCCTCGCCGCCGCGGTGGAGCTGCGCCGCACCCTGCCGCACACCCGTTTCGTGCTGCCGGTCGCGCCCGGCGTGCGCGCGCTGCTGGAGCCGATGCTGGCCGAGCACGCCCCCGACCTGCCGCTGCAGCTGCTCGACGGTCAATCGCACGACGCGCTGGCCGCCTGCGACCTGACGTTGATCGCCAGCGGCACGGCCACGCTGGAGGCGGCGCTGTTCAAGCGGCCGATGGTGATCGTCTACCACCTGCACTGGCTGAGCCACCTGATCATGAAGCGCATGGCCTACCTGCCCTGGGTGGGCCTGCCCAACATCCTGGCGCGCGAGTTCGTCGTGCCCGAGCTGGTGCAGGACGCCGCCACGCCGGTGGCGATTGCATCGGCGGCGCGGGCCTGGCTCGACGACGCCAACCGCTGCGCCCGCGTGGCCGAGCGCTTCACCGAGCTGCACCACCTGCTGCGCCAGGGCACCGCCCAGCGAGCCACCGATGCCATCGCGCAAGTCCTCGGCCGCTGATCGCGGTGCCGCCATCGTGCGGCCGGTGCGGCCAGTGCGACCCGTGCAGGCGGGCGAGCAGTTCGCGCTGTCCTTCGGCCATGGCGGCCTGGTCGCCGGGGTGGACGAGGCCGGGCGCGGCCCGCTGGCCGGGCCGGTGGTGGCGGCGGCGGTGATCCTCGATGACCAGCAGCCCGTTGCCGGGCTGGCCGACTCGAAGGTGCTGACCGAGCGCCGCCGCGCACTGCTGTTCGACGAGATCCGTGCCAAGGCCCTGGCCTGCTGCATCGCCGAGGCCAGCGTCGAGGAGATCGACCGCCTGAACATCCTGCAGGCCACGCTGATGGCGATGCGCCGCGCCGTCGACGGCCTGCGCCTGCGCCCGGGCCTGGTGCTGGTCGACGGCAACCGCCTGCCGGTGCTGCCGATGCCGGCCGAGGCCATCGTCAAGGGCGATGCCAAGGTGCAGGCCATCTCGGCGGCGTCGATCCTGGCCAAGGTCCATCGCGACCGGCTCTGCCTGCAATTGCACGAGCGCTTTCCCGCCTACGGCTTCGACGTGCACAAGGGCTACCCGACGTCAGCGCACCTGGCCGCGCTCGGCCAGCATGGCGCCAGTCCGGCCCACCGGCGCTCCTTCGCACCGGTGCGCGCCGCGATGGTTTCAACGGGGAGCGCCCCATGAACATGCCCGTCGTACGACCCATCAGCTCGCGCAGCCATGCGCTGGTCAAGGACCTGCGCCGCCTCGCGCAGGACCCGGGGGCCTACCGCAAGCTGGGCCGCATCTGGCTGGAGGGCGACCACCTCTGCGGCGCGCTGCTGGCCCGTGGTGGCGTACCGCTCTGCGCGGTGATCGGTGCCAGCGCCTGGCTGCAGCCGGGCCCGCGCTCGATCGCCCTTCAGGCGCCGGAGGTCTACGTGCTGGACGACGCCCTGCTCGGCGAGGTCAGCTCGCTGGAGACCCCGGTGTCGCTGGGCTTCCTGCTCGACCTGCCGGCCGGCGAGGCGGCGCGCCCAATTCCGGGAGCGAGCGCCGTGCTGCTCGACCGCCTGCAGGACCCCGGCAACGTCGGCACCATCCTGCGCAGTGCGGCGGCGCTGGGCGTCCAGCAGGTGCTCGCGCTCAAGGGCACGGCGGCGCTGTGGTCGCCCAAGGTGCTGCGCGCCGGCATGGGCGCGCACTTCGCCCTGCAGCTGGTCGAGGGCCTGGGCGTGGACGACCTGGCCGGCCTGGGCGTGCCACTGATCGCCACCAGCTCGCACGCCGAGCACGTCCTGCCGGCGCTGCACCTGCCCGCGCCCTGCGCCTGGGTGTTCGGCCACGAAGGGCAGGGTGTCGACGCCGCCTTGCTGCAGCGCTGCGCACTGACGGTGCGCATCCCGCAGCCGGGGGGCGAAGAGTCCCTCAACGTGGCGGCCGCCGCGGCGATCTGCCTGTACGAGTCGGCGCGGCAGGCGATGTTCGGCTGAGGGTCAGCCCGCGGCGTCGGCCGGGGTGTCCGGCTCATGGCAGGCCACGCAGACCTTGTTGCCCTCGCTGTCCCTGAAATAGGCGCCATAGTAGTTCTCGTGGTACTCGGGACGCAGGCCGGGTGGGCCTTCGCAGTGGCCGCCGTTGGCCAGGGCCAGCGCGTGCGCTGCGCGCACGGTCGCCCGGTCGGCGGCCAGGAAGGCCACCATCTGACCGTTGCCCGGCTGGTGTGGCTGGCCGTCATAGGGGCGGCCGATCAGAAACAGCGGGCGGCCACCGCCCGGCGGTTGCCAGCCGGCCCAGGGGCGGTCGCGCTCGCAGAAGCGTTCCTGCAGGCCGAGCGCGGGCAGCACCTGGCGGTAAAAGACCAGCGCGCGGTCGAAGTCGCTGACGCCGAGCATCACATGGGAGTACATGGTGCTGCCGCCTGTCGGGTGTTCAGTAGATCAGCCGGTCCGGGCGGATGTCGCGCAGGATGGTGGTGGCGATCTCCTCGATCGACTTGTGCGTCGAGGACAGCCAGGAGATGCTCTCGCGCTTCATCATCTTCTCGGCCTCGGCGATCTCGAAGCGGCAGTTCAGCAGCGAGGCGTACTTGCTGCCCGGGCGGCGCTCGTTGCGGATCTGGCTGAGGCGGTCGGCGTCGATGGTCAG
>Ga0073899_10000737_pt1 | contig 30161 bp, 28 predicted proteins | sample KloWWTmetaKNB5Ph_FD_88975 | JGI IMG/M metagenome (GOLD analysis project Ga0073899, IMG submission 88975) | Active sludge microbial communities from Klosterneuburg, Austria, studying microevolution and ecology of nitrifiers - Klosterneuburg... | ecosystem: Engineered > WWTP > Aerobic digester >... | reverse complement strand
TGCCGGGTGGCATCGGCGAGCCAGGCGTGCCACAAGCCGGTGCAGCGATCGCGAATGCAATTTACGCAGCGACCGGGGTGCGCGTGCGCGAACTGCCGGTGGGGCGTCAGCTCGATGGCTGGGAAACCAAGGTGGCCGCGGGGTAACCAACCCTCGGGCTGCCGCTCTACGGAGCGGCGCCGATCAGCCTCCTGGCGAAATACGTGTACTCGAGCGCGATCCGGTACGCGAGCTGATCCTGGTTCGCCGTGCCACCATGACCGCCTTCCATGTTCTCGTAGTAGAAGTAGTCACGCCCGAACGACTTCAACCTCGCCGCCGCCTTGCGCGCGTGGCCCGGATGCACCCGATCGTCCTTGGTCGAGGTGTAGTAGAGGACCGGCGGGTATGCGACGTCGGGGCGCAGGTTCTGGTACGGCGACCACCGCGACATGTACGACCAGTCGGTCGTGTCCGGATCGCCGTACTCCGCGACCCACGAAGCGCCCGCGCCGAGCTTGGTATAGCGCTGCATATCGAGCAGCGGCACGCCGTTGACGATGGCCGCATACAGGTCGGGCCGCTGGTTCATGACCACGCCCATCAGCAGGCCGCCGTTCGAGCGGCCGATGGCGCCGAGTTTCCCCTTCGAGGTCACGCCCGTCCGGATCAGGTCTTCCGAAACCGCAATGAAGTCGTCGAAGACCTGCTGCCGGTTTTCCCGCAGACCGGCATCGTGCCACCGTGGGCCGTACTCCGATCCGCCGCGGATGTTGGACAGCGCGAGCACGCCGCCGCGTGACACCCAGAGCTTGCCCGCGAGCGCGCCATGCTGCGGCCGCGACGGGTCTTCGTAGTAGACAGGGAGCGTGGCTGCGAGGAAGCCACCATAGGCGTACTGCACCGTCGGCGCGTTGCCGCGGGCGAGCACCGACTTCCTGCCCATCACGAAGTACGGAATCCTGGTGCCATCCGTCGACGTCGCAAACCGCTGCTCGACGACGACGTCCGTCGCGTCGTAGGCCGCTGGCGTCGTGAAGATCTGCTCGATCGCATCGTTCGCGCTCACGTAATACAAGGTGAGCGGCGAGGTCAGGCTTTCGAACGAAAGCATCGCGTCGTCGGTGCCGCCGCCCGCGGACGCGATCTTCAGCACCCCGTTCGCGGGCAGCGCGATCGGCGTGGTTCGCCACTCGCCTTGCGGCGTGCGCAGGACACGCACTGCCTTGCCGGAAACGTCCTCGAGGTACTGCACCACCAGGCCGGTCCTGCCGACCGCGACGGTCTCGACCGACTGCGTACCGTTCGCAGCGAACACGGGCTCGGCGGTGCCACGCTGCAGGTCGTAGGCGACGATCGAACCCTGCGGGTACGTCTTGCCCTGGTAATCCCACGCTTCACGCAAGGTGAAGATGGCGCGCCCGTCGAGCACGCCCTCGATATTCGAGTGCAGCGGCAGCGGCAGCTTCGCTGGCGTGCCCAGGCCTGGCGCGTAATGATATTCCGCCTCGAAGAACGACACGGCACGCACGACGAAAGGCTGCGCGCCCCCGTTCTGATCGACGAATGAACGTACCGCGACGTCGGTCGACCTGCCTTCGAACAGCGCCGACGCCGCGGCCAGCGGCTTGCCGCGCCGCCAGACCTTCACGATGCGCGGGTAGCCCGAGGCCGTCATCGATCCGGCGCCCCAGTCGGTGCCGACGAGCAGCGTGTCGGCGTCGACCCACGCCACGTCGGACTTGGCTTCGGGCACGGCGAACCCATTGCTGACGAATGCTCGAGTCGTCGTGTCGAATTCGCGCCAGGTCGATGAGTCGCTGCCGCCGCGCGACATCTCGACCATGCACAAGCGGTATTCAGGCGACAGGCAGGCGACCTGCCCGCTGACCCAGTTCTCGCCTTCGTCCCTCGCCAGTCGATCGAAATCGATCAGTGTTTCCCACACGGGTCTGCCCGTGCGATAGCTGACGACACTGGCCCGGCGCCAGATCCCGCGCAGGTGCGTGTCATCCTGCCAGAAGTTGTAGACGGCGCCGTTGTGAATCGAACCGGTCGGGATACGCGTCGGTGCCGTCAGGATCGAGCGCGCCTCCGCGCGCATCTGCGCAAAGCGCGGATCGCCCTCGAGGACCGGCAGCGTGCGGGCGTTCTCGGCGCGGGCCCAATCGAGCGCCTTGGCGCCCTCGATGTCCTCGAGCCAGCCGAACGGATCGGCGGCCTGCTCGGCCAGCAGCGGGGGCGCAAGCGCGACGGCCGTGACGACGGCCAGGGCAAATTTCATGGACAAAGGTGATTCCTCCTGACGCAGGGCGGTTCGACCGGCGTCACGCGCGTCAGTTCAATGGCAGGCAGTTCAGTCCCAGAGCGAGACCATGTGGCCAACGTCGGGTGCGACCCGGCCTGCATGGATTTCGTTCCAGGTCGCCGTCGCGGCCTCGGCGCCGCGCGATTGCTGCACGTGCAGCCAGCCGGAACTCCATGCGACGAATTCGCTGAGCGCCTTGACGACCCGCTCCTGGTAGCCGCGCGGACCCCAGTCCTGCACGCGCTTCCTGACCTGCGTCGGCGCGAAGAAGAACTCCGGCTTCGGTCCGGGCATGCCCGGCACGCGGGCAGGCGCCTCGTGATGGCTGCGGCCAATGGCCATCGAATGCCGCAACTGGTCGCCGAAGTGCGAGTGGACCGATGCCAGCACGGGGCCGCTGCCGGCCATGTCGATCGCTACGATCGGCGCGCTGCGCGGGATGGCCGCCACGTCGTCATAGGTGACCACTTCGTCATAGCAACCGAGCGCGTGCGTGAACGCATGGTTGCGCGACGAGGTCACGCCGACGACTTCGATCCCGGCGCGGGCATCTGCACAGTGCGCAAAGCCGATCGCTGTCTTGCTCGATGCAGACAGCACCAGCACTCGTCGCGCACCGAACCAGTCGTTGTCGGCAAAGCAATCTTCGGCCAGCCAACCGGTGAGGAACAGTACGCGCAGCAGCGCATGGCGATCCTCGGCATCGGTTCCTGCCTGGTACAGCGTGTCGCGGGTCGTCGCTGTGTACGCTCGGTACACGGGGGCATGAGCGGCTCGATGCAGCCCTTCGTCACGCAACCCGTCCGTGGTCGGCGCGACGGTCATGTCGACAAACCGTGCCATCGGGTACCAGCCGTAATAGCGCCCCCCCGTCGATACGTCGGGGTGCCGTGACTCGACCACCTCCGCCCAGCCCATGGCCGGCACACAACCCCAGGCTGGTTCGCCGGTTGGAAAGAAATCCCAGTAGCCGAGCAAGTCGCCGGTCGTGGCGTAGGTCACGGTGTTCGCAGTCAGCGCAAAACGCTCGACCCTGAAGCGCACCTGGCCCGGAACGAGGGGCGGCATCTGCGCCTCGATCACCCTGGTTTCGCCGTGCGAGCCGCGGTTGACCTGCAGCGTGACGTTGCGTGATGCCATCCTGGTTTCCCCCGGTTGGGTGGGGACTATAGCCGACGATGGCAGACCCGGGCGGCCTCGTGGAGTAGCCTAAGACGAGCCGCCCTTGGATAATCATCGGTTCGCCAAACGAGCATGACAAGGAGCCCCAGGCCGGGGCCCGCGGGAGAAGCCGGATGAGACCGACGCTGAACGTGATCAGCCCCGAGTTGTGCGCCAGGGTGGTCACGGAGGCCAAGCGCATCCTCGCCGAAACCGGCATCGACATCCGTGGCCCCGGGATGCGCCAGCGCCTGCTCGACCACGGCATGAAGACCACGGCGGACGGCACCCGCGTCCTGTTCCCACCCGAAATCGTCGATCGCGCGATTGCGACGGCCCCCAGGTCGTTCACGCTCTATGACCGCGAAGGCCAGCCCCACGCGGAGCTGGGTGGCAACAAAGTCCATTACGTGCCCGGCTCGAGCGGCCTGAAGATTCTCGATCACCGCACCGGTGAGACGCGCCTGTCGAACTCGACTGACTTCATCGAGTATGCCCGGCTCTGCGACGGGCTCGAGCACATCGCCTACCTGGCGACCGCCTTCTCGACCAACAAGGACATCGAGTCGCAGGTGTCGGACGCGTGGCGCCTGTACATGCTGCTCACCACTTCGAAGAAACCGATGGTCTCGGGTGCATTCACCGAGCACGGCGTGCCGCGCATGCGCGACATGATGCAGCTGTTTCGCCGCGACCGGGCCGAGCTGATCGCGAAGCCGCTGTCGATCTTCACGATCACCGCGACGGGTAACTTCCGCTACGGCGAGGATTCGTGCCAGAACATGCTCGACTGCGTCGAAGCCGGCATCCCCGTCGAGATCGTGCCCGTCACGCTGATGGGACTGATCGCACCGGTGACGCTCGTGGGTGCGCTGGTGTTCCACGTGGCCGACGTGCTGACCGGCATCACGATGGCGCAGATCGTCCGTCCGGGCGCGCCCGTGCTGTTCGGCGGCGCCCCGGCGACGTTCCACATGAAGTCCGCGAGTTCGCCGATGGCGGCCATCGAGGCGCAGCACCTCAATGTCGCGTACGTCGCGGTGGCCAAGTCGCTCGGCCTGCCGACGCAGGCCTACATGGCGCTCAGCGACGGCAAATCGCTCGACGCGCAGGCCGGCGGCGAGACGTTCAGCAGCGCGCTGCTGGCGGCGATCGCCGGCGTCAATTCGGTCTCGGGCCCGGGCATGCTCGATTTCGTGCTCACGTTCAGCCTGCCGAAACTGGTGTTCGACAACGAAGTGTGCGGCCAGTGCCTGCACTTCGTGCGCGACATGAACATCGTCGACGACCTGCCGGCGAAGCAGCTGGTGGAAGACCTGCTGGCGAACGACCACCTGATCACGTCGCCGCACACGCTGAGCCACTGGCCGCAGGAACTCTATCTCACGAATCCGGTGATCGACCGCGAGAACCGCGAGACCTGGGAAAAGGCCGGCGCCCGGGACCTGTACCAGCGCACCTGCGCCGAAGTCGAGAATCGCCTGCAGTCGTACACGCCGATTGCGACCGACACGGCCACCGATGCGGAGATGCGCCGCATGATCGTGGCCGGCATGACGGCAGAGGCGCCGTTGCCGGAATTGCCGCCTCCACCGGAGGGTGGTCCACGCGAAACGATGCGAGCGCGGCGGCCCAATCGGCGGCGGGCGCTCTGACGCCGGTGTGACCCGGCCCGCTCGGGGCGGGGGGATTCGACTGCGTCGCCAGCCGCAATCTGTGACCTGAATCAAGGTCCTGGCTGCGCGTTCTCACGGGTTCGGGCTCCCGGGCCGCAGTATCTCCCCCATTCTGTCCAACGACGGTGCCGAAAGGCAGCTCACCTTGCCCCCGACCAGCACGACAAAGCCGCCCGTTGCACCGGCGCGCGCGAGCGGCCTGCCGATCGGGGCGTGGCTGGTGCTGGGATTTGCGCTGGTGATCGGTGCATTCACTGCCGCCAGCGTCGTGTCGCTGCGCAGCACCCGCGGCGCGACAACCGATCTCGAGAGCATGCAGCGGCAGTTCGAGCCGTTGTCACGCAGCGTGCGTGATCTCGGCGACGGCGTGGCGACTTTCGATCGGACGGTACTCGCCTATCTTCGAGCAGGCACGCGCGACCAGCACGCGGCGACCGTCGCATCCGCCGAGCGCCTGTCATGGGCCGCGAGTCGGATGGCTGACGTTGGTGCCGGCGATGAAGCGCCGCCGGTGGGCCCGCTGTTGCAGCGCATCGCCGAGCACGAGGCCCAGGGCTTCGCACTGCTGCGCCTGCAGGACGCGCGCCGGCGCGCCGTCACCGATCTCGAGTCTGCCTACGCCGCGCTGGATCGTCGTGTCAGGAGCGCTGGCGGGTCGGGCGTCGTGATCGGTGACAACCTGCTGGCACGGCCGTCGCTGGCGGAGCTGGCACGCGCCGTGGAGGCTGCCCGCCACGACGTATTGAGCGAACTGACCCGGGGCGGCAATCTCAGCGCCGGTCCCAACGGCGGCGAATCACGCTTGCGCCACGCGATCGAAAGCCACCATGAGGAATTCGCCGCCTCGCCCGGCGGTAACTGGCTCGCCATGCAGACGGAAGACTTCAACCGGGCAGTCAGGCTGCGACGGCAGGCCCTGCGGCTCGGCGCGGAAACCGAAGCGCGGCAGGCAACCTTCGCGGCGGAAGGCGACTCGCTTGCGGTTCACATCCGTGACAACGTGGAAGCGCCTGCATGGCGCGCCTTCACCGCGGCAGCGGCGGGCGCCCAGCGGGCCGTCGCGCAATCCGAGCAGACGATCCGGACCGCGACCTTCAAGGCGATCCTGCTGGCGCTGCTCGCGCTGGCCACGATCACCTGGGCGATCACCTGGCCCGTCCGCCGGCTGACCGCCGGGGCCCGGCGCCTGGCCGCGGGAAAACTGGCGACTCGCGTGCTGCGCGGCGGCGCGCGCGAGCTCGACGAACTCGCCAACGCGTTCAATCACATGGCCGGCGAGCTGGCCGACGCGGAGCACGCGGTCAAGACCTATCAGGCACAGCTCGAACACCGCGTCGAGGAGCGCACGCTGCAGCTGCGGCACCTGGCCGAGCACGATCCGCTCACCAACCTGCCGAACCGACGACAACTGTTCCAGCGCCTGAACGACATGCTCGCTGCTGCCGGCGCCGAGGGTCCGCTGGCGTCGCACATCGCGGTCCTGTTCCTCGACCTCGACAACTTCAAGACCGTCAACGACACGCTCGGCCACGATTTCGGCGACCGCGTGCTGACCGAGATCGGCGGACGCCTGTGCGACGTCGTCGGCGAGTCCGGGTTCATCGCGCGACTGGGCGGCGACGAGTTCACGCTGGTGTTCCGCTATTCGGGCGACTCCGCCGAGGTCGAGCGTCACGCCGAGCACCTGGTCGCAAGCTTCCAGCGGCCACTGCTCATCGACCGCCGCGAGGTCTGTGTCGGCGTTAGCTGTGGCGTCGCCACGTTCCCGGAACATGGTCGCGATGCGACGTCGCTGCTGCGTGCTGCAGATGTCGCGCTGTTCCGCGCCAAGGAACTCGGTCGCAACCGCCTCTGCGTCCACGACCCGTCGATGCTGGTGCAGGCGTCGAACCGCTTCCGCGTCGAGCAGGCGCTGCGCAAGGCGATCGAGGGCGGGGAACTGGTGCTCCACTACCAGCCGCAGGTGTGCCTGGCCAGGCGGCGCACCATCGCCGTGGAAGCGCTGCTGCGCTGGAAGCGCAGCGACGACCAGATCGTCGCGGCCGGCGAATTCATCGAAATTGCCCAGCAGTCAGGCCTGATGCTCGACCTGAACGACTGGATCCTGGAGACGGCGGCCGAAGCGGTCAGCCGGTGGCGACGCGAAGGCTGGCCCGAGGCACGCGTGGCCGTCAACGTCTCGGCACAACAGTTCCTGACCGGGAATTTTGCGCTCGACATCGAGCGCCTGCTCGCCCGGCATGGCTTGCCGCCAGAATCGATCGAACTCGAGCTGACGGAGACGGCGCTGCAGACCGGCGCAGCGACGGTCGAAGTCCTGCACGGCCTGCGCCTGCTCAACGTCGACACCGCGCTCGACGATTTCGGCACGGGTTTCTCGTCGCTGACCTCCATCGAGCGCTTGCCGCTCAGCCGGGTCAAGCTCGATCGCAGCGTCATTGCAGGCATCGACAGCAACCCGCGCTCGGCCGCGATCGTGCACTCGATCATCGGTCTCTGCCGCAACCTCGGCCTGCAGGTAACGATCGAAGGCGTGGAGCGCGCCACCCAGCTCGATTTCCTCGGCGCCTGCGGCGAGATCTCGGTCCAGGGCTTCCTGGTCGCCAGGCCGGCCGAAGCAGCCGACGTCATCGACGTCGTCCGCCGCATGCGCGCGCACCTCGAATCGTTGCTGGGCGCTGTCGAACGACAAGCTGCCGAGACGGCCATGGAAGACCTCACGGGTCCGGTCCGCGTGCTGGCGGGTCAGCGCAGGTAACTCCATGAAATCGAGATCCGTGCTGATCGCCCTGAGCACCGTGCTGCTCGGTGCCTGCGCCGCGAAGATGAGCAAGGACGAGTGCCGCACCGTCGACTGGCGCACGGTGGGTTACGAAGACGGCGTGGCCGGTCAGCCGGGTGACCGCATCGGCGAGCACCGGCGCGCGTGCGCCGAATACGGCGTCACGCCGGACCTGACCGCGTATCTCGCCGGACGTGCCGCCGGGCTGCGCGAGTACTGCCAGCCGCACAACGGCTATCGCGCCGGCGCCAACGGCTACACCTACTACGACACCTGCCCTGCCGACCTGGCCGAGGCATTCGAGATCGCCTACGACGAGGGGCGAGCGCTGTACGTGCGGGAGCGCCGCGTCACCGACACCGAAGAACAGATCGAGGACAAGCGCCGCGAGATCCGGCGGCTCGAGGACCGGGTGGCGGAGAGTGCCTTCGACGTGATCGACGCGACAGCCACGGCAGAAGAACGCACACAGGCGGTGCTCGACACCAAGCAGGCGGCCGAGCGCATCGGCCGGCTCAAGGCGGAGATCACCGAACTCGAGCGGGACCTCGCCCGCTATCAGGCGGAGCTCGACGCCTACCGCAAGACCGCCATCCTGCGCTGACCGCGGGTCAGGCGCGGCTCCCAGCCGCTTGCCGCAGGGCCATGCGGGCTTGCGCCCATCCGCGCGATCGCGCGCTAAGATGTCATTACCGCAACCGGCAAGACTCGCGCGTGACTCGACCAACGTTCAAGATTTCCAGCTCCATCAAGCTCGAAACCCGGCTGGGTGGATTCGCAAACCCGCGCTGGATGGCACTCCTCGCCAGCATCGACGGATCCGGTTCCATTACGGCGGCTGCCAAGGTCGCCGGGCTCAGCTACAAGGCAGCGTGGGACGCCATCGACGCGATGAACAACCTCTCCGGCAGGCCGGTCGTTGAGACGGCGGTTGGCGGCAAGGGCGGCGGCGGCGCCAGGCTTTCGGTGCGCGGCAGGAGCCTCCTCGCCACCTATCGCATTGTCGAGGAGGAAAACGAGCGTTTCCTGGCCGGGATCAATTCACGGTTGAAGCATGCGGACCGCGACCTGCGGGTCCTTGGGGGGCTTTCGATGCGTACCAGCGCAAGGAACCAGTGGTCGGGCAAGGTCGCGAAGATCCGTCGCGGCGCCGTCAACGACGAAGTCGAGATCAAGCTGGCGGGAGGTGACCGAATCACATCGGTCATCACTCATGAAAGCGTCGAGAACCTGGGCCTCGTCATCGGCCAAGGGGCGATCGTCCTGGTGAAGGCGTCATCCGTCATGGTGGGCACCGGAGAAGGCAAGCGCCAGAGCCTTTCGGCGCGCAATCAACTGACCGGGAAGATCAGTCGGGTGACGCCTGGCGCGGTCAACACCGAAATTGTCATCGGCCTCAGTGGCGGCAACACGGTGGCAGCCATCATCACAAACGTCGCGGCCAAGGACCTGGGACTCGAAGTCGGTCTCAAGGCGCTGGCCATCTTCAAGGCATCGTCGGTAATCATCGGCGTGACCTGATCACGCGACAGGGCGTCCCACAGGCATTCGCAGCATTCGGTCCGCGAGGAAGTCGACCTCGGACTGGGTGTGCGAAACATAGGGCATCGGGATGCCGGTCTCATCCCTGACTTGCTGCAGGAACGGAAGGATCTGCTGCTTGAGCCGCTCGTCGAGCGAGGCCAGCGGCTCGTCCAGCAGCCGCATGCGGGGTGAATGCAGCAAGGCCCGCCCGAGTGCTGCACGCTGTCGTTCTCCACCTGACAAGAGCGCCGGTCGACGATCCACAAGCGGGCCGATCTCCCGCAGGTCCAGCACCTGCGTGAGGTCAAAACGCCTCTCGCCGGGTGAACGACGCCGATACCCGTTGCGCCAGCTTCCATGGTGGCCACGGCGTGCAGCTGGAAATCGCCACGGCGAAATCTGAAATCGAAGCTAAGCACGCGGCACCTGATGATCGAGGTAGCCGAGGCGCCGTTCGGCACGGCGGGTCGTCCAGTGGCTGACGGCCGGTGCGATCGAGAAGATCGCGAGACGCATGGCGGCCGCCTCGCCGTCCGGCAATTGCCTGAAGCTGTAGATGGCGAGCGGCAGGGTCCGGGTTTCTCCGGGGATATTGCCGACGAAAGCCATTGTCGCGCCAAGTGTCGTCGCGGCTTGCTCGAGCCGCGTGTCGATCAACCGGTAAGCAACGCGTACCGGCTGCACCAGCAAGCGAAACGCCATCACCGCGGAAGCGACCACGGCGCCCTTCCAGGTGAAGGCGAGCACGATGCCAAACGTTGCGTCGAGCCAGTGTCCGATTGGACCACGTGTACCGAGCAACAGCAGGAGGGCATAGCCGGGTACGACAGGAGGCAGGACCATCGGCAGCTGCACGAGGGTTTCGACAAGGAACTTGCCGCGGAAATTGCGACGGGCCAGCAGCCAGCCAACGAACGTGCCCGCTGGAATGCAGACCAGCGTGGCCCACGACGCGACCCGGGCCGAGAGTCGCAGCGCCGCAAGCCGTCAGAAGCTGAACTGTGAGCGAAGCACATAGACGTCCAGGGTCTGGCCGATTTCGACGCCGAGCGGCGGCGTGGCCGGGGACGGCACGAACGGCGTCAAATTGCCCGGGCCCGCCGGGTTCAATTGATTCACGTCGATGTGCAGGTAGTTGAACATCAGCTTGACGCTGGTGTTCAGGTACCAGTTCACACCGGCCCCGAGAATGGACTGCTCGCCGCCGCGCACGCTCGCGGCCGGGGCGCCTTCGACGCCGAGACGTGCGCGCCGGAAATAGGCACCGTCGCTGAGGTCACGCGCTGCTGCGAACCGCAGCGACGACGGCGCTGGGAGGTGCGGGCGCCGGCTCGGCAGTGCGACCCCGCAACGCGTCGATTTCCGCGCGCTGGATCGCCAATTGCTGCTCCTGCGCATCGAGCTGCGCCTGCTGGTGTTCAACGAGCCGGCGCAACGCCTGGACCTGCCCGGGTTCGAGCAACGGCTGTGCCTTCGGCAACCGGGTTACGGCACGAGCCGCGAGACCGGCAGGTACCTCGTCGACGAACTGATCAAGGACCGTTCGCACCAGCCTGACGATGCGTTCACGCTGCGCATTTACGCCGCCGCGCGCGCATTGACACGCGGCACGCGTGGCAGTGTCTTGCGGTTCACGCGGCTTCAGACAGTCTCGACAAACACGCGCAGCGCGACTCCGCGGTCGCGCCACACCTTCTCCGCATCCGCAAAAATCGAGCAGGCGGTATCGAACGCCTCGGGCGAGGTGGCCTGCAGTCCGCCGGCGTGGCGCAGCACGATCACACAACCGCGCGCCCGGCGCGCACTCGCGAGGTCGATGAGGCAATCGAAGAACGCGTCCCAGTTGTGGCCGAACCAGCTGGGAAACCGCAACACGTCGGCACACCGCTCGAGCAGTTGCATCTTGTCCACGCAACCCCTGAGGTCGACGACGTAGCACGGCCAGTCGAGCGACGACGCGAGCAGCTCGAGGCCGAGCACGGTGTCGTCGGTCAGAACGACGTCTCGCAAGAGTTCGGTCATGGGTGCGGCACCTCGATCCGGCGGAAGCTGCGGTAGTGATCGTCCGTGTAATAGAACTCGGCCGGCGGCTCGCCGCCGCTCACGATCCGGCGAGCGCCGCGATCGGATGATCCCGGCGTCCGCACCGTGTACTCGCGATAGTAGCCGGGGGCTTGCGCAGGCAGACGTCCCTCGCGGTTCTGGAAGCGCGAGCCGTCACGGTCGTAGGGAAACGGCCCGCCGGCCTCGATGAGCCGCAATGTCTGCCGCGCTTCGACCGGAATTCCCGTGCTGTCGAGCTGCTGGGCAGCGGAACCCCAAGCCGACGCTGCCTGCGGTTCGGTGCTCGACCGGCGCGGGGTCTCGTGCGACAACCAGCCGCTGGCCGCCGCAACGGCAACGCCGACCAACAGGGCAATGCGAATCCAGCGCATGGTAGGAAACTGCCGCTCGCTGCACTTGGACTGTGCAGATTACCCCGCCGTCAGCGCGGTCGAAAGCATTGTCCGGCAGGCGCGCACGCCGGCCGGCTTCACTCCCGCATCACTTGCGCATCAGGGTGCTCTTGCCGAACAGCGATCCGATGAGGTCCACGGCAACCTCGGCCGTGCGATTGCGGATGTCGCAAGCGGGATTGAGCTCGACGAGGTCGAGCGAGGCAAGCCGGCCCGTGTCGGCCACCATTTCCATGCAGAGCTGCGCCTCGCGGTAGGTCGGCCCGCCCGCAACCGTCGTGCCGACCCCGGGCGCGATGTCGGGATCGAGAAAATCGACGTCGAGACTGACGTGGATGTGGGTGTCGTCATCGACGCCAAGCAGGGCGTGCTCCAGCGTGTATCGCATCCCCATCTCATCGATGTAACGCATGTCGAAGACTTCGATGCCCACTTCGTGCACGAAGCGCTTTTCACCGGCGTCGACGCTGCGGATGCCGATCTGCCGCAACTGCGCCGGATTGATCGCCGGCACCTGGCCGCCGATCGAGACGAGGTCGGACGGGCCGTGACCGCACAGGCAGGCGGCCGGCATGCCGTGCACGTTGCCGCTTGGTGTGAGGACGTGCGTGTTGAAATCAGCGTGTGCATCGAACCAGAGCACGCGCAGCTTGCGTCCCGTGTCGCGGCAGTGTCTCGCGGCAGCGCTGATCGAGCCGATTGCCAGACTGTGATCGCCGCCGAGCAGCATCGGCAGTCGCCCTGCTGCGAGTTCTTCGAGCACGGCCTCGTGCACGAGTCGATTCCACTCGATCACCTCGGGCAGGTGACGGTAGCCATTGACCGGCGGTTGCCAGGGATTCGGCGGACCGGCCAGGTTGCCGCGGTCGACTGCTTCGAGCCCCTGCGCTTCGAGCATGGGCTGCAGTTGCGCAACGCGCAGCGCTTCCGGACCCATCGAGGCGCCGCGCGCGCCTGCGCCGACGTCACTGGGCGCGCCGATCAGCGCAATGGTACCGGCCATCGTCTCACCTCAAGCCGTCTTGCGCTTGCGCGGCCGCGCCACGCCGCGCGGGCCGGCCAGCGTCCCGCCGAACAGGTCCTTCGGATCGTCGAGCACCGGCACCAGGTCGAGATCACGACCGCCAAGCCGTTGCTGCGTGACAAGGGCGTGCAGGTACCGCAACGTCGCGTAGTCCTCGAGCGCGAAGCCGACGGAGTCGAACAACGTGATCTCGCTGTCCGAGCGTCGCGCCAGCGCCTCGCCGCGCAGAATCTGCGCGAGTTCGATCACGGGATAGTCGGCGGGCATCTGCTGGATCTCACCCTCGATCCGCGATTGCGGCTCGAACTCGACCACGACGCGCAGGTCAGGCAGCCGCAGGATGTCCGCATGTAACTCCGTCTTGCCCGGGCAGTCGCCGCCAACGCCGTTGATGTGCATGCCGGGCGCGATCATCGACGGAGTCAGGACGACCGCGTTGCACTTGTCCGCCGTGACGGTGGTGACGATGTCCGCCCCAGCGCAGGCCTCGGCTGCTGAATGCGTCGGCACCACTCGCAGGTCTGCCAGCTCCGGCATCGCGGCCAGATTGCGCACGAGCTTGGCCGTGGCCTGCGGGTCCACGTCGTAGACGCGCAGGTCGCGTATACCGCACATGCGATGGAACGCCATGGCCTGGAACTCACTCTGCGCACCGTTGCCGATCAACGCCATCACGCGGCTGTCAGGACGTGCGAGCTTCTGGGCCGCCAGCGCCGACGTTGCGGCCGTCCGCAACGCAGTCATCACCGTCAGTTCGGAGACCAGCAATGGATACCCCGTGTCGACGTCCGCAAGAACGCCGAAAGCGGTCACCGTCAACAAGCCCTTGGCCGTGTTCTTGGGATGACCGTTGACGTACTTGAAGGAGTACAGCCTGCCATCGGTCGCAGGCATCAGCTCGATGACGCCGACCAGCGAGTGGCTCGCAAGGCGTGACGACTTCTCGAACTCGGGCCAACGGCGGAAGTCCGCCGCGATTTCGCCTGCCAACCGGGCGATGAAAACCGCCGGTCCGACCTCGTTCACGATGCGCCGGGCGTCGCCGACGCCGATATAGTTCACCATTGCCTGTCCCCTGCCTGGGTCGCCGTAGCTCGCGAAAACGCGAACGCGACTGGGTATGATCCGCATGGCATGGGCCAACAGGAAGCTGGCAGATCTATCGATCTGGTCTATTATTTGCTCATTTCGTCAGTCCTGTTGAGCTATTTGCTCAGTCATGTGAGACCTTATGGACGACCTCGACCGACAGCTCATCGGCCTGCTGCGGGGCAACGCCCGCCTGCCCGCAGCGACCATTGCACGCACCCTGCGCGTGGCCCGTGGCACCGTGCAGAACCGCATCGCCAGACTTGAGCAGGCCGGCGTGATTGTCGGCTACACAGTCCGGCTGGCGGCATCGGGCGAGGCCCGCCGGATCACGGCGCTGACGATGATCGCGGTCGAGGGCAACAACGCCGAGAAGGTGCTGCGCTCGCTGCGAGGCGACGCGTCCGTGTCTGCGCTGCACACGACGAACGGGCGCTGGGATGTCATCGCCGAGTTGCGCGCCGACACGCTCGAGGAGTTCGATCGCGTGCTGAGCCGCATCCGCCGTATCGAAGGCGTGGCCAACTCCGAGACCAACCTGCTGCTCTCGACGCACAAGTACTGACTGCGCGCGGCTGTATCATGCGGCCCCGTGTCGAGCGCGCGGAAGACCCAGGAGGACTCATGTACGAGATTTACATCGGCAACAGGAACTATTCCTCGTGGTCGCTGCGACCATGGGTCCTGTTGCGCGCGCGTGGCATTCCGTTCGTGGAGCACGTCAAGCCGTTCGCGCGCGGCTCGAATTTCGATGCGTTCCGTACCTTCTCGCCCTCGGGCAAGGTGCCCTGCCTGCGCGATGGCGCCACCGTGGTGTGGGACTCCCTTGGCATCAGCGAGTTTCTTGCCGAGCGTCACCCGGGCCTCTGGCCGGCCGACGCCGCAGCACGCACATGGGCGCGCTGCGCGGCCGCAGAAATGCACTCGGGATTTGCCGCGTTGCGCAGTGTCTGCACGATGAACGTCGGCCTGCGCGTCACGCTGCACGGCCAGACGCCCGCGCTCGCAGCCGACATCCGCCGCATCGATGAAATGTGGAACGAAGGCCTGTCGCGCTTCGGCGGACCGTTTCTAGCCGGCAGCGAGTTCACCGTGGTCGACGCGTTCTACTGCCCGGTCGCTTACCGCGTGCGTACCTATGGCATCGACATGACGGGCAAGGCCGCGCGGTACGTGCAGCGGCTGCTGGACCTGCCCGCGATGCGCGAGTGGGAGCAGGCAGCGCTCACCGAAACCTGGCGCGAGCTCGACCACGAGGCGGAAGCGCTGCAGGTCGGCGTCGTCACGGCCGACTATCGCATGCCGGCAGCCGCGCCATGAGCGAGCGCGTCGACGCGCTCGAATTCAAGGTGGCGCACCTCGAGCGCGCGCTGCAGGAGTTGAGCGACGTCGTCTACCGGCAGCAGCGCGAGCTCGACTCGCTGCGCGACCGTGACCAGCACCTGCACGACCAGCTGCAGCAGCTCGAGGAACGTGGCGGCGACCCGAACCGGGTCGAGATTCCGCCGCACTACTGAGGTGGCGCAGCATCCACTCGCGGGCGCCAAGACGGGTTGGGTCATCTACGCGTCGTTGCTGACATTCGGCGTGCTGGCGGGCGAAGCCGTGAATCTCTCGCGCGGCAGCGAAGTGAACACCCTTACGCTCGCCAACTGGACCTTGAGCGCGGCGCTGCTCACGGCGCTGTGGGGCTACGCATTGCAGCGTCGCATCGGCACAGAACGCTACTGGCGCGCCGTCTTCTGGCTGGTGCTGTTCGCCAACTCCGTCATGCTCATACCGGTCGCGCTGGGCGACCGCGCGGTGGCGATGTTCACCGCTGCGCTCACGCTGCTGGTCGTTCCGGCGTACCTCGGCGCTTACCTCTATGCGTACCGCAGTCCAGCGCTCTGGAAAGTGAGTAGTGAGTAGTGAGTAGTGAGTAGTGAGCAGTTAACACTCACTCACTACTCACTACTCACTACTCACTACTCACTACTCACTACTCACTAATCACTACTCACTAATCACTACTCACTATTCACTCGTGAGCCGCGCGCCCACTTCGAGCAGGCCCGACCGCTCGACGATCGCGTTCTGGCCGAATTTCACGCCGCGCAGGGCACCGTCCCAGCGATACGTCCTCAACGTGCGCAGGGGTTCATTGCCCTGCGGCACGGCCGTGGCCTGGTCCGTCGTCGTGATGACGCAGCGCGTGCAGGGCTTCACGATTCGCAGCCGCATCTGCCCGCATTCGAGCCCGCGGATCGCGTCTTCGGCATAGGGCGCGCAGCCAGTGAGCAGCACGTTCGGCCGGAAGCGATCGACCGGGAGCGGTGACGGCAGGCGTGCATTGAGGTCATCGAGCGAGGCACGCGAAAGCACCAGCACCGGGTAACCGTCGGCAAACGCGCTCGTGCCAGCCAGCCCCTGTGACCACGCGGGATCCGTGGGTCGCGGGCGGGCGTCGTCGAAACGCACCAGCCGCACGTCGCGATGCAGGTGCTCGCCGAGCCAGTCCGCGGCGGCGCGGCCCTCATCGACGGCCAGCACGTGATCGCGCCAGACGGTGACCTCGACGGACGCGGCACGCGGCGGTCGCGGCAGCGGCACGGCCAGCGTGGGCAGGTCTGGTGCAGAGAGTTCAAGGTGGTCGTCGTACAGTGCCGTGCGGACCAGCGCCAGCCGCGGCGCCTCGCGCTGGCTCAGGAAACGGCCGTCACGCGACACCACCATCCACTCGCGATCGTACTGCAGCCCGCGCGGCGTCAACCGTGCCTGCAGCAGCGCGATGCCGCGACAGGACTTGACGGGATAGACGAACAACGAGGCGAGCGTGATCACGCCCGCTAGGATAGCGCAGCAGCGGGCGTATTCCCGTCGTGGATCGCGGCGCCCGCAGGCGAGCGAAGCCGCCTGGTCCCCGCTGTCAGCTGGCGAGCTGCAACGGCGCCGGGCGTCCGACCTGGTAACCCTGGACGAAGTCGACACCCATGCGGCGTGCCGAATCGAGCGCGCTCAGGTCCTCGACCTGCTCGGCGATCACCTTGAAATTGAGCGATCGCGCGAGCTTGACCATCGCGGTCACCATCGCCTGGTTGACGTTGTCGGAGGCCAGGTTGCGGATGAACGAACCGTCGATCTTGAGGTAGTCGAGCGACAGGTGCTTCAGGTTCGCGAACGAGCTCAGCCCGCGGCCGAAGTCGTCGAGCGCGAACTGGCATCCCATGCCATGCAGCACGCCGATGAAGCGGCGCGCGTGCTCGATGTTGGTGATTACCGAGTTTTCGGTGACCTCGAAGCAGACGCGGTTCGGCGCGACGCCGGTGCGATCGAGGCAATCGACCACGAACTCGAGGAAGGCTCCGTCGCCGAGCGTCTGCCCGGACAGATTGATGCAGAGACTGCGGTCGGACGCGAGACGGATGGCCCCGCGCGCCAGCAGGGTGAGCGAAGTCTGCACGACCCACCGGTCCACGTGCGGCATCAGCCGGTAGCGTTCGGCCGCGCGCATGAACTCGGCCGGGGCAATCGACACACCCTTGTCGTCCTTGAGTCGCAGCAGGATCTCGAGGCCGGGACCGCCATGCTGCGCGTCCGCCGAGGCATGCATGATCGGCTGCGCGTGCAGCTCGAAGCGGTCGTCCTTGAGCGCCGACTGCAGCAGCTGCAGCCACAGGATCTCGCCGCGCTGGCGGGCATCGGCCTCGTCGCGCGCCGAGTACACATGGACGTGGCTGCCCTGCTTCTTCGCGACGTAGCAGGACGAATCCGCGGCGTGCAGCAGGTCTTCGATGGAGGTGCTCTCGACCGTCATTTCGACCAGGCCCACGCTGACGCCGATGCCGAAGATCTTGTCCTTCCAGACGAAGCGGTGGTCGTTGACTGCGCGCACGACGTCGTCGGCGATCTGCCGGGCCTTCTCGAGCGGGCAGCCCGCCAGCAGGATGGCGAACTCGTCGCCGCCGAGGCGGCCGACCGTGTCCGAATCACGGACCGCGTCCTTGATGAGCGCGGCGACCTCGCGCAGCATGCTGTCACCCGCGACGTGGCCGCATTCGTCGTTGACAGCCTTGAAGCGGTCGAGGTCGAGGTAACACAGCACGTGCCGCGCGCCACCCCGCGTCGCTTCCAGGGCCTCCTCGAGCCGGCGCTCGAACTCGCGGCGGTTCACCAGCCCGGTGAGGGCATCGTGGCTCGCCTGGTATGTCATCACCCGCGTGAGGCCACGCAGGTCGCTCACGTCGCGCAGCGCGACGACGGCACCGTCGACGCGGCCATTCGCGTCGCGCATGGGCGACACCGTCAATTCGATCGAACGCTCGCCGTCGCTTGCGGCCGAGACGAGCATACCGCGGCGGCCGAGGTTCACACGCGTTCCCGTCGTCAGGCACTGCCGGACGGGGTCACTGGCCGCCTTGCGATCGCCTTCTTCCACCAGCTCGATGACGTCGCCGAGCGTGCGGCCGAGGATTTCGCTGGCCGTTTTGCCCATCAGCTGTTCGCCGGCCGTGTTGATATAGACGATACGGCCGTCGACGTCGGTCGTGAGCACGCTCTCGGCGAGTGAATCCAGGGCTTCCCACGCGCTGCCGTGGCTGCGCGCGCCGCTCGTTTCCGCGGGCACGCGCGGCGTCATCTCGACGCCCGTCACCATCACGGCAGGGCGGCGATCCAGCACCGTGCGCGAGAAACTCAACTCGAGACGGTGCGGCTTGCCCGCGGCGTCCGGCTGCATATCCACTTCGAGCCGCGCCGGCGCAGCTTCTCCTGCCGCGTGGCGGCGCAGGTATTCGGTGACGAGTTCAGCGTAGTCGGGGTGGACGAGGTCGGCCAGGCGGCGCCCGAAAAGCTTGCCGGGATTCGCCATGCCCGCGAGTTCCGCGAAGCGTGCGTTCGCCAGTTGGATGCCGTCGCGCTCGACCAGCATTGCTTCGGTCATCGTCTCGAGCAGCCGCCGGTAGACTGACTCCCGCTCCTCGCGCGCCGAGTTCTCGACCTGCAGTCGCTCGATCAGGCGATCGACCCCGCCGGCAATCTCGCCGGCGCTGCCCTCCCCCGCGTGGGGCGTGAGGCGCTCCGCCAGGTCGCCGCTGTCGGCCACGGCCTGCACCCTCGCACCGAGTTCGCGCAGGCGATGGATCTCACGCAAACGCTGCAGCAGCGCCACGGCCAGCATGACCGTTACGGCACCCAGCAGGATCAGCGCGAACATCACGGTGTCATTCTCCGGGCTGGCCATGTCCCTGTCGGCCGCGGACACCCGCGTTCCAGCCGGGTGTTGTAATTGTTTTCGTACATGCCCCAGGCGTGCGTCCGCAGCATATAGGAACGTGTCGCGCGCACCCTCTGGATTCACCATAATCCACCGGCAGTTTGGCTTGTCGCGCCGGTGCCGAGACCTTAACCTTCGCGCCGGCCGCACCGCCGTATCCAATTCCCCTCAGCCCTGGAATCAGCCGCATGTTCGACGTTCACTTCGCCCGTCGCCAGATGATCGAGCAGCAGGTCCGCGCCTGGGAGGTCCTCGACCTCAAGGTGCTGGCGGCCCTGAGCCAGGTACCGCGCGAGGAGTACGTCCCGGCTGCCTATCGCGAGATCGCGTTCGCCGACACCTGCGTGCCGCTGGCGCATGGCCAATGCATGCTGCCCCCGAAGGTGGAAGGCCGTATCCTGCAGTCGCTCGAAATCCAACCGCACGAGCACGCGCTCGAAGTCGGCAGCGGCAGCGGCTTTTTCGCTGCCTGCATCGGGCAGCTCGCCCGCAGCGTGCGCACCATCGATCTGTTCCCGGACTTCGTTGCTGGCGCCACGGCGACGTTTGCACGCACCGGCATCAACAACGTCGTCGCCGAGACGGCCGACGCCATGCAGCTCGCCGAACGCGACGCGTACGACGTCATCGCCCTGACCGGCTCGCTGCCGGTCTACGATGCGCGATTCGAGCGTGCCCTCAGGGTTGGCGGCAGGCTGTTCGCGTGCGTCGGCAACGGACCGATGCTCGAGGCGATCCGCGTGACCCGGACGGGACCGTCCGACTGGTCGCGCGAGAGCCTGTTCGAGACCGGGATGCCTGCCCTGTTGCACGCGCCGGAACCGCCCAGGTTCATTTTCTGATCCTGCCGGGCTGAGGGGGCTAGCCAACCGCCTTGCAGGTGATATAGTCTAGTACAACACTAGTTGACCAATTGCGCAGCCTCGACCGCCACGGTGTACTCATGACGACGAAATCAATCTTTCTCGCCTGCAGCGTCGCTGCTGTCCTGCTGGGCGTGGCCCCGGTCCGTGCCGAGAACCTGATCGAGGTCTACCAGGACGCGGTCCGCAGCGATCCGCTGGTACGCGAAGCCGAGGCCCGGCGCTCTGCCGCGCTCGAGGTCAAGCCGCAGGCGCGCGCCCTGTTGCTGCCGCAGATCAACGTCGGCGGCCAGCTCTACACTGCCAATGCGGATGGCGAGTCGACCTTCCCGCAGGTGAGCCAGACCACCGGCAACATCGTCACGGTCGGCAACAGGAGTTCGACCGACGTCAGCCAGTATTGGGACTACGCCGCCGAACTGACGCAGACAGTGTTCCGCTGGGACCAGTGGCAGGAATTGAAGCGCGCCGATTCGCAGGTGGCGGTGGCCGAGGCGACGTATCGCGCTGCGCAACAGGACCTGCTGGTGCGCGTCGCGCAGGCCTATTTCGACGTGCTGGCCGCCGAGGACACGCTCGGTGCGGCGCAGGCGACGCTCGAGGCGTTCAGCCGGCAGCTCGAGCAGGCCGAAAAGCGCTTCGAAGTCGGCCTGATCGCCGTCACCGACGTGCAGGAATCGCGCGCCGCGCACGACAGCGCGACGGCGGGCGTCATTGCCGCCAAGCGCACGCTGGCGACGGCGCAGGAAGCGCTGCGCGAACTCACCGACAAGGACTACCAGGCGCTGGTGAAGCCGGCCGAACAGATGCCGCTCAACAAGCCGGACCCGGAGGACGAGCAGGCCTGGGTCGACCTCGCGCTCGCCAACAACCTCAAGGTGATCGCCGCGCGCCTCAATTCGGAAGTAGCCAGTGCCAACGCCAGGATCGCGCAGGCCGGCCACATGCCGACGGTCGACTTGTTCGCGCAGTATGGCGAGAGCAATCGCGACGCGACGCAGACGAACCAGTCGTTCGACCCGTCGGGCACCCTCGGCGCGGGCGAACGCGTGGGCGGCTCGGCCGACTCCAACCAGACCAACGACGTGATCGGCCTGCGCTTGAACATTCCGATCTTCAGCGGTGGCGGGACGCAATCGCGCGTGCGCGAGCAGGTGCACCTGCACCGTGCGGCCCGCGAGAAACTCGAGGGCACCATGCGTTCGGCCGAGCGCGAGACCCGCGACGCCTACCTCGGCGTGCTTGCCGAGAAGGCGCGCGTGCAGGCGCTGAGCCAGGCCGTGAAGTCGAGTCAGACGGCGCTCGAGGCGACGGAAGCCGGCTTCGAGGTCGGCACACGCACGACGGTCGACGTGCTGGATGCGCGTCGTCGCCTGTTCGAAGCCCAACGCGATTACGCCCGCAGCCGCTACGACTACCTGATCAACATCGTGCGCCTGGAATCGGCCAGCGGTGGCCTGCAGCAGGACGATCTCGACGCGATCAACGGTTTTCTGACGCAGCCGACGACGCTGCCGGTCGTCAGGCCGAAGTCCTGAGCAACGGCTCGATCATGGCGACCAGGCGGTCGACCGCGCCACGGTTGGCCGCCACGGCCTCGCGACCGAGGGCTCCCGTGGCGCGCGCGCGCTGCGGATCACCAAACCACTCGAGCAGGCGATAGCCGAGTTCTTGCTGGCTGCGCACGATGCGCAGTGCGCCGACCTGCTCGAACAGGTCGGCGATGTCCTGCGAATTGTGCGTGTGCGGACCCGAGAGCATCGGCAGTCCGAGCACCGCTGGCTCGAGCAGGCTGTGCCCGCCGATCGGCACCAGGCTGCCCGCGACGAACGCGATGTCCGCTGCCGCGTAGAACATCTGTAACTCGCCGAGCGTGTCGACCAGGAAGACCTGGTCGCCCGGCGCCGGCAGAGCGCCCGCACTGCGCTGTGCGCAGGGTACCCCGCGCTTGCGCAGCAATGCCCGCACCGCATCGAAACGCTGCGGGTGCCGTGGCACCAGCAACAGCAACGCATCGGGATGGCGGGCACGCACGGCTGCGTGGGCCGCCAGCGCAGCCTCTTCTTCACCCTCGTGCGTGCTGCCGGCGATCCACACGGGACGGCCCGCACCCCACTGCTGCCGCAGCGCGTGACCCGCAGCGACCGTGTCGGCGGCAATTGCCAGGTCGTACTTGATGTTGCCGGTCACCTGCACGCGGCCCGGCGCCGCTCCGATGGCGCGAAAGCGGTCGGCGTCGGCTGGCGTCTGCGCACCGATCAGGATGCCGTGCGACAGCGTGTCGCGGAACAGCGTGGCCATGCGCCGGTAGCGATCGACGGACCGCGTCGAAACGCGCGCGCTGCCGAGCAGCAGCGGAATCCGCCGCTGTCCGAGCTGGTGGTACAGGGTGGGCCAGATCTCGGTCTCGAGGATGACCACCACCTGCGGTGAAATCCGGTCCAGGAAACGGCCAACGGACCCCGGCAGGTCGTACGGCAGGTAGCAGATCTGCACGCCCTCGTTGAACAGCGACCTCGCCCGCTGCGAGCCGGTAGGCGTGACCGTGGTGAGCACGATCGGCAGCGTCGGGTACCGCCGCTGCAACTCGCTGACGAGTCCGGCCGCGGCCTGCACCTCGCCCACCGACACGGCATGAATCCAGACGGATCCGGGTCGCGCCGCGCGCTGCACGAAACCCAGCCTTTGCCCGAGTCGACCGCGGTACGCCGGATTGAACAGGGCCTTCCACGCCTCGTGCGCGATCACGAGGGGTGCGACGAGATAGACCAGCAGGACGTAAAGCGGTCGCATGGCAGGTGTTCAGCCTGCCCCGGCGCCGGCCAGCAGCGCCTGCCAGTGCGCCACGGTAAAGCGCCCGGCCGGCAGGCCAGCGGTCACCTTCAGCAACGAGCGCCGCAACCGCGCGAACACCGCTCGTTCCCACTGTCCGCGCGCACGGATCCGGCCGCGATCGAAGTCGAGCACGTAGATGTCGTTGTTGACACCAACGAGCAGGTTGTGCGCATTCAGATCCGCGTGCTGCACACCGCGCGCATGCAGCGCACCGACGCACTGGCCGATGGCATGCCACGTCCCGTCCGGCAAGGACTCTTGCTGCAACGCCTGGGCCAGCGTACGGCGCACCGGCAATTCTGCGGTGACCAAGTCGGCGCGGTAGCAGAGCCCGGCACGCTGGTACCTTGCTGCCACAGGCGTCGGCACCGGCAGTCCCCATGCGCGCAGTCGATGCAGCAGGCGCCACTCCCTGAACGAGCGGGTGCGGTCGGCGCCGGTCCACACGTAGAGGTCGTCCGCGAGATGGGCAATGAGCCCGCCGCGGCGATAGTGGCGCAGCACCCAGCGCCGGTCCTGGCTGGCGCGCACGAACGCGACCGTGCCGCGCCCGCCACGAGTCGTCTCGAGCGCGCCCTGCGCCTGCCAGTGCGCCGGATCGAACACCGCGGTGTCCGGATGGTGGAGACAGGAGGCATCGTATAGCATCGCGCCGCCCGCCCCGCGCGCGAGCGCCTCCTCCCCGGCGGCGGCTGCTTGGTTCATCGGTGCGGATTGTTCACGATCCCGGCGCCGCTGCCTACCGTTTCGCACCGCAGATGAAGCAGCCCCTCTTCACCACACCGCCGTCGTCCATCTGCATCCTGCGCCTGTCGGCGCTGGGAGACGTGTGCCACGTGCTGCCGGTCATCCGCACGCTGCAGGACACCTGGCCGTCGACGCAGCTGACGTGGATCCTGGGCAGGCTCGAGCACAAGCTGCTCGGCCACATCCCCGGGATCGAGTTCATCGTTTTCGACAAGAACGCCGGCGCCCAGGGCTACCGCGACCTGCGCTCGCAGCTGCGCGGACGGCGTTTCGACGCATTGCTGCACATGCAACTCGCCCTGCGCGCGAGCATCGCGTCGACGATGGTGCCGGCCCGGCACCGGCTCGGGTTCGACCGCGCCCGGGCACGCGAAGGCCAGTGGCTGTTCACCAATGCCAGGATCGCGGCGCGGTCGCGCGAGCACGTACTCGACAGCCTGTTCGGATTCGCCGAGCGGCTCGGTGTCAACACGCGTTCGATGCGATGGAACATCCCGCTGCCCGATTCCGCGCTGGCCTACGCGTGTGATGCGGTTCCGGATCCGGCCAGGCGCACGCTCGTGCTCAGTCCGTGCTCGAGCCATGAACTGCGCAACTGGAGCGTCGCCCGCTACGCGGCGCTCGCCGATCACGCGGTGCAGCGCCACGGCATGGACGTGCTGCTGTGCGGCGGCCGCAGCCCGCTCGAACTCGACTACGGCGCGCGGATCGAGCAGGAAATGCGGCAGCCGTGCCGCAACCTGATCGGGCGCGACACGCTGCTCGAGTTCCTGGCGACGCTGCAGCGGTCGACGGTGCTGGTGTCACCCGATTCGGGACCGGCGCACATGGCCACGACCGTGGGTACACCGGTGATCGGGCTTTATGCCGCCACCAATCCGGAGCGCAGCGGCCCCTATTACAGCCGCCGCTGGTGCGTGGATCGCTACGATCGCGCCGCGACACGGTTCCTGAACCGGTCGGCCGGGAACCTGCCGTGGACCGAGAAAATCGAACTGCCGGGCGTGATGGACCTGGTCGAAGTCGACGACGCGATCGAAATGCTCGACAACCTGATGCTGGCGGGCGCGCCCCGCACCCCAACCGGTCTCTGACGTCTCTCCCGCTGCAGCGGGAGGTCGCGCATGGCGCGAGCAGGGGTGGCTGCGCGATAATGCGCGCCCGAACCGGGCCGCCCCGTTTCTCAACTCTCGACACAAAGGCAGCAGCACAGTGACGGCCGAACGCAGCGACAAGCTCATCCAGCCGAATGCGCAGCACCAGTACGACGTGACCGCGGCGGACCTGCCGCTCGCCTGCCCGATGCCTGGCATGCACCTGTGGAACTCGCATCCCCGCGTGTTCCTGGCCATCGAGCAGACCGGCTCGGCAAAGTGCCCTTATTGCAGCGCGGAGTACACGCTGAGGAAGTAGCGGAAGGGGAGGAAGGGGAGGAAGGGGAGGAAGGATAGGAAGGATAGGAAGGATAGGAAGGGGAGGAAGGATAGGAAGGATAGGAAGGATAGGAAGGGGAGGAAGGATAGGAAGGATAGGAAGGGAAGAAGGTTGGGATTAGGCGGAACGCCCTCACGGCTCCCGACATTGGCGGCGAGAACCACTCGCGATCGCGCCGATACTCGACATAAGCTCACCCGATTTCGCGCTCGACCTGCGTGCCCGCACTGCCGGTAGCCGGCAGGCGCCGTTCCATCTCCCGATCTGTGACGTGGCGCAAGGTTGGGGAATGCGCCTTATCTACACTCCTGTGTGCGAAAACCACTGCGATAAGCGCAGCGGCCCGGCGTCCTGACAGGAGGGTTCCCTTGACCGCGACATCTGCGCCCGACCAGGCGCAACCGACACCCGCATTCGCCGGCAAGCCGAGCGTCTCGCACCCGCCGCGCGTCGAGATCATCGCCCTGACGGACGATGACGCGCTGCTCGAGCAGATCGGTCAGGCGCTGGATGGCGACGCCACCTTTCGACACGCCGAGTCGGTCGATGCCGCCGGCGAATTCATCCGGCCGTTGCGGCCGTGCCTGCTGCTGCTGGATGCGCGCAGTCAGCAGGACCTGCCCGCGGCCGTCGCCAGCGTGCAGTCACCAGACGGCACGTGCGTCGTCGTCGTGCTGGCGCCACCGGAGCAGAGCACCGAGGTCGCGCGTTCGCTCAAGGGCTCGGCAACCTTTGCGATCCTGTCGATTCCGTTCGAACGAGGCCCGACGATTGCCGTGCTCGACGGTGCACGCGAGGAGGCCCTGGCGCGACTGGCTCTGGCCGCGCAGCCGATCCTCGAGCCGGTTGCCGTCGAGTCCGCGCCGGGCGTCGAGCCGGCCGTCGTCAAATTCACGCCGAGCGTCGTCGCACCCGTTCCCGTGCGCGCAACGGTCCCGCACGGCAACGATGTGCCCCGCTCCCGCACCGCGGCGCTCCGCAGCGCTGCACCGGCAGGCGGCGGCAGGTGGCGAACCTGGGGCGCCGTCCTCGCCGGCGCAGCGCTCGTCGCCATCGCCGCGGCGTGGGTCATGCTGCGCGCACCGAGCACGGACGATCGTGCGGTCGCGAGCGCCACCCCTGAACCACGAGTGGCCGAGCCGGTCGCTGCGCCGTCGGCGAAGGCTGCGGCCGATGTCCTGTCGGGCACCAGCGAGGATCTGCTGGACCGCGCACACGGCGCCTTGAACGAGCGTCACTACACCGCTCCCGAAGGCGAAAATGCCCTCGCGCTGTTCCGTGCGGTGCTGGCGCAGGATCCCGACAACGACGAAGCGCAGGAAGGACTGCAGCGAATCGGTGGCCTGCTCGATGAGCGGCTGCAGACGGAACTCGCGCAACGCAGGCTCAACGACGCCGCGGGCACGCTGGCCCAACTCAAGCTCATTCGTCCGGGTGATCCGGCACTGGCGCGGTTCGATGCGAAGCTGGAAGAGGCACAGGCCGCGGCAGCAGCTGAGGTCAGTCGTCGGCAGGCTGCCGCACGTGCTGAACAGCTGGCGCAACTCGTGTCGACGCGACCCCGCGACGGCAAGCCGGTCGACGCTGCCGCAGTCCGCGCCGCGCCGCCCGCAGCCATCGCGCAACCGCTCGTGACGCAGCCCGAGCAACTCGCGCAACCGCTGGCGGAGCGCAGCAATGCAGCACGCCCGCTCGAGCCACCGAAGGACAATGCCGTCGCCAGCCTGAACGCGCCGCACCCCCTGCCCGCGGGGGAATTGAAGCGCACCCGGTACGTGCCGCCGGAATACCCGAAAGATGCCCTCAAGCGCGGCGTCGGTGGCGAAGTGCGCGTGCGCTTCACCCTGGATGCCGGCGGCAGGGTCAAGTCGGCGGAGGTCGTCGATTCAAGCCCAGCCGACGTGTTTGATCGCGCCGCGCTCGATGCCGTCCGACGGTGGCGCTTCAAACCACCTGCGGCCGGCAACCCCGACAGCGAGGCCACCGTCGTGACCAATATCGTCTTCCGACCCGACGACGCAAGAACGCCATGAGCAGTATCGACCGCGCGCGATCAGGACCGCAGGACCACATGAGCAGACGATGGTCGGCACGCATGCGCGACCGGGCGGCAACCGCCGGCTTCCTGGTCCTGCTGGTGGCATTCATCGGGCTTGTGCTCGTCCCCGGGTACCGGCTTGCCAATCAACTTTCGGCCGACACTGCCGCGCTGAAGCTGGCGAGCGAGCAGCGCGGCCAGCCGGTCGCGATCGCCAAGTCGCTGCTTGCCGTCCGTGACCGCCTCGGTTCACGGGCATTCGTCGGCCAGGCGGTCAAGGACCTGGGCGACGCCGTGCAGGGCTTCGAGCAGTCGCTGGCGCAGCTCAAACCGTCGGCGGCAGGCAACTCCGCCGAATTGCGTGAAATAGAAGGACTCTGGGCCGACTACCGCAAGGTCCTGGATCCCGTCGCGGGATTCGAAGGCCTGCCCTACCGCGAATCCGATGCCGTCGGCACGCAGCTCAGCTCGCGCGGTCGCCAGCTGCAGAAGGACACGCGCCAGGCCATCAATGCCAGTCGCGAGGCAACGGACCATCTGAACTCGGCCCTATCGGCGGTCGGCACCGGCCTTGAGCAGCAGGTGGTCACGGCCTCCGCGACCCTGCGCAAGCTGATGATCACGGGCGTCGCCTTCGCCTGCCTGCTGCTGACACTGCTGGCGTACTTCCAGTGGCTGAAGGCGCGTCACGAACGACTGGCGGTCGAGGCCCGCAACCAGACGCGCGACATCCTCGGCACGGTCAGGGATGGACTTTTCCTGATCGACGCCGACTTCCGCATCGGCAAGACACACTCCGCCGCCCTGTCCGCCTTGTTCCGCCGCGACGACTTCAGCGGCATGACGCTCGAGGAACTGCTCCGCGACACGGTGTCCGAGAAGACGCTGGCCACGACGACCAAGTACGTGCAGCTGCTCTGGGGCGAACGTGCCAACGAAAAGCTGATCCGGAGCATCAACCCACTGGCGGAGGTCGAGGTTCACTTCGATCGTGGGGACGGCAGTCGCGACCTGCGCTATCTGGAGTTCGATTTCCATCGCGTCAAGGGCGAGCACGGCGTGCGTCACGTCCTGGTGTCCGTGAACGACGTGACGTCCCGGGTGCTGCTGGCGCGCGAACTGAAGGAGTCCCAGGCCAAGTCCCAGGCACAGATGGACATGCTGCTCGGCCTGCTGCAGGTCGACCCCGAGCACCTGCTGGCGTTCCTCGACGACACCAGCGCTGCACTGGCCCAGATCAACAGCGTGCTGCGCGTTCCAGCGCGCGGCCATGGCGACTTCCGCAGCAAGATCGACGAGATTTTCCGCCAGATGCATCGCATCAAGGGCGACGCCGCGACGCTCGGCCTGGCGTCCGTCGAAACACGCACGCATGCGTTCGAGGATCTGCTGCAGGACCTGCGCAACCGACCGCAGCTGTCCGGCAACGATTTCCTGCCGCTGGTCGTGAGTCTCGACGAAATCCTCGGCCACCTGCAATCGATCCGCGAACTGGCCAGCCGCGCCGAGGACCTGCGGGCGAATGCGCTGTTGAACGCCGCTCCGCGCGTGCCCCCCGCGACCCGGTCGGTCGACGCCGGCACGCACGACATCGCGCCGCCGCTCGATGCGCTGGCGCAGCGCATCGCCGCCGATGCCGGCAAGAAAGTCCGGCTCGTCACCGCGGGTCTCGACGAGGTGCCCGGCGACATTCGCAAGACCTTGCGTGACGTCGCCATCCAGCTCGTGCGCAACGCGGTGGTACACGGCATCGAGGATGCCGGCACCCGTCGCGGACTCGACAAGAACGAAATCGGGCTGCTGCAGCTGCAGTTCAAGTCGAGCGAACAGAAACTCGAACTGGTGTTCCAGGACGACGGCTGCGGCATCGTCCCCGAGCGGCTGCGCGAAGCCGCAGTGCGCCGCGGCGACTTGAGTCCGGATGCAGCCGAGCAACTGGACACGAAGGCAAGCCTCGCCCTGATTTTCAAACCCGGCTTCTCGACCCACGACGGCAACGGGCGTGATGCCGGGCGCGGCGTGGGCCTGGACTTCGTGCTGAAGGCGGTGAACGCGATCGGCGGCAAGATCAGCATCGCGACTGCGCCAGGCAAGTACACCCGGTTCTCCATCGTGCTGCCCGTGCACTGCGCCGAGCAAGGCGCCGTCGCGTGACGCTCGCCGCCCCAGGAAGACATACGCGATGGCCCGCAACGCTCCATTCCTGACCCCGCAGCTCAAGCTGCTGATCGTCGACGACTCCAACGTCATCCGCCGGCGCATCGAACGCAGCCAGCAGATAGAGCAGTTGCAGGTCGTGGGCGTCGCCTCGAACGGCGCCGAGGCCATCGAGGTCTTCCGCCAGACCGACCCGGACGTCGTCACGATGGACATCACGATGCCCGAGATGGACGGTATCGAGTGCGTCGAGCAGCTGGTCGCGATGAAGCCGCAGGTGCTGATCCTGATCGTCTCGGCCCTGGCCGACAAAGCCACCGCGGTCGAGGCCATGGCGAAGGGCGCCAATGGCTTCCTCAACAAGCCGTTCTCGGACCGCCAGCTCAACGAAGCGCTGGCAGAACTGATCGGCGGCGCCTGACACGACCATGCTCGAGGAACAGGACATCCGCGCGTTCGTCTATGGCACGACCCGCTATTTCGAGGTCGCTGCGCAGCAGGCGGCCAGCGTCGGCTCGCCGTACCTCGTCACCGAGGGCGCGCCGGACATCCACGACTACAACGGCGTCATTACGGTGTCCGGCCGTCGCAACGGCACCGTCTGCTTTTCGGCGCCTCGCGGCATGCTGACCGTGCTGCTGATGAAAATGAACGAGAGCAATGTCTCGCACGAGTATCTGTGTGATCTGGTCGGCGAGGTCGCCAACACCATCGCCGGCACGGTGCGGCGCGATCTGGGCAAGGACTTCGCGATCTCGGTGCCCACCGTCGTGGCCGGCGCAGGCAACGCCGTCGAATTGCCAGTTGGCGAACGGCCGGTCGTGATTCCGATCA
>Ga0073899_10000736_pt1 | contig 30190 bp, 30 predicted proteins | sample KloWWTmetaKNB5Ph_FD_88975 | JGI IMG/M metagenome (GOLD analysis project Ga0073899, IMG submission 88975) | Active sludge microbial communities from Klosterneuburg, Austria, studying microevolution and ecology of nitrifiers - Klosterneuburg... | ecosystem: Engineered > WWTP > Aerobic digester >... | reverse complement strand
GGCGGTGGCCGGGGAGGTGTGGGCCCGTTGCGCCAGCGTCAGGTTCGACAGCGACGCGTCGGTCTGCAGCAGGTCGAGCAGCCGGATGTCAGTGGCGTCGAGTTCAATCATGGTGAAATCATCGGGCAAACTAAATCACTTGATTGAGATTTTGTTCCGAGCATCATCACATGCGGTGAATTTGATCACCCAAATGCCGAATTGAGAAGAAAAACGCCACACCAACACATCTAGCATCGGCCACGCCACAGCAGCCAGGACATCACACCATGTGCGGAATCGTCGGTGCCGTCAGCACCCGGAACATCGTCCCCGTCTTGATCGAGGGCCTGAAGCGGCTGGAATACCGCGGCTATGACTCTTGCGGCGTGGCCGTGCACCAGGGCGGCGAACTGCGCCGCGCGCGCAGCACCTCACGTGTGGCCGAGCTCGAGGCCAACGTGAACAGCGACGGCATCCAGGCCGGTACCGGCATCGCCCACACGCGCTGGGCCACCCATGGTGCGCCGGCGGTGCACAACGCGCACCCGCACTTCTCGGCCGGGCCGGGGGTGGACGCCGCCAGCACCGGCTTTGGTGACCTCGACGGTGTGGACGAAGCCGCCGCCACCGCGCGCATCGGCCTGGTGCACAACGGCATCATCGAGAACCACGACGAGCTGCGCGCCGAACTCGAAGCCCGCGGCTACCAGTTCGCCAGCCAGACCGACACCGAGGTCATCGCCCACCTAGTGCACCACCTGTACGACGGCGACCTGCTCGACGCCGTGCAGCGCGCCGTGCCACGGCTGCGTGGTGCCTACGCCATCGCGGTGTTCTGCCGCGACGAACCGCAGCGAGTGATCGGCGCCCGCGAAGGGTCGCCGCTGATCTTGGGCGTGGGAGTGGGTGAACACGCGGGTGAACACTTTCTGGCCAGCGACGCGATGGCATTGGCTGGCGTCACCGACCAGATCGTCTACCTGGAAGAAGGCGACGTGGTCGACCTGCAGCTGGGCAAGGCCTGGATCAGTTCGCGCGACGGATCTGGGCGTTTTGTCGCCGTCGACCGCCCGGTGCGCACCGTGCAGGCGCACAGCGGTGCGGCCGAGCTGGGCCCCTACCGGCACTACATGCAAAAGGAGATCTTCGAGCAGCCGCGTGCCATTGCCGACACGCTGGAAGGCGTGGCCGCGATCACGCCCGATCTGTTTGGTGATGGCGCCTACCGCGTCTTCAAGGACATCGATCGCGTCTTGATCCTGGCCTGCGGCACCAGCTACTACTCCGGCAGCACCGCGCGCTACTGGCTCGAAGACATCGCCGGCATTCCCACCACGGTGGAGATCGCCAGCGAGTACCGCTACCGCACCAGCGTGCCCGACCCGCGCACGCTGGTCGTCACCATCAGCCAGAGCGGCGAGACCGCCGACACCATTGCCGCGCTGAAGCACGCACGCAGCCTGGGCATGACCCACACGCTGACCATCTGCAACGTAGCCACCAGCGCCATGGTGCGCGAATGCAAGCTGGCCTACATCACGCGTGCCGGCGTCGAGATCGGTGTCGCCAGCACCAAGGCTTTCAGCACCCAGCTGGTCGGCCTGTACCTGCTGACGCTGGCGTTGGCCCAGGTGCGTGGCCGACTTAGTGAGGCACAGGAAGCGGCGCACCTGAAAGCCCTGCGCCACCTGCCCGTGGCGGTGCAGGCGGTGCTGGCGCTCGAGCCCCAGGTGATCGCCTGGAGCGAGGATTTCGCGCGCCGCGAGAACGCGCTGTTCCTGGGCCGCGGCATGCACTACCCGATCGCACTGGAAGGTGCACTCAAGCTCAAGGAAATCAGCTACATCCACGCCGAGGCCTACCCGGCCGGAGAGCTCAAGCACGGCCCACTGGCGCTGGTGACCGACCAGATGCCGGTGGTGACGGTGGCGCCGAACGACGCGCTGCTGGAAAAGCTCAAAAGCAACCTGCAGGAAGTGCGTGCGCGCGGCGGCCAGCTCTACGTCTTTGCCGACGCCGACTCGCGCATCGACAGCGGCCCCGGCCTGCACGTCATCCGCATGCCCGAGCACTACGGTGCGCTGTCACCCATCCTGCACGTGGTGCCGCTGCAGCTGCTGGCCTATCACACCGCATGCGCGCGCGGCACCGATGTGGACAAGCCACGCAACCTGGCGAAGTCGGTGACGGTGGAGTGAGCGGGCTTGGTGACTGCGGGTGACTGATCGAAGAATTCAAACTTGCTGGACCGGTGATGCACCTGCTGCTGCGCTACACGCAGGCGCTGCTGACGCAGAAGGCGCAGACCGCCGCCTGCAATCGCCACCATTCGCTGGGGCAGCAGCTGTGCAGCTGGCTGTTGCTGACCCAGGATCGGCTGCCAGGCTACGAATTGCCGATGACGCAGGAGCTCATCTCTCGCGCCCTGGGCGTGCGCCGTGAAGGCATAACCTCCGCCGCCCGCCATCTGCAGGCCTCCGGGCTGATTCGCTACCAGCGCGGCCACATCACCCTGCTCGACCGTGTGGGGCTGGAGCAGAGCAGCTGCGAGTGCTACGGAATCGTGCGGCGCGAATACGGCCGGCTGTTGCCGGTCGAGACAGCGCACTGAAGCCGCTGCCGGCGCTGTCCCGGCAAGCCGCTGTGTTCGATAACGCACAGACGCAACAGCATCGGGCGCGCATCGTGCAGGCATGCGTCAGCAAGGTGCTTGGGTTCCTGTGACACGAGTCAACGCCGAAGCACGCAGGCCTCACTTGCGCGCTGACCAAGGTTGGCCGACAAAGGAGAAATGAAATGAGTTTGGGAACAATTCTGCTGATCGTCCTGGTGCTGGTGCTGCTCGGCGTGATTCCGACTTGGCCGCACAGCAGGGGTTGGGGCTACGGGCCGAGCGGCATTCTCGGTTTGATCCTGGTCGTGGTCGTCGTATTGCTGTTGATGGGCAGGCTGTAACGTGCCCGTTGGATCGCGAATTCGAATGGCGACAAATTTCAGCCTGTGGTGCCCCCTCCCAGAGGCCAACTTGACGCCTGTGGCGGGTGACCCGACGGGGACAAGTGCACGTTGAACTTCTATCTGGAGAACCGAACTTGAACCAAGTGAAGCGCCTTTCCACATTCATTCTGATGCTCGTCCTGGCGTCGTTCCTGGGTTGTGCATCCACGCCGAAGCAGGAGGGGACAGGTCAATACTTCGACGACACCGCCATCACGGCGAAGGTCAAGGCGGCGGTGTTGGGTGAGTCGACGCTGAAGTCGGCTGAAATCAATGTCGAGACCTTCAAGGGCGTGGTGCAGCTGAGCGGCTTCGTGAGTTCTCAGGCGGACATCAACAAGGCCGTTGAGGTGGCACGCAACATTGGCGGCGTCAAGTCGGTCAAGAACGACATGCGGCTGAAATAGGGTTTGGCCACCGCCCCATACGCTTCGCACCGAGCACCGGCTTGGGTGTGGCCTTTCGGCGCACCGGGGCAGTGGCTGTCTACAGTGCGTCATCGCAATTCATAGAACGGAGTTCATCATGAAGAACAAGGACCAGGTCGAAGGCGCGCTGAAGGACATCGGCGGCAAGATTCAGCAAGAAGTCGGCAAATTGACCGGCAGCACGAAGCAACAGGCCAAAGGGCTGAAGACCCAGGCCAAGGGGAAGCTGCAGAAGGGAGTCGGCGATCTGAAAGAGGCCGTCGGCGAACTGAAGAATGCCACGAAGGGCTGAAAGCCAGACCGCGGCAATGCCTGCGCGCTGCCGAATTTGGACCCAGGGCTGGGCCGGCCTCTGCGGTACGGGCTGAGGCTGCAGCGTTGCTGCCCCAGGGAGTTCCCCTCAGACTTTGCCGTCGGCCTCACGCAGCAAATCGCGCGCGATGATCAGCTGCTGCACTTCGGTCGCGCCTTCGTAGATGCGCAGCGCGCGGATCTCGCGGTACAGGCGCTCCACCGGGACCTCGCTGACCACGCCCATCCCGCCCCACAGCTGCACCGCGGCGTCGATGACCTGCTGCGCACCTTCGGTGGCCACCATCTTGGCCATCGCCGCTTCGCGCGTGACGTTGCGGCCCTGGTCGCGCTGCCAGGCCGCGCGGTAGGTCAGCAGTGCGGCCGAGTCGATGGTGGTGGCCATCTGCGCCAGCCTGGCCTGCGTCAGCTGAAAGTCGGCCAGCACGCCGCCGAACATCTGGCGCGTGGTGGCGCGCTGCAGGCCCTCGGCCAGCGCACGGCGTGCAAAGCCCAGCGCCGCCGCAGCGACCGAGGTGCGAAACACGTCCAGCGTGCGCATCGCGAGCTTGAAGCCTTCGCCGCCGGCGCCGATGCGCTGTCGGGCCGGCACGCGGCAGTTGACGAAGCGCAGCCGCGCCAGCGGGTGCGGGGCGATGACGTCGATGCGCTCGGCGATCTCGAAGCCCGGCGTGCCGGCGTCGACGATGAAGGCCGATATACCGCGCGCGCCGGGTGCTTCGCCGCTGCGCGCGAACACGACGTAGAAATCGGCGATGCCGCCGTTGCTGATCCAGGTTTTTTCACCGTCGAGAATGAAGCCGTCGCCGTCGGCGCGTGCCGTGCAGCCCATTGCCGCGACGTCGGAACCGGCGTCGGGTTCGGACAGCGCAAAGGCGGCTATTGCCTCGCCACGCGCCACGCGCGGCAGGTAGCGTGCCTTCTGCTCGTCACTGCCGGACAGGCTGATCGCACCCGAGCCCAGGCCCTGCATCGCAAACGCAAAATCGGCCAGCCCCGAATGCCGCGCCAGCGTCTCGCGCAGCAGGCAGATCGCGCGGGTGTCGATGGTTTCGGCGGCACCGCCCCAGGTGCGGCCACCCACCGCATGGCGCAGCCAGCCGCCTGCGCCCAGCGAACGCACCAGGGTGCGGCATTCGGCGTCGACATCGGGGCCATGCGTGTGCGACAGCTGTTGCGCTGCCCAGGCTTCGAGTTCATGCGCCAGCGCGCGGTGCGGCGGGTCGAAGAAGGGCCAGTCGAGGTGGCGGGTGTGGGGCATGGCAGGTGTCTTTCGACGGCAGGCGCGGCACATGGCCGAACCCGACGCTTTGAGCAGCCAGTCTTGTATTGAAAGCTTTAGTTGTCAAGTAAATCGATCTTTCGATCCAGCCCGCGGTCGAACCGGCACAGGCTCAATCGTCGTGGTGGGCGGGGCCGATGGGTCTGACCCCGCTTCAACCTGGAGACTTGCATGGCGATCGAACCCTACCTGTTCTTCAACGGACGTTGTGACGAGGCCATTGCCTTCTACCGTGACGCGCTCGGCGCCGAAGTGCAGATGCTGATGCGCTTTCGCGAGAACCCGGACCCGCCGCCGCCCGGCATGCTGCCGCCGGACTGGGGCGACAAGGTCATGCACGCGAGTCTGCGCATCGGCGATGCCACGCTGATGGCCAGCGACGCCATGTGCAGCGACAGCGCCCGCTTCAGCGGTGTCACCCTGTCGTTGGCAGTACCCGACAGCGCGGCGGCGCACAAGGCATTCGACGCCCTGGCCGTCGGTGGGACGGTGACGATGCCGATCGCGCGCACCTTCTGGTCACCGTGCTTCGGCATGCTGAACGACCGCTTCGGCGTGGCCTGGATGGTCAATGCGCTGACCTGAATCTGCGCACGGGACAGCTCGTGTCGGACCGCTGAGCGGCCGGCGTCCGCCGGCGGCTAGACTCGACGGCAGACTGCCGTTTGACTACCGCCGATGTTTGCCCGACCTCTGACCTGGATCGTGTTGCTGGCCGCCCTGGCGGCGCTGACCGTTGTGGTCTGGAAGTTCGGCGGTACGGGCCGTGTGGATTGGCGCCAGGCCCTGTCGGCGCTGCCGGGCGCGTCTTCGTCGATCGGTCGGGCGCCGCCGGCCTCGGCGCGCAAATGCCGCGACGCGCGACAAGTCGTCTACACCGACGGCCCCTGCCCGCCTGGGCTGAGCGAAGTGCCGCTGGACGGCGGCAGCCTGACCGTGCTGCCGGCTCCCCGCGTCGCGTCGCCGTCGCCTGCAATGGCGGCCAGTGCATCGTCGCCACTGCGGCGTCTGGCCGGGCCGGGCCAGGCGCCGGCGGTGCTCGAGCATCAGGTCGAGCAGGCGCTGCAGCGCTGACGCGCGCTTCGCCGATGAACCGCGACGCCGAGGCCAGCCTGCGCGAGCCGAATCGAACCTTTTTTCGGCGCCATCTGGCCGGCCGCCTGTCGCTGAGGCGCAGCCTGTGGCTCAACACCGTGCTGCCGGCACTCGTGCTGCTGCTGGTGCTGGGCTGGCTGGACGCCTGGCTGCGCCTGCACGGCAGTCTGCTGCGCGCCGGCAGCCTGGCCCTGCTGCTGGGCTGGCCGCTGCTGATGGCGCTGCTGGTGTGGGGGCTGCTGGGCGTGTGGCGCGCCACGCGCCGCGAGGATCTGTACGTCGGCATCCCGCGCTGGCGCCGCTTGGGTGCGCCGGCACTGGTAGCCCTTCTGCTGGTGCTGGCGCTGGCGCTGTTCGGCCTGAACGTTGCGCCGCGCCTGGCGGAGCTGGGCACGCAGGCGGTCTGGCACGACCCGCTGGGTGAGGTCGAGGTGGCGCTGTCGGCCGATGGCCGCCGCCTGCACATCCAGGGGCCGCTGTCGCGCGGCAGTGGCGACCGGGTGCAGGCGGTGTTGCAGTCGGCACCGCAGCTGCGGCTGGTGAGCATCGCGTCCGACGCCGGCCACCTCGACGAAGCCTTGCAGATCGCAGGGCTGCTGCGCGCGCGCCAGCTGCCCACGCGCGCCAGCGCAGGCTGCAGCGGCGTCTGCCCGCTGGTGTTCCTGGCGGGCGCACGGCGCCAGTTGCTGCCGGGCGCGCACCTGGGTTTTCAGCGCATCTCGGCCGGGCGCTTCAACCCGCCGCACCAGACCTGGGTGAACGCCGCGCTGCGCAAGCAGCTGGCGTCCCTGGGGCTGACGCCGCACATGGTCACCAAGGTGCTGGCCACGCCGCCCACCCGGCTTTGGGTGCCCGACGTCGACGAACTGACCGCCGCGGGCCTGCTCAGCCAGCCCGAGCGTCCGCTCGACGTTGATCTGCCCAGTCCGCAGGACGCCACGCTGGCCGACTACCGCGAGGCGCTGAGCGCCAGCGGCCTGTGGCAGGCGCTGGACCGGCGCTTCCCGGGCACGCTGGCCGACGCCGCGCAGCGCATGCTCGCCGCTGGCAGCGCTGGGGCCGACGCCGTGCAGGCGGCCGGTCACGACGTGGTGGCAGCGCTGATGCCGCAGCTGCTGGCGCGCGCCAGCCCCGAAACACGCTGGCTGTACACCGACATCCTGCTGGCCCAGGTGGGTTTCCTGCGCACAGTCGATCCGGTGCTGTGTCGTGGCCTGTTGCTGGGCGACGCCGCAGCGCACCGGCAGCTGCCGCGTGCGCTGGTCTGGCGCGAGGCTGAATGGCTGCTGGCGGCACTGGAAGAGGCGCCGCGCAGCACATCGACACGCGCACCGACCCGGATTGAACAGGAGGTCATCCGCCACACGCTGGGCGCGCGCGCGCCGCAGCAGCTGGCCGGCCTGTGGCGGCCGCTGGCGCCGCCAGCACCGGGCGAGCCCGACTGCGAGCGCGCGCAGACGCTGTTGTCCGAGCTGGGTTCGATCGCGGCGCCGCAGCGCCGCCTGGCGTTGCGCCTGATGTACGAGCGGCAGTGAATCGTCATGCCGGATGAGGGGCCTGCTGGCCGCGGCTGCAACAATCCGATTTCAGGTGGACAGTCAGCGGTCGCCACGGTATGTTGGCTGCGGGCCGGGAGGTGAACAATGAGTGTGGCACTGCAGGTCTTGCTTCTGGTGGTGGCCATCGTGGTGGCGGTGGCCGGCATCGGCGTGGCACTGGCGCTGCGCATTGCCGCGCGCCCCCGCATTGCGGCACAGCGGCGCGCGTTCGCTGCCAAGGCCCCGCATCCGCGCCCGGCCGCGTCGGCGGCAGTGTCGCCCCAGCAGGCAGCGCGTGCAGCGCCAGTGGCATCCCCGGCGCCGGCACCCGTGCCGCGCATGCCGCCCGTGCCGCGCGTCCCGACCGAGCCGTTGACTCCCGAACAGGCGCATCAGGCCAAGCTGGTGGCGCTGCAGGCCATGTTGTCGCTGGGCGACGCGCAGGCCGAGCGGGCGGCCAAGTCGGGCAAAGCGCAATTTGCAGACACCGAACCGGTGGACGACGACTACGCGAGCACGCAGTTCGTCGATCGTGGCGACAGCTTGCCAAAACCGCTGTCGCTGCTCAATCTCGACCAAGTGACGCCCAGACGCAGCCGCGCGCAGCGCTGACGACCCGCCCGAACTGGCCCTACAGTTGCGGGCATGAGTGCATCCCAACTGCCGCTGGCCGGCGTGCGTGTCGTCGAGTGCTGCCAGATCGCGTCGGGCCCTTATTGCGGCATGCTGCTGGCCGATTTCGGCGCCGAGGTCATCAAGATCGAACCGCCCGAGGGCGACGCGATGCGGCAATGGCCGCCCATCAACGGCGGCTGCAGCGAGAACTTCGCCAGCATCAACCGCGGCAAACGATCGCTGGCGCTGGACCTGAAGAACCCGGCCGACCTGGCCACGGCGCGCGCCCTGATCCTCGACGCCGATGTGCTGCTGGAAAACAGCCGCCCCGGCGCCATGCAGCGCCTGGGCCTGGGCTGGGACTGGTTTGCCTCGCGCCGACCGCAGCTGGTGTATTGCTCGATCTCGGCCTTCGGCCAGGACGGCCCGCGCGGACCCGAAGGCGGCTTCGACCTCACCGTGCAGGCCGCCGCTGGCGTGATGAGCGTGACCGGCGAGCCCGAGGGCGCGCCGGTGAAGGCCGGCGTGCCGCTGGCTGACTTCGCGTCTGGCCTGTATGCCGCGTACAGCATCGCAGCGCTGATTGCGCGTGTGCGCGCCGGCGGGCCTGGCGGCCAGATCGACGTGCCGATGTTCGCCGCCACGCTGGCGGTTTCCGCGCTGCAGACCAGCGAGTATTTCGGCACCGGCCGCAACCCCGTCAAGCTGGGCTCGGCGCACCCGCGCAATTCGCCGTACCAGGCCTACCAGGCGGGCGACGGCTGGTTTGCGATTGCCGCCGGCAACAACCGGCTTTGGCAGCAAGTGTGTGCCGTGGTCGGCACACCGGAACTTCTGGCCGACCCGCGCTACGACAGCCCCACGCTGCGCGCCCGCCATCAGCGTGAATTGAAAGACGCGCTCGACCCGCACTTCGCGCGCCTGCCGCTGGCGCACTGGCTGCAGGCCTTTGCCGCTGCCGGTGTGCCTTGCGCACCGATCAATGGTTATGCCGAAGCCCTGGCCGACCCGCAGACCCAGCACCTGCAGCTGGTGCGCGAGCAGCGACTGCCTGGCGGCCATGCCACGCGCACCGTGGGCAGCCCGGTGCGGCTCGATGGCCGTCCGATCGACGTCGACACCTCGGTGCCGGCGCTGGGCAGCGGCCCGGCGGCCTGGGCCCCGCGCCACGGAGACCACCCATGACCGACCGCATCGCCCCCTTGCGCCACTTCGTCACCGCGATGACGCAGCTGGTGTCGCGCAGCGATGACGAGCGTGTGTTGCTGGCCGAAGGCCGCGCCGAACTGGCGCGGCTGATTGCCAGCGACGACTGGCTGCCCGAGCCCTTTGCGCGCCTGCGTCCCGACCGTTACGCACAATACCTGCTGCATGCCGACGCGCTCGAGCGCTTCTCGGTCGTCAGTTTCGTCTGGGGCCCAGGCCAGCACACGCCGGTGCACGACCACACCGTGTGGGGCCTGGTCGGCGTGCTGCGCGGCGCCGAGCGCTGCGACGAATACCGGCTGCAGCAAGGGCAACCCGTGCCCACGGGTGGCCACCACGTGATGCAGCGCGGCGACATCGAGGCGGTGTCGCCGACCGTGGGCGACTGGCACCGCGTGAGCAACGCTGTGGCTGACCACGACTCGGTCAGCATCCATGTCTACGGCGCCAACATCGGCGCGGTGCGTCGGCATCGGCTGGACGAACGCGGCGAGATGATCGACTTCGTGTCGGGCTATGACAGCGACCTGACGCCCAATCTGTGGGACCGCTCGGCCGCGGTGCGGAGCGCGCCGTGCTGAGCTGCGAGCAGCACGGTGGCGTGCTGACGCTGACGCTGGCGCGTCCCGAGCGGGGCAATGCGCTGGCTGCCGACCTGGTCGAGGCGCTGCTCGCCGCGGTGCAGGCCGCGCACGCCGACCCGGCCCTGCACACGCTGGTGCTGCGCGGCCAGGGCCGGCACTTCTGCACCGGGCTGGATCTGGGCGACCTGGACAGCAGCAGCGATGCCGACTGGCTGTGGCGCCTGGTGCGCATCGAAACCCTGCTCGATGCGCTGTGGCGGTCGCCGCTGGCCACGGTGGCGCTGGCGCAGGGCCGCGCCTGGGGTGCCGGTGCCGATCTCTTCGCCGCGTGCGAGCGCCGCATCGCCGCGGCCGGCAGCACGTTTCGCTTTCCGGGCGCGCAGTTCGGCATCGTGCTCGGCACGCGGCGGCTGGCCGAACACATCGGCCCGGGGCCGGCGCGCGCGCTGGTGATCGAAGGCGGTGAACTCGATGCCGGAGCCGCCCTTGCGGCAGGGTTGGCCAGCGCGCTGGGCGAGGCTGCCGAACCCGTCGCGCCGCGCGTCAGCGCCGGCACTGCGGCCGCAGTGCGCGCCGCCGCGCGGCACGATGCGTCCGACGCCGACCTGGCCGCGCTGGTGCGGTCGGCCGCAGCACCGGGCCTGAAGGCGCGTATTCAGGCCTATCGCCAGGCCGTGCTGGCGGCACGCTGATCAGAACTTGGTGTAGCCGCCGTCGATCACGAACTGCTCGCCGGTGGTGTAGCTCGAGGCATCGCTGGCCAGGTAGACCGCGATGCCACCGAAATCGTCGATCGTGCCCCAGCGCCGCGCCGGGATGCGCGGCATCACCGCACCGGCAAAACGCTCATCGGCCATCGCGCGTTCGGTCATCTCGGTGCTGATCCAGCCCGGCAGGATCGAATTGACGCGAATCTGGTGGCGCGCCAGTTCGACCGCCAGTGCGCGCACGAACGAGGTCACGGCGCCCTTCGACGCCCCGTAGTGACTGTTGCGCGCAGCGCCTTCGACTGCCGCCGTGCTGGCGGTGGCCACCAGCGACCCACCCTGGCCATGCCCTGCCATGTGCCGCGCCGCGGCACGCAGGGTCAGGAACACCCCTTCGACGTTGATGCGCTGCACGCGGCGAAACTCGTCCAGGCTCATCTGCAGCAGTGGCGTGCCCTTGCTCGACACGCCGGCATTGGCAAAGCAGGCGCGCACCGACCCCAGCGCGGCCACCGACGCGGCAAAGGCTGCCTCGACCTGCGCCTCGTCACCGATGTCGCAGACAAAGGCGTGAACACGCGCAGCATCGGCTGTCTCGGCAGCCAGCGCGGCGCGTGCCTTTTCGGTCTTGTCAGCGTTCGAGCCCCAGATCGCCACTTGCGCGCCGGCCGCCAGCAGCGCCCGCGCCATGCCGTAGCCGATGCCGCCGTTGCCGCCGGTGACGATCACCCCGCGGCCGGCCAGATCGAAGCCCTTGTTCATGTTGCGCCCCTCCAGACGGGCATCATAGGTGCGGGTCCCGCCCAGGGGCGCGGCGGTGTAGGCTGTGTGCATGAGCCCCACGTCACCCAAGCCGACGCCGACGCCGCCGTCACCACCCAGCGGCCCGAACCTGCCGCTGGGCTTCAAGCCCGGATCGACCTGGATCCTGATGCTGGCGCTGGTGGCGCTGTTCTGGATGCGTGACCTCTGGGTCACCAGCACCCAGGTGCAGGCGGTGCCGTACAGCGAGTTCTTGCAGCACCTGAAGGCCGGGCGCATGGACTCGCTGTCCATCGGCACCCAGTTCATCGAAGGCAAGCTGAAGGCACCGCTGGCCGACGGCCGCACGCGCATCGTCACCACCCGTGTGGAGCCCGAACTGGCGCGCGAACTTTCGGCCTACGACGTGAAGTTCGAAGGGGTCGTGCAGAACACGCTGCTGCGCGACCTGCTGTCGTGGGTGGTGCCGGCGCTGCTGCTGCTGGCGGTGTGGAGCTTCATGGCCAAGCGCCTGGCCGGGCAGGGCGGCCTGGGCGGTTTGCTGTCGGTGGGCAAGAGCCGCGCCAAGCTGCATTCCGAGACCGACGTCAAGGTCAGCTTCGAGGACGTGGCCGGTGTCGACGAGGCCAAGGCCGAGCTGCGAGAGTCGGTCGACTTCTTGAAGAACCCGAAGGACTACGGCCGCCTGGGCGCGCGCATGCCCAAGGGCATCCTGCTGGTGGGCCCGCCGGGTACCGGCAAGACACTGCTGGCGCGCGCCATGGCCGGTGAGGCTGGCGTGCCCTTCTTCAGCATCACGGGGTCGGAGTTCGTCGAGATGTTCGTCGGCGTCGGCGCGGCGCGTGTGCGTGACCTGTTCGAGCAGGCGCGCGCGTCGGCGCCCTGCATCATCTTCATCGACGAGCTCGACGCGCTGGGCCGCGCGCGCGGCATCGGCCCGATGAGCGGCGGCCACGACGAGAAGGAACAGACGCTGAACCAGCTGCTGGCCGAGATGGACGGTTTTGATGCCAGCACCGGCGTGGTCATCCTGGCTGCGACCAACCGGCCTGAGGTGCTCGACCCCGCGCTGCTGCGCGCCGGGCGTTTCGACCGCCAGGTGCTGGTCGACCGGCCTGACCGCAAGGGCCGGGTCGACATTTTGAAGGTGCACCTGAAGAAGGTGACGATGGGCAGCGACGTCGACCCCGACGCGGTGGCCGCGCTGACGCCAGGCTTTGCCGGTGCCGACCTGGCGAATCTGGTCAACGAGGCCGCGCTGCTGGCCACGCGCCGCGGCGCGGATGCGGTGGCGATGGCCGATTTCACGGCCGCAGTGGAGCGCATCGTCGCCGGCCTCGAGCGCCATCAGCGCGTGCTGGGCGCGAAAGAGCGGCGCACGGTGGCCTTGCACGAGATGGGCCATGCCCTGGTGGCGATGACGCTGCCTGGCACCGACCCGGTGCACAAGATCTCGATCATCCCGCGCGGCATCGGCGCGCTGGGCTACACGATGCAGCGTCCGGGCGAAGACCGGTATCTGGCCAGTCGCAGCGAGCTGCGCAACCGCATGGCGGTCTTGATGGGCGGGCGGGCGGCCGAATCGCTGGTCATCGGCGACGTGTCGACCGGTGCTGCCGACGACCTGGTCAAGGCCACCGACATCGCGCACGACATGGTGGCGCGCTACGGCATGTCGCCCGAGGTCGGCCAGGCCGTGTACGAGCGGCCGCAGCAGCAGTTTCTCGACCTGCCCGGCGGCATGCAGCTCGAGCGTGGTTTGTCCGACGATACCGCGCGCCGCATCGACGCCGCGGTGCGTGCGCTGGTCGACGAAGCCTTCGTGCGCGCCAGCGCGGTGCTGAGCGAACGCCGGACCTTGCTGGAGCAGGGCGCCGAACAGCTGCTGGCGCAGGAGACGCTGACCGAGGCCGACCTGCAGCCGCTGTTCGACGCCGCGCGTCAGCGGCCCGCACCGCCCTGATCAGGTTTTTCGCGACAGCGACCAGGCCGTCGCCACCCAGCGATACAGCGCATCCCCAGCTTGTCGTTGACGGCCGTCGGTGGCTGCGCAAGACTGGCTGCCAGACCACCCTGCGCGCCAGCGCCAATGCCATGAGCCGCTTGATCGTGTTGATGCTGGTGCCGATGTTGCTGGCGCTGAGCGCTGGCGCCCAGACCTTGGTCAGCACGCCGTACCCGATCGTCTTTGTCACCCAGGTGCCGGTGGCGGCTGACTTCACCACCATCGGGTCGACCTTCGGCAACCACCTGGCCAACCAGCAGGCGGTAGCGCGCGGCGGTGACCTGTGGATCCGCGACAGCAACGGCAGCTTGCGCAACCTGAGCCTGGCGGCCGGCGTCAGCTCGCAGGGCCAGCTCGGCGCCACGGCGCTGGCGGTGCGCGACCCCTCGCCCAGCTGGGATGGCCGCAAGATCATCTTCAGCGCCGTGCTCGGCGCGCCGACCACACGCTACGTCGAAACAACGAGCTATTGGCAGCTGTACGAGATCAGCGGCCTGGCGGCGGGCGAGACGCCGCAGATCACCCGCGTGGCGAATCAGCCGGCCGACTGCAACAACATCAGCCCGATCTACGCCAGCGACGACCGCATCATCTTCAGCAGCGACCGCACGCGCAGCGGCGAGCGCCACCTGTACCCGCAGCTCGACGAATACGAAGAGGCGCCGACCGTCAGCGGCTTGTGGAGCCTGGACCCTGTGAGTGGTGATCTGTTCCTGCTCAACCACTCGCCGTCGGGCGCTTTCACGCCGCGCATCGACAGCTTTGGCCGCGTGATCTTCACGCGCTGGGACCATCTGCAGCGCGACCAGCAGGCTGATGCCGACCGTGCCGGCACGGCCAACTACGGCACCTTCAACTACAGCGATGAATCGGTTGCGGGGCGTGCGCTGGCCGATCGCAGCGAGATCTTTCCCGAGCAACGTGAGACCCAGGGCCGGATCAGCGGCCACCGGTTCAACCAGTTCTTTCCCTGGCAGGTCAACCAGGACGGCAGCGAGGAAGAAACACTCAACCATGTCGGCCGGCAAGAGCTGGCGCAGTACGGCACGCAGAGCTTCCTTGACGACGCCAATCTGCTGGAATGTTGCGCGGTCGACCCGCTGCCCGGGCGAGGGCGGTTGAACAACGACAGCCTGCTGCAGATGCGCGAGGACCCGCTGCAGCCGGGGCGTTTCATCGGCACCAGCGCGCAGGAGTTCGGCACCCACGCCGCCGGCCAGCTGGTCAGCCTGGACGGCGCGCCCACGGTCAACCCCGACCTGATGACGGTGCGTTCCCTGACCGCGACCGCCACGGCCTTTGCCACCGAGGAAGGGCAGTCGCCGCTGGCCACCCACAGCGGTTTGTACCGCGATCCGCTGCCGCTGTCCGACGGCCGCCTGGTGGCCTCACACACCGTCGAGACCCGTGTCGACCGCAACGAAGGCAGCACCGAAGCGCCGCGTTCACGCTACGACTTCCGGCTGCGGCTGGTGACGGCGGACGCGCAGGGCGTGTACCGCGCCGGCGAGGCCTTGACGCCCGGCATCAGCAAGAGCGTCAGCTGGTACGACCCCGACACGCTGGTCAGCCACAGCGGGCCGCTGTGGGAGCTGGGCGCGGTCGAGCTGCGCCCGCGCGCGCGGCCGCCAGCGCCCACCAGCCGCCTGCCCGCACCCGAGCAGCGCGTCTTCAGCGAAGAGGGGGTCGACGTCGCGGTGTTCAAGGACTACCTGCGCCGCAACGATCTGGCGCTGATGGTCAGTCGCGATGTCACGCTGCGCGACGGCGCCGACCTGCAGCAGCCTTTCAATCTGCGCGTGCGCGGCGGAGCGCAGTCGGTGGCCAAGGCGGGCAAGGTCTATGACGTCAGCCACCTGCAGCTGATCCAGGGTGACCAGATCCGCGGCATCGGCGGCAACACCAGCCCGCGCCCGGGCCGGCGCGTTCTGGCGCAGGTGCTGCACGAGCCGCGTGCGGCCAACCCCTTCCAGGGCGTCAAGGGCGCGGTGTCGCTGGCGCCCGACGGCTCGGTCGCGGCCCTCGTCCCGGCGCGGCGCGCCTTGAGCTGGCAACTGACCGACGGCGATGTACCGGTGGTGCGCGAACGTTATTGGCTGAGCATGCAGAGCGGTGAGATCCGCGTCTGCGCCTCTTGCCATGGCGTCAATCGGCGGTCGCAAACGGGCACGGCCGATGCGGTCAATGCGCCCGAGGGACTGCGCCGGTTGCTGCGCTGGTACAAGTCCGGCCAGGCACTGGCCAGCGACGACCGCGTCTTCAACTGGGCCGAGCGCCAGTACCCTGACAACTTCCTGCCCAAGAACGCCGCCACGGCCAGCTTCGACGGCTACCGTTACCGCCACTATGCGTCCAGCAACGAATACCTGGGCGTGAAGGACGGCAAGGTCTGGTACTTCAAGCCCGGCCAAAGCGCCGCGCCGCTGGACCTGGGGCCGCTGCAACCGTACCTGGAGCTGGCGACCATGGCCGGGTTCTGATGCCTAGACTGGATCCCAACTGAACACGTCAGCCGAGCGATCGAGCGGAACGAACGAAGCCTGCAGCGCCGGCATCGCGTGCTCGGCGATGTTCTCCACCGTCCAGCCGTCGCTGCGCTGCACGCTGCGCAGCGGGCGCGGCTGGCTCATCAGGAAGATCTCGTTGTTGCGCACCGCGAACACCTGGGCGTTGACCGCGGACGCAGCCTCGCTCAGCAGGTAGACCGCCAGCGGCGCGATCTTGGCCGGCGTCATCTGTTTGATCTTGTCGACCCGCGCCTGCTGCTCAGGCGTGTCGACCGGAATGCTGCCGATCATTCGGCTCCAGGCAAAGGGCGCGATGCAGTTGCTGCGCACGCCGAAGCGCGCCATGTCGAGCGCGATGCTCTTGCTCAAGGCCACCAGGCCGAGCTTGGCGGCGCTGTAGTTGGCCTGACCGAGGTTGCCGACCAGGCCTGAGGTCGAGGTCATGTGCACATAGGCGCCGCTGCCCTGGTCCTTGAAGTGCGGGGCCGCGGCGCGGCTGATGTGGTAGCTGCCGTACAGGTGGACCTTGATCACCGCGTCCCATTCATCGTCGCCCATCTTGTGGAAATAGCGGTCGCGCAGGATGCCGGCGTTGTTGACCACGCCGTCAATGCGGCCGAAGTGGTCGAGCGCAGCTTGCACGATGCGCGCCGCCGATGCACTGTCGGCCACGCTGTCGGTGCTGGCCACGGCCTGGCCTCCGGCTGCCTTGATCTGATCGACCACCTGTTGCGCCGGGCCGGCATGGCTGCCTTCGCCGCTGGTGCTGGTGCCGAGGTCGTTGACCACCACTTGCGCGCCGGCCGCTGCCAGCGCCAGCGCCATGTCGCGGCCGATCCCGCCGCCGGCGCCGGTCACCAGCACCACCTTGCCGTCCATTCTTGTTTGCATGACTGTTCCTGGGCAGGTTGAGTGGCCACCATCATCGCGCAAGCGGGCGGCCTTGGCGGTGGCCCAGGGTCGGGGAACCCTGCTTGGCCGCCGTGGCTGGGGGTGGCATCCTCGGGTCATGAACACCAAAGCAGCCGTGCTGGCGACCGTGGCCGTGATCGCACTGGCCGGCGCCGGGCAATGCCGGGCCGAACTGACGGCCACCTCCGCCACCAGTTTCACCTCGACCTTTCGCAGTGAGGTCGCGGTTTCGCAGGCCACCGCCTGGCGCGCGATCACGCAGCTGCCTCGCTGGTGGAACGACCAGCACACCTGGTCCGGGCAGGCGGCCAACATGGTGCTCGAGCTGCATGCCGGAGGCTGCTGGTGCGAGCGCTGGGGCGAAGGGCGCTCGGTGATGCACGGCCAGGTGGTCTGGGTGCAGCCTGGTCAGGCGCTGCGCCTGAATGCCGCGCTGGGGCCGCTGCAGGAGCTGGGCGCCGGCGGTGTCTTCACGCTGGTCACCAGCACGCTGGGCGACAAGACCTTTGTGCGCCTGACCTACCGCGTGGCCGGCGCGCCCGAAGCCGGGCTGGACAAGCTGGCGCCGGAGGTCGATCAGGTGCTGGCCGAGCAGTGGCAACGGCTGCTGCGCTTCACCACCACCGGTTCGCCCACCGCACGCTGAATCTCGAAGGAACCCGACCATGTTCGTGCAGTCGCGGCCTGCCTCAGCGACGACTTGCGGCAGCTGACCGGCACCGCCACGCGTTTTGCCGAGCGCGAATGCCTGCAGCACGACGCACGCTGGCGCGAGCAGCGCCGTGGTGACCGCGAGATCTGGGACAAGACCAGCGCCGCCGGCCTGCTGCATCGCGGTGGGCGGCGTGGCTACGCTGCAGCGTGCGATCGACGAGACTCTGGCCGACATGCAGCAGTGCAAGGTTTTCGGCCAGCCCTTGATGGCGGTGCAGAACACACGCTTCAAGCTCGCCGAGTACCAGTTCCTGGCCAGCGTGTTGCGCTGCTTCGTCGATAGCAGGCGCACGCACGCCATCGTCGCCGCCGTCGAAGCTGAACGTGGGCACCGTGATCGGCGGCTGCAAGGCCAGCGCCGCCTCGATATCGGCAACGGCCAGGTCTTCGTCCACCAGGCCGAAACGGTGGCGGTAGGAGTGGATCACCACGTCGACGAAGTCGGTGTTGTCGAAGGCCGCTGCGCTGCGCTCGAAGCTCGCTTCGTCCAACGGCCAAGTCGACGACCACTGCCGCGACAGCACGCGGCAGTGCCGCGCCGGTCCCCGGCCAAGCCGCGGCGTCCGCACTCGCTGTGGTAGTCGTGCTGGTACCACAGGCGATGCGCGTTGCGCGGCGTGTCGGGTGTCGTCGCGCGGCCGATGTCTTGGATGTTGTGGCAGTTGAAGCTCAGCAGCCCGGCACAACGCCCGGGCCACAGCGCCGCCACCACGTAGGCCGCACGGCCACCCCGGTCGCAGCCGACCTGCACGGCGCGTTCGATGCGCAAGGCGTCCATCAAAGGCTTCGGGTCGTGGCCCAGCGCGGCCAGCAGCGGTGCCACCTCGGCGTAGGCGTGGATGTCGCACGAAAGGTCTCAAGACGGCTTCTGACTTGGGTATCCGTCGTGAATCGCAGTTCCTCACAGGGCTGTGCCCACCCGGCCGCGCCCGCGGTGGCGCTCTGGCTTGAAGCCCCGGGTGCGAGTGGACCCGCTCGATCAACGCCGACTCGGGGATGGCTGCGAAGATCATGAGCCGGCAGCCGCAGTTCGGGTAGCGCTCAAGCTCGATTTCGAGCACGCGTCTGAGAGGCCGGGCCCAGCTGATGCGCTCTGGCGGGATCGTCCACGCGGCCGCTCAATGCAGTGACCGGTCACGTATTCAACGTGGACGATGGGCCGCTGAATTCCTTGACGGTCCGCTTCGTCTGGCTCGGCAAACTCTGTGCTAACCAACCCTCGGCCAAGTGGTGTCAGAAAACTTGACATTGAGATCAATCGAATTGCCTGAACGCTGGCTAAGTCCGGGCGTCATATGATTTTCTACATGCTGGCTGGATGCTTGCTTCGAGATTGACAGGCTCCGCGAGGGCCGCAACAGGGGTCTGTCGATGTTGTCAAAACCTGTCTTTCGGCTGCTTGGCCTTCTGGGTCTGAGTTTGGCCGCCGTCATGCCGGCGCAAGCGCTGGTTGTGGAACTCGGACTTCGCGGCAGCGACGCCATCTGGTTGGCCGGCCGCACCGACTTGGTCATCCCCGATGCCAGCCAAGCTTGGCCCGACGGCTTGCTGCGCCATGGCGGGCCCACGCCCGAGGAGATCAAAGAGACCTTGCCGCCGGGCTTTGCCGTGGCTGCGGGTGATGTGGTCAAGGTGCTGGATCCGGCCAGCGGAGGAATTAGCTTCTTCAATGGATTCGGCGGTACCGTCTTCGGGCCCGAAGGCAACGGCGTGCCGGGCAGCAGCAGCATTGGACCCTTCGGCGGGATCAGTGGTTACCTGGGGACTCAGGGTGCCTTGGTGGGCCTATTCCTGAACGACGACGTACCGAACGGCGTGGCGCCGGCACGGCTTGACTTCTCGGTGTCGGGGCTCGGTACCGAGTTTCTGAGCCTGTCTCCGGGCCTGGGGCAGGTGTTCTTCATCGGTGATGGAGAAACGGCCAGTGACGTTGCGCAGTCGTTCCTGGCGCCGACCGGCGCCACCCGGCTGTTCATCGGCATCACCGACGCGTTCGGCTTCAATGGGGCGCCGGGCGCATTTGACGACAACGACGGTGCCTACCGCATCCGGCTGGGCATCAACGAGGACCCACGGAACCCCAACCCCAATCCCGTCCCCGAGCCTGCCACGCTGGCCCTGGTGGCCCTGGGCCTGGCGACGATTCGCTGGCGGCGCGATCGCTGATCGATGCAGCTGGCCCCAGGCCAGCCGCCGTGCCCAACATCATCGGCCCGTCTCGCGAGGCAGGCGATTGATCAAGTTGGTCAGGAGCAAGAAGAAGCCCGGGGAATCGGGCTTTCAAACGGCAACCGTTTGGACCGACTTGGGCGACCCTGCCTGCCTCTGAGGTGGTTCAGGGTGATCCCCAACCCAGGGTCTACGCTGGCACGACTTTCTGCTGCCTGCGCTCCTGGGTGGGGCAGGTCCAGCCTGGGTCAGCTGTCCCAAGTCCAACCGAAAGGGAACGGTGCTCTGCCGCAACGACGCGGATGCGGCACACGCCGTACAGGGTCTTCTGCGCGGCAAAGCGCTTGCGGCTGCATCGCACGAGGCTTCTTGTTTGCGACTGGCGAGATTGGCCATGGCCAGCAGCGTCTGCGTCGCGATGCGTTCCGGGTGACCTTATTCCAGGCGTTGCTCGGCCAGCGCCTCCGCATCGAGCGCGGCCTGCTCGGCGAGTGCCGCCTATCCACTGTCGAAGGCCACGATGACGCGGTTTTTCAACCCGAGGATCAGCGGTTCGGCATCAGCAGCGGCGCGGCGTCCACGTCGCTGTCGCTGCTCAAGAAATCGACAAGGGCGTCATTCGGGCCCCGGTCGGTGGCGGCCGGCACGCGATCAACCTGGCGTTCGATCAAGGTGACGATGCAGACCTCGCCCGCGCGCCGTTGCGACTGCCATCGGCGCGCGTTGTCGATGACGACCGAGCGTATGGCCTTGCTGGTGTAAGCCAGCAGCTGCCGGCGCTGATCGGATGTCGCACACGCGTTACCCAGGCTCAGGTAGGCCTCGTGCACCAGCGACGTGGTGTCGAGCAAGGTGTTGCGCCCACCATCACGCAGACGGTAGTGGGTCAGCACACGCAGTTGACGGTAGAGCTCAGCGCGCAGATCGATACGTGCCGCCGGGTTCTGCAAGGAAGGGAAAGCATAGTTCAGGTCGATCTCCGGCGATCGCACAATCGTTCTCATCGCAGGAGCCCCGCGCATGAGACCGACTCTCGTGTTCCAGGGCCAGGCCCTGGCCCCCGATGTCTTCGAGCAGCGCTGGCAGCGTTCGGCCGCTGCGTTGCAGGCGGCCGGGGTCGGCGACGGCGACGTGGTCGCGCTGATGATGCGCAACAGCCCCGAGTTGCTGGAACTGATGGTGGCCACGCGCCACCTGGGCGCGCAGTGGTGCCCGATCAACTGGCATTACAAGACCGACGAGGTGCAGTACATCCTGCGTGACTGCGCGGCCAAGGTCTTCATCGTCGATGTGGCGATAGGGGCCGGCCTGCCCGGGTTGCAGGTGGGCACGATGCGCGTCTTTGCCAGTCGCGGCGAGGCATCCGGTGCGCCGGGCTGGCAGGCCCAGCGCGATGGTACCGAACCCATCGCCACACCGCCGGCGCCGGCGCGCGGCGCGATGCTGTACACCTCGGGCACCACCGGTCGGCCCAAGGGCATCGTGCGCGCCGCGTCCACGCCGCAGCAGCAGCAGGCCGCTGGCGAGGTGCGCCGCCTGGGCTACGGCTTCACCCCCGACATGCGCGCGCTGGTCAGCGCGCCGATGTACCACAGCGCGCCCAACAGCTACGCGCTGGGCGCGGCGCAGGAGGGTGGCACGCTGTTTGTCGAGGACCGCTTCGATGCCGAGCGCACGCTGCAGCTGATCGACGAACAACGTTTGACGCATGCCTACCTGGTGCCGACGATGTACGTGCGCATGCTGGCGCTGCCGGCGGCGGTGCGGGCCCGCTACGACCTGAGCTCGATGCAGTTCGTAGCGTCCACCGGCAGCCCCTGTCCGCCCGAGGTCAAGCGCGCCATGATCGACTGGTGGGGTCCGGTGATCAACGAGTGTTATGGCTCCAGCGAACTGGGCTACATGACGCTGCTGACCGCCGCGCAGGCGCTGCGCAAGCCGGGTTCGGCCGGCCCGGCGCTGCCCGGTGTGACGCTGAAGATCCTGGATGACGACGGCCACGAACTGCCCGCGGGCCAGGCCGGTCTCATCTACGTGAGCCAGCCCGCGTTTGCCGACTTCAGCTACGTCGGCAATGCCGAGGCCCGTCAGCGCATGGAAGTGCGCGGCCTGAAGACCATGGGCGACGTCGGTTACCTGGACGACGAAGGCTTCCTGTTCATCGTCGACCGCAAGGCCGACATGGTGATCAGCGGCGGCGTCAACATCTACCCGGCGGAAATCGAGGCCGTGTTGCATGGCATGCCCGGCGTCGCCGATTGCGCGGTGTTCGGCATTCCCGACCACGAGTTCGGTGAAGCCCTGGCCGCTGCCGTGCAGCCGCAGCCGGGTGTGGTGCTGGCGCCCGAGGCCGTTCGCGACTGGGTGCACCAGCGCATGGCCGGCTACAAGGTGCCCCGGATCGTGACCCTGCACGACATCCTGCCGCGCGAGGACACCGGCAAGATCTTCAAGCGCAAGCTGCGCGAGCCGTACTGGGAAGGGCGGGCGCGCCGCGTCTGAAGCCGGCGACGCCGGCTCAGCCGCTCAGCCGAGCCGACAGCGAGTCCACCACCTCGGCCCAGTCGGCGTCGGCTTGGATCTGTTCGCGCAGGAACTGCGCCTGCGCCGGTGACCAGAACGGGGCGTCGCACAAGGCAGCGCCCGCGGGCAGACGGTGCACGGTGACGAAGCGCTCAACGGCGGACGGCTCGTCGGGCAGGCCCAGTTGGCGGAAGAGGTCGCGCATGCGGTGAAAACTGCTGTCCATGGGCGGCCTCCGGTCGGTGGATCGAGAGGCACAGCTTAGCCCAGCCAAGCCCGCGTGCTGATGGCAAGTCATCAGGTCGGCAGGGCGTGGCATCGCGGCCCACAATGGGCGCATGGTGAACAACCCCGAAACGCCGGCGGCCGCACAGGGCGTGCTCGACTTCTGGTTCGGCGAAGGCGACCTGCCGCGGCCCGAGTGGTTTCGCAAGGACCCCGCTTTCGACGCGCTGATCGCGCAGCACTTTGGCCCTTTGGTCGAGCAGGCGCTGCAGGGCACGCTTGACGACTGGGCGGCGACACCGGGCGCGGCTCTGGCGCGCATCGTGCTGCTCGACCAGTTCACGCGCAACATCTTTCGCGACACGCCACGGGCCTTTGCCGGCGACGCGCTGGCGCTGCAGGCCGCACGCGACCTGGTGGCACGGGGCTTCGATCGGCAACTGAATGCGCGCCAGCGTGGTTTCGCCTACCTGCCGTTCGAACATGCCGAAGACCTGGCTGCGCAGGCCGAGTCGCTGCAGCACTTCGAAGCCCTGGCGGCCGAGCACCCCGAAACGGCCGGTCTGCTGGACTGGGCGCGCAAGCACCAGGTGATCGTCGCGCGCTTCGGTCGCTACCCGCACCGCAATGACGTGCTTGGGCGCAGCAGCAGCGACGACGAGCTCGCCTTTCTGCAAGAGCCGGGGTCGAGTTTTTGAGCGGCTGATCTTTCGGCGTCAGGCACCTGACTGTCAGGGTGGGTGGCACGCCGATCGCGCCCGAGCCTGGCGAAGATCGCCGATCATCGAACCCATCCTTCGCCCTGGAGTCCTGATGATGCCCGCCCCTGTCATCGATCATGGGTCCGCGACCGGCCCCTTGCCCGTCGATGGCTTGCCATCGGCCGCCGATCTTCTGGCTGGCGGCTGAACGTCCATGTCCGGCGCAGCGCCCTGGACCCTGTCGCATGCTGAGGTGCTGATCGAGGCGGTGGCCATCGTGGCCTTTGCGCTGTCGGGGTTGATCGAGGCGGCACGCAAGCGCTTGGACGCGGTGGGCGTGGTGGTGGTGGCGGGGCTGACGGCCTTTGGCGGCGGCACGCTGCGCGACCTGCTGATCGACCGCCGACCCTTCTTCTGGGTGCAGCACGCGCATTGGCTGTGGGCCTTGCTGGCCCTGTGCGCGCTGGCGATGCTGTTCTTGCGTGCACGCCATTTCGCCCCCACCGAACGTGCGATGCAGTGGCCCGACGCGCTGGGCCTGGGGCTGTTTGCCGCCAGTGGCACCCAACTGGCGCTGGCGGCGCAGATGCCGGCCATCGTCGCGGTGCTGATGGGCATGATCACGGCGGTCTTCGGTGGCGTGCTGCGCGACATCGTCTGCAACCAGATCCCCAGTGCCTTCAGCGACCATCGCCCCTATGCGCTGTGCGCCTTTGCCGGCGGCTGGGTGATGGTGGCCGCGCAGGCGCTGGCCTGGCCCGAGGAACTGGCGCTGGCCGCCGCTGCCGGTGTGGCCACGCTGTTGCGGGTGGTGGTGCTGCTCAGCGGCTACACGCTGCCGGCCTGGAACACGGCCGCCGGCGGTGGCCGGCGTTGAGCAACCGGTGGTCGGCATCGCGCCGACGTTGGACAATGCGGTTTTTCGGCTTGCAAGGGGCACGACTCTGGACCTCACCGTACCGATCACCATCACCGACGAACTGAGCGAAGAAGTCGTCACCGCCACCGCGCTGCTCAACCTGGCCAGCGGCGAAATCGAACGCGTGCAGTACCAGGACATCGACCTCGAGTCCGAAGGTCGGCCCTGGGAGCGCGACGACTACGAGTTCAGCAGCGGCGTGCTGTCCAATGCCGGCAAGGACGTCGAGTTCAAGGTCGACGTCAATCGAACCACCGGGCAATATTCGGTGACTGCCAGTGAGCTTCTCGAGATCAAGGTGCGCGCCGCCGCGCTGTTTGCCGGTGTGACGGCACTGGGCCTGGTCGACCACAAGCAGCCACCCGGTGCCGCCGGCCGCAAGGGGCGGCTGCACTGAGGGCATGAGCTCATGACGGTCTCGACGCCCACTGGTGGCAGCCCGGCCGCATCGCCGACTGGCGACGATCTGTACCCGCGCCTGCTGGCCGACATCGGTGGCACGCGCGCGCGTTTCGCCTGGCAGGCACAGCCGGGGGCCGAGCCCAGCCATCCCCAGACCCTGGCCGTGGCCGATCACAGCGGGCTGGCGCAAGCGGCGGCGGCCTACCTGCAGGGGTTGTCGCAGCACCTGGGTGCGGACTATCGGGCGCCGCGCAGCGCCGGACTGGCGGTGGCCACCGCGGTGACCGGCGATCAGGTGAATTTCACCAACAGCCACTGGTCGTTCTCGCGCCTGGCCCTTTGCCAGTCGCTGGGCCTGGCCCGGCTGGCCGTGGTCAACGACTTCGAGGCCCTGGCGCTGGCGCTGCCGCAGCTCACGCCGGCACAGTGGCGGCGCCACGCGCAGCCGGCCTGGCCGACCACAGCGCACGCCGCCACGGGCACGGTGCTGGCCGTGCTGGGCCCGGGCACCGGACTGGGCGTGGGCGCCGTGCTGAAGACCCCGGTGGGTTGGCAGGCCATCGCCGGTGAAGGCGGCCACGCCACGCTGGCGGCCGGCGACGCGCTGGAGGCCGAGCTGATCGGCATCGTGCGGCGCCAGCACCCGCATGTGTCGGCCGAACGGCTGCTGTCGGGAACCGGCTTGCCCTTGCTGCATGCGGCGCTGGCCGAGGTGAACGGCTGGCCGCAGCTTGAGATCGGCGAAGCCCTCGACGCCAAGACCATCGTCGCCCAGGCGTTGGCCGACGACCGCAGTGCCGCGGCGCAGACGCTGGACCTGTTCTGCGCGATGCTGGGCAGTTTTGCCGGCGATGTGGTGCTGACCCTGGGTGCGCGTGGCGGCCTGTACATCGGCGGCGGCGTTGTGCCGCGGTTTGCCGATCGTTTCTTTGCCTCGGCCTTTCGCCAGCGTTTTCAGGCCAAGGGCCGCTTTCACGACTACCTGGCCGGCGTGCCCAGCGCGCTCATCACCGATACGCGGGCGGCGCTGAACGGTGCGGCGATCGCGATTGACGGTGCCTGAGCTGCCCTTGTTGCAGCAGCGCACCGCCGGTGTGCTGCTGCACCTGACTTCGCTGCCCGGGCCGCACGGGGTGGGCGATTTCGGGCCGACGGCCTATCACTTCGTCGACTGGTTGGCCAGCTGCGGACAGGGCCTGTGGCAATGGCTGCCGACCACGCCGATCGGCCCTGGCGATTCGCCCTATCAGAGCGTGTCGGCCTTTGCGGGCAGCCCGCTGATGGTGGCGCTGGAACCGTTGGTGCAAAGCGGTTGGCTGGACGCACCCACGTTGCCCGACACCGGGTTCGACGCGCGGCGGGTCGACTTTGCGCGTGTGCTGCCCTGGCGCATGGCGCAACTGCGCAGCGCTGCGGCCGGGTTCGCCGCCAGGGCCGGCGCCGCCGACCGCAGCGCGTTCAAAGCCTGGTGCCGCAGGCAGGCCGACTGGCTCGACGACTACGCGCTCTTCATGGCGCTGGAACGTGCTGTCGGCGGCCGGCCCTGGTGGACCTGGCCCCAGCCCTTGCGCCGTCGCGACCCGGCGGCACTGGCTGCAGCGCACCACGAACACAGTGCCGAAGTCACGTTCTGGTGTTTCGTGCAATGGCAGTTCGACCGGCAATGCGGCGCGCTCAGGGCCTATGCGAACCGTCGCGGCGTCGGCATCCTGGGTGACCTGCCGATCTTCGTCGCCCACCACAGCGCCGACTGCTGGGCCCGCCCCGATCTCTATCAGCTGGACGACGACTTCCAGCCCACCGTGGTGGCCGGCGTGCCACCCGACGACCTCGGCCCGCTGGGCCAGCGCTGGGGCAACCCGCTCTACCGCTGGGACCGCATGGCCGCCGAGGGCTGGGCCTGGTGGGCGGCCCGCGTGCAACGCATGCTGCAGCAGGCCGATGCCTTTCGCATCGACCACTTTCGCGGCTTTGCCGCGTACTTCGAAATCCCGGCCGACAGCCCCGATGCACGTCACGGGCGCTGGCGGCGCGGGCCGGGCCGGGCCTTGTTCGACGCCCTGAGTGCGGCCCTGGGCCCGTTGCCGATCGTGGCCGAGGATCTGGGCCTGATCACACCCGACGTGCATGCACTGCGCGCGGCGCTGGGCTACCCGGGCATGAAGGTGCTGCAGTACGCCTTTGGTGGCGATGCCGAGCACGACTACCTGCCGCACCGCTACGCACGGGGCACGGCGGCCTATACCGGCACACACGACACCGACACCCTGGTCGGCTGGTGGCGGTCGGCGTTGGAACATGAGCGGCGCTTTGCCGGCACCTATCTGGCCTGCGGCGCGCACGACCAGCAAGACGGGCAAGGCGTGCAAGGCGTGCACTGGGCAGCGATCCGCGCCTTGTGCAACTCGGTGGCCGATCTCGTCGTCGTGCCGATGCAAGACGTGCTGGGCCTGGACAGTGCGCACCGCATGAACCTGCCCGGCACCATGGGCGGTCACAACTGGAGCTGGCGTTTCGACTGGGCGATGGTGGGCGACGCCCCGGGCCGCAGGCTGGGGCTGATCACCGCCGCCAGTGGCCGCGGCAACTTCAAGCTGCTGGGCCTGGGCCTGCCACCCAAGAGCGGGCCGTCCAGCTACGGCTCGCCCGTGGTCGAGTGATCAGGCCGCCTTCGGCGCCCAACCCAGCATGGCCTTGACCTCGAGGAACTCGCCGAAGGCGTGTTCGCCCCATTCGCGGCCGTTGCCCGATTGCTTGTAGCCGCCGAAGGGCGCCATCAGGTCGGTGCCGGCGTTGTTGATGAAGACCTGGCCGGCGCGCAGCCGGCCCGCCACCTGGCGCGCAGCCTCGATGTCACCCGCCGACACATAGGCGGCCAGGCCATAGGGCGTGTCGTTGGCGATCTGCACCGCCTGGTCGACCGTGTCGTAGCCGATGATCACCAGCACCGGGCCGAAGATCTCCTCGCGCGCCACCGTCATCTGGTTGTTCACGTTGCCCAACACCGTGGGGCGCACGTAGTAGCCCTTGTCCAGGCCTTCGGGCCGGCCGGGGCCGCCGGCGACCAGCGTGGCGCCTTCTTCGATGCCCTTGTGGATCAGGGTCTGGATCTTGTCCCACTGCGTGGCCGACACCACGGGCCCCAGCGCGGCGCCGCTGTCGGGCGCACCCACCGTGGTGGCTTCGGCCACCTGTTTGGCAATCGCCAGTGCATCGGCCATCTGCGCCTGCGGCACCAGCATGCGCGTGGGTGCGTTGCAGCTCTGGCCCGAGTTGCTCATCACGCCGCGCACGCCGCCGGTGACGGCGCGCTTGAGGTCGGCGTCGGGCAGGATCAGGTTGGGGCTCTTGCCACCGAGTTCCTGGTGCACGCGCTTGACCGTGGGCGCCGCGTTGCGCGCCACTTCGATGCCGGCACGCGTGCTGCCGGTGAAGCTGACCATGTCGACCTCGGGGTGGCTGCTGATCGCCGCACCCACCGTGGGCCCGTCGCCGTTGACGAGGTTGAACACACCCGCCGGCACGCCGGCCGCATGCAGGATCTCGGCGAACACCTGGGCCGAGAAGGGCGCGATCTCGCTCGGCTTGAGCACCATCGTGCAGCCCACCGCCAGCGCCGGCGCCACCTTGCAGGCGATCTGGTTCATCGGCCAGTTCCAGGGCGTGATCAGGCCGCAGACGCCGATCGGCTCCTTGCTGACCATGGTGGTGCCGCGCAGCTCGCTGAATTCGTAGTGCTTCAGCACTGCCAACGCGGTCTGCAGATGGCCGATGCCCATCGCCGCCTGCGCCTTCTGCGACAGCACCGTGGGCGCGCCCATTTCTTCGGTGATGGCGGCGGCCATGTCGGCGTAGCGCTTCTGGTACTCGGCGATGATGGCTTCGAGCAGCGCGCAGCGCTCGGCGACGCTGGTCTGCGAGAAGCTGGCAAAGGCCTTGCGCGCGGCCTTCACGGCGCGGTCGACGTCGGCGGCCGAACCCATCGAGATGCGGCCGGCCACGGCCTCGGTGGCGGGGTTGATCACGTCCAGCGTCTTCGCGCTGGCTGGCGCGACCCATTGGCCGTCGATGTAGAAGTTCAGGTAGTCACGCATGGGGCTTTCCTTCGCAGTGCAGGGAGTTCGGGCCATTCTAGGCATTGCCCTCAAACGGCGGCCGGTGCCACGTCCAGGTCCGCCAGCCCTGCGTCGTTGACCCAGCCGGACGCGCTGGACGTTTAGCATCGAGGCTTGTTTCCCCGCAGTCCGTACCGGAGCCCGCCGTGAGCAATCCCACCAAAGCCTTTGCCAGCCAGGCCGACCTGGAAGAGAAGAAGGTCAGCTTCACCAGGTTGAGTGACCATGCCTATGCCTACACCGCCGAGGGTGACCCCAACACCGGCATCGTGATCGGCGACGACGCGGTGATGGTCATCGACACCCAGGCCACGCCGGTGATGGCGCAGGACGTGATCCGTCGCATTCGCGAAGTCACCGACAAGCCGATCAAGTACGTGGTGCTGAGCCACTATCACGCGGTGCGCGTGCTGGGGGCGGCGGCCTACAAGGCTGATCACATCATCGCCAGCGAAGACACGCTCGACATGATCAGAGAGCGTGGCGAGCAGGACAAGGCCAGCGAGATCGGGCGCTTTCCGCGCCTGTTCCGCAACGTCGAGTCGGTGCCGCCGGGGCTGACCTGGCCGACGCTGACCTTTCGCGGCAAGATGACGCTGTGGCTGGGCCAGCTCGAGGTACAGATCCTGCAGCTGGGCCGCGGCCACACCAAGGGCGACACCGTGGTCTGGCTGCCGGCCGAACGCATCCTGTTCAGCGGCGACCTGGTCGAGTTCGACGCCACGCCCTATGCCGGCGACGCCTACTTCAGCGACTGGCCGACCACGCTGGACAATCTCGCGGCGCTGAAGCCGGCCCAGCTGGTGCCCGGTCGCGGCGCCGCGCTGCAGACCGAGTCGCAAGTGGCCGCCGGCCTGCAGGGCACGCGTGACTTCATCGCCGACGTGTTCAGCGCCGTCAAGGCCGGTGCGGCCGCCGGCCAGGATTTGAAGGCGGTCTATCGGTCGACGATGCAGGCGCTGCGGCCGAAGTACGGTCACTGGGTGATCTTCGACCATTGCATGCCCTTCGACGTGACCCGCGCCTACGACGAGGCCACGCAGTACCGCGACCCGCGCATCTGGACCGCCGAGCGTGACATCGAGATGTGGAAACAGCTCGAGACTTGACCCCCCCACCCCTCAAAGCAGCCTGCGGCCGCCTCCCCCCGAAGGGGCAGCGCCAGCGGACCGGCAGAGCGGGATCCGCGGCTGTTGCTTGTAAACCATGAAGCTCGCGCTGGAGGCCTTGGCGTGGACATCGACTACCAGAAGCTCGAATTCGTGTATCGGGCCTGCCCCGACCAGACCGCGACGATGCCGGCACACCACCCGCTGGTGGTGGTCGGCGCCGGGCCGGTGGGGCTGTCGCTGGCGATCGACCTGGCACAGCGCGGCGAGCAGGTGCTGCTGCTCGACAACGACCACCGACTGTCCACGGGGTCGCGCGCGATCTGCTTTTCCAAGCGCACGCTGGAGATCTGGGACCGCCTGGGCGTGGGCCAGCGCATG
>Ga0073899_10000731_pt1 | contig 30253 bp, 30 predicted proteins | sample KloWWTmetaKNB5Ph_FD_88975 | JGI IMG/M metagenome (GOLD analysis project Ga0073899, IMG submission 88975) | Active sludge microbial communities from Klosterneuburg, Austria, studying microevolution and ecology of nitrifiers - Klosterneuburg... | ecosystem: Engineered > WWTP > Aerobic digester >... | reverse complement strand
CGCCCTCGGCATGGATAGCGCGTGGATGGAAGCGCACGATTCGTTTTTTGTGGTGCGCGGGTTGCAACTGGAATTTGAGAGCGGCGCCAAAGAAGGCGAAATGCTGCAACTGGTCACCTGGCTAAGCGAGGCCAAGCGCGTGCGCGGCTACCGCCAGGTCAAGTTCACCAGCGCGGAAGATGGCCGCGCCATCGCCAACGCGCAACTGGACTGGGTGTATGTCTCTCGCGCCACGCTGGCGCCCGCGCGTATGCCCGCCGACATGCTGGAGCGCCTGGCGCTGGAGGACGAACGCGCCTGCGCTCATGCGTGGCAGGCTGGGGTGGAAGTTGGCCCGGCGTTTGAGTTTTTGTGCGCAGCGCAGCACCGCGATCTTGACCAGTTGCGGCATGTGAACACCGCCGTGTATGTGGAATGGTTTGAGCAGGCCTTTTGCGAGGCCGAGCGAACCACGCCGGCCCAAATTCGCGGGCACAAGCTGGAGTTTTTGCGCCAAACCCTGCTGGGCGAGCCGATGCGCATTGTGAGCCAGCGCACCGCCACCGGCGTGTGGCGGCAAGAACTGCGCCACGCTCACACCGGTGAGGTTCATGTGCGGGATGAGTTGTGGGTGTAATACCAACTGCCTTTTTAGGATATTACACCCGAACCAGCATAAAGATGTACAATCAACGCCAGCCGATATAAACCCAATTCTTTCTTGGTTCGGGAGGAATTTTCATGAACGTTGCCGATGAAGTCATCGTCACCACCGATCCTTTGAGTGATGACGAGAAAAAATTACGCGAAAAATTTTACGAGAGCATTGCCACCCAGAACGATTTGATGGATAAGCTGGCAGGCCAATTGCTCACATTGGAATTGGGGATTCCTGGTTTGTATGCGGCTGCTGTCAAAATGACTGGAGGACAGAATGCCATCATAAAGCTGGATGTGCCTTTTATTTTGACTTTTGTGTGTTGGCTTGGAGCATTGGTGCTAACTCTTTACGCTTTATTCCCGCGGAAATGGTTGGTTAACGCTGAATTTATAAGGCAAGACCCCGCCAAAGCATCTGAAGGCATTGGGATAGAAGATTTTTTTGAGCAGTCTGCTAATTACAAGCGAGAGCGAATTAAGTGGTCAAGCGTGCTCTTTTTTGCAGGCGTATTTTTTGCTGTATTCACAACAAGGAGCTAACCATGTCAGGTAAACGATATACATTCAAATGCTGGAAGTGCGGGCGCGAGTATTCGTTGTTCAAAGAAATAACCGATAAGCAAGCCCTGATCATTCAATGTCCATTTTGCGATGCAGAAGGCACGGTGAACACCGCGCAATACAAAGTAAAAACCGTCATGCGCGGCGAAGGCGAAAGTGGTTATAAATACCAATTTCCTTTGGTTATCCCAACTAAAAAGCCAGAAAATTCCTGACCTATTATGCCGCAACACATCGCGCAAAATCCCTTTGTCATCCATCCGCCACAAGACCTGACAATTCTAAAGCGCCAAAGCGATGCGCTGAGCCGCAAATATGTTGACGGTGAAAGGCCCGTGACTGAGCAGGACTTGCAGGCGATGGGCCGCGCCTTGTGGAACGCGCTGGATATTCAAACCGAGTTTGACGCGGCGCGGGAAGCGGCGGGCGCGGCCATTTTGCCGGTTGTAATTGAGAGCGACCGCGCCGACGCGCAGGGGCTGCCGTGGGAGATGTTGTATCACCCCGTTCACGGCTTCATCGGCAGGCACAGCGGCTTTACCCTGACTCGCCGGATAAAAACCGCGCCCCCCAGCGCGCCGCCGCTGGACAAAGGCCCATTGCGGGTGTTGCTGTTCACTTCTTTGCCCAGCGATGTGAACGCCGAAAGAGGTCGCCTTGATATTGAAGAGGAACAAGCGCAGGTGCAAGAGGCGCTTTTGCCCTGGATTGGCAAAGGGCTGGTGAAACTGGACATGCCCAATGACGGGCGTTTTTCAACGTTTGCGGAGATGGTTAAAAAATTCGCCCCGCATGTGCTGTTTTTATCAGGGCATGGCCGTTTCTACCACCAGCCGCACATGGGCGAGCCACCCCACGGCGAGTTTCAATTTGAAGGCGAAGTTGATGGGAGTAATTTGGTCAAAGAGGACAAAATTGCTGAGGCGCTGGTTGGCACTGGGGCGCAACTGGTAATTTTGTCTGCGTGCGAAAGCGGCAAGGCCGCCTCGGATGCGCTGAACAACGGCTTGATGCGCCGGATTAGCGCGCAGGGCATCCCGCACGTGATTGGGATGCGCGAATCGGTGTTGGATGTGGCCGGGACGTTTTTTGTCCGCGCATTATGCGATGCGCTGGGCGGGCGCGAACGCGTGGACGCCGCCGCGCAAGCCGCCCGCGCCGCCATTTTCAATTTATTTGATGAGGCAAGCGAAGCCGCAAAACTCCTCAGTTCGGCGCAGTGGCCGCTGCCCATCTTGATTTCATCAGCCCCGCACAGCCCATTGATTGACTGGGAGTTTGCGCCGCAGGCCGTGGAGCCACGCGTCTTTAACCGTGCCCTGAGCACGGTGAGCCTGCCCCCGCGCTTTGTGGGCCGCCGCGCGGAATTGCGCCGTTGGCAAAACGATGTGTTAAGCGGCAAAACCCGCGCCTTGCTCATCACCGGGCCTGGCGGGCAGGGCAAAACCGCGCTGGCGGGCGAGCTGGCCCTGAGTTTGCAAAAACGCGGCTGGCGCGTGTTTGCGTGGCGCGCCCAGTTGGGCAGCGCCTGGCGCAGTTTTGAGTTTGAGATGGAGATGGCGCTGGAGAAAGCTCACGCCGAGCGCTATGACCGCGCCAAGGGCGGTTTGAACAGCGATGGCGAACGCGCCCGCTGGTTGTTTGGCTTGCTGGCCGAGCAATTCAACGGCCAGGTCGCGCTGTTTTTGGACAACCTCGAAACACTGCAAGACCCATCAACCTTACACCTGCGCGACCCGCAGGTAAAAGCGTGGATGGAAGCCGCGCAGGTTGCGCCCGAGTTGACCCTGCTGGTCACTTCACGCTGGAAGATACCCAACTGGAATGGAGAACACTTGCCGTTGGATCACGCCAGCTACGGCGACTTTTTGCAAATGGCGCGGCTGCTGGCCCAAAACGGCCAAATGCCCGCCAGCCTTTTGCAAGACCGCGACAAAATGCACCGCGTGTATGACGCGCTGGGCGGCAACAGCCGCGGACTGGGCTTTTTTGCCGCCGCCGCGCAGGGCATGATGACGGCTGCCGATGAAGAAGAATTTATGCAGGCGGTGGCTAAGGCACAAGAAGATGAAAAAGCAGATATGGCGATTGAGGTAATTTACAAACACCTGCCCGCCTATGCCCAAACCCTGCTGCACCGTTTGCCAGCCTTTGCCGAGCCGGTGCCGGTGGAGGGGTTGATAAAGCTGGGGCTGGATTTGCCCAACCCTCAAGAATTGGTGAGCCGTTTGTTGGATGTGTCTTTGCTGGGGGCGCAGGAAGAGCCGAGCTGGGATGCCGTGCAATACGCCTGCGCTGCGCTGGTGCGCGACTGGCTGAGCCAAAACAAGTTGGTGGATGAGAACCCGGCCTGGCTAAACAGCGTGGCGGAATACCACGTTTATTTGCTGAGCAACGAACGCCCCACCGTGGGCCAGGCCATGACCGCCATTCAAGCCTTGCGCCGCGCGGGCCGAACTGCCCAGGCAGATCGCCTGACGCTGGATGTAATTATTGGCCCATTGACCAACGCCGGGTTATACCGCACCTTGCTGGGCGAGTGGCTGCCGCCCATCCTCAACTCGCCCGATAAACAGACGCGCGGCCAAGCTCTAGGACAAGGTGGCAAACTCTTGCTTCATCTAGGAGATTTTAAGCAAGCGCTGCCAGTCTTACAAGAGTCGTTGGCAATTCAGCAGGAGATTGGGGACAAGGCGGGCGAAGGGGCGACGCTCAACAACATCTCGACTTTGTATCATGCGCAGGGGGAGTACGCGACGGCGCTAGAGTATCTGAAGAAATCGTTGACGATTCAGCAGGAGATTGGGGACAAAGCGGGCGAAGGGACGACGCTCAACAACATCTCGCAAATTTATGATGCGCAGGGGGAGTACGCGACGGCGCTAGAGTATATGAAGAAATCGTTGGCGATCATGCAGGAGATTGGAGACAAGAAAGGCGAAGGGACGACGCTCAATAACATCTCGCAAATTTATGCTGCGCAGGGGGAGTACGCGACGGCGCTAGAGTATCTGAAGAAATCGTTGGCGATCAGGCAGGAGATTGGGGACAAGAAGGGCGAAGGGGCGACGCTCAACAACATCTCGACTTTGTATCATGCGCAGGGGGAGTACGCGACGGCGCTAGAGTATCTGAAGAAATCGTTGGCGATCATGCAGGAGATTGGAGACAAGAAGGGCGAAGGGACGACGCTCAACAACATCTCGCAAATTTATGATGCGCAGGGGGATTACGCGACGGCGCTAGAGTATATGAAGAAATCGTTGGCGATTCAGCACGAGATTGGTGACAAAGCGGGCGAAGGGACGACGCTCAACAACATCTCGCAAATTTATCATGCGCAGGGGGAGTACGCGACGGCGCTAGAGTATCTGAAGAAATCGTTGGCGATCATGCAGGAGATTGGAGACAAGAACGGCGAAGGGATGACGCTCAACAACACCTCGGCTTTGTATTATGCGCGGGGGGATTACGCGACGGCGCTAGAGTATCTGAAGAAATCGTTGGCGATCATGCAGGAAATTGGAGACAAGAAGGGCGAAGGGGCGACGCTCAACAACATCTCGCAAATTTATGATGCGCGGGGGGATTACGCGACGGCGCTAGAGTATCTGAAGAAATCGTTGGCGATTCAGCAGGAGATTGGTGACAAAGCGGGCAAAGGGACGACGCTCAACAACATCTCGCAAATTTATGCTGCGCAGGGGGAGTACGCGACGGCGCTAGAGTATCTGAAGAAATCGTTGGCGATCAGGCAGGAGATTGGGGACAAAGCGGGGTTGTGCGCCACGCTGTTTAACATGGGGCACATATACGCCCAAAACAACGAAATGCAAGAAGCAACTGGCACATGGGTAATAACCTATCTCATCGCCAAACAAATCAATTCAGCTCAAGCTTTGCAGGCCTTGGCCAATCTTGCGCCGCAACTGGGTTTGCCGGCTGGGTTGGGTGGTTGGGAACAACTGGCCGAGCAAATGCAGGCGCAAGGTGGCAGGCAGGTCTAGGTGCGCTCAGTAAGACCCTATTTCATTCGGCAACGGATAAAATTTGCCGCGAGCGCAACGCATGGCGCAAACTTTTCACCCTTCACCCTTCACCCTTTTTATTCCACCTCTTCAATCAGCCGCAAAAGCTCGCCCACGCTCCACGCCTGAGCCACGCAGCCACGGCCTTTGTGCGGCGGGTCGCCATCAAACACCTCGGCAATTTGGCCCAGCCCAAAGGTTTCCAGGCAGCCCTCAAAACCCCTCAGCCAGCGGTGGGCCTGCTTTAGACTTTGGTCGCTGCGCTTGTTTACCTTAAGATACGCGCTGACAAACGGGCCAATGAGCCACGCCCACACCGTGCCCTGGTGATACGCGCTGTCTCGGCTGATGGTGTTGCCCTCGCACCGCCCGCGGTAGTTGTAATCGCTGGGGGCCAAACTGCGCAACCCAAAGGGCGTGAGCAAATCGCGCTCCACCGCCCCCACCACCCGCTTCGCGCGGTCGGGGTCGTTCAAAATGGCGTGATGCAAACTGATAGCGAACAATTGGTTGGGGCGCATGGAGCCATCCGGCCCGTCGTTGGAAATCACATCGTATAAGCAGCCCGCAGATTCGTTCCAAAAAAGAGCGTTAAAGCTGGCTTGCGCGCGCTCGGCCAGCTCGGCGCATTGCTCGCGCACGGCCTCATCGCCAAACTGCGCGGCCAGATCGCCCAAAATGCGCAGCGCGTTAAACCACAACGCCTGAATCTCCACCGGCTTGCCGTAACGCGGGGTGACCACCCAGTTGTTCACCTTGGCGTCCATCCACGTGAGTTGAAAACCCTCTTCGCCGCCGCTCAGCAGGCCGTCTTCGTCCATGTGGATGTGGTGACGCGCGCCTTTGATGTGCCACGCCAGAGCTTCTTTGAGCGCGGGGTAAATATGCTCGCGCACAAATTCGGCATCGCCGGTTTTTGCCAGCAAAGCGCGGGTGGCCTCAAACATCCAGAGCGTCCCGTCAATCGTGTTGTATTCCACCTTGGCGCCCTCGGCCAAATCGCCGCTGTCCAAAAAGCGGTTGGGGATCATGCCATCGCTCATGGCCCCGGCAAACACGCGCAAAATGCTGCGGGCCACATCCACCCGCCCGGTGGTCAGCGCCAAACCGGGCAAAGCGATCATCGCGTCGCGGCCCCAATCGGTGAACCAGGGGTAACCGGCGATGATGCTGAAGCCATCGCCGCGCTTGACGATGAACTGATCTGCGGCGAGCGCCAGCGTTTTTGCCAGCCCGGTTAACGATGAGTGCGTGCGCGGCGCGGTTTTGGCCGTGGCGGCGCGGCGGGCCAGCTCATTTTTGCGCAACTCTGGCAGGCGGCTGATGGGGCGCGCCTCGGTGGAGGCGATGATTTTGCAAGATGTTTCGCCGCCAGCCAAAACCACATCCAGATCAAATTTGAGCGTGAACGGATTGAACAAATCCTCAACATGGTCGTAACCGCGCTCTTTTTCCACCAAATAGGTGAAGGCGTTATACCAATCGCCGCCAATGCTCACGCGGTTGGCGTTGTGCGTCATGTTCAGCGCGGGGATGGATGGATATGGCTGCACGGTGAGCATGCCATCAACCTCAGCCACATTGCGGTTAAAGCTGTCGCTCATCCGCGCCACATCATGATAGTTGCGCGCAGTGATGAGCGGGCGCAGCTCCAGCTTTGCGCCTTTCAACTTTGCCATATCGCCAGAGAAAGCGTATTCAATGCACACGGTGTTCTCGCCATGCACAAGGAAAACTGTTTTTTCAACAATCACGCCTGCGCAGTCGAACGTAAACGTGGGAAAAGGATCCATCCGGAAAGATGTTTGCAACGCGTAGCTGTGCGGAAAAACAATACCCGGATACTGGTTGCTGGAAAGCTCAAATTTTTGTTCGTCGCCGGTTTCTCCATCCGGGCGCAACGATAAAAGCCCTTCCAGTTTGGCAAGCAGCAAATGGCGGCCTGCGGGCGGGCGGGTGGCCGCCACCAGCAAGCCGTGGTATTTGCGGGTGTTCATGCCGATGGGTGTGGACATGGCAAAACCGCCCAGCCCATTGGTTTCCAGCCATTCCAGTTGAGACGCGGCGCCAACATCGTGAAGGATTGAAGAGTCTAGTTGAATCATATACATGCCTAGCTGGTCTGAATGTTAATCCAGTTTGCAATTCAGTCAACCCAAAAACGCAAAACTTTAAGAGCTTATTTTGTCTTGACAATGCGCGCCCTGCGTCTAACTTCCCTCCGTTTGAAAATAGCGATGATCCGGGTATTCCTCCATCGTCTTGGGGTTGAACGCCCAATGAAATTCCAGCTCATAGGCCAGCGACCGCGCCAATCCGTCCAGCCCGGGGAAAAGCGTGGCGTTGGTGATGTTCATGTAATACAAACTCTCCATCGCCTTCTCGCGAATTTTGTCGGTCTTGAGCACGAACTTGACCAGCGCTTTGTGCGGCTCGCGCGTTTGCGAAATGATGCCCTCAATGGGCGTATCCAGAACGCCCGGCACAAGAAATGTGCCCGATTGGGCGATTTGGCGCTGGCTCATTTGGTATGGCTCTTCGGGCGTGACAAATGGCACAGCATTGCCCATAAAAAAGTTTTTGAAATTTGCCAGGTTGCCGGGATGGGGCACTTTTTTTTGCGATTTTTCGGACGGGAAAACATATTCGATATTTCGCAAAACGGCCATGTTCACCGCCCACACCGCGCAATCGGTTTTGGCTTTTTCCAGCGCAAAAAATGCGGCCACAAATGGCGACCACGTGAAATCTAGCAGCCGGGTGACCCCGCCATGATGCTGGATAAGCGCCAGCCATTGCAGGGTGTCATCTTGATCTGGCACATGCTCCAGAAATAACTGCGCCTTGCGCCGAAAGATGCGAATGATGCGATCTTCCTGATGAGGCCAGCTTTTTTGGTGAATTTTGTAATCAATGAAGTAGCGCGACAAGCTGCTGTTCAGCGACCATTCGCTTTTGCTTTGCCCGCGAAAAGCCCAGCGCCGATATTTCGGCCCGGTCACCAGCCGTTGAAAATCGCTCCACGTCTCAATCACCCGAATTTGGTTGCGGGTGAGGTAATCTGAGGTTTGCGTTGCCATTTTGTGTTTGAGTTTAGGTTTACGGTCACGTTTACGTCTGCGTTCACGTCTACGTCTACGTCTGCGTTTACGTTCACGTTTGCGTTTACGTCTACGTTTACGTTCACGTCTACGTTTACGTTCACGTTTACGGTCACGTCTACGTCTACGTTTATATTTGCAAAACTTACATTTTTGTCAACATGCTCACAATTCTGACAAGCAAATGCTTTCCTTGGGCATAGGTTTCCTGTGAAATTTTGCCTCGTATTTTGAGAGCATCGAATATCGCTCCGCATTCCATGGCGCTGCCCCTTGCAATGCTATAAAAACGTCGTTTGTCATTGATTCCAGATTTTCCAGCGCCTTCTGCAATATTCAAGGGAATTGATAAAGCGGCTCTGTCAAGCTGATTACTTATTGCCCCGCTCCCGGATGGCAGATTGCCCAAAATCTCATCCACAAGGGCCAAAAAGGTAATTGAAGCCTGATAAACATCCAACTTTTCGTGTCCAAGTATTTGTGGCTCAGTCATAAGCAAAATATCCAAAGAGTGATATTTAGAATTTTTACGTTCACGTCTACGTTTACGTTCACGTCTACGTCTACGTTCACGTTTACGTCTACGTCTACGTTTGCGTTTACGTCTACGTCCACGTCTACGTTTACGGTTACGTCTACGTCTACGTTCACGTCTGCGTTTACGTTCACGTCTGCGTTTACGTTCACGTCTACGTTTACGGTCACGTCTACGTTCACGTTCACGTTTACGTCTACGTTTACGGTCACGGTCACATCTGCGTTTATGATTATAGGTTCTATGACCTCATCTCAACTCACCGCCATCGCCCAAGCCATCGGAACCCCATGCTACGTGTATGACCGCGCCCGGTTGGAGCGCAACTACCAGCGGCTGGCGCAGGCATTCAAAGGCGGAATTCATTACGCCGTCAAAGCGAACAACAATCTTGAAATTTTAAAAATTCTTCTGGGCATGGGCGCGGGGTTTGATGTGGTGAGCGTCGGCGAGATGAACGCCGCCTTGCGCGCGGGCGCAGCCCCATCCAGCATTGTGTTTGCGGGCGTGGGCAAACGCGATGATGAACTGATCGCCGCGCTGGAGGCGGGCATTGGCTGGATTAACGTGGAGAGCGCGGAGGAGCTGGGCGTGCTGAGCGAGCTGGCGCAGGCGCGCGGGCGCATGGCGCAGGTCGCGTTGCGCATCAACCCGGGCGTAGACCCGCACACGCACCGCTATTTGGCAACCGGCAAACACGGCAGCAAGTTTGGCGTGGATGGTGAAGAAGCGCTCGACCTGATCGCCAACCGCGCGAACTTTCCCGGCGTGAGCATCGCCGGGCTGCATGTGCACATTGGCTCAATGATCAGCGAGGTGGAGCCGTATGCCGACGCGTTGATGGTGATGGGCAATCTTGTGACGCAGGCCCGCGCGCTGGGCGCAAACATCACCGCGCTGGATATGGGCGGCGGCTTTGGCATTGCCTACGACGAGGCGCAAACCGCCGCGCCGCTTGGCCCCATCGCCCAAAGCATGATGGCCCGCGCAAAGGAGCTGGGCGTGGCGCTGCACATTGAGCCGGGGCGCAGCATTGTTGGCGACGCGGGCGTGTTGCTCGCCCGTGTGCTGTACACAAAAACCAACGGCGACACGCCGTATGTAATCGTAGACGCGGCCATGAACGACCTCATCCGCCCGGCGTTGTATGGGGCAAAACACCGCGTAACGCCGGTGGGTGATGTGGCCGGGAAGGCCGCGCCCGTGAACGTGGTGGGGCCGGTGTGCGAGAGCGGCGATGTGCTTGCCACATCCGCGTTGCTGCCGCCGGTAAAGCGCGGCGACCTGCTGCAAATTCACGATGTGGGCGCGTATGGCATGAGCATGGCCAGCAACTACAACTTGCGCCCACGCGCCGCAGAGGTCTTGATCGAAGGCGACACGTGGCGGGTGATTCGCCCACGGGAAAACGTGGACGATTTGGTGACTGGCTGATTCCATCTATCACATAAGCTTGTCAACTTGTCGCCTTGTCACTCGCTCACCCACTCATCGCATCATCCTCTGGGCATTTCCACCCGGTTGCCGGGTTCGCGGGCAGATGGGGCCGTGCGCCGGGTAGATCGCCCATTTTCCACGCTTAGCCGCGAGGCCGAATTCCACACCAGCGCAAGTTTGTCGTAATACCGCTCCACGTTGTAGCCCATCCAGTCTTCGCGGTTGCCCGCCTGGAACAACGCGCCACCCACAAATGGCGATGGATGTGAGACGCCATCAACGACCAGCGGGCGACCCTGCACCTCCATAAATCGGCGGCACCATGTGGCCACGTCATCGCCAGTGCGGCCATGCGCCACGAAGCCACCCACCCCGCCCTCGTCTTCGCCGGTCTCGCTGCAAATCACCCGGCTGGCGCTGTCTGGGTCAAACCCGCATTGGGTAAATAAAAACTGCCAGCGCGTCTCATACCACTGCAATTCGTTATCCTGATAAATATGATCCAGACGCGGGGAATACAAATGATGATCCCACCAAATTTGCCCGGCGTTGTAAGCCGGCGCATACAACGCCCGGATGGCCGAACAAATTTGCGGCTTGGTAAAGTCTGGTGTGCCCATGCTAAACGTGCCCGCCGCGTAGGTGGCCCCGCTAATTTGCCTGATGCGGCCAGCCAGCGCCAGGTCAAACTCGGCGCGCTGGCGTATTTGCTCCACCGTGCCCTGCCCCACCTCGTCGCCTTCGTTCAACCCGGTGTAAATCAGGCGGGCATCGCGGCATCCATCCATTTTGGCGATGGCGCTCTCAACGCTTGGCATGTGACGATCCCAATACGCCCGCACCATCACGGTCGCATCAGGATAGCGATCTTTGAGCGTGGACGCAAAACCGGGGTTGTTCAAAATTATAAAGAAGCGGCAACCCAGTTGCGCCGCGGGGTAACACACTTCCTCGTGGCGGTTAAGCGCGTTTATGCCCATTTGGATGCCGGTTGGCGGCTGCCCAGGCACACTGCCATTAATATCCAAATATTGCGCGGCGCTATACCCCTTGCCCACCACAATATCGCCCGCTTTGAGCGGATAGGCTGCCCAGTCCATCTCACCGGAGGTAATAACTTCATCAATATCCAGAACGGTGCCTTCGGGCAAAAGCCCAATGAGGGTTTCTGGCGCGATGCGCGGCGCGTTCCTGACGCGCAACGTGGTGGTAACAGTTGCTTTGGCCATAAATTTAATCCGGCGTTTTTATGAGTTGCATGAAACTATAATTGCGTTACGCAAGCAGACATTTTAAATTCTGTTGTGCGCCTATTTTACTGTGGCACAGGCTCTTTATCGCAAATGGCGTCCGCAGACGTTTGATGACGTCGTTGGACAGGATCACGTGACAACCACCTTGAAAAACCAGGTGGCGACCGGGCGCGTGGGTCACGCCTACCTATTTACCGGCTCGCGCGGGTGCGGCAAAACCACCAGCGCGCGCATCTTTGCCCGCGAGATCAACACCGCCGGGCTGGATGCAGCCAACCCGCAAGCCAAGCGGATGGCCGACGCGATTGCCGAAGGCCGCTCGCTGGACATCATTGAAATTGACGCGGCATCTCACACCAGCGTGGATGACATTCGTGAGCTGCGCGACAAAGTGGGATTTCAGCCCAGCGAATTGCGCTACAAGGTATACATCATTGACGAGGTGCACATGCTGTCCACCTCTGCGTTTAACGCGCTGCTCAAAACGTTGGAAGAACCGCCGCCGCATGTGGTGTTTATCCTGGCCACCACCGACCCGCAGAAAATTCCAGCGACCGTGCTTTCGCGGTGTCAGCGGTTCAATTTCCGCCGGGTTCCCATCAAATTGATTGTGCAGCGCCTGCGCAAATTGTGCGAGGGCGAGGGAATTGAGGCCGATGAGCACGCCCTCACCCTGATGGCGCGGCAGGCAGGCGGCGCCTTGCGCGATGCCGAGAGTTTGCTGGATCAACTTTCATCGTCCAACTCCATGCGCATCACCGCGGGCGATGTGCGCGACCTGCTGGGCGCGACCGATTCCACGACCTTGCGCCGTCTGATGGATTGCCTGATTAGCAAAGACATCCCCGGCGGGTTGGAGGCCATTCAGCAAATGGTTGACCAGGGCGGAGACGCGCGGCAAATGGCGCGGCAAATGGTGGACACGCTGCGCAGTGTGATGCAGATTAAGTTTGGCGCGGGCAGCAAAAACAAACCCGCCGAGATGAGCGAGGCCGAGCTAACCGAGCTGGGCGAGGTGGCCGAGCGCATTTCCACGGCGGTGATTCTGCGCGGCATCCGCGCCTTTAGCGGGGCCATCGCCGATATGCGCAACAACGCCGACACACAACTGGCGCTGGAGATGGCGTTTTTGGAATGCCTGACAGATGACGGGCCGAGGATGGATAGCGAACCGAGGACAGAAGACGGAAGACGGAAGACGGTTGTGAATGACAAGGTTGACAAGGTGACGCACACGCCAGCCATCAGCCACCAGCCACCAGTCATCAGCAACCAGCAACCAGCAACCAGCGACCAGCCAGCAACGTCCGGCGATCAATTTCACACGCTTAAATCGGAATGGAAGCAAATTGTGGCGGCGGTGAACAAGGCCAACAAGCCGGCGGCGGCGGTCTTGCGCTCGTGCCAGCCATTCGCGGTGGTGGGTGATGTGGTGCAACTCAAGGCCGATCACAGTTTTGCCCGCGACCGAATTGAAGACCCAAAGAATAAGTCGGCGGTGGTGAACGCCATCAACCAGATTTTGGGCGGCAAATTCAGCGTGCAAGTGTTCACCGGCGAACCGGAAACGCCGCCCGACCCCGATGAAGACCCCGTGCTGCAAGCCGCCAAGCGTCTGGGCGGGGTGGTGAGATGAGTAATGACGAACAGAGCCTAAAGGTCTCGCAGACCCTTAGGCTCTCTCCCTCACCCCTTGCTCCTTCTGCCCAACGCGTGCAAGATGCGCTCCACGCGCGGGGGCTTAGCCTGCGCGTGAAGGAGTTCCCGGCCAGCACCCGCACCGCGCAAGAAGCCGCCAACGCGGTGGGCTGCGAGGTGGGACAAATTGTCAAATCGCTCATTTTTAAGAGCGCGGGCGGCAAAGCCATTTTGGTGGTCGCCAGCGGCGCAAACCGGGTGGATGAGGCGGCCATTGCCCAGGCTTTGGGCGAGAAGATTGGCAAGGCCGACGCGGATTTTGTGCGCGAACAAACTGGCTTTGTCATTGGCGGCGTGCCGCCGGTGGGGCATCTTCAGCCGCTCACCACTTTTGTGGATGAGGACCTGGCGGGCTATGAGGTTATTTGGGCGGCGGCGGGCACACCGAACGCGGTTTTTCAATTGACCGCCGCAGATCTCATCGGCATGACAAATGGCGTGGTGATGCGCGTGAAGAAACCGTGAAATTTGACGGAAGACGGAGGACGGGAGACGGAAATGGTGTCGTCTCCCGTCTTCTGTCCTCCGTCTTTGTGCAACTTTGAAACTTGAATTTTCGTAAGGAGAAATATGGCAAAAGGACGACGAACGGATTGGAAACCGGGCGGAGTTCCGCAAAATAATGGCGGGATTCAGCCGGGGCTGGTCAATCAAATTCAGCAAATGCAAGATGAGATGCGCAAAACGCAAGAAGCGCTGGAAAGCGAAGTGCTGACCATCAAGGCGGCGGGCGGCGCAATTGAGATCATCATCACCGGGCATCAGCGGCTGCAAAGCATCAAGATTGACCCGGCGCTGGTTGACCCCGCCGATGTGCCGATGTTGGAAGACACGCTGCTCACGGCGGTCAATGAGGCGCTGGAGAAGTCTCAGACGCACGCCGCGCAACGCATGGAAGCCGTGACCGGCGGAATGCAAATACCGGGGTTGATGTAATTTGGACGATGGACGATAGACCATAGACGATAAAAACCGTCCATCGTCCATCGTCCATCGTCTCTTGTCCAACTCATGCCCTCACAAAAATCTCTCCCGCCCTCCGTCACCCGGCTGGTAGATGCGCTGGCGCAACTGCCGGGGATCGGGCCAAAGTCGGCCTCGCGCATCACATTTTATTTGTTGCGCGCGCCAGCAGATCAATCGTTGGCGATTGCCGACGCGCTGAAAGATTTGAAGGCGCGGACGAAGCTGTGCAGCGCATGCTTCAACATCACCGAGAGCGACCCGTGCGAGATTTGCGCGGAGGGCACGCGCGACAAAGGCGTGATTTGCGTGGTGGAAGAACCGCTGGATGTGGCCGCGATTGAGCGGGCGCGTTCTTTCAACGGGCTATACCATGTGCTGCATGGGGTCATCTCTCCCATGAACGGCATCGGGCCGGATGATCTGAAAATTAACGCGCTTCTGGGCCGCATCAGCCGCGCCCAAACGCCCGTGCGAGAAATAATTTTGGCACTAAACCCAACGCTGGAAGGCGAGAACACCAGCGCGTTTTTGCACCGCAAGCTGGCCCCGTTTAATGTGAAGGTGACTCGGCTGGCGCGCGGCTTGCCCGTTGGCGGAGATTTGGAATACGCCGACGAAATCACACTTTCCAGAGCGTTGGAAGGAAGACAGGATATGTAAGTTGGTTGCTGGTCGTTGGTTGCTGGTCTTTTATTAGCCACCAGCGACTAACAACTAGCAACTAAAAAGGGGTACAAATATGTCAGAAAGTTATACCAATGCAGCGGGTCAGCGCATAGACATGCCCGACCCAACGGTGGCGATGAGCGGCGCAACAATGGGCGGCTCGTCGTTCAAGATCATCGGCTCCACCATGCAGGCCCTCACGCTTACGATGAAGCGCGGGGCGACGTTTTATGCCGAGACCGGCGGGATGAGCTGGATGAGCGATGGCATCGCCATGAACACAACGATGGGCGGCGGGCTGGGCGGTTTGTTCAAGCGCGCCGTGTCTGGCGAGTCATTGTTCACGGTAGATTATGTGGCCGAGCGCGATAATCCTCTGCTGGCCTTTAGCAGCGAAACGCCGGGGAAAATTATCCCGGTCAACCTCGCGGCGGGCCAGAGCATCATCGCCCAAAAAGATTCCTTCCTGGTGGCGGAGAAAAGTGTTGCGTTTAGCATTTTGTTCCGGCGCAAACTGGGCACCGGCTTGTTTGGCGGCGAGGGGTTTATTTTGCAAAAATTTGATGGCCCCGGCACGGTGTTTGTGGCCTTTGATGGCGAAATTGTGGAATACACGCTTGGCCCCGGCGAGAAGCTCAAGGTGGATACGGGTCACGTGGCGATGTTTGAGCCAACGGTGAACTTTGACATTGAGATGATCAAAGGCTTTAAGAATATGTTGTTTGGCGGCGAGGGCCTCTTTCTGGCGCGGCTGACCGGACCGGGACGGGTGTGGCTGCAAACGATGCCCATCAGCAAACTGGCCGGGGCGTTGATGGCGTATATGCCCCGCGCCGAAGGCTCAAACGAGAGCGGGATCAAGATTAATCTGGGCGGATGAGGATCGCCGCTCAGCGCGTCATTCGCTTCACAAGGCCGTGTTCCGGGTTGAGTTGCAACAAATCCCATTGATTGCCATATAAATCTTGGAACACGGCCACAACTCCATAATCTGCTTGCTTGGGTTCACGCACAAACTTGACCCCCTGAGCTTTCATTTTTTCGTAGTCTCGCCAAAAATCATCGGTGTTTAAAAACAAAAACACGCGCCCGCCGGTTTGATTTCCGATAAACGATTCCTGCTCTTCTTTTGAAGCCCGCGCCAGCAGCACGGTTGCCCCGCTGGAATGCGGCGGCGCTACCACCACCCATCGTTTATCTTGCTCCGGCTGATAGGTGTCCTCTATCAGCTCAAACCCCAGTTTTTGGGTATAAAACTCAATGGCTTCATCGTACTCTTTCACGACCAAAGCAACGTGAATAATTTCTTGTCTCATAGCTCTTTTCGCTCTTCATCAAAAGCTGGGCGGCAGCGCCGTGCGCATTTTTGCAAAAGCCGATGGGGCGGCGCGAGCCTTCCACGCGTTAATGACCGCTTGCGCGTTGTCATTCACCGGCCGCGTTGAATCCACCTCGAAATCGTAGACGCAAAACGCGTGAGTGGTCTCAAAGTCGGCTTTGGCCTCGCCGATTCGCCTGTCCCCTCGCGCCCGTTCGCGGCGTTCAAGCTCATCCAGCGGGCAATGCAGCCCCACAAAAAAGACATCGTGACCAGCCAGCAACACAAGAAGGCGCGTCATCCAAGCTTGCGTTTCCACGATGTGCTCAATGATCAAATTGTTGCCCGCGCCTGCCAATGCGGGCAGGGTGCGATGGAAACCCTCAAAGAACTGCGCCCGGAGCGAAGGCCACGGAAATTCGCCACTTTTTATTCTGGCGCTGGGCAAAATTTTGGCGGCGATGAGGTGGTCAATCGAGTAATGCCAGAAAGGTTCATCCAGCGCGTCTTGCAGCGCCGCCGCCAGCGTGGATTTGCCGGAGCTTGACGCGCCGTTTAGCAAAACAATCTTCCCGCGCGGTTGCGCAGGCTGGGCCGCTGGGGATGCTGGCTTAACGCCGACCATGAGATATTGCGTTTATCCAAAACTCACGGCGCAAGCAGGTCCACTTTCACGATGGAATTTGGCGATGCGTTTTGCAAAAGCGCGGCAAGCGCCTCGCCCGCCTGTTTCAGGCTGTCTATTGGCATTGGGTTCAACCGGTCAATGACAAACCACAAATTTTTTGTCTCGCTTGTGATGGCTGTCCGTTTGCATTGACGCCAATTCCACCGCCGGCAGGTCACACCCACTTCGTCCCTCCAGACCACCTCGCCAGTTTCGACCGTTTCAAGAACTGGTGCGCCTTCTTTCACCGTGTCAAACGTTTCAGTGCCATCGGCAATGGCAAGTTTGGGCAGGCCAACATATTTGGAAATATCCTCGCCCCCAAAGGGCGCACCCCAACACAGGCTGAGCGCGTTGTATGAATTTACAAGGTCGTTGATGTCTGGCAAACCGCCATCTTTGGCGTAGCGCTTAAACAAGCTTTCCAACGAGGAAGGCGTCTTTTTGGGCGCTGCGCCAAATTTTTTGTAGGCCTCTCTCCAAGCGTCAATGTGCGCCTCGGCCCAACTTGCCAATTGAATGGGCGGCGCAACCAGCTTGCGGGTTGGCTCAAAATCCAGCACAAGCACGCTCAACGCGCGGTAATCGGGAAATCGCTCCCAGACAGCCGGGGATATTTCGGGGCGAAAGGCAGAGTCCAACATTTAACCAAATTATCGTTCAATTCGGCCAAAGGCGTTACATTTCAAAAATTTTCGTCAGCCATTTATCGTAATCTAATATCCACTTGCCATCTGCAGCTCCAAAACCGTGCGGCCAGTCTTGCAAAGCGTGAGACTCAACCAGCACATTTGCCCTCTTTAGGGCGGCAACACAAGCCTCAAATTGGCTTACAAACGGGTCTTTTGTGCCATACAAGAAATATGTCGGAGGCAAATTTGATGTCTTAAATTTCTCAACATCCGTCGAGGCGACGCTCAACCTCCCATAAAAGGAATAAATCATCCCGGCTGCGCTGGCATTGGCAGAAATTTTGTCCAATGCATCCGGCACATAGCGCGGGTCAAGCGCGGTCCCATCCACAAAGCCATCAAAATTTAATAACAATTCGCCAGCCAAGATGCCGCCCGCTGAAAAGCCCATCACGGCAATATCGCTTTCCTCAATGCCATAATCTTTGGCGCGGCTACGAACGTGGCGCACCGCACAAGCCAAATCCAGCGCTCCTTCCTGCTGGGTATATGGCCTCAACCGATAATTCACAACAAAACTCTGATACCCAAGCTCGCTTAGGCGCTCGGCAACGGGTGTGCCCTCACTCGAATCGCTGCGAAACATAAACGCGCCACCCGCGCAAATCAGCACCGCGCCTTTTGTTTTGACACCTTTTTTGGCTGGAAAGTAAACCATGTTGGGGCGGAAATTGGGCGGGTCAAAATACCCAGAGTTGTTTACTTTGTACTCGGTGGTGGTTGGAACATTTCCTTCGTTCCAAAGATAAATCACTCGTTGCTGATTCTGATCCCTATTTTGCTCGGTAGGAACCATTTTGATCTTTTCTTGTTCGACATTTTCATTGCTCAGGGCAGGCGCGGTTTTTGTTGGCATTGGCATATTCGTAACGGTGGGCGCAGGCGTGGGCGATGCATTTGCCGAGCACCCAGGCAGGAGCGCCATCAACAAAAGAAAACGCTTTAACAAAGTTGACTTTCGGCTCATCATAAATTCCTCTCTCACCATTCTTGCGTTCAAACGATCATCTCAGTCGTTTAGATGTTTTTCCCAGAACGCCATCGCATCATTCTGCCAACCCTCGGCGCTTGTGCCAATTCCCAACCCAAAACCATGCCCAAGATTGGGAAATTTGTGAAATTCAACATCAATTCCAGCAGATTTGAGGGCGTTAATGCGTTGTTCCATGATGGCGGGGCTGGCGATGCCGTCATTTTGTCCAATAATCGCAAAAGTCGGTGGATCTTTTTTCGTATATTCAGAATGGCTTGTGTATTGCATTACAACAAAAGCGGGTCGTGGCAGATCAGCTCCTCCGTAAGCAGCCGGGCCATAAGAACCAAGATATGCCGCCATTCTTGCCCCTGCTGACCCACCCCACACCGAGTAGCCCTTTGTGCTAATTTTTAAGGCGTCCGCATGCGCGAAAACAAAGGAAATTGCGGCGGCCAAGTCCTCGCAAGCGACTTCCGCGCCCCCAGTGCGATACTGAACAACAAACGCGTTGTAACCATGCGCCGCCAATTGAATTGCGAGAGGAAAACCTTCGTGAATGGAGCCAACATAGGAAAATCCACCACCTGCGTTAATGATGGCAAAAGGCGCGCCCGGTTTTCCGCGAAAGAAAAATAGCCCGGTATGCTCTTGCATCTTTGCATCCTCATAGATGGGATAAAAGATGGTGTTACCAGCCGCAACATCATCTAGCATGTGATTCATGGTGTCTGCTGCGGCCTGCGGGTTAACGTTATTGTGATAAGGCAAAAGTGCGCTTATTCTTGACAACGGCATACCCTCGTCATATCCCAGTTCAAGCGGCAGAACAAACTGGCCGAATCCAGAGAAAAGCGGATGATGAAGCACGTCCGAAATCGTATCCGTTGTACCAAAATACGTGATCTCGTTTTTGACGCTGGCAGTTACACTTACTGTTTGAGGTTCCGTGGTAATGGCGTTTGGAATTGAGGTTTCTTCTTTGCGGCTTATTTCGCTCGTGCACCCTGGTTCTGCTAATAGCAATATAAGCAACAAACCAAATGAAATGGTTTGTTTTTTGTTTATCATAGAAAAATCTTTCTGCGCGTAGAAATGCCTGGCCCGTTATTCGTCTTAATGGCAATGCCAGCAAAACAAATAGCGGGCAACTGGCAGTTTTATCAATGGTTAAACATCCAGTTTTCGGCTGCCCAACCACTTCACCATTTCGGGATTGCGATGATCAAAGAAACTGCTGGTCTTGGTGTCCAAGCTTGCAATTGCAGCCATATCTTCCGCGCTTAACTCAAATCAAGCACATTGATGTTTTCCAACATTCTCTCTTTGCGGGTTGATTTTGCAAGGGCGACAATTCCTCTTTGCACAACCCAGCGAAGAATGATCTGAGCGACGGTTTTCTTGTGTTTGGCAGCGATGGGCAACAAGATTTCATTTTGGAAAATGTTGTTCCTGCCCTCGGCAAATGGCGCCCACGCTTCAACCGCAACGCCGTTATCCTAAAGAAATTTTTGCGCATCAATTTGTTGCTGGAATGGGTTGACTTCAATTTGATTTATCGCAGGCACTATTTCGTTGTGAATCATCAAGTCCATGATTCGGTCTGGCTGAAAATTGGAGACCCCGATTGCCCTGATCTTTCCTTGCTTATACAGCTCTTCCATCGCCCGCCATTCGCCATACACATCACCAAAAGGCTGATGGATGAGATACAGATCAAGATAATCCAGCTGCAATCTTTTCAAAGACCCATCAAAGGATTTCCGCGCACCTTCATAGCCATTGCGCTGAATAAAAAGTTTCGTCGTGATAAACAATTTTTCTCGCGCAACGCCGCTTTTTCTGATGCCGTTGCCAACTGCTTCTTCATTCATGTAAGAAGCGGCGGTGTCAATATGGCTATACCCAGCTTGAATGGCGTCAACCACGCTTCGCTCACACTCGGCTGGATCGGCAATTTGAAAAACGCCAAATCCAAGAATAGGGATTTCAACTCCATTATTTAACTTTACGGTTTGCATTATTTTTTCTTCCATTTTTGTGGTTAATTGCGTTGTTTTGAGTAAACAGTCAGGCAAACGGGAGCGACCTTGTTGTGAATTTTTCTGCTCTTGATGAACTGGCGAAATGCCCAATCTGCTGTTACCAAGTTTGTATATCTTTCTTCTTTGCGCCTGTCTTTTCAGACGAACCCTTTCCCCAGATTGGTCTGCTGTCATCCCCCGTCATTAACTCATCGGGTGACAGCATATCCTGCTCTTTTTTCACAAGCGCCTTTTCATACATTTCAATCTTGTAACCCAGGAGATCCAGAGTTTTTTGCATTTCTGCCATTTGGGCAACCACGTGATCGCGCTGTTTAATCAAGATATCTTTTCTGGCTTCAATGGTGTCATCACCCTGCTGAATTAGCCCCACGTATTCGATGAGCACTTCCACAGGCATGCCCGCGGTGCGCATACATCGGATGAAATCCACCCGCTTGAGGTCAAACTCATCGTAATCTCGGATTCCGCTCTTTGTCCGATTAACGGGCGGGAGCAATCCAACCCGTTCGTAATAACGCAGCGTATCTGAGGAAAGGCCAAACTGTTCACTAACTTCTGCAATTTTCATCATGTCACATCCAAAAAACAGTGTAGCACTTGGAGTTCACTCTAAGTCAAGAGGCAATTTCTCAAATTCTGCCTAGTGAACTGGCCCAAATTAGAAAAATGAGGATCAAATTCGCTATTATGTTGATTTTGTGTCTTTACTGAGCTGGCAAAAACAACCCAGCGGCCACCTATGCGTCCGCGCTGCCGCTGAGACCCTGCACACCAACGAGGCATTCAATCATTCCCAGGTGGCGGTTATCGTGCGTCATCCAAGTTGAAATAATAGGGCCAATGCAGCCATCGCGCCAGTTTTCGCCATGCAGAGTTTCGTAAACCTTGTAAAAGTCTGCGTCATCAATCGTGCCAATGGCCTGCTGGGCGGCGGCAAAGGCGCGGCAGGCGTAATCAAGAAGAACAGCTTTTTTCGGCATCCGCAACAACATGACCGTTTTTTCATCCATCTCCATGCCAGTTTGGGCATATCCAAGGCTTTTGGTCTCCAAATTCCAGCGGGCGGCCAAACCTTCTTTCTCCCAAATCTGACTTCCGCGCCCGTTAATGATCTCTTGCAAATAATCGGCCCAACGCGCCAAATGCCACACGTGAAATCCCACCGAGGGCGTTGTTTCGTTTGGCGTCCACGCAATCTGATCATCGGTCAGGCTTTCCACAAGATCAAGCAAATTTTCGTGCGTGTTGCGATACTGCCTGCCAATCTCGGCCATGATAGTTTTGGTCATGCTGGTTCTTGTTGAGGAAGCTGCTAATCCCAAAGCAAACGGTCAAAATGAGTCATGTTTTTATTTCCCCAGCTTGAGCGCATACAACGCCTCGGTGTTGTAATACAGCAGCACGCCATCGGCCATGACAGGCGAAACGCTGAGCGGCGGGATGTACTCGCTCTGAGCAAAAGGTTTGCGCAAGGGTGATTGCACTTTCCAGACCTCCGCGCCCGTGTCGGCCTTGAGCGCTCGCAAATAGCCATCTTGCCCGCCAGCCAGAACAAGCCCCTCTGCCAGCGCTGGCACGGTGAGAATGTCGGATTTTGTCTGATTCTCCCACCGCACACCGCCATCCGCCGCGTTCAAGGCCATCAACGCGCCATCGGTTGTGCCTACATACACCGCGTTGCCCAACACGGCAATCGCATCATTGATTGTGCCACCCACCCGCACGGTCCACTCGCCCGCACCGGTTGCGGCGTTGCGGGCTTGAATCACCCCGCCGTTGATGCCCAAATACACCTTCGCGCCATCCAGCGCAAGATGTTTGCCCAATTGCGGCTCAATCTTTTGCGCCCAGCGTTGTTTGCCAGTCGCAATATCAATCGCAAATAGCTGCGTTGTGCGGTTAGAGGCCGCATCAAACTGATTTGCGCCAACAAACACAAGCTCTTGGGAAGCCGCGGGCGGCGTGACAAGATAACTGCCGATGGGAAAATCCCAAATCATTTTGCCGCTCACTGCATCCACCGCGCGCAAACTGGCTGGCTTTGCATCGGTGGGCGGAACTTCAAAAAACACCTTTCCATTTTGCGCCACTGGGTGATGCTCACCGCCAAAATACCTGCCAAGCGAGGCCTGCCAAACCACCGCGCCAGTTTTGGCATCCAACGCCAAAACTTTGCCGTCATCGCCGCCCAGCGCCACATACACCCGCTCACCATCAACCCCAACGGGAGAGTCGGCCCGCGAGGCCAGCGCCACCTTTGTCTCCCATTTTTTTGCGCCGGTCTTCATATCCAGGGCCAGCAACATATCCTGTTCGTTGATGACAAACACAATCCCGTTGCTCACAGCGGGCCGATTAATATCGGTGGTGACATTGGCTTTCCAAAGCACAGGCAGGGGCATGGCAGGTGATGGCGCCTCGGTTTGGCATCCGCTCATCGTCACAACGATGGCAGACACAATGGCAGCGCCGATACTTTTTCCAAAAAAAGATGTGTGGGGCATGGTGATGCGCAAATTGTAAAGCAGACATCCCCGCCGCGCCAGATGACTTTGCAAAAGTATTGGCACCCGTTACCCGCGCAGCGCCACCACCACATCGGCCACATTTGTGCCGGTTGGCCCGGTGAGGATGAGGTCGCCCAGCGCGGCAAAAAACGGGTAGCTGTCATTGGCATCCAGCGCGGCGCTGGCGTTTTGGCCGATGGCTCTTGCGCGGGCCAGCGTGTCTGGCAAAGCGATGGCCCCGGCGGCATCGGTTGGCCCATCCGTCCCATCGGTGCCAAACGAGGCCACGCATACCTCCCCGGTCGCGCCGTCCAGCTCAATGGCGGCGGCCAGCGCCAACTCTTGATTGCGCCCGCCTTTGCCCGCCCCGCGCAAGGTCACGGTTGTTTCCCCGCCAAATATCAACGCCTCTCTAGCGCCCGGAGCGTGTCCCAACAAGTTGAGCTGACCGCTCCGGGCGCTCATCGCAATCTCGCGCCCGCGGGTGCGGGCTTCGCCGGTGAGCGCGGTGGTGACGATGCGCGGCGCGTAGCCAAGCTGCTGCGCGGCGCGGGCGGCGGCCTGGCAAGCCTGCGTGTTGTTGCCCACCAAAATATTTTTTGCAGATGGGTCATTGGTCAGGCCAGAGGCAATCACATCCAGCGGGTCGCCAATCACATCCGAAAGCACCAGGCCAACCACTTGCGCAGGTACGGCGCGGCGGACCAACCCGCCGCCTTTGAGCCGGTCAATCGCGGCGCGCACCGTGTTCATCTCGCGAATGTCGGCCCCGCTGGCCAGCAAAGCGGTGTTGATGGCGCGGAGCGTGCCAAGGCGAATGCCATCCAGCGGCGCGGCCACCAGCGCAGAAGCCCCGCCGCTAATGCAGGCGATGACCAGCGATTTTTCGCTCAGCCCGCCCAGCGCATCCCAAACAGCGTTTCCGGCGCGGATGCTGTTTTCATCCGGCACAGGATGAGCAGACTCAATGAGCGTGAGGTGTTTGGCCGCCCGGAGCGATTCGGCCCCCGAACTATGCCCATATTTTGTGGCGATGATGGCCTGAACAGGCTTGTCGGCAATCATCGGCAAGATGGCCTGCGCCATGGGCACGGCGGCCTTGCCCAACCCAAGCAAAACGATGCGGTCAACATCGTTCAAATCGCGCGAGAAGCCATCCGAAAAATGCAGCGCCGGCCCCACCCGCCGCGCGTGGGCTGCAACCGCGTTGGCGGGGTCAACCGCGCTCAACGCCGCGCGGAGGATGATGTTGATGTCATCGCGCAAAACTGAATGTGTCACCGAATTTGTCATTGATACAAGTATTTTTTCCACAACTCGTTGCCCGGGCTGATGAGCAAAGTGATGGCCCAAAAGCGCGGGCGAACCGGCGTGGAAAGCAACGCCATGTTGGCCTCTTGCGGGGTGCGGTTGGCTTTGCGGCGGTTGCACGGGGCGCAGGCCGTCACCACGTTCTCCCAATCCATCCGCCCACCGCGCGAGCGGGGAATGATGTGATCCAGGGTGAGGTGCTCTTTGCCGGGTTGCTGCCCGCAATACTGGCAGGTAAAGCCATCGCGCAGCAAAACTGCGCGGCGAGACAGAGGCATGGGCAAATTGTGCGGCACGCGAATGTAGCGGTTGAGCCTCACGACCGATGGCGCAGGAAAATTTTGGCGCTGGCTGTGAATGATGTCGCCTGTGGACTCAATCAACTCGGCGCGATTAGACAACAAAAGATGCATCGCCCGCGAGGTGGGGATGACGCTTAACGGCTCGTATGTGGCGTTGAGCACAAGCACGCGGCGAAGTGAGGTGTGCGTCTGAAATATGATGGACGCCGGTTGTGGTGTGCCAGGTTGGGTATTCGCGCTGGTTAGGGCTTCTTCTCCTTAAAATTTTGCGATTAAAGCGAAATTATACGACCAGCGGGATTTTAATTTGTAATAATGTGGGCTGTGCAAGCTCCTTTAGAAAAATGAGAGATAATAGTAGAACAATTCGGTCATGCCGTTGGCCGAGTTTGCGCGCTTTTGAAGCCAAAACAATGTTGCAGCGTGTAGCTGTGAAACCTTAGAGATGTACTCAGCAAGCTGTTTTTGCATTTACTAAAGGTGAGAATCGAAAACAATAAGAGCTATCAGGGAGTAACAACATGGATCTCATCAAAGTATCATCAACATCGCGTTCAACAGCAGTAGCGGGGGCTATTGCCGGTGTTGTGCGCGAGCATGGCCGCGCGGAGGTGCAGGCCATTGGCGCGGGCGCGGTCAATCAAGCCATCAAGGCGGCAGCCATCGCGCGCGGGTATCTCTTGCTGGATGGAATTAACGTTATTTTGATTCCTTCCTTTGGCGAGGTGGATATTGAGGGCGCGGAGCGCACCGCTGTTCGTTTCGCGGTGGAGCCGCGGTAATTTTAGAGATTCAGGTTTAGCGCCTCGCCACAGATTGTTTTTTAGCCGACCGGTAAGTCTTTCGCTGGCCCCTTTTATTTTTCCCCGCCCAAACGGGTAGTGGCGCAAACGATGCGCGATGTGTACTGTTTAACGTGTAATTTGGAAGGCGAGACCTTCATCCGCCATCACCAAATGACACATTAACACGTTAAAAATTACACATTATGAGCGAACTATCAAATTTTTCCAACCAACTGGCCGACGCGGTGGAACGCGCTGGCAAATCTATTGTGATGGTGAACGGGCGCGAGCGGCAGCCCGCCAGCGGCATTGTGTTTGGCGCAGATTTAATCTTGACAGCCGACCACGTTTTGGAGCGCGAGGACAACCTGTCTGTGCGCACACACGATGGCCGGACGGTGGCGGCGCAATTTGCGGGGCGAGACCCATCCACCGATTTGGCCGTGCTAAAAGCCCCGGGCCTGAACTTGCCCGCCATTGAAACGGCGCAGCCCGCGCGGGTGGGCAACATCACTTTGGCGGTTGGCCGCCCAGATGGCGATGGTCTGCAAGCCAGCCTCGGCGCCATCAGCCTGGTGAGCGGCCCGGTGAAGCTTGGGCACGGCGCGCAGTTGGATGGCTTCATCCGCACCGATGCCACGCCCTACCCCGGCTTTAGCGGCGGCCCGCTCATTGACGCTGGCGGCGCGGCGTATGGCGTGGTGACCACTGGGTTGCTGCGCGGTGGCGAGGCGATTGCCATCCCCATGAGCATTGCCATGCGGGTGGCCCAAACGCTGGCAGAAAAAGGCTCCATCAAACGCGGGTTTATTGGCGTGGTGACCCAGCAGGTGAAGCTGCCCGCCGCCCAGCGCACGGGCGCAAACGAGACCGGCTTGCTGGTGATGAAGGTGGAGGAAGGCGCTCCCGCTGAGAAGGCCGGGGTGATGGTGGGCGATATTCTTGTTTCGGTGGATGGCAAACCGGTGAGCCACGCCGATGAACTCCTCGCGGCGCTCGCGGGCCGCGCGGGCCAATCCATTCCCGTGCAGGTGTTGCGCGGCGGCACATTGACCGCGTTGCAAGTGGAAGTGGGCGAGAGAAAGTAAATTTGAAAAGAGACAGAAGACGGTTTGCGCCGTCTTCCGTCGTTTATCATGCCCACATGGGTCTCAGCATTGTCAACGTGGGGTATCGCTCCACAAATTATTGGGTGGTGAGCAACGGCGTTTCGCGCATTTTGTTTGATGTGGGCTGGCCGGGTCTGTTTGGAACGCTCAAAGCCAATATCGAGCGGATGGATATCAAGCTGCGCGAGATTAAATATGCGCTGGCCTCGCATTACCATATTGACCATGCAGGTGCGGCGCAAGAGCTAAAACAAGCGGGCGTGCCGCTTTTGGTGATGGAAACCCAAACAGCATGGGTTCCACGCATGAAGCGCTGGACAAAACCACAAGACAACTATTTGGAAATTACGCCAAACGGAAATGTTGAAATTACGTTTGGCGAAAGCCGCGCTTTTCTGGGTCGCATCGGCATCGCCGGGCAAATCATCCCCACGCCCGGCCACTCGGATGACAGCGTGAGCCTGGTGCTGGATGACGGCTCGGCCTTCACCGGCGACCTCACCCGCCCGGAATTCATCAGCGTGGAAAACGCGGAGCAGGTTCACGCCAGTTGGGCGCGTCTGCGCGAGGCCGGAGCGCGGGTTGTTTATCCGGGGCATGGGCCGGCATACAAGATGACGATGGACGATAGACCATAGACGATGCAAATCGTCCATCGTCCATCGTCCATCGTCTGTGTTCGGCTATACTCTTACGCAACACAAAAACATGGCCGAGAACACAACAACCCAGACCTCCGACTTCATCCGCACAGCGGTGAGCGAAGACTTGAAAAGCGGGCGATTCAATTACGTGCGCACGCGCTTTCCACCAGAGCCAAACGGCTATTTGCACATTGGCCACGCCAAGGCGATGGCGGTGGATTTTGGCATCGCCCAGGATTTTGGCGGCACGTGCAACCTGCGCTTTGACGACACCAATCCGGTGAAGGAAGACCAGGAATATGTGGACCAAATCATGGCCGATATTCACTGGCTGGGCTACGATTGGGGCGACGGGCTGTTTTACGCCTCCGATTATTTTGAGCAAATTTATCAATACGCCGTTGACCTGATTAAAAAAGGCAAGGCGTTTGTGTGCGACCTGAGCGCGGATGAGATGCGCGAATATCGCGGCACGCTCACCCAACCCGGCAAAGAAAGCCCATACCGCAACCGCAGCGTGGAAGAAAACCTGGATTTGTTTGAGCGTATGCGCAAAGGCGAGTTCCCCGAAGGCAGCCACACGCTACGCGCAAAAATTGATATGGCCTCTGGCAACATCAACCTGCGCGACCCGGTGATGTATCGCATCCTCAAGGCCAGCCATCACCGCACGGGCGATGCATGGTGCATTTACCCCATGTATGATTTTGCGCACGGCCAAAGCGATTCCATCGAGGGCATCACCCATTCGTTGTGCTCGCTGGAATATGAAATTCACCGGCCTTTGTATGACTGGTTTGTGAAGGAGCTTGGCATCTACGCCCCGCGCCAAATTGAGTTCGCGCGGCTGAACCTCTCGTACACCATCATGAGCAAGCGCAAGTTGATGCAGCTCGTGAAAGAGAACCGCGTGAACGGCTGGGATGACCCGCGCATGCCCACGCTGTGCGGGCTACGGCGGCGCGGCTACACCGCATCATCCATCCGCGAATTTTGTGCCCGCATTGGGGTGGCAAAAGCAGATAGCGTGGTGGATATTGCAATTTTGGAACACTGCCTGCGCGAAGAACTGAACAAAACCGCCCCGCGCGTGATGGCGGTTGTGAAACCTTTGAAGGTGGTGATTGAAAACTACCCCGACGGCCAGACCGATGAGCTGGACGCGGTGAACAATCCAGAAGACCCATCCGCCGGGACGCGCAAAGTGCCGTTTGGCAAAGTGCTTTACATTGAGCAAGATGACTTCCGCGAGGAGCCGCCACCCAAGTTCTTCCGTCTTGCGCCGGGCCGCGAGGTGCGCCTGCGCTATGCGTATTTCATCAAATGCGTGGGCGTGGTGAAAGACGCGGCGGGCAACGTGGTTGAAGTGCGCTGCACCTACGACCCCGCCACACGCGGCGGCGACGCCCCCGATGGCCGCAAGGTCAAGGCCACCATTCACTGGGTCTCGGCAGAACATGCTTTGCCCATTGAGACGCGCTTGTACGACTCGCTGTTCACCAAATCCAACCCAGATGACGTGCCGGAAGGCGAGAGCTTCTTGAGCGTGATGAACCCCAACTCGCTGGAAGTGGTTCGGTCTTTTGTTGAGCCAAGCGTGAAAGGCGCGGCCCCCGGCGCAAAATATCAGTTCGAGCGCATCGGCTACTTTGCCGTTGACCCAGATTCCGCGCCCGACAAACTGGTCTTCAACCGCGCGGTTGGCCTGAAGGATTCTTACACGAAAATTGCGGGAGAGAAGTAAGAGAACAGAAATAAGAAATAAGAACTGGACCTACGCAAAAACTTCCTAGAACGCTGAGAATGGCGCGGTAGAAGCAACCAGCCTCGCAGGCCAACCTGCGAGGTTTTGGTCTTGCGCAGATCCAGTAAGAAACAAAAAAACTTGCGCCACACATTTCTTGTTTCTTATTTCTCATTTCTTACTCCCCGCTTCTCGTTTCTTTAACGCCTGCGCGGTGTTATTACAAACCGAATGCCAAACATACGCCGGTCGCACACCGCCCCGCTGCTCAAACCAGCCGATGACCTGGGTCATCTGGCAAAAGGCGCGCGGCATCTTGTTATTTTGGCGTGGTTTGTGCTGATTGGCCTGCTGCGCGACCAACTGGCCCGCCCCCGGCCAGAAACACTGACCGACTTCCTCACCTTCACCCTCATTCCGGCGCTCACGCTGGCGTGCGTCAGCATCCGCCTGCGCGAGACGCGCGTGTATGCGCCCATGCGCGCGCTGGCAGACATGCGGGCCATGCTGCGCTCGCGGCCAGCCGCCCAGCGGGTGATGGAATACGCGGCGCAACTGCATCTGGTCTATCAGGCACTGGCGGCGCAGGTCACAAGCGCCATCAGCCCGCTGGTGAACGCGCTAGACCGCCGGTTGTGGGCGTTGGGCGCGTTGCTGCGCGAAATTTTGCCAGCCTGCCGCTTCGCGCTCCCTCGCGCAGCGTTTCAGCCCGCGCACGGGGGCGATGAAACCCGGCGCGGCTTTGACCCCTCCACGAATTTATTTAACTTGTTGTGCTAGTGGTCAAGAGCCACAGGTCGTCAGACTTTCAGGCTTTTTACCCATTCACACCATTGTTAAACATTCACAGGAGTAGTCATGCCATCATTTGGACAAATTGATCAGAGATTGGAAAACCGCCTTGTTGAGCTATACAAACAGCACAAGGTTCGCGCAGAAAAAATAGATTGGAGTTATCACGAGTTTTTGCCGCTGCCCGGCAAAAGCATGTCTCGGCAAGATTTGTTTGAGAGCGAAGTTTTGGCCAAACAGCCAGAACAACCGCGCAAACTGACCGAGGAAACCTATCTGGCGGTGGAAACCGCGCTGCTCACCGAGGTGAACCTGCCCTGGTTCACCACCGAGCTATACACCACGTTCAAGGGGTCGTTGCAGGTGCTGGTAGATTTTGTCCACACCTGGACGGCGGAAGAAGACCAGCACGGCGATTTGCTGGACGTGTATTTGATGCTGACCGAAAACGGCGACGCCTGGGCGCGGCACAAACTG
>Ga0073899_10000730_pt1 | contig 30272 bp, 26 predicted proteins | sample KloWWTmetaKNB5Ph_FD_88975 | JGI IMG/M metagenome (GOLD analysis project Ga0073899, IMG submission 88975) | Active sludge microbial communities from Klosterneuburg, Austria, studying microevolution and ecology of nitrifiers - Klosterneuburg... | ecosystem: Engineered > WWTP > Aerobic digester >... | reverse complement strand
GATCTTGCCGCCGGCGAAGATGCCCCCCCAGGCGGCGCTCCAGGGTCCCGCGTGATAGAGCGGGCCGGGCACCAGCATGGCATTGCGCGGCGTGAACAGCGACATCGCCCGTCCGGCGTCGTAGACGGCAGGGTTCGCCGGGACGATCAGCTTGGGCCGGCCCGTGCTGCCGCCTGAGGCCATCGCCCGCTCGTGTGGTGAGATTTTTTCCGACAGCGGCTCATCGGACAGCGCCGGATCGGGTTCCCAGCCGGACGGCAGGGTGCGGTGTCCGCCGGCATCGTTGCCGAGACCCACGATCAGCGACGGATTCGCCTCGGCAATGATCGCATCGCGCTCGAGGCGCGGCATCTTCGGTGCGAGTGGATTGGGTACGGCACCGAGCTTCCACACCGCGGCGCAGGCGTAGAAGTACTCCGCCGCGTTCGGCAGGCAGAGGGTGACGAAGTCGCCCGCGCGCACGCCTTGCGCGGCGTAGGCGCGTGCCAGGCGGTTGGAGCGGCGCTCGAGCTGCTCACAGGTGATCGATTCATCCTCGAGCACAACGGTCACGCGCTGCGGCGTGCGCTCGGCGAACTGACGGATCAGGCGGACGTAAGGAATCAGGGTCATTGGGAGGATCTCCCGAAAATGGTAGCGGGAGGTTCCGTGGCTTGCATGCTCCGACTGGATGCGTAAGCTGCCCGCAGCATGTCATTTCCGGCCGAGCGTGCGACGCGCAGCATGGCACCCAGGACAAGCAGCCTGCTCGCAGTCAACAGAATCGCCTTCTACTTGTCGCGCATGAGCGCGCGGGGTATTTCTGCCCGGCAGGTGCTTGCAGGCACTGAGCTGCAGCCGGAGCAGGTCCAGGGCGTCTTTCGCGGCACACCGGCGAATTACCGCGCCATCATCGGCAACATGCTGCAGCTGACCGGCGATCCGTACCTCGGCATCGCGCTCGGCTCGGAGTTCCGGATCAGCGATTTCGGCGTGCTCGGTTACGCGGTGCTCAGCAGCGCGACGCTGCGCCAGTCGCGCAGCGTGATGGCGAAGTACTACACGCTCAACGAGCACATCATCCGGCCCGAGGTCACGATCGACGAGCGGCGCTGGTGCATCGGGATCACTGAAACCTTCCCGCTCGGGCGCCTCCTGCCGTTTGCGGTCGAGGAGTATGTCAGCCGCGCGATGGAACTCGCCTGTACGCTGACAAACGAGCCTTTTCCCGTGAAGTCGCTGCACCTCGCGTATCCGGCGCCGGCCGATCTCACCGCCTATCGGCGCCGCTTCGATTGCCCGATGTACTTCGGGCAGCCGAAGACGCTCGTGCACTTCGACGTCGCGCGGCTCGAGGCGTCGATCAGCCTCGCCAACGAGGAAGTCTTCAAGGTCTGCGAGCGCCAATGCCAGCTGACGGCCAACCGCATCTCCGCAAGCAGCTCCCTGGCTGCGCAGATCCGCGACGCGCTCATCGGTGCCCCGGGCGAGTTTCCGGCGATGGAGCAGATGGCGCAGCAGCTCGGGACGACGCATCGGACCCTGCGCCGCCGCCTGCTCGCCGAGGGGGTCACGTATCAGCGCATCCTGGACGAGACCCGCGAAGACCTGGCCCGGCAATATCTCGAGTACACCGGCCTCACGCCCAAGGAGATCGCCTTCCTGCTCGGCTACAGCGACGTGAGCAACTTCCGCCGCGCCTTTCGCGGCTGGACGGGCAGGAAGGTATCCGACTATCGCTGAAGGTCAGCGCCGGGCCGCTTCCTCGAGTGCAGCGGTGTAGGGTTTCAGGCACGCCCGGAGCACCAGCGCGCCAGCCGGACAGAATATCGCCGCGATGATGGCCAGCGAGTAGCGGACCGCTCCGTCGTCATGAAACACGAAATCTGTGAGCGCCGCGATCGCCGAGGCGCCGACCGTCATGCCGACGATATTGCCGAAGAAAATCTGCAGGGCTGTGACCTGCGCGCGCATCTGGTTCGGTGTCACGAGCTGCAGCACGGCGCCCGTGTTGCCGTAATAGCTGCACTTGAGGAAGATGGTCGGCACGAGCACGAGCAGCGCGAGCGGCGCAGTTGGCATCAGCGGCCCCAGCGCCCCGGGGATCGTCATGGCGAGCGCCGCGAGCATGGTGAAGCGCATGTGCGCGTCGCGCCGTCCGCGGGCCTCCATGCGCTCGGCGGTGCGTGCGCCCCAGTAGGTGCCGAGTGGCCCGAAGATCAGATAAACCAGCCCGAAGTACATGCCCGCCTCACCCATCGACAAGCCGTAGGTGCGGATGAGAAAGCTTGGATACCAGGCCATGAGGCCGTAGCTGAACACGCCGAGCAGTGCCGTGCCCATGGGAAAGCCGATGTAGAGCCCGCGGCGCTCGAGCAGGAAGCGCCAGAGAAAGCGGAATGACACCCCGCGTGGCGCGCCGTGTTCATCGCGCAGCTCCCCGCGTCGTGCCGGCTCGCGGATGCCGTACATCAGGAGCGCCACCAGCAATCCCGGCGCGCCGACGATGAGGAACACTGTCTGCCAGGGGTGCAGCATGCCGATCACGGGCAGGACCACGTCGGGCGCCGTGGTCACGGCCTCGATCACCATGCCGCCGATGAGGTAGGCCGCGCCGCCGCCGACGCTCAGCCCCATGGTGAAGATCGCGAGAGCGCGTGCGATCCGCTGCGGCGGGTAGTAATCGCTCAGCAGTGAATAGCCCGGCGGCGAGAGCGCGGCCTCGCCCACCCCCACGCCGACACGCATCAGGAACAGCGAGCCGTAGGAGCGCGCGAGGCCGCAGCCCATGGTCATGGCGCTCCAGAGCGCAATGCCGCAGGCGATGATCGTGCGCCGGTTCGCGCGGTCGGCGAGCCAGGCGATCGGGATGGCCATGACCGAGTAGAAGATCGCGAACGCCCAGCCCTGCAGCAGGCTCATCTCGAAGTCGCTGATGCCGAGGTCGCGGCGGATCGGCCCGACCAGCAGACTCAGGATCTGGCGGTCAATGAAGGAGAAGATGTAGGCGAGCAGCAGCACCCCGAGCACGTAGTGCCGGTACCACGAGCGCTCGTGCAGCCGCAGCATCGGAGCTCATTGCATCAGAAGGTGACGGCGACATTGGCGCCGAAGGTCCGCGGCCAACCCATCGTACCGCCGCGGAAGCCGCCGAAGTCGACCACGTTGTCGTAGTACTCCTTGTCGGTGAGGTTCATGCCCCACAGTGCGACCTGTACTTGGGTGCGCTCGCCCAGTGCGATGTTCGCGAGCGACACGCGCGCGTCGAGGAGGCCACGCGCACTCAGGCCGGAGTTCGGCGCGGCTCCGCTGGCCTTGATCGCAATCGCGTCCGCCTTGTCCTGGTAGTTGTAGTTCAGGTGCAGTGACAGATCGCCGAAACTGAAGGCCGGGAAATCGTAGTCGAGACTCAGGTTGGCGCTGTTGCGTGGCGCGTTGTTCAGCCGCGCGCGATCGGAGACATCGCCGATGATCGGGCCGAGATCGAACTTTTCGAAATCGTAGTGCAGCCAGGCGAGACTCAGATTGGCGCGCAGCCGCTCGGTCAGCAGTGCCACCGCTTCCAGCTCCGCGCCGTCGATCTTCGCCTTGCCTGCGTTCAGGGTTGCCGAAACCGTGCCCGTGAACGAAGTCAGCTGCATGTCGGTGTAGTCGCTGTAGAAGGCCGCGAGATTGAGCTGCAGTCGATCGTCGAGCCAGCGCGACTTCACGCCAGCCTCGTAGGCGGTCAGTTCCTCGGACTTGTAGGGTACCGCGGCGGACGCCGCGGAAGAGGCCTGGCCGTCATAGCCGCCGCTGCGAAAGCCTTCGGCGAACCGCAAATACACGTTGAGATTGTCCGTGACCCGGTAGCTCGGCGAGAACATGAGCGACGTGTTGCTGAATTCGAGCGTCGGCAGGACAAGATTCGGGCCCGGGTCGCGGATGGCGAAGGTGCCGGTACTGTTCAGATAGTTGCGGAGAAAGCGCGCCATCTCTTTCTCTTCTTCCGTGTAGCGCGCACCGACGGTCAGGGTGAGGCGCTCGAGGGCGGCCGGCGTGTAGTCGATCTGGCCGAACAGCGCCTTGTTCCGGTTCTTCATGTACGAGTTGTTGTCGCGGATGAAGGTGGTGTTCGTGAACTGCTGCACGCGCAGGCTGTCGATATCCTCGTCGAAGTAGAAGAGGCCCAGCACGTACTTCCATTGATCGGTGGCACCGACGAGCTGCAACTCCTCGGAGAACTGCGTGCCGTCGTAGTCGCGCTTCGATTCGTAGTAGCCGACATTGCTGCCGTCGAAGTCCTGACCGTCAACAGACTCCATCTTGCGGTAGCCCGTGATGGACTTCACCGTGATGGAATCAGTCACCTCCCAGCTCGCTGTCAGGGAATGCGTGTCGCTGAGTGTCTCGAAAAACGGCAACTCGTTCGCGCTGCCTTGCGAGGGCTGCCCGTGATGGATGTAACCCTCGAAGCCGACCGGCATGGTGCCTGGCCGCACGACATCCATGACCTGCATCAGCCGCTGGTTGTCATCGGCCTCGAAGCGGTTGTAATCGTAGGAGAGCAGGAAGGCGTCGCGCGGCTGCCAGTCGATGGCGGCGTGCACGCCCCTGCGGTCCATGTCGCCGAAGCGTTCGAAGGCGGCAATCGGGCGCGCCGTCGCGGCGAAGTTCTGCGGCACGTTGGCGGTGAAGCCATCGCGCTGGCGGATGAAGTAGCTGACGCGCGCCTTGACGGTCCCGAAGCCCTGGTCCGCGACACCGAAGGCGGGCAGATCGAGGTTGACGTTGCCCGAGCGCAGATTCTCGTTGCCCACGCCGAGTTTCACGGTGGTGCCGAACTCGCCGCCCGGACGCTTGCTGATGATGTTCACTGCACCGCCGATGGTGTTGCGGCCATAGAGCGTGCCCTGCGGGCCGCGCAGCACCTCGACACGTTCCACGTCATCGAGGTCGAACAGGGAATTCACGGTCTTGCCGGCATACACCCCGTCCAGATACATCCCGACGGCGTTCTCGAAGCCCGGGTTGCCCGGATCGTTGTTGCTGACGCCGCGGATGGCGATCGTGATCACGCCCGTCGTGCCCTGCTTGATGTGCAGATTGGGCACGAGTTTGGCGATGGAGTCGGTGTCTGTGACGCCGTGGACTGCGAGCGCCTCGGCATTCATCGCGGTGATGGCGATGGGCACTTCCTGCAAATTCTCTGCGCGCTTCTGCGAGGTCACGATGACCTCCTGCAGGGCACCGGTCTCGGCGACTTCCTGTTCGCTGGCGGTGGCGCTGGTCGCGGCGCTGGTCGCGGCGCCGGCACCGGTCACGGCGCAGCCGAGCAGGGCGATGGATGTTGCGAGCACGCTTCGGTGATTCATGGGCTTGGTCGTCTCCCCGGAACGGGTGTTCAGGACTGGAGACTCAGCATAGGCAGATGCGCGGATCGCCAGAATCGGCCCGAAAGATCATTTCCGGTCAGGATGTGTCAGGCCGTGTCAGCGCGTACGGCGAGTCGCACCGCGAGCTCGGCAACGCGCCGCCCGAGCACCTGCGCAAGATGCTTCTCGTCGTCGGAGAGTTGTGCACCCGCTTCGTGACCGGCGACGTGCGAGGCGCCGTAGGGCGAGCCGCCGGTCCGGGTCGTCGAAAGAGCGCGCTCGGTGAATGGAATGCCGACGAGAAACATGCCGTGGTGGATGAGCGGCAGCATCATGGAGAGGAGCGTCGATTCCTGACCGCCATGCTGTGTCTGCGTCGAGGTGAATACGCCTGCGGGCTTGCCCGCGAGCCCGCCGTCGAGCCACAGGCTCGAAGTACCGTCGAGGAAATACTTGAGAGGCGCCGCCATGTTGCCAAAGCGCGTGGGGCTTCCCAGCACAAGGCCCTGCGTCTCACGCAGGTCGGCGAGCGTGACGTAGGGCGCGCCGCTGTCTGGCACGTGCTTTGCGGGGCCTTCGTTCCCGGCGCTGACCGGCGGCACCGTGCGCAGGCGCGCTGTGGCGCCCGCCACGCTTTCCACGCCGCGGCACACATGGCGCGCGAGCGCTGCCGTGGCTCCGTTGCGCGAGTAGTAGAGGATCAGTATTTCGCTCATCCGCGCATTGTAGAATTTCGGCCCATGATTGCGCGCAAGTGTTTCGTGTCGGGGAGGGTGCAGGGCGTGTTCTATCGCGCGACCGTCGCGCGCCGCGCCGCCGAGCTCGGGATCACCGGGTACGCGCGCAACCTCCCGGACGGGCGCGTGGAGGTACTGGCCTGCGGCACCGATGATGGTGTCGCGCGCTATCTCGAAGCACTTTGGGTGGGGTCAACCGCCTCGAAGGTCACTGCCGTCGATGTGATCGAAGTCGAGCTCGCGCCGGATCAGCGCCCTGAACGCTTCGGAACGGGCTGAGCGGCAGTCGACGCGGCAAGCCCGAGGTCGTCGGCGCCGTTCCAGCGGCTCCAGCTGCCGAGCACGAGATCCGAGTAGTCGCGCCGCCCGACGCTGCCGTTGTAGCGCGCCAGCGCCTTCTGCACGTTGTTGCTTTCGTATTTGAGGTAGTAGCGCAGAATCGCGCAGCCCATGCGCACGTTCGGGCCGATCTGTGTGAGCTGATGGCGCTGCATGCCGAGTTTTTCCGGCCAGAAGGGCATGATCTGCATGAGACCCACTGCGCCCGCGTACGACACGGCCCAGCGGTTGAAGCGGCTTTCGATGTCAATGACCGCCATCACGAGGCCCGGCGGCAGGCGCATCTCGCCCTTGCGATGCGCCTCGCAGAACACGGTGCGCAGGAGCTCGAGGCGTTCGGTCTTGTCGGGCACGCGCTTGACGAGGCGGGGCTCCATCATCGTGAACCACACGGCGGACTCGTACCGGTCGGGAAAGCATTCCGCCTGTGATATCGCGTGCTCGATCACGTCCCGCAGACCCACGTCGCGCTGCTGGTCGGCGTGAGCGGTCGGCACCGTCGTGGCCAGGATCGCCACGATCAGCGCGAATGCGATTCCTGCGGGCCGGCTCTTTGCTCTGCGCCCGGCTGTCCAGTGTTCAGTTGGTCGCGAGGCGGGAATGGATGTAGGCGAGGGCGCCGTCGAGGGCAAATTCCTCGCTCGCGGTGGCGCGCCGGTGACGGTACTCGAGCTTGCCGGCCTCGAGCCCGCGATCACCGACCACCACCCGGTGCGGGATGCCGAGCAGCTCGGCGTCGGCAAACTTCGCGCCGGGGCGCGCGTCGCGGTCGTCGAGCAGGACTTCGACGCCTGCGCGCGTGAGCTCGTCATAGAGGCGATCAGCGGTTTCACGGACTCGTTGCGACTTCGCGAGGTTGATCGGGACCAGCACCACCTGGAATGGCGCAATCGGCTCGGGCCAGATAATGCCACGCTCATCGTGATTCTGTTCAATGGCCGCTGCCACGACCCGTGTCACACCTATGCCATAGCAGCCCATATACAGGGTGGTGCTGCGACCCTCCTCGTCGAGTACGGCCGCGTTCATCGAGTCGCTGTACTTGCGACCGAGCTGGAAGACATGACCCACCTCGATACCGCGAGCGATCGACAGTGTGCCCGTGCCCGAGGGGCTCGGGTCGCCCGCGACCACGTTGCGCAGATCGGCGACTTGCGGCTCCGGCAGGTCGCGCCCCCAGTTGATACCCGTGAGGTGAGTATCGCGTGAGTTCGCGCCGCAGACGAAGTCGGCGAGCACCGCGGCGCTGCGATCGGCGATGACCGGGCACTTCGCGAGGCCCACGGGGCCGACGAATCCGGGCTCAGCACCCGTCGCGGCGAGCACCGCCTCGGCACTCGCCATGCGAAGGGGAGAGGCGACACCGGGGATCTTCTGCGCCTTGACCGCATTCAGCTCGTGATCCCCACGCAGGACCAGCGCAACAACGCCGCCGTCCGCGCCCTCGACGATCAGCGTCTTGGCACATTGCGACGCCGGAACGCCGAGAAATCTGCTGAGTGCGTCGATCGTGCGAACGCCGGGTGTCGCGACCGACTGCAGCTTCGCGCCGGCTGCCGGGCGCGGCGTGGTGGGTGCGAGCGCTTCGGCCATCTCGAGGTTCGCGGCGTAGTCGTCGCTGTCCGAGAAGACGATCGCGTCTTCGCCCGAATCGGCGAGCACCTGGAATTCCTCCGACGCGGTGCCGCCGATCGCGCCAGAGTCAGCGCGCACCGCGCGGAATTTCAGACCCATGCGGGTGAACATGCGTGCATAGGCGTTACGCATGAGCGCGTAGCCTTCCGCGAGCGACGCCTCGTCGAGGTGGAACGAGTACGCGTCCTTCATGAGAAACTCGCGCCCGCGCATCACGCCGAAGCGCGGCCGGATCTCGTCGCGGAACTTCATCTGGATCTGGTAGAAGTTCACCGGCAGCTGGCGATAGCTTTGCAGTTCGCGTCGCACGAGATCGGTGATCACTTCTTCGTGCGTCGGCCCTATTACGAACGCTCGGTCGCCGCGGTCGGTGAGGCGCAGCAACTCGGGCCCGTATTCCTGCCAGCGCCCCGATTCCTGCCACAGCTCCGCAGGTTGCACGGCTGGCATCAGTACTTCGAAGGCGCCGGCACGATCCATCTCCTCGCGGATGATCGCTTCGACCTTGCGCAGCGTCAGAAGGCCGAAAGTAGTCCACGTGTAGATGCCCGCGGCAAGCCGGCGGATGAGACCCGCGCGCAGCATCAGCCGGTGACTCACGATCTCCGCCTCGGCAGGCGTTTCCTTCATCGTGTTGATCGGGTATCGGGACCAGCGCATGGGAGGCGCATCTTATATGATGCGTGCCATGTCCACACCGAGCACGGACCCTGCCCCGCGCGGCCGCGGTGTTTTCCTGTTGCCGAATGCGCTGACTACCGGCTGCCTCTTTTCGGGCTTCTACGCGATCATCGCCGCGATCGACGGCAATTTCGACCGGGCGGGCCTCGCCGTGTTCGCCGCGATGCTGTTCGACGGTCTCGACGGGCGCGTGGCCCGCTGGACTCATACCGAGAGCAGTTTCGGCAGGGAGTACGACAGCCTCGCTGACATGGTTGCCTTCGGTATTGCGCCCGCGATCCTGGTGTACCAGTGGGGTGTCGAGCGCATCGCCGAGTACGGCCGTGCCTGGGGCCGGTTCGGATGGGTTGCCACCTTCTTTTTCGCGGTGGCGGCGGCGCTGCGACTGGCGCGCTTCAACACCCGTGCTGCGCAGGACAAGCGCTATTTCGAAGGGCTGCCGAGCCCGTCCGCTGCGGCGGTGGTGGCGGCCTTCGTCTGGTTTTCGAGCACCTGGCGCGGTCCGGGCGGGCTCACCGACCTCATCCTCGCCTTCGGTGTCACCGCGCTTGCCGGCGCGCTCATGGTGTCGAACTTCCCTTACATGAGCCTGAAGCAGATCGATGTCGACAAGCGCGTGCGCTACTATTACTTCATCGTCGTACCGCTTTTTCTCGCGCTGATCGCCATTGATCCGCCGACGATGCTGCTCGCGATGTTTTCCACCTACGCACTCTCGGCGCCAGTGCAATGGGTCGTGCGCCGCATGCGCCGGCTGTGACTGCGTCAGCAACCGCGCGCAGGGCCTACTACCTCGACGCGCTCGGCATCGATGCTTACCTGTCGCGAAGGGCGCCTGCGCCTGCCCCTGCGGTGGTGGTGGCGGCACCCGCAATGATGGCGACACCTGATAGCGATTGGGAGACGCTACGTGCGGAAGTGGCGGGCTGCACGAAGTGCCGGCTCTGCGAGACTCGCACGCAAACGGTGTTCGGCGTGGGTGACCTGCACGCGCGCTGGATGGTGGTCGGTGAGGCCCCCGGCGCCGAAGAGGATCGCAGGGGGGAGCCTTTCGTGGGCCGCGCCGGGCAACTCCTGAACTCGATGCTGCGGGCGGTGGGCCTCGCGCGCGAGAACGTCTTCATCGCCAATATCCTGAAATGCAGGCCACCGGGAAATCGCGACCCGAAGCCCGATGAAGTGGCGTCCTGCCTGCCGTATCTTGCGCGACAGGTGGCGCTGGTCGAACCCGCCATCATCCTTGCGGTCGGGCGTATTGCCGCGCAGAACCTGCTCGGCACCGACGCGCCGCTCGCGCACTTGCGCGGCACCGTACATCGCTTCGGCGCAGTCGGCACGCCGCTCGTCGTCACCTATCACCCCGCTTATCTGCTGCGCTCGCCCGGCGAGAAGCGCAAGGCGTGGGACGATCTGAAACTCGCCCGGAGCCTCGCCGATGGTGGCCGCGCGGAATGATTTGCCCATACCGCAGGTGCAGCTGCGGCCGATGACGGAAGAGGATCTTGCGCGAGTGTCCGCGGTCGAGCGTGAGTCCTATGCCTTTCCGTGGAGCGAGGGCATCTTCCGCGACTGCCTGCGTGTGGGCTATGTGTGCCGGGTCGTCGAGATCGGCTTCGACCTCGTCGGCTATGCAGTGATGAGTACTGGCGCAGGCGAAGCGCACATCCTCAACCTTTGCGTGCGGGAAACCATGCGCGGACGCGGGATCGGCAGGACGCTCTTGCGCCAGCTCCTCGATCTCGCCGCAGAGGCGGGCGTCGAGGATGCATTCCTCGAGGTGCGACCTTCGAACCTCGCGGCGATCCGCCTCTACCAGTCGCTCGGCTTCGTGCAGGTGGGCGTGCGCAAGGGCTACTACCAGGCGGCGGACGGGCGGGAGGACGCCACGGTACTGCGGCTGGACCTGCGCCAGCCGAGGCATTGATTCGCTATCGAAGCGCGAGCGGCAGCTGCGTCGTCTCCTTGACCACCGTCATCGCGATCGAGGAGCTGAGTGACTGGATGCCGGGAATCTTCGAGAGCTGGTCGAGGAAGAACGCTTCATACGCCTTGATGTCGCGCGCGACGATGCGCAGCAGGAAGTCCCAGTCGCCCATCAGCGTGTAGCACTCGAGCACCTCGGGGTGACGCCGGATCGCCTGGTCGAAACGCGCGAGATTGTCGCGCCCGTGCGCGACGAGCTTGACGTGCGCGAAGACGGTGACACCGAGTCCGACCTTCTCCCGATCGAGGAGGGCGACGCGCTGGCGGATCACGCCCTGTTCCTCGAGCCTGCGCACCCTGCGCCAGCAGGTCGTGACCGCGAGATCCACCCGTTCCGCGAGCTCTGCCGCCGAGAGGGCGCCGTCCTTCTGCAGCGCCTCGAGGATGCGCAGGTCCGTACGGTCGAGCGCCGGCTGGGACATTTGTTCCGCTATTCGGCAAAAAATGGAATAATCAGCCCGTATTCTGCAGATTGCCGATTCACTATGCAATGCGCATCGCCCGCAGCCGTTGCATAGTGTCCGCTTGCGTCAAGGAGTTGCGACATGGCGAATCGTCTGCGCACCAGACTGCATGTTCCTCATCCGCCCGCCCGGCCGGGCGATCGCACCGATTTCAGTTATCTGAAGCTGCAGCCCGCGGGCGCGCAGCCGCGCCCCGATGTGAAGCTCCCGGCACAGGCCACGCTGCCACTGGCGAGCGGGCTCGTGCGCGTGCTCGACGACGAGCATCGCGCGGTCGGCGCATGGGATCCGCACGTCGAGCCCGAAGTGCTGCAGGCGGGACTGCGCCATATGCTGCTCACCCGCATCTTCGACGAGCGCATGCAACGCACGCAGCGACAGGGCCGCATTTCCTTCTACATGCGCTCCTACGGCGAGGAGGCCGTGTCGGTCGCGCAGGCCATGGCGCTGCGCCCGGGCGACATGCTGTTCCCCTCCTATCGCAATCAGGGCCTCTACATGGTGCGCGGCCGGCCGCTGGTCGATCTCATGTGCCAGCTCCTCTCGAACACGCGCGACATGTGCAAGGGACGCCAGCTTCCGGTGATGTACCACTGGCGGCAGGGCAAGATCTTCTCGATTTCCGGCAACCTCGCAACGCAATTTCCACAGGCGGTCGGTTGGGCGATGGCGGCCGCCATCAAGGGCGAGGATCACGTCGCTGCGACGTGGATCGGTGAGGGCTCGAGCGCCGAGGGCGACTTCCATGCCGGCATGGTGTTCGCCGAGGTCTACCAGGCGCCTGTGCTGCTCAACATCGTCAACAACCAATGGGCGATCTCGACCTTCCAGGGTTTCGCGGGCGGCGAAAGATCGACTTTCGCGGCACGCGGGCCCGGATACGGTGTCGCGGGCATTCGCGTGGACGGCAACGACTTCCTCGCGGTGCATGCCGTGACGCAATGGGCCGCGGAGCGCGCGCGCAAGGGCGGCGGCCTTACGCTGATCGAACACGTGACCTACCGGGCTGCCGCGCATTCGACGAGCGACGACCCTTCCCGCTATCGGCCCAAGGACGAATACGAACACTGGCCGCTCGGCGATCCGGTGGAGCGGCTGAAGCTGCACCTGATCGCGCTCGGCGAGTGGTCGCAAGAGCGCCACAAGAAGCTTGCGGGCGAGCTCGAGGAGGAAGTTGCCGCGGCGTGGCGCGAGGCCACGCAGTACGGCACGTTGAACGAAGGCCCGCGGCTCGACCCCGACCTGATGTTCGAAGACGTCCTGAAGGACATGCCCGAGCACCTCGCGCGCCAGCGCGAGCAACTGCGCGCGGAGCGGGGCTGAGCCATGGCCAGGATGAACATGATCCAGGCGCTCAATTCCGCCATGGACGTGATGCTCGAACGCGACCCGGGCGTTGTGGTGCTCGGCGAGGACGTCGGCTATTTCGGCGGTGTGTTTCGCACGACCGATGGCTTGCAGCGCAAGTACGGCGAGCATCGCGTGCTCGATACACCGATCTCCGAGCTCGGCATCGTCGCCGCGTCGATCGGCATGGCGGTGAACGGCCTGCGCCCGGTCGCGGAGATCCAGTTCGCCGACTACATCTACCCCGGCTACGACCAGATCGTGAGCGAGCTCGCGCGCCTGCGCTATCGCAGCGCGGGTGAGTTCTACGCGCCCGTGACGATCCGCACGCCGTGCGGCGGCGGCATCCGCGGCGGCCAGACCCATTCGCAGAGCCCCGAGGCAATCTTCGCGCACGTCTGCGGCGTCAAGGTGGTGATGCCGTCGAATCCCTACGACGCGAAGGGCCTCCTGATCGCGGCCATCGAAGACGACGACCCGGTGATCTTTCTTGAGCCAAAGCGGCTCTACAACGGCCCGTTCGACGGCGACCCGGGAAAGCCCGCCGTGCCCTGGAGCGCGCATCCGCGCGGCGAAGTGCCCGAAGGGCACTACACCGTGCCGATCAGCAAGGCGCAGATCGTGCGCGCCGGCAAGGACGTCACGATCATTGCGTATGGCACGATGGTGCATGTGGCGGAAGCGGCGGCGCAGTCGCTCGGCCTCGATGCCGAGGTCATCGACGTGCGCACGATCTCGCCGCTCGACAGCGAGACGCTCTGCGAATCGGTGCGGCGCACCGGGCGCTGCCTCATCGTGCACGAGGCAACGCGCTTCGGCGGCTTCGGCGCCGAGATCGCCGCTACGGTGCAGGAGCAGTGCTTCTGGCAGCTCCAGGCGCCGATCGGGCGCGTGGGCGGTTGGGATACTCCGTATCCGCATGCGTTCGAATGGGAGTATTTTCCCGGCCAGAAGCGGGTGGCGATGGCGCTCGAAGCCATCATGTCGGCAGGCTGAGCGCGCGGGGGCACGATGGGGACCTACATTTTCAGGATGCCTGATCTCGGTGAAGGCACGGTATCCGCCGAGATCCTGCAGTGGCACGTCAAGGTGGGCGATGTCGTGCAGGAAGACCAGATCGTCGTCGAGGTGATGACCGAGAAGGCGGCGATCGAGATTCCGGCGCCGGTGTCGGGTCGCGTCGTGCGAGCCCAGGGCAAGCCGGGCGACGTGATCGCGGTCGGATCCGAACTGATTGCGTTCGAGACCGATGCGGCGGCCGCTGCGGCTCCCGCGAGCGCTACAGCAGAATCATCAGCTGTTGCCGCACCGCCTGCTCCACCGGCGCAGTCTGCGGCCCCCGCTGGTCGTGTGATGGCGTCACCCGCCACCCGTCGTCGCGCGAAAGAAGCGGGCATCGATCTGCAAAAGGTCGCAGGCTCCGGTCCCGGCGGGCGCGTGACTCGCGCAGATTTCGAAGCAGCCGCGACGGGCCATGCGCCCACCTCCGGTGCAACGCAGGGCGCGGAGCGCCCGGCCGCGCTACGCGCGCGCCGCGAAGGCACGACGGAGGTGAAGATCATTGGCCTGCGCCGGGTGATCGCGCAGCGCATGAGTGAAGCGAAGCGCAATATTCCCCATTTCGCCTACGTCGAGGAAGTCGACGTCACGGAGCTGGAAGCACTGCGCGGGCATCTCAATGCCACGGCCCCCGAAAATGCGCCGTCGCTCACGCTGCTGCCGTTCCTCGGCCTTGCGCTCGCGCGTGTGCTGCCTGCCTTTCCCCAGTGCAACGCCCTGCACGATGCAGAGCGCAACGTCCTCGTGCAGCACGCACCGCTTCATCTCGGCATCGCCACACAGACACCGGATGGGCTCAAGGTGCCCGTCGTGCGGCACGCGGAGGCTCTCTCGCTGCGCCAGCTCGCGGCGGCGATCCGTGACGTGTCCGATCGCGCCCGGCGCAACAGGTCGCCGCGCGAGGAGCTATCCGGATCGACGATCACGGTGACGAGCCTCGGCAAGCTGGGAGGCATCGTCTCGACTCCCGTGATCAACGCGCCGGAGGTGGCGATCATCGGCGTGAACAAGGCGGTCGAGCGGCCCGTCGTGTACGGCGGCGCCATCACGATCCGTCGCATGATGAATCTCTCATCGTCGTTCGATCACCGGTTTGTGGACGGTTACGATGCCGCTTCCATGATCCAGGCGCTCAGGCATCTCCTCGAGCATCCTGCGACGATTTTCATGACTGACGAGGAAGTTGCACGATGAAAGAAGCTGCGAAGCCCGCATTCGGCACGGTGTTGACCTCGACGATGGCGGTGGCCGAGTACCGCGACGGGCGCTGGCAGGCGCACGAGCTGAAACCCGTGGGGCCAATCCCGATGCACCCGGCCGCGCACGTCCTGCACTACGGCAGCGAATGCTTTGAAGGTTTCAAGGCCTATCGTGGCAAGGATGGCACGGTAAGCGTCTTTCGCATGGACAAGCACATCGAGCGCATGCGCCAGAGCGCGCGCCAGCTGGTGCTGCCCGAGCCCGACGCCGCGCAACTTGCCACGATGGTGCGCGAAGTCATCCGCGCAAGTCGCGAACAGGTACCCGAGTCGCCGGGGGCGCTGTACCTGCGCCCGATGCTGATCGGTACGACGCCGAACATCGGGGCAGCCGCGACGCCGAGCGGTACGGCGCTACTGATCGTGCTCGCAAGCCCCGTGTGGGATTACTTCGCGGGCGGCGCGAAGCCGCTGCGCATTTTCGTCGAGGAGGAAAAGACGCGCACGGCCTCGCACCTCGGTGTCGTGAAGACAGGTGGCAACTACGCAGCAGCGCTCGGTCCGACGCTCGAGGCGCGCAAGCAGTACGGCATCGACCAGGTGCTTTTTTGTCCGGGAGGCTCGGTGCAGGAAACGGGTGCCGCCAATTTCCTGTTGCTGCGCGCGGGGCAGGTGCTGACCCGCAGCCTCGACAGTTCGTTTCTGCACGGCGTCACGCGCGACTCGCTGCTCACAATGGTGCGCGACTCCGGCTGGCGCGTCGAAGAGCGTCCGTTCGATGTCGCCGAAATGCTCGAATGGGTGAAGACCGGCGAAGCGGCCCTGTCGGGAACCGCGGCGGTCCTCGCGGGTGTCGGGACGCTCGTCACCCGGAGCGGAGAGCATCGCGTGGGGAGCGGCGAGATCGGGCCGGTGACACAGCAGCTGCGCCAGCAGCTCGTCGCGATCCAGACCGGCGAGGCGGCGGACAAGCGGGGTTGGCTCGAGCGGGTCTGATGGTGCGTTGTCCGGACACCGGTGCGTCCGTACGGGATCCCGATGACTTGTCAGCCGACTGGTGGGACAGGGGCTTTTCCGGGTAAATTGCACCCCTTTTTTCCCGGACGGGGCCATGAAGAGCGACGCGACCGAAGCCGAGGTGAGCCGCAGGCGAACCTTTGCCATCATCTCCCACCCCGACGCCGGCAAGACGACCCTGACCGAAAAGCTCCTGCTCTTCGGCGGTGCGATCCAGATGGCGGGCACCGTGAAAGGGCGCAAGGCCGCGCGTCACGCGACCTCCGACTGGATGCGCCTCGAGCAGCAGCGCGGGATCTCCGTGACCTCGTCGGTCATGCAATTTCCGTATCGTGGCCGCATCGTGAACCTGCTCGACACGCCGGGCCACGAGGATTTCTCGGAGGACACCTACCGCACGCTGACGGCAGTTGACTCGGCGCTGATGGTGATCGACTGCGCGAAGGGCGTCGAGACGCGCACGATCAAGCTGATGGAGGTCTGTCGCCTGCGCGACACGCCGATCATGACCTTCATCAACAAGCTCGACCGCGAAGGGCGCGAGCCGATCGATCTGCTCGACGAGATCGAGCGCGTGCTCGGCATCGCGACGACGCCGATCACCTGGCCCATCGGCATGGGGCGCGAGCTCGCGGGCATCTATCACCTGCCCGAAGATCGCATTTACGTCTATAGCGCGGGTGAGCGGGGCCGTGTCGGCGAGAATCTCGCAATCGAGGGCCTTCACAGCGAGTCGGGGCGGGCTTTTCTCGGCGAGCGGGCCGCGAAGTTCGATGCCGAGATCGAGCTGGTGCGCGGCGCGAGTGCGCCCTTTGACCCGGATCTGTATCGGGCCGGCCGTCAGACGCCGGTGTTCTTCGGTTCTGCGATCGGCAATTTCGGTGTCGAGGAGCTGCTCGCTGCGTTCGTCGAGCACGCTCCGTCGCCGCTGCCACGCGCGACACAGCAGCGCGAGGTACAGGCGGAAGAACCGCAGCTCACCGGCTTCGTGTTCAAGATCCAGGCCAACATGGACCCGGCGCACCGCGACCGTATCGCGTTCATGCGCCTTTGTTCGGGGCGCTACGCGCGCGGCATGAAGTTGCACCATGTGCGGCTCGGCAAGGAAATGCGCGTGGCCGACGCGCTCACCTTCCTCGCCGCCGACCGCAGCCAGGCCGAGGAGGCTTATGCGGGCGACATCATCGGCCTGCACAACCACGGCACCATCAATATCGGCGACTCCTTCACCGAGGGCGAGCATCTCGTTTTCACCGGCATCCCGAATTTCGCTCCCGAGATGTTCCGCCGCGCGGTACTGAAGGATCCGCTGCGCATGAAGGCCCTCTCCAAGGGCCTCGCGCAACTGTGCGAGGAGGGCGCAACGCAACTCTTCAAGCCGCTGCGCAACAACGACATGGTGCTCGGCGCCGTCGGGCAGCTGCAGTTCGAGGTGGTCGCGTTCCGGTTGCAGGACGAGTACGGGGTGCAATGCCATTTCGAACCGGTGAACGTCTACACCGCGCGCTGGATCGCATCGGGCGACGAGCGCAAGCTCGATGAATTCCGCACCAAGGCCTACGACGGCCTTGCGCTCGATCACTCCGGTGCGCTTGTCTACCTCGCACCGACGCGCGTGAATCTCTCGCTCACACAGGAGCGCTGGCCGGACGTGCGCTTCCTCGAAACGCGCGAGCACCTCGCCGCCTGAGCTGCGAGCCAGGCGGACGAGGCTCGATCAGTCGGGAAATGACGCGGGCGCGCCGTCGGGCGCGGCACCCATCCCGTTCCGTCGTGGCCTGAGCGCACCGCTGGCGTAGGCGAGGTCGAGCGCGGCGACGAGCCAGGCGAGTCGCTGTTCCGGCGTGCGGCGCCGGAAGGACCAGCGGCGCAGCGCCTCGGCGTCCTCCCAGCTGCCCCAGGCACTCGGCTCGCGGTCGGGGTCGAAGACGGACAACGCGGCTACTCCTGCCTGTGTGAGCGCAGCCGCTCGATATCCGCCAGGTCCTGCGGGCGGCCTGCGACCTGCTTCATGCGGATGAGATGTGCCACTGACGCGACTCGCACCGTGACCCCGCCGAGGAGCATGGGCGCAGCGTCACGCCACAGGTCTTCAAAGGGAATCGGCGGTTCGATGAAGATGTCGATCGTGGGCTTGGTGTTGTTGGCATCCCAGAAACTGAAAACCTGCATGTTTCGATCACGCCGCCAGGCTGTGCGCCGGCCGGCGTCCGCAAGCTCCATCGCGTCGACCGGCGCAAGCGGCCGGTAGCCGATGCGCGTCAGGGCGCTGACTGCCGCCTGTACCGACTCACTCGTGAGATCCATGGCGATATCGATATCCGCCGTCAGTCGATCGTGACCGTGGAGGACGACCGCAAGGCCGCCGGCGACGACAAATCGCACTTGCGCCTGCATGAGCGCCGTGAAAACAGCGATGAAATCAGTAGGCATGACTGATTCTCCGGGCAGATGCCGTCGCCGCACAAGGGGTCACTGCGATGCACCCGCGCATCCGTGCGGCGCCTGCTCGACCTGCTGGTCGACCGGTTCGTCGAGGTGACGCCGGGGCGCCGGGGCGGGTAGCCTAGCGCGGATGGCGAAGGTTCTCACCCGCAGACCCGTCGTTGCCTGGGCGCTCTACGACTGGGCGAACTCGGCATTCGCGACGACCGTGATGGCGGGCTTCTTTCCGCTTTTCTTCAAGCAGTACTGGAATGAAGCCGTTCCGGCGACGGTGAGCACCTTTCGTCTGGGCGTCACGAGCGGCGTCACGAGCCTCATCGTGGCCTTCATGGCGCCAGTCATCGGTGCGATCGCCGACAAGGGTGGGGCGCGCGTCAAGCTGCTCGCGCTCTTCACGGTGCTCGGCGCGGCGATGACCGCGGCGCTCGTGCTGGTCGGGCAGGGCGACTGGGGCTCGGCCGCCCTGCTGTATGGTGCGGCGTCAATCGGTTTCTGGGGCGGCAACCAGTTCTATGACTCGCTCCTGACGGACGTGGCTGCACAGCCCGAGTACGACCTCGTGTCGGGCTATGGTTACGCGCTGGGGTATCTCGGCGGCGGCCTGCTGTTTGCAGTCAATGCTTTGATGGTGTCGCAGCCGGCGCTGTTCGGCATCGCGACTGCCGCCACGGCGGTGAAATTGTCGTTCGCGAGTGTGGCGCTCTGGTGGCTCGTGTTCACGGTGCCGGCTCTGCTCTTCGTGCGCGAGCAGCGAAGCGCGACGCCGTTGCCCCCAAAGAGGGCAGTCACCGCCGGGCTCGCCGAGCTGCGGCGCACGTTCGCGCACGTGCGCGAAAGTCGCGCGCTGCTCCTGTTCCTGCTCGCCTACTGGTTCTATATCGACGGAGTGAACACCATCATCAAGATGGCCGTCGACTATGGACTTGCGCTCGGCTTCCGGCAGGCAAGCCTGATCCAGGCGCTGCTGCTCGTGCAGTTTGTCGGCTTTCCGGCGGCGCTCGCGTTCGGCTGGCTCGGCACCCGCATCGGCGCGCGCGCCGGCATCCTGATCGCACTCGCCGTCTACACGGGCGTCACACTCTACGCGTACCGGCTCGATACCGAGGCGGAGTTCTTCACGCTCGCGATCGTGATCGGCTGCGTGCAGGGCGGCGTGCAGTCGCTGTCGCGCTCATTCTTTGGCCGGCTCGTGCCCGCGGGCAGGGCGGGCGAGTTCTTCGGCTTCTACAACATGATGGGCAAGGCCGCCGCGATCCTCGGTCCGCTGCTCGCGGGCACGGTGGCGCTCGTGAGCGGCGATTCGCGCCTCGCGATGCTCTCGATCGCGTTGCTCTTCATCGTGGGCGGAGCGCTGCTGCTGCGGGTTCCCTATCGATCGCCGGACCAGTCTGCGGGGTCGACGCCGTAGAACTCGCGCAGTTGCGCGTGCAGCCGTGGATGCGCCGTACGGAATTCGCCCGCCCGCTCGAAGAACACCTCGGTCGCCGTTGCGAAGAATTCGCCCAGATCCTCGGCGCCATACGGGTCGATCAGCGTATCCTCGCCCCGATCGACCGCGTCGCACAGTTCCTCATAGGCCGCCTGCAGTGCCGCGTGCCAGCGATCGGCAGCGGGCGCAAGTGAGCCGCCGTCGGTGAGCGCGCCATCCGAGAGGTGATCGAGATGATGCGCGAACTCGTGCAGCACGACGTTGTAGCCACCCTCGCTCGCGAGGCCCGCTTCGATATCTTCCCACGACAGCACGATGCGGGAGAGGTCGATCGCCTGCCCGGAAAGCGCGCGGCTGCCCTCCGTGACGAGGCCGTACTCGTCCTCGTCGCGGTCCTCGACGACAAATTCCGCCGGGTACAGGAGCACGCTGTAGAGCGCGTCGTAGGCGCGCGGGTCGCGGTGGGCGACGAGGAACGCCGCCTGCGTTGCGACGATGAGCCGCATCTCGTCGGTGACCGAAAGTCCGCCACAGCCGATGAAGTTCACACGATGGAGCAGGCGACGGGCCGCGAGCTCGACACGCTCACGCTCGGTCGGCGGCAGGGAGCCGTAGAGCCGCACGCGCGCGAGCAGTGCGCGCCATGCGGGTGGGAAGGGCTCGCGCAGCGTCCGATTCAGGCGCCGTGCGGCGCGAACGCGCCAGACCGCGACAAGTATCCCGAATGCGACCAGGCCGCCGAGCACCGGGAGGGCAGTCATGAACTGCGCGTCGCCGGCGCGCGCGGCAGGCTGCGCACTTTGGCTGCGAAGCGCCGCACCGCCCCCGGCTCCTGCGCGGGCCCGTAGCGCAGTCCGGCATACTCGCCCGCGAGCGCAGCGGCTTCGGCTGCGAGATCGGGCCGCGCGCGGCCGACACGCGAGGCATACGCAAGCGGTGCCTCCGCTGCGCCACGCGCAAGACCCACACGCGCGTATCTTGCGCCGAGCGCTCCCCATGCGCGCGCGAGGCGGTCGGGGCGCGCGGGGCGCAGCCAGAAGCGGGACTGCCACGCCATCCCTGCGAGCCACACTGCGAGGCCGAGGCCGAGCAGCGCGCCGAGCTGTTGCCAGCGGGGCGAGTCGAAGCCGAGGTGCTCGAGCAACGCGAGCTGCGAATCCTGGCCGAACTGCAGCACACGCTGGCGCCACGCTGTATTCAGCGCGTCCCAGGTCTGCACGAGCTCCGCGAGCCAGGCGTTGTCACGCGCGAGGCGTGTCGCGAACGAGGCCGCATCCGGTAGCAGGTCAAAGAGGCCGCGCCGCAACCGTTCAGGCGCCACGACGCCCGTCGGGTCCACCCGGACCCAGCCGCGCCCGCCGACCCAGATCTCGACCCAGGCGTGCGCGTCGGACTGCCGGACGAGGAAATACCGGCCGACCGGATTCCATTCTCCGCCCAGGTAGCCGGTCACGACACGTGCCGGCACTCCACCCGCGCGCATCAGCGTCGCGAATGCCGATGCATAGTGGCCGCAGAAGCCCCGGCGCGTGCTGAAGAGAAACTCATCGACCGCGTTGCCCGTGAGCTTCGGTGGCGTGAGCGTGTACTCGAAGCCTTTCTGGACGAAGTAATCGAGCACGGCGCGCGCATACGAGGCAGTGTCCGGCGCCCCGGCCTGCAACCGGGTGGCTAGCGCGAGGGTGCGCGGATTCTGGTTGGGCGGCAGCTCGAGGCTGTAGCGACGTCCGAGTACTGAAAGTGGCTCATGCGTCACGGTGCGTGGACGCGAGGTCGCAGTGTATGTGACGGCCTCGGTCACGGGCCGTACTGAAATCAGGCGGCGATCGAGCGTCAGCTGCACGCGACGATCGGGCGCGCCGACGACCGACTCGAGCGCGTACCACCAGTTGTGGCCGTGTGGTTCGAGCGTGACGCGATAGCGATAGGTGGGGCCTTCGAACTGCACGTGCGGCTCGAGGAAGTAGCGGCCCCGCTCGCGCCGCCAGGTCGTGCCGTCGAACGACTGCAGCACCGGCCCGCGCCAATACCGCTCCTGCGGAGGGGGTGCGGCACCCTCGAATTGCACGCGAAACGCGGGCGTATCGGCGACGGTCAGCTCGTCGATCTGCCCTGGGCTCATTTCGTCCGACAGCCCCGTCACCGCCTGACCCGGATTCGGCAGCGCCCAGAACGCGCCCGGCAGGCGCGGAAAGAAGAGGAAAAGCAGCAGCGCCAGCGGCAGTGCATAGGCGAGCGCGCGGCCGGCGAGCTGCAGCGGCGCCTTGACACCCGTCAGCGCGTCGGGTGCGGCGATCACTGCGAGCGCGGCACAGCTGATCCAGAGCTGCAGCGCATAGAGCGGCACGCGCGTGAGCCCCTGGCGGTCGAGGCAGGCTGCGAGCAGCAGGAAGAGCGATACGGCGAGCATCACATAGTCGTCGCGGCGCGCGCGCGTCTCGAGCAGCTTGAGCGAGCCCATCGCAACGAGCAGCGCACTGCCGGCCGCAAGGCCATTCAGGGTGCGAAAGCTCGCGAGCACGCCGAGAGTGAGGGCGATCGCGATGCCGACGCGCAGCCATGTATCCGGCAGCGCCGGGCCGCGCAGCGCGAGGAGCACGCGTGCGATCGCGGCGCCGAGCGCGAAGACCGTGATCCAGAGCGGCAGGCGATCGATGTGCAGCACGACTGCGCTGCCGAAGGCGGCGAGCGACCAGCAGAGCGGGCGAAGTCGCGCGCCGCTCACGGCGGCACCCGGGCGAGCGCTGCGAGGCAGCGGTGCCGGTGCCCGCTGCCACGTCCTGTCGCCAGGTACTCACCGGGCAGGCGCAATGCATACCGCTCGCCGCGCTGCTCTGCGTCGACGATCCAGCGGCACAGCTGCTCGAGTCGTGCTTCAAGTCCGAGCGGCGCGAGGCGATCAAGATCGAACTCGTGCAGCACCCCGCCTTCCGCCGCGTAATCGCCGACCAGGAGCGGCGCGCCGCGCGCGTAGGCCTTCCACGCGATGCGCCGTGGCGAGTCTCCGTCGCGATACGGCCGCAGGCCTCGCCACTCGTCGTCTCCGGCCTCTGGCCGCTCGCCCGTCGCCCGTTGCTCGCTGCCCGCGGCCCGCAGCAGCGGCCGTCCACCGCGCGCGGCCGGATAGACGATCAGTTCCAGCGGCAGATGCAGCCAGGTCCAGGCGCGAAAGAGGCCGAAAGGCCAATTCGTCGAGAGGCGCAAGCGATCGACGGCATGGACGCCGCGACGGGCGGCTGGCACCGGGAGCTGCACGGTCAAGTGCTGCGCGGCGCCGGCCCGTGCCAGCGCGCTTCCCGCCTCGCGTCCCGCCCCGCGGAGCGCGATACGGTACTCGAAACGCGCGGTGGAGCCCGTGTCGATGACAAGTTCGAGGCGACCGTCTTCGCCGGCGAATGCCGACTCGACCCGCGCGCTGACGAGGGTCGCGCCGAGCAGATTGCCGTGGCACATGTACATCGCCGTGAGCATGAGTCCGGCGAGCAGAAACGTGACGAGGAGCGCGAGGCTGTTCGCGTAGTTGAGCCCGGCGAGCAACATGCCAAATAGAAGAACGGTGAAGCCGAGACCGGCGCGCGTCGGCAGGATGTAGAGGCGCCGACGGTGGATTGCGACGGGCAGCGAGTCGGCGCCCTGGCGGTGCCTCACCCACGCCGCGAGGCGCGAGTCGAGCATGAGGCGCAGGCTTGTAGCGATCGCCATCGCAGCGCGTCGTTACGCAGGAATGGGCACGGCTTCCACCACCCGGCCCGCAAGCCGCAGCCCGTCGGCGGCATCGAGCGAGTCGCGCCGTTCGAGCCGATGGCCGGCGACCGCGCCGAACACCGCTTGCACGTCGTCCGGCAGTACGGCGTGGCGCCCGCAGATCGCCGCCCAGGCCTGCGCGGCGCGCAGCAGCCCCTGGCCCGCGCGCGGCGAGAGCCCGATGCGGATTTCGGCGTGGGCGCGTGTGTGCGCGATGAGCGATTGCAGGTAGTCGAGCAGCGCATCGGAAACGTGGATCGATCGCACGGCGGCTTGCAGCGCCAGCACGTGTTCGGCGTCGAGCACCGGCGCGAGCTGTGGCAGGAGTTCCCGCCGCTCGCCTTCCCGCAGCAGTTCGCGCTCGTGCGTCGAGTCCGGATACCCGAGGTGGATGCGCATCAGGAACCGGTCGAGCTGCGATTCGGGCAATGCGTAGGTGCCGGCCTGCTCGTGCGGGTTCTGGGTCGCGACCACGAAGAAGGGATCCGGGAGCCGGTAGGTGGTGACATCGGTGCTCACCTGTCGCTCCTCCATGGCCTCAAGCAGCGCGCTTTGCGCCTTCGGGCTCGCGCGGTTCACCTCGTCGGCGAGGATGAGCTGCGTGAAGAGCGGCCCCTTGCGGAAATGGAACTGCTGCGTGTTGCGGTCGAAGACCGACACCCCGATGATGTCGGCCGGCAGCAGATCGCTCGTGAACTGCACGCGCTGCCATGCGAGGCCGAAGACCTGCGCGAGCGCGTGGGCGAGCGTGGTCTTGCCAACGCCCGGCACGTCCTCGATCAGCAGATGCCCGCGCGCGAGCAGGCACGCGACTGCAAGGCGCAGCTGCAACGGCTTGCCGAGAATGATCGTCTCGAGCGTCTCGATGGCCTGTTGCAGCCGCTCGCTCATGCGGCCCCCAGAAGGCTCCGTACCCGCACGAGCTGGGGCCCGAGCTGGGCAAGGTCGCGTTCGAAGCCAGCGATGCGCTCGCGCTCCTGCGCGACCACGTCTGCCGGTGCGTTGCGCACGAAGTTGTCGTTCGCGAGCTTGCCACGCGCCTTCTTCAGCTCGCCCTCCTGCTTCGCGATCAGCTTTGTGAGCCGCTCCACCTCGGCGCCGGCGTCGATGAGGCCTGCCATCGGCACGTGCAGCTGCAGCTCGCCCGCCAGCCCTGTGGCGGATGCGGGTGCGCGCTCGCCGGCCGGAAGAGTTGTGATCTTTTCGAGTCCCGCGAGGCGCTCGAGGTACACGCGGTGGCGCGCGAGCCGCCCGGTGTCGAGTGGGGTGCCGTGCTGGACGAGGAGCGGAATGCGCCGCGACGGCGCGATGTTCATCTCGCCGCGGATCTGGCGCAGCGCGAGGATGACGCGCTGCAGCCACGCGACTTCGGCCTCGGCAGGCTCGTCGGCGGGCCACTCACTGCGCGCGGGCCAGGATGCCAGCATGATCGTCGGGCCTTCACGGGCCGCGAGAGGCGCGATGCGCTGCCAGATTTCCTCGGTGATGAAAGGCATGAGCGGATGCAGCGCGCGCAACAGCGCCTCGAATACTTCGAGCAGGGTGCGTCGCGCCGCGTGCTTTGCAGCATCCGGGGCGTCACCCTGCAGTACGGGCTTCACGAGTTCGAGATACCAGTCGCAGAACTCGTACCAGGTGAACTCGTAGAGCGCGGTGACAGCGTAATCGAAACGGTACCCGGCGAACGCCGCGTCGACCGCCTCGATCGTGCGGCCGAGCCGCGAGCGGATCCAGTGATCGGCAACGGAAAGCTCGACGGGTCCGGCGGCGGGCCCGGCCGCATCGCCTTCGACCATCATCGTGACGAAGCGCGCGGCATTCCACAGCTTGTTGCAGAAGTTGCGGTAGCCCGCGACGCGGCCGAGATCGAAGCGGATGTCGCGGCTCTGGGTCGCGAGCGCAGCGAAAGTGAAGCGCAATGCATCGGTGCCGTAGGCGTCGATGCCCTGCGGAAAGTGCTTGCGCGTCGCCTTCTCGATCGCGGGCGCGAGGTGCGGTTGCATGAGCCCGGTGGTGCGCTTCGCGACGAGCGACTCGAGGTCGATGCCGTCCACGATGTCGAGCGGGTCGATCACATTGCCCTTCGACTTCGACATCTTCTGGCCTTCACCGTCGCGGATGAGGCCGTGGATATACACGTCGCGAAACGGCGGCTTGCCATCCATGAACTTGAGTCCGAGCATCACCATGCGGGCGACCCAGAAGAAGATGATGTCGAAGCCCGTGACGAGCACGCTCGTCGGGTAGAACTTCGCGAGCGCCGGCGTGCGCTCGGGCCAGCCGAGTGTCGAGAAGGGCCAGAGCGCCGAGGAAAACCAGGTGTCGAGGACATCGCAGTCCTGCGTCAGTCTCACGGCAGGGGCGATCTGGTGGCGAGCGCGAGCTTCCGCCTCGTCGCGGCCGACGTAGTAGCGACCGGTATCGTCATACCATGCCGGGATGCGGTGGCCCCACCAGAGCTGGCGGCTCACGCACCAGTCCTTGATGTTGTGCATCCACTCGTAATAGGTCTTCGACCAGCTCTCGGGCACGAAGCGGATATCGCCGCGCTCGACCGCCGCGATCGCAGGTTGCGCCAGCGGCTCGATGCGCACGTACCACTGATCGGTGAGGTACGGCTCGATCACGGCCTGCGTACGGTCGCCGCGCGGCACCATGAGCTTGTGCGGCTCGATGCGCTCGATGAGGCCGGCCGTCTCGAGCTCGGCCACAACGCGCTTGCGCGCCTCGAATCGGTCGAGGCCGCGGAAGCGCTCGGGCGCGCTTTCGTTGATCGCCGCCTGCGACGTGAAGACGTTGATCTTCGGCAGGCCATGACGCTCGCCGATGTCGTAATCGTTGAAATCGTGCGCAGGCGTGATCTTCACGCAGCCGGAGCCGAAGGCGGGGTCGACATAGGTGTCGGCGATGACCGGGATACGCCGGCCCGCAAGCGGCAGGGCGATCTCGCGGCCGACGAGGTGGGCGTAGCGCGTGTCGTCGGGGTGCACGGCGACTGCCGTATCGCCGAGCATCGTTTCGGGACGGGTGGTGGCGACGACGACATGACCTGCGCCATCTGCGAGCGGATAGCGCAGGTGCCACAGCTGGCCGTCTTCCTCTTCCGCCAACACTTCGAGGTCGGACACGGCGGTCTGCAGCACCGGGTCCCAGTTCACGAGCCGCTTGCCGCGGTAGATCAGCCCCTCATCGTGCAGCCGCACGAACACTTCGGTCACCGCGGCTGAAAGGCCTGGATCCATCGTGAAGCGATCGCGCGACCAGTCGACCGAGGCGCCGAGGCGGCGCATCTGGTGCTGGATCGTGCCGCCCGATTGCTCCTTCCACTGCCAGATGCGCTCGACGAACGCCTCGCGCGTCATCTCCACGCGATGCTTGCCCTCGGCGGCGAGTTGACGCTCGACGACCATCTGCGTCGCGATGCCCGCGTGGTCGGTGCCGGGCTGCCACAGCGTGTCCGCGCCGCGCATGCGGTGATAGCGGGTGAGGGCGTCCATGATCGTGTCCTGGAACGCATGCCCCATGTGCAGCGTACCGGTGACGTTCGGTGGCGGAATGACGATGCAGTAGGGCTCGCCGCTGCCGCGCGGCGCGAACCAGCCATTCGTTTCCCAGTGGGCGTAGAGGCGCCGCTCGATGTCGCGCGGCGAGAAGACTTTGTCCATCCGCCAAATTATAGCGAGGCGGCGCCCACCTTATGGGTGTTCGGATCGAGGCCCTGGTCACGGTATCGACGGAAGCGCTCGCGGCCCGCGGTGCGCCGCGTCGCTTCGCCGTCGATGAATTCGAGGACGCGCGACGCGCGCAGCGCGATCGGCGGAATGTCCGCATCGAGATTCAGGACGGCGTCCGGAAGGCTGGCGGGTTCGATACCGGCCGACAGGACCACCGGCGCCGCGACCGGCGCATCGGCCGCGACGAGCGTCTCGTGCGGCACGAAGCTGCGGTCCGCGAAGGTCCAGAGCAGCTCATCGAAACGCCCGAGTTCGCCTTCGGCCCGGCACCAGACGAGAACGCGCAGCCCGGCGAGATACGCCTTTTCGGTCACACGGCAGGCGAGCTGCAGGCGCGCGTCGCCTGCGGCGTCGGTGACATAGAAGTCGACCTGCGGCATGGCCTGCTCAGCGCGCGGCGCGCTGGATCAGGAACTCCGACAGCAGGCTGATCGGCCGCCCGGTGCTGCCCTTCTGCGCCCCAGACAGGTACGCGGTACCCGCAATGTCCATGTGGGCCCATTTCAGGCCCTTGGTGAACTTGCCGAGGAAAGCGCCTGCCGTGATCGCGCCACCGTCGCGGCCGGCGACGTTTGCCATGTCGGCGAAGTTGCTTTTCAGCTGGTCGGCATAGTCTTCGGTGAGCGGCAGTTGCCACGCGCGATCGTCCGCGCGACGACCACTCTCGACGAGTTCGCGCGCGAGCGCGTCGTCGTTCGCCATGACGCCGCTGTGGTGCGCGCCGAGGGCGACCACGCAGGCGCCGGTGAGGGTGGCGATGTCGACCACTGCGGCGGGCTTGAAACGCCGTGCGTAGTGCAGCGCGTCACACAGGATCAGGCGGCCTTCGGCGTCGGTGTTCAGGATCTCGACAGTCTGGCCCGAGGCGCTCGTCACGATGTCACCTGGCTTGATCGCGCGCCCGCCCGGCATGTTCTCGCAGGTGGGCACGAGACCAACCACGTTGAGCGCGAGCTTCAGTTCGCTGACGACGGTCAGGGCGGCAATCACGGTGGCGGCGCCGCTCATGTCGAACTTCATTTCGTCCATCGCCGGCGGGTCCTTCAGCGAAATGCCGCCAGTGTCGAAGGTGATGCCCTTGCCGACGAGTACGACGGGCGCTTCACCCGCCTTGCCGCCGCGGTGCTCGAGCACGATGAAGCGCGGCGGCTCCTCGCTGCCCCGTGTCACCGCGAGAAAGCAGCCCATGCGCTCGCGCCGGATCGCGCGTTCGTCGAGCACGCGCACGCGCAGGGACTGGGGATGTCGCCTTGCGAGCGCGCGCGCGCCGTTCGCAAGGTAGCTCGGGGTGCAGACATTCGCGGGCAGGTTCCCGAGGTTGCGCAATGTCTCGAGGCCGATGCCCACTGCAGCTCCGTGCGTGAAACCGCGCCTTGCCGCCGCGACCCCGCTCGCCGCAACCGGGCCCGCGAGGATGCGCGCGAGAGCGGGAGGGCGCGGCTTCTTGCCGGTCTTGAGGTCGTTGACGCGGTAGAGCGCGGCAGCCGCGATTTCCGCGGTGGCGCGCGCCAGCCAGTAGTCGTCGAGTTCGCTCGCCGCGGGGCGTGCCAGGGCGAATGCGGCACTGCTGATACGGGTCCTGGCAAGCGCCGTTACGGCCGTATACGCCGCCCGCCGCCACAGCCTGCGGCTGAGGCCCGCGCGGGAGCCCTGGCCGACCAGCAGCACGCGCCTGGCGCGCAGGCCAGACAGCTCACCCACGAGCAACGTGTCGCCATTGCGGCCCGCGAAATCGCCGCGCTTCACGAGGGCTGCGATGCGGCCGCCGCAAGCCTTGTCGATCAGCCGCGTTTCGTCAGGCAATTCGCCGCCCTCGAAGATGCCCGCCACGAGACACTCGACGCCGAGCCGGTTCGAGTCCTTCGTCCAAACCTCATATTGCATCGTTGGGTCTCCCGACAGCGTCTTGCGCGGGCCTGCGCGCGCCGTTGTAGCGTGAAGCGGTCTGATTTACCTTAGCCATGCGCCGCCGTCTCATCCCATTTCACGCTGTTTGGCATCGTTTCTCGGCTTGCAAATGGGTGCGTAGGCGATGCGCTAGTGTAACCCAACTCATGAGGGGCGGACTTGCGGCGTCTCGATCGCTACATCCTGCAGGAAGTCGTGCAGTCCTGGCTCGCCGTCACGAGCGTTCTGCTGATCATCCTGCTGACCAATCAGGTGGCGGCGGTGCTCGAGCGCGCGGCCGACAACCAGTACCCGCGTTCCGCCGTGCTCATGCTGATCGGCCTGTCGACGCTGCAGAATCTGCCGGTCGTGGTGCCGGTCGGCCTGCTGCTCGGCGTCATGCTCGCCTTCGGGCGCCTCTGGCACGAGAGCGAGATGACGGCCGCACAGGCCTGCGGCGTGGGCCTCGGCCGGATCTACGTGCCGATCACTGCGCTCGCGCTCGTCGTCACGGCGTTGCTCGCCTGGCTCACGCTCGATCTCGCGCCGCGTGCTTCCGCACACGCTTTCACGCTGCGCAGCGAAGCGTTGCGCTCGGGACAGTTTTCGCCCGTTACGGCGGGGCAGTTTCGCAATTTCGGTGGCGGCGATGTCGTGATCTATGCGCAGCACGCGGCGCCCGATGGCAGCCTCGAGCGCGTCTTCATCAAGCGTTCGCGGGGCGAGGCGATCGAAGTCACGCTGGCGCAACGCGCGCGCCACGAGATTTCCGCGGACGGCATGTTGCACACGATCACGCTCTTTGACGGCGCGCGCTACGAGGGCATACCGGGCTCTTCGAAGTTCCGCATCGTCAGGTTCGCAGAACAGGTCGTGCCAGTGCGCCTGCCCGATCTCTCGCCGGGCCGCCGGCGCGTCGAAGCCCTGGCTACCAGCGCACTTCTCGCGAGTCATGAGCCCGGCGACCGTGCGGAGCTGCACTGGCGTATCGCGCTTCCCATAATGGCGATCACGCTGACGCTGCTTGCGGTGCCGCTCAGCCGCCTGCGACCGCGCCAGAGCCGCTATGCGCGCATCTGGCTCGCCGTGCTGATCTATTTCCTCTACTCGAATCTCGCGTCGGCGGGTCGCGTGTGGATCGAGCGCGGCGTCGTTCCCGAGCAGTTCGGACTCTGGTGGGTGCACATCGCGCTCGCGGCGATCGGGCTTGCCGTCATGGCGGCGCCGCGCCTCGTCGCG
>Ga0073899_10000729_pt1 | contig 30319 bp, 29 predicted proteins | sample KloWWTmetaKNB5Ph_FD_88975 | JGI IMG/M metagenome (GOLD analysis project Ga0073899, IMG submission 88975) | Active sludge microbial communities from Klosterneuburg, Austria, studying microevolution and ecology of nitrifiers - Klosterneuburg... | ecosystem: Engineered > WWTP > Aerobic digester >... | reverse complement strand
GTGCCGATGATGAAGGCCGCGTCGATCAGGCCGGCCAGCAGGAACATCTTGGTCTGCAGTTCGCCCATCAGCTCGGGCTGGCGGGCGGCCGCCTCGAGATACTTGCTGCCCATGATGCCGATACCGATACAGGCACCGACCGCGCCCAGACCGATGATCAGGCCGGCGGCGAGGGCGACGAAGGCGATGACTTCCATGATGACTCCTAGTTAGAGAGGTAGTGGAGAACGAAGAGAAGAAAAAAGCGAACCCGACCAGCAGTGGCAAACGGGTTCAGTGGGCGTCATGCGCCTGACCGATGTAGACCAGGGTCAGCATCATGAACACGAAGGCCTGCAAGGTGATGATCAGGATGTGGAAGATGGCCCACGCAGTTCCGGCGATGATGTGGCCGATCGCCAGCCCGATGCCGGTGGCCGAGAGCGACCAGGCACCGCCCATCAACGCGATCAGCATGAAGATGAGTTCACCGGCGTACATGTTGCCGAACAGCCGCATGCCATGCGAGACCGTCTTGGCGACGAACTCGATGATCTGCATCAGGAAGTTGAACGGGTAGAGGTACGGCTTGTCGCCGAACGGTGCCGCGAACAGCTCATGCACCCACCCGCCGATGCCCTTGATCTTGACGTTGTAGACCACGCACACGATCAGCACCGACACCGACAGACCCATGGTTACCGACAGGTCTGCAGTGGGCACCACCCGCATGTAGTGGATGCCGAGAAGCTCGCCCACGCGCGGCAGCAGGTCCACCGGCAACAGGTCCATGGCGTTCATCAGGAAGATCCAGACGAACACGGTGAGCGCCAGCGGGGCGACCAGCTTGCGGCTGTGGGCGTTGTGGACGATGCCCTTGGCCTGGTTGTCGACCATCTCCACCAAAAGTTCGACCGCCGCCTGCATGCGCCCAGGGACGCCGGAGGTGACCGTCTTGGCCACGCGCCAGAAAAGGAAACAGCCGATCATGCCGAGCACGACGGCGTAGAAGATGGAATCGACGTTGAAGACCGAGAAGTCGACGATGGACGTCTGCTTCTTGTTCTGCAGGTGCGTGAGGTGGTGAACGATGTATTCACCGGCGCTGGGGGCGTGACCTTCGGCAGCCATGTCGTGAGTTCCAGTCTCGTCTTGTCTTCACTTCTTGCGCTGCCAAAGCAGCGCGACCCAATACACCTTGATGCACACCACCAGCCCGACCAGCAGTGCCGGCCAGGACAGCGGTTGCACGATCCGGTTCGCCATCGCGAGCATGGCCACCGAAACGCCGATTTTCGCAAGCTCCCAGAACATGAAGCTGACGGCTGAAACGCCGGGCGCCACGCTCGAGAGCCGACTGGTCATGCCACGCGCCATCAAGGCGCCCGGCACCACCACGATGGCCGCCCCGTAGAGCAGCGACCACGCCACCTCGTTCCTCCCGGTGAGCAACCAACCCAAAAGGGCCAGCACCCCACCCAACGCGGCTTGCGCCGCGACGACCCGCCACGGTGAGATCGGCGGATCCTTCTCCCTCAGTGCGGCTGCTTCCTCGCGGGACAGTCTCTTGAAGGATGCGTCTGCCGCCTCATCTTCCTGCTCGGGCCAGCTCGCTGGCCCTGCTGTTGCGCGGCCTGTATTGACGTCGGCCCGCTGTGGCATTGCAGATTACGCTCGGTTTCGGCAAACCTCAGAAGTATACGTGGAAACCCGTGTCCGCCAAAAGGGGCCGGGTCGCGGCATTGGCAACGGCCTCGATTCGGACCGCCATCGACTGGCTGCCACCGGCTGCGCTACAGCCGCGCGAAGGACACCGGCAGGCCTGGCACATCCACCCGCCAGTGCAGCACACAGCCGGCCCACGGCTGGGCGGCCAGTTCATCGGCGGGGCGCTTGTCGCGCGCGGTCGTGACATACAAGGTACGCAGGTCATCGTCGCCGAAGCAGGGCATGGTGGCGCATCGCACCGGCAGGCGAACCTCCTGAAGCACGCGGCCATCGGGCGCCAGGCGCAGCACGCGCTGCCCCTCGTACATCGCGACCCAGTACGCGCCCTGGCTGTCCACTGCCGCGCCGTCGGGACGGCCGCCGTAGGTCGCCAACGGCTGCTGCGGCGCGCGCAGGTCGAATTGGCGCAGCAGCTGGCGTGCACCGACGCTGCGGCCTTCGGCATCGAGGTCGAGTCGGTACACCGCATGTGCCGTCGTGTCCGTCCAGTAGGCCGTGCGTCGATCCGGGCTGAAGGCCAGTCCGTTGCTGACCGTGATGCCCTCGGCCACGCGGTCGAGTCGCCCGCCGTCCAGGCAGTAGAGCGCCGCGCGGGGTTGGCGCTGGTCATCGAGTGTCCCCACCCAGAACCGCCCCCAGGCGTCGGCCTTGCCGTCGTTGAAGCGCTGCGAGCCAGGGTCGTAGGGCGGCGGCGCGACTTCGCGGCGCCGCCCGGTGGCGGGGTCGAAGCGCCACAGGCCGTCGCGCATGGCCATCAGCAGCGCGCCGTCATCGAGTGGCGCCATGCTGCCAGGCTCCGCCGGCAACGGCCACTGCGCGTGTTCCAGCGAGCCGGGGTGCCAGCGGTGAAGGGCCTGGCCCGGGATGTCCAGCCAGTACAGGCAGTGCTCGAGCGGGTGCCAGAACGGCGACTCACCCAGCCGCGACGGCGGCACCGGCACGGGCTGGATGTCAGGTGGCACGGCACTGGCCGACGCCACGGCGGATGCAAACGGACTCATGCGCTGGACGCTCCCGCCGCGCTCAGATGGCGCCGATGTCCAGTCGCACCCAGGCCTCCAGCGATTGCCGTGCTTCCAAGGTGCACATGCCGTGCGCAGCCGGCTCGGCCATGTGCAGCGCATTGCTGACATGGCTGACCGGCTCGACGCAATAGTGGTCGGCATCGGCCGGCGTGCACACCACCAGGTACGGCAGCGACGATGTCAGGCGCAGCGAGAGCTTCTCGTCGCGCAGCCGCGCGGCACCGGTCCAGCCTTCGAAACAGTGGTCGAACGCCAGGTGCGCGACGTCGCCGTCGATGCCGGAGTGGACGACGCGACGCGTCGGCAGTTGGTCCGGGCCGGTTTCCCAGCGCTGCGCGACCTCGGCATGCAGCCGACTGCGCGCGCGCTTCGGAAAGCGGGGCATCCAACCCAGGCCAGCGGGTGCGGGCTGCTCGCCGGTGTTGGTGAGAACCAGATGCAGCTCGAGCGCCGTGGGCGACAACACCAGCCGCTGAGCCAAATGGAAGTCGAACGGCCAATCGTCGTCGGCACGGTGCTCCAGTTCGAGTTCGGCGCGGTGGCTCTCGGCGCCCCGCACCCGCCACGGGCGCTGCCAGGCCGGACCGTGCATCGGGTACGGCGAGCCGGGCGTATTCAGGCGCAGCGCATGGTCCCGGCCATGCCAGCGGAACCGGCCTGGACCGATGCGGTTGCTGTAGGGCGCCATGACGAATGCGCCCGCCTGTAGCGAGGACTCGAGGGCGGCGGCATCCCCGCCGCGCAGCACGGGCAGGTCGTCGCGCCACAGGCCGGCGATCGCGCCCCCCAGATCGGGTCGCAGTGCCAGGCGCAGCGGCCCGCTGCTCAGTTCGAGGACGGTGGAGGCATCGGTCATGAGATATGGGGCCCGCGCGATCGGGCCGCTGGTGAGGTGTCGGGGCACGGCCGGTTCACGGGGGCACCGGCTGCGGTCATCGGTGCTCCCGCAGCGCCAGGTCCACCTTCAGGTAGTGCGCACCGGGGATAGGGTTGTAATAGTAGGGCGGCACTTCCTCGAAGCCCAGCGACTGGTACAGGCCGCGGGCGGCTTCCATGTCGTCGAGCGTGTCCAGCAGCATGTGCGAATACCCGGCCTCGACGGCACGATCGATCAGGGCCTGCGCCAGGACACGCCCCAGCCCAAATCGGCGGAACGGCCGGCGCACATACAGGCGCTTCATCTCGCAGGCGTTGGGGTAGTCGACGTCGGCCAGCGGTCGATAGGCACCGCAGCCGGCCAATTCATCGTCCACCCAGGCCAGCAGCAGCAGGCCCGTGGGCGGTACATACTCGCCGGGCAGCGCAGCCAGCTCGGCCTCGAAGTTCTGGAAACACAGGTCGATACCCAGATCAACGGCGTACTCGCGAAAGATGGCGCGTGTGTCGTCCAGCAACTGCGGCGTGTCAGGCAGCTGCAGGCGTATGTCGGGCGCTGGCATCGGGCCGGGACGAATGGGCTGGGGCGGGCGCACCAGTCTAACCGCCGAGCCTTGCGATGGCGACAGCCAGCGCGGCACCCACGGCCAGCGCCACCAGTGCCCGCACGCGGGCGCCCAGGGTGTCGGCGCTGGGCATCACATCGCCCGCCAGCCGTTTGTCGCCCCGCAGCATGGGCGTGACCAGGTCGTTGCCCCGGACCCGGTAGCTCACGATGGCCACCACGTGCAACGCCACCAGCGCCAGCAGCGCAACCAGGCCCGGCCCCTTGTGCCAGGCGGTCGCCGCCAGGCCGGTGGCAGTGGCGACGTAACGGTTGAGCGGCCCGGTCGTGGCGATCTCGTCATCGGCCAGCAGACCGGTGGACACCTGCACCGCCAGCACCACGAGCATCGCCCAGACGGAGTAGCCACCCAGCGGGTTGTGACCCACGTCGAAGCGCTCGCTCGACCGCGGCGCAGCCCGGAAGTAGCGCCACGCCGCCGCCGGCCCATAGGAAAACTGCGCGAAGCGCGACCAGTGCCCGCCGGCCACGCCCCAGATGACGCGGAACACCAGCAGCGCCAGCACGCACAGGCCCAGTTGCATGTGCCACACCAGGGCGTTGCCACCGACCTTGCCGGTGATCACCAGGCCGACCACGGCCAGCGCCAGCGCCCAGTGGAAGACCCGGGTCGGCAGGTCCCAGACGCGCACCGGGCGCGGATCGGAGGGCATTGTGTTCATCGGGTGGAGTCGCGTCGCGCCGACGAAGCCGGCCGTCGCAGGGCCTGCACGATAGCTCAATCCGGACGGACGCGCGCCGGATGGGCCGGCCGCATGCTGCCGCGCGACGAGGCAAGCCCCCGTTCGGCAGTCGGACACCCCGGGCTGCCTACACTGCGGCGCACCCAGCGGCATGCCAATCGTGGCGTGCCCAGGAACGCAAGGAGACATGCCATGCACAAAAAGATGCTCGTGGCGGCGCTGGCGGCACTCGGGGCGCTGGCCAGCCTGCCGGCTGCCGCGCAGTTCCAGAAGGCCGAAGATGCCATCAAGTACCGCCAGGCGGCGTTCACTGTGATGGCCAACCACTTCGGACGGGTGGCGGCCATGGCTCAGGGCAAGGCGCCGTTCGACGCCAAGGCTGCGGCCGACAACGCGCAGATCGTGGCGATGATGTCGCGCCTGCCCTTCGCAGGCTTCACTGAAGGGTCCGACAAGGGCATGCCGCACCGCGCCAAGCCGGAAGTCTGGAAAGAATCCGCCAAGTTCAAGGCCGCTGCCGAAAAGATGCAGGCGGAGGTGGCGAAGTTCGAGACAGCTGCCAAGGGCGGCAATCTCGATGCCATCAAGGCCGCGGTGGGTGCGGTGGGCAACTCGTGCAAGGCCTGCCACGACGACTTCCGCGCCGAGAAGTTCTCGAACTGATGCCGCCGCGCTGCGGTATTGCACCGCAGCCGGTCGCAGGCCCGCCCGTTCAGGCGTTCGAGCCGGGTTCGCCGAACCCCAGCACCACGCGACGGGTGTGGGCGGACTTCTTCTCGACCTTGGTGACCACCACGGCGCCGACCTCCGCCGTGTTGGCCACGTGGGTACCGCCGCAGGGCTGCAGGTCGACACCCACGATCTCGAGCACGCGCACACGGCCCTGACCGCGCGGCGGCTGCACACTCATGCTGCGCACCAGGCCCGGGTTGGCGTCGAGTTCGGCTTCGCTGATCCAGCGCTGGCGCACCTCACTGGCCTGCGCCACCAGGCGGGCCATGCCGCCGGTGAGCGCCTGCTTGTCCAGCGGCTCGGCCGTGTGGAAGTCAAGCCGGGCATAGCCGGCGGTGATCGAGCAGCCGTCCACCGGGTGCGGCACCAGCGCGCACAGCAGGTGGGTGGCGGTGTGCAGGCGCATATGCCGATGCCGGCGCGGCCAGTCGATCTCCGCCGTGACCGGATCGCCCACCGACCAGCCGTCGAGGCTGGCGCCTGCGGCCGGCACATGGACCACATGGCCGGGCTCGGCGCCCTTGCGGGTATCGGCGATCGGGATCTCACGGCCAGCCGCATGTCGCAACACGCCGGCGTCGCCCGCCTGCCCGCCGCCGTGGGGGTAGAACACCGTGCGGTCCAGCTCGATGCCCTGCTCGCCGATGGCCGTGATGCGCGCCTCACATTGGGTCAGATAGGCGTCTTCGCGGAACAACAGGTCGGAGGTCATAGCGTGATGCTGCCATCGATGAGCGGGCAGATGTCGCCGCCGATCCAGATGTCGGCCCCGAGTGCATGCACCAACACCCGGCCCGCACGGCCGAGAGCGGCGCCCTGGGCGACGGTGTAGCGCGCAGGTGCGAGGCCCTCGCCGATCAGCCACTGCGCGAGGCCGGCATTCAGGCTGCCGGTGACCGGATCTTCGGCAACACCCAGGTCGGGCACGAACGCGCGCACCTCGAATGCGCACTCGCTGCCCGCCGGGTAGGGGCCGATCACACCCAGCTTCAGGCCCCGCATCGCGCCGAAGTCGGGCTGCAAGGCCAGCACGGCCTCGGCGTCGGCCAGCCATGCGGCCATCCACCCCGGGCCGTTGTCGATCCATTGCACGCGCTGCATCGCCGCGGCCGGCAGGCGCAAGGCCGCCTGCGCCTGGGCGCGCAACGCCGGTTCCACCGGTCCGGTTCGGCGCAACGGCGGCGCCGCGAACGCCAGGCGATCGCCGTCGCGGCGCACCCGCACCAGCCCCACACCACACTGCTGAACCACCTCGTCGTCGCGCCGCGGACGCCCGCCCGCAGCGAGCCAGGCGTGACAGCTGCCCAGCGTCGGATGCCCGGCAAACGGCAGCTCGCCACCCGGCGTGAAGATGCGCACGCGGTAGTCGGCGCCGGGGTCCTCCGGCGGCAGCAGGAAGGTGGTTTCAGACAGGTGGGTCCAGCGTGCTACCGCCGCCATCGTGGCGTCGTCCAGGCCCTGTGCGTCGTGCACGACCGCCAGCGGGTTGCCGCGCAAGGGCTGGCGGGTGAAGACGTCGACCTGCGAAAAGCGGCGTGCAGTGGTCATGTCGATGCTCCCTGGATTTGACCAGCGGGGAGTTCCGGTTGATTCGTTCCCGGTGCGCGCGTTCTGGCCACACTACGAACCATTGGCGATCACCTGTGCGTACAGCGCGCGGTCGATGTTGGCGCCGCTCAGCACGACGGCGCTGCGCCGCCCTGCGCAGCGACTGCGCTCCTGAAACGCAGCTGCCAGTGCGGCGGCGCCGGCGCCCTCGGCGACCTGGTGGGTGCACTCCAAAATCAACCGCATCGCCTGGGCCACGGCATCGTCGCTGACCTGCACCACCCGCGCCAGCCCGCGCCCCAGGATCTGCAACGCCGCGGGTTCGGGCGTGCGACAGGCCATGCCGTCGGCCAGCACCGTGTCCACTGCGTGCGATATGGCCTCGCCGCGCGCCAGCGACAGCGCATAGGCCGGCGCACCGGTGGATACCACGCCGACGATTTCGGTGGCGAGCCCGAGGGCATCGCGCGCGGCCACCAAGCCGCAGGCACCCGAACCCAGGCCGATGGGCACGTAGACGGTGTTCAGGTTCGGCACCGCGCGCAGCAATTCGAGCGCATAGCTGGCCACCCCGGCCACCAGATCGGGATGGAACGAGGGCACCATGAGCCAGCCGCGCTCGGCGGCCAGTTGCTGCGCATGCTCGCGCGCAGCTTGGAAGTCCTCGCCGTGCTCCACGAGTTCGGCGCCCAGCGCGCGCATGGCGGCATTCTTCTCGCGGCTGTTGCCGTGCGGCACGACGATCAGCACCGGCAGGCCGTGGCGGCGCGCGGCGTAGCCGATGGACTGACCATGATTGCCGCGCGTGGCGCTGACCAGCCCTCGCGGCCGTTCACTGCTGGCCAGCAGGCGTTCGACATAGACCACGCCGCCGCGGATCTTGAACGCGCCCACCGGGGTGTGGTTTTCGTGCTTGACCCACAGCTCGGTGGCGTCACCAGGCGCCTCGGCCAGCGCGGCCTCCAGCAGCGGCCAGCGGATCTGCGGCGTGGGAGGCAACTGCGCATGCACCACTGCGGCTGCCGCGTCCAGCGCCCGTAGCGCGGTGTCGGCGACGGTCACGGGCGACCCTTCGTGCTGCGCCGGGCAGGTTGGATCACGGTGTCGCCTCGGCCAGCGCGTCCAGGTGTTCGCGCAACACCCGGCCGAGCACGGCCACGCCGTCGGCGATGTCCAGCGGTGACAGGGTGACGAACGACAGCCGCAGCGTGCGCGGATCGGGCGCGTGGGCGTAGAAAGCCGCACCCGGCACAAAGGCGATGCCCGCCTCCACTGCCAGCGGCAGCAGGGCCATGGCATCGCACCCCGCAGGCAGTTGCACCCAGAAGAACATGCCGCCCTGCGGTGCCCGCCACTCGCAGCCGTCGGGCAGATGGCGCGCCAGCGCCTGCGCCATGGCGTCGCGCTGGGCACGGTAGCGCTCGCGGATGGTCGGGATGTGGCGATCGAGGAAGCCGTCGCGGATCACCTCGTACACCACGCGCTGGTTGAAGCCGGGGCTGTGCAGGTCGGCGGCCTGCTTGGCCTGCAGCAGCTTGGGGCACAGCGCCTCGGGCGCCACCACGTAGCCCAGCCGAAAGCCCGGCGCCAGCACCTTCGAAAACGAGCCCAGGTAGATCGTGCCTTCGGGCCAGCGCGCGGCCAGCGGCGCCGGCGGCGGCTCGTCGAACCACAGGTCGCCGTAGGGGTTGTCCTCGACCAGCGGCACACCGGCGCGCTGCGCCGCGGCAACCACTTCGGCGCGGCGCGCTTGCGGCATCACCCGGCCGGTGGGGTTCTGGAAGTTGGGCAGCAGGTACGCATAGCGTGTGCCCGGGGCGTCGTGGCGCAGCGCGGCAATGGCCTCGGGCAGCGGGCCATCGCCGTCGCTGGCCAGGCCCACATACTGCGGCTCATAGGGGTTGAAGGCCTGCAGCGCGCCCAGGTAGGTGGGCGTCTCGACGGCCACCGGTGCGCCGGCGTCGATCAGCACCTTGCCGACCAGATCCAGCCCCTGCTGCGAGCCGGTGGTCACCAGCACCTGTGAGGCCTGCACCGCCATGCCGCTGGCGTTCAGCCGCTCGGCCACCCAGTCGCGCAGCGGGCCGTAGCCTTCGCTGGCGGAGTACTGCAGCGCCTCGCGCGCGGTGGTGGCGAGCACGCGGGCGCAGGCCTCGCGCATGGCCTCGACCGGGAAGGAATCCGGCGAGGGCAGGCCGCCGGCCATCGACAGCACGCCAGGGCGCTCGGTCACCTTCAGGATCTCGCGGATGATCGACGGGTTCATGCGCGCGCTGCGGCGCGCCTGGGTCCACAGGCTCATGGGCAGGTACTTCCAGGTATGGGTGAGGTCATGATGATGCGCCCACCGACGGCGCGCGCGGCGCTACCGCACCCAGCCGGCGCGAAGCCGCCACGGTGAGCAGCACCGCCAGCGCAAAGGCGAAGGTGGCGGCATCCAGCGATTCGCCGAGCAGCGGCACGGCCAGCATCATCGACAGGAAGGGCTGCAGCAGTTGCACCTGGCTGACACGCAGCGCGCCGCCCAGCGCCAGGCCGCGGTACCAGGCGAAAAAGCCCAACCACATCGAGAACACCGCCACGTAGCCAAATCCCAGCCAGGCCGACGGCCGCACCGGCACCGTGGGGAAGGTGTGCCAGGCCCAGGGCAGCGTGAGCGGCAACGAGAACACCAACACCCAGCTGATCACCTGCTCGGGCTCCAGCGGCGGCTGCTTACCGGGCGCCGCGGGCACCGACAGGCGCGCGCCCTGCACATAGCCCACAGCGGCGCTGAACACAGCCGCCAGCAGCAACGCATCGGCCGCCTGCAGCCGCGCGCCGCCCTTCCAGGCGGCGTAGCCCATCACCAGCACGGTGCCAACCAGTGCGCAGGCCCAGAAGGCGGCGCTGGCCCGCTGGCGAAGCAGCAGCGCCGCCACCCCGGCCGTGGCGATGGGCAGCACGCCCGTCACCACCGAGGCATGGATGGCATCGACATGCAGCACCGCGTAGCCCAGACACAGTGGCCAGCCGAAGACCACGCCGGCAGCGGTGATGGCCAGCGCCGGCCAGTGCTGGCGCGCCGGCAGCGGTGACCGCCGCCAGGCCAGCCAGCCCAGCGCCAGCAGCCCGGCCACGGCGGCCCGGCCGATGGCGACGAAGGCCGCGGGCAACTGCGCGTCCGTGGCCGGCCCGCTGGCCAGTCGGGTCATCGGGATCGAGAACGCGAATATCAACACGCCCAGTGCGCCGAGCAGCCAGCCGCGGGCCTCGCGGCGGCGCGCTTCTTTCGTCGGGTCGTGCGGTGGTTCGACAGCGGTCGCCATGGCCCAAAGTCTAGAGGCGGCAACAGTACACAAGCAGTACACTTGCCAACACAAAACGCCGATCTGTACTGGTTGCTGCGCCGGCACAACAGCCCGCGCCAGCTGCCGCCCGAGCCCATGAACACGCCTCGTGACCTGCCCACCCATCTGCTGCGCGAAGGCAGCGCCCACACCCTGGGGCAGCAACTGGCCGGCTGGTTTGGAGAACGCATCCGCCTGCGCGCGCTTACCCCTGGCGCACGACTACCGTCGGTGCGCGCCTGCGCCCACACCCACGGCGTGAGCCCGAGCACGGTGGTGGCGGCCTACGACTTGCTGCAGGCACAAGGGTTGGTGGAGGCCCGCCGGCAGCGCGGCTTCTTCGTGCGCGATCCGCGCCCCTTGCCGACAGGCCACGCCGCACCGGCCGCCGCGCCGGTGCCGCTGCAGGCGCCGGTGGATGCCACGGCGCTGATCCGTGGCATGTTCCAGCGCGGCCCGGGCCAGGGCGGCCCCGGCCTGGGCACACTGCCCGAACCGTGGCTGGATGGCGGCCTCATCGAGCGCGCGCTGCGCCGCGCAATCGGCGGCGCCGGCGACGCCATGCGCTACGGCGATCCAGCCGGCGACCCACCACTGCGCGAGGCGCTGGCGCGGCGCCTGGCGGGGGAGTTGGGCATCGCCGCGACTGCGGGCCAGATCGTCACCACGGTCGGCGCGACACAGGCCCTGGACATCGTGGCCCGCACCCTGTTGCGCCCCGGGGACGCGGTCCTGGTGGACGACCCCGGCTGGGCGGTGGAGTTCGCCCGCTTCACTCAGTTGGGCATGCGCCTGCTGCCGGTGCCGCGCGGCCCGCAGGGGCCGGATCTGACCGTGTTGGAGCACATGTTGCGGGCCCACCGGCCGCGGCTGTACGCCACGGTGTCGGTGCTGCACAACCCGACCGGGCAGTCGCTGTCGCTGGCGGCGGCGCACCAGGTGCTCAAGCTGGCCGACGCGCACGACCTCACCATCGTCGAAGACGACACCTATGCCTGGCTGGCGCCGCCGCATGCACCACGGCTGTCGGCCCTGGACGGACTTCAACGCACGGTCTACGTATCGGGCTTTTCCAAGATCCTGGCGCCCAACTGGCGGGTGGGCTACGCCGCAGCCTCGCCCGCGCTGGCGCAGCGACTGATCGACACCAAGCTGGTGATGACGCTCACCTCACCGGCGCTGATGGAGCGCGCCGTGGCCTGGTGCCTCGACCAAGGACTGCTGCGCCGCCACGCCGAGCGTGTGGCCGAGCGCCTGCAGGCCGCCCGCCCGCGCGTGACGCGCCTGGCCGCCGACGCCGGTTGCCGGCCTGCCACGCCACCCCAGGGCCTGTTCGGCTGGGTGGACACCGGGGTGGACGCCGACGCTCTGGCAGCCCGCATGGCAGCCCAGGGCTGGCTGCTGGCGCCGGGCAGTCTGTTCCACGCCCAAGCGCAACGCGACACCCATATGCGCATCAATTTTGCGAGTTCTCAAGATCCGCGCTTCTGGCAGCAGTTCGCCGCCACGCGGCGTGAACTCATGCGCGCCGCGCCAGGTTGATCCCGCGAATCCGGGGGGCGAAGATACGCAAGGTCACCACTTGTGTCGATGCGCAAGCGTACGATATTCGGTCACGCTTTGGCCTGTCATGTTTCGCTCCACGTTGCCCCAAGGGGCCCCCGATCTGATGCGCGTCAGCGAGTTTCGTCGTTACCTCGACGAACTCGACCACCTGCACGGCACTGACGCCGCCAATTCGCGGCTGACCTCGCTCAGCCCGTCGCTGTTGCAAGACTTGCAACGCTTCGAACAGCGCGGCCAGCAAAGCGAACTGCTCGAGGTGCTGGCCGCAGCGGTGCGCCACGGGCAGCCGCTGGCCATCCACCTGCAGTGGGGCGATCAGGTCGTCACACTGACCATCTTCCCGGCGCAGAAGCTGGCCCATTGCGCACTGCCGATGCACCGCTTCATGGCCAGCCGGCTGTCGGACCTGCAGGTGCTGCAGGTCGAACGCGCCACGCTGCGCACCCCCGGCGAAGGCCCGCAGGGCCTGGTCGGCGAAGCCGAGCTATACGCGCCGCTGGCCCCCGTGCTGTGGGCCATGGCCATGCGCGGTGCCCGCGACACCCTGCTGCCCGAGATCGCCGGACAGGCAGCCTACCGTGTGGCCCCGGGCGTGAGCTTCGACGGCATGGACCTGCCCACCGTGCTGTCGCGCGCCATCACCCGGCTGCGCCGCCAGACCAGCAACCTGCGCGAGATCTGCGACTTCGCCGGCATGGACCGCGAGCGGGCGCAACGGCTGCTCAACGGCATCTACCTGCAGGCCGGCCTGATCGTCAGCCGCACGCACCCGGCGGCCACCAACGAAGGGTGGCTGGGGTATCGGTGACGCGTGCGCTGGGGTTCAGCGCTGCTGGGCGCCCAGGTTCTCCCAGCGTTCGAGGGCAGCCATCAGCAGTTCTTCGATCTGGGCATAGCGCGCCTGCAGCTCGGCCACCCGCTGCGGCTCGCGGGTGTAGAGCTCGCTGCCGGACAACCGCTCGGCGATCGCCGCCTGCTCGGCCTCGAGCGTTTCGATGCGCCCGGGCAGCTCATCGAGCTCGCGCTGCTCCTTGTAGCTGAGCTTGGTGCGGGGCCGCGGGGCCGCCGCCGGGGCCTCGGCCGCGACCGGTGCCACCCGGCGCTCGACTGCGGGCGCAGCCAGTGCCCGCGAGCGCTCACGCTGCACTCGCCAGTCCTCGATGCCGCCCTCGTAGTCGCGCCACAGGCCTGGGCGCAGGTCACCTTCCCAGGCAGTCAGGCTGGTGACGACGTTGTCGAGAAAGGTGCGGTCGTGGCTGACCAGGAACACAGTGCCGGCATAGCCCTGCAACAGTTCTTCGAGCAGTTCCAGCGTGTCGATGTCGAGGTCGTTGGTGGGCTCATCGAGCACGAGCACATTGGCCGGCAGCGCGAACAGCCGCGCCAGCAGCAGCCGGTTGCGCTCACCGCCCGACAGTGTGCGCACCGGGGCATTGGCGCGCTCGGGAGCGAACAGGAAATCGCCCAGGTAGCTCATCACATGCTTGCGTGCACCCCCTTGCTCGATCCAGTCGCTGCCCGGACTGATGGTGTGGGCCAGCGTGGCCTCGAGATCGAGGCCGGCGCGCATCTGGTCGAAGTAGGCCACCTGGATCTGGGTGCCGCGGCGCACGCTGCCGCTGCCGGGTTCCTGCTCGCCCAGGATCAGGCGCAGCAAGCTGGTCTTGCCGGCGCCGTTGGGCCCGATCAGGCCGATCTTGTCGCCGCGCAGCACGGTGGTGGTGTAGTGGTCGATCACCACCCGCCGGCCACCATCGGGCGCCGGGTAGGACAGGCTCACGTCCTGCAGTTCGGCCACCAGCTTGCCACTGGGCACGCCGGCGTCGAGCTCCAGTCGCACCTGCCCCAGACGTTCGCGCCGCGCCGCGCGCTCCTGGCGCAGACGCTGCAGCCGCGCCACCCGACCGACGCTGCGCGTGCGCCGCGCCTCGACGCCCTTGCGCACCCATACCTCTTCCTGCGCCAGCAGCTTGTCGGCGCGGGCGCTCTCCAGCGCCTCGGCATCGAGTTCGCGCTCCTTGCTGGCTTCGTAGTCGCGCCAGCGGCCCGGGTAGCTGCGCAGCAGGCCACGGTCGAGCTCGACGATGCGGGTGGCCACGGCGTCGATGAACGCGCGGTCGTGCGAGACGACGACCAGCGCGCCCTGCCACTCAACCAGCAGCGCCTGCAGCCACTCGATGGCATCGAGGTCGAGGTGGTTGGTGGGTTCGTCCAGCAGCAGCACGTCGGGCCGCGCCACCAGCGCCTGTGCCAGCGCCACACGCTTGCGTGTGCCACCCGACAACGCCTCGATCGGCGCATCGGGGTCGAGCTGCAGCCGCTGCAGCGCCTCGGCCACGCGCTGCTCCCAGGTCCAGCCGCCCAGCGCCTCCAGGCGCGACTGCAGCTCGTCGAGCTCGTGCGGATGGGTAGCCGCAGCCGGGTCGGCGGCCAGCGCTTCGTAACGCTGGCGCAGCGCCCGCGGCTCGGCCAAGGTCTGACCCACAGCTTCGAACACCGTGGCGCTGGCGTCGAACTGCGGCTCCTGCGGCACGTAGTGCACGCGCAGGCCCTGCTGCAGTTGCAGCGTGCCGTCGTCCAGGCGCTCCAGTCCGGCCAGCACCTTCAGCAGCGACGACTTGCCACTGCCGTTGCGCCCGATCAACGCCACCCGCTCGCCGGGTTCGAGGGCAAAGGCGGTGTGGTCGAGCAGCGCCCAGTGGCCGTAGGCGAGCTGGGCATTCAGGAGATTGAGCAGGGCCATGACCGCGATTGTCGCGGGCGCGGCGCAGTGCCCAGCGCGGCCGTCCCGGGCTGCTCCTTCAGGTGCGCGCCGACGACCCGACCGCCTGCTCCAGCGCGTCGATGAACATCTTCGCGACGTCGAAGCCGGTCTGCTGGGTGATTTCCTGGAAGCAGGTGGGGCTGGTGACGTTGACCTCGGTGAGGCATGTGCCGATCACGTCCAGGCCCACCAGCAGCAGGCCGCGCGCGGCCAGCACCGGGCCGAGCGCACTGGCGATCTCGCGGTCGCGATCGCTGAGCGGCTGGGCCACGCCCTTGCCGCCGGCGGCGAGGTTGCCGCGGATCTCGCTGCCCTGCGGGATGCGGGCCAGCGCGTAGGGCACCGGGGCGCCACCGATCAGCAGCACGCGCTTGTCGCCGTGGACGATTTCGGGCAGGTAACGCTGCACCATCAGCGTGCGTGCGCCCTGCTGGTTGAGTGTCTCGATGATGGAGCCCAGGTTCAGGCCGTCGGCACCGACGCGAAAGATGCCCATCCCGCCCATGCCGTCCAGCGGCTTGAGGATGATGTCGCGGTGCTCGGCATGGAAGGCCCGCACCGCGTCGTCGCTGCGCGTGACCAGCGTGGGCGCGATGTACTGCGGGAACTCCAGGATCGCCAGCTTCTCGGGATGGTCGCGCAGCGCGGCCGGCGCGTTGAACACCCGGGCGCCCTCGCGCTCGGCCTGGCCCAGCAAATGGGTGGCGTAGAAGTACTCGCTGTCGAACGGCGGGTCCTTGCGCATCAGCACCGCATCGGCATCGGCCAGTGCGAGCTCGGCCTGGGCGGCCACCTCGAACCAACGCTCGGCATCGCCCGTGAGGCTGATGCCGCGGGCGGCGCGGGCCACCACGCGGGCGTCGCGCCGCCACACCAGGTCGGCCGGCTCGCAGGCCCAGAGCTGATGGCCGCGCCGCGCCGCCTCGCGCATCATCGCGTAGGTGGTGTCCTTGTAGGTCTTGAACGACTCCAGCGGGTCGGCAACGAACAACAGCTTCATGGGCGGGCTCATCGCGGTGCTTGGACGGGCCGCCAGTGTTGCACAGCCAGCGCCACGCTGCCGGCGACCACGCCCCAGAAAGCCGAGCCGATGCCGGCGATCGAGACACCCGACAGCGTCACCAGGAAGGTCAGCGCCGCGGCGTCGCGGTGGTGTTCGTCCTTCAATGCCACGGCCAACCCGCCGGCGATGGTGCCCAGCAGCGCCAGGCCCGCCACCGCGGCCACCAGTTCGCGCGGGAATGCCGCCAGCAGCCCCGCCACCGCGCCGCCGGCCAGGCCCAGCGCGGTATAGAACAGGCCCGCAAACACTGAAGCCGTCCAGCGCCGGGCCGGCTGCTCGTGGGCTTCGCGTCCCATGCAGATGGCCGCCGTGATGGCTGCCAGGTTGATGGCGTAGGCGCCGAAGGGCGCCAGCACCAGCGTCACCAGCCCGGTGGTGGTGATCACCGGAGAAACCGGCGGCCGAAAGCCAGCCGCCCGCTGGGCCGCCACGCCGGGCAGGTTCTGCGACGCCATGGTGACGATGAACAGCGGCAGCGCGACGCCCACCATTGCGGCAGGAGAGAACACCGGGCTCACCCACACCGGATGGGCCCAGTCCAGCGTGACCGCCTGCAATGCCAGCCGCCCCTGGCCGGCCGCCACGGCCACTCCGGTGACGAGCACTCCGGGCACCGCGTAACGAGGCCAGGCGCTGCGGCCCAGCAGGTAGGCCGCGGCCATCGCCAGCACCAGAAGTGGCGCGCTGCGCACCGCCAGCACCGCGTCCAGGCCGAAGCGCGCCAGCACGCCGGCCAGCAGCGCCGCCGCCACCGCCATGGGCACGCGATCCATGACCCGCTCGAACAAGCCACTGACGCCGGCAGCGGTGATCAGCAGCGCGCAGACGATGAAGGCACCGGTGGCCTCGGGCAAGCCCACGCCCTGGGTGGCGGCCAGCAGGGCCGCGCCGGGCGTGCTCCAGGCGGTGAGCACCGGCGCGCGGTAAGCCAGCGACAGCCCGATGCACGACACGCCCATCGCCAGGCCCAGCGCCCACATCCAGGACGCCGTCTGCGCCGCGTTCGCGCCCAGGGCCTGGGCGGCCTGGAAGACGATGGCCACCGAGCTGGTGTAGCCCACCAGTACCGCCACGAACCCGGCCACCGCCGCCGGCAGCGACGCATCGTGCCGAAATTCACGCCACACATTACGCATCGCGCCAGCATATCGGGTGCGGCGATGCGCCCGCCGTGTCAACCCGCAGGGGTGCCCGGCCGATATACCACTGAACTGCCCCCCGGGATGCCCCATGTGCCGCCTGCTTGCCTACCTCGGTGATCCGATCCAGCTTGACCAACTGGTTTGCCTGCCACAGCACTCGCTGCTGCGGCAGGCACTGAACGCGGTGGAGGCCAAGGTCTCGACCAACGGCGATGGCTTCGGCATCGGCTGGTACGCCGAGCGCGAGGAGCCGGGCGTCTACCGCGAGGTGATGCCGGCCTGGTCGGACGAGAACCTGCTGTCGTTGTGCGCCACGCTGCGCTCGCACCTGTTCTTCGCCCATGTGCGGGCCGCCACCGGCACGCCGGTGGCGCGGCAGAACTGCCACCCGTTCCGCCACGGGCGCTGGATGTTCATGCACAACGGCCAGATCGGCGGCTATGCCCGGGTGCGGCGCACGCTGGAGTCGCGCCTGTCCGACGCCTTCTACGCCGCGCGCCGCGGCGCCACCGATTCGGAGCTGCTGTTCCTGCTGGCGCTGGCACGCATCGAGGCCGGCGAGACACCGGACCAGGCGGTGCCCACCGTTCTCGACGACACCCTGGCACTGATGAAGCGCGCCGGCGTCGCCGAGCCGCTGCGCTTTGCCGCCGCGCTGTCCGACGGCGAGCAGGTCTGGGCCTTCCGCTACTCCAGCGACAACCGCCCGCCGACGCTGTACATCGGCGAGAGCGGCAATGGCCGCATCGTCGCCTCGGAGCCGCTGGATGGTCGCGCCAGCGGTACCCGCAACTGGCAGGCGGTGCCGCCGGACAGCTGGGTGCACCTGTGCCGCGAGGGCGCAACGATACGCGCATGAACATTCACGCTCGGCGCGCCACTGCGACGCGCGAACCACGACCCGGGTGATACTTCGGCGCTGGATCGTCCAGCCGCCGACCCGATGCCCAACCCCTGGTACACCCTTGACGCCGACGACCCGGCGCAGCCGGTGCTGCGGCTATCGGGCGCGTGGCGCATGGCGCACCTGTCGGCCATCGAGCACGCACTGGCAACGCTGCACGTCACGGGCCTGGCGCGCATCGACGGTCGTGCGCTCGAGCAGATCGACTCCGCCGGTGCGCTGGTGCTGCTGCGCACGTTGCACAGTGCCGGCGCGGCCGAGCCGAGCTGGGACGGATTCGACGCCCTGCACCTGCGCATCATCGAACGCGTACGCCACCAGATGGTCACGGCCCCGGCCGCGCCACCCGCGGCCGAGAGCGTGCTGGCCGAGCTGGGCCGGCACACGCTGGAGCTGGGGGCGCTGCTGCACGGCCACCTGAACTTCGGCGGCGCCACGCTGGTCGGGCTGGGCGAGGTGATGCGCCGGCCGCAGCGGCTGCGCCTGCGCGAACTCACGGTGCAGCTCGAGCAGGCCGGCCTCAACGCCATTCCCGTGGTGGCGCTGGTGACGCTGCTGATCGGCGTGGTGATCGCCTACCTGCTGGGGCTGCAGGCCGAGAAGTACGGTGCCAACATCTTCGTCGTCGACGGGGTGGCCATCGGCGCCACGCGCGAATTTGCGCCGATCATCGTGGCGGTCATCGTCGCCGGGCGTTCGGGTGCGGCCTACACCGCGCAACTGGGCTCGATGCGGTTGACCGAGGAGATCGACGCCATCCGCACGCTGGGCCTGTCGCCGATGCAGGTGCTGGTGGTGCCGCGGGTGCTGGCGTTGATGCTGGCGCTGCCGCTGTTGGTGTTCGTGGGCGACCTCGCGTCCATCGCCGGCGCCATGCTCATCTCCGAACCGATGCTCGGCATCACGCCGGCGGCGTTTCTCGCGCGCCTGCGCGAGTCGCTCGAGCTGCGCCACGTCGTGGTCGGCCTGGTCAAGGCGCCGGTGTTTGCACTGTTCATCGCGATGATCGGCACCCGCATGGGCATGACGGTGGGTCGCGACACACGTGCGGTGGGCACGGCGACCACCTCCACTGTGGTGCAGGGCATCGTCGCGGTGATCCTGCTCGATGCGGCCTTTGCCGTGGTGTTGCAGGCGCTGGGGTGGTGATGGGACACCTCGCCGCGCCCACCCCCGCAACCGCACCCAAACCGGCGGCGGTGATCGAGGTCGAGGGCGTCGTCACCCGTTTCGGCAGCCAGACCGTGCATGACGGCGTGAGCTTTGCGGTTCAGCCCGGCACGCTGGTGGGGCTGATCGGCGCCAGCGGCACCGGCAAGTCCGTGCTGCTGCGCGAAATGATCGGCCTGCAACGCCCCACCGCCGGCTGCCTGCGCCTGCTGGGTACCGATATGTGGACGGCCCCGGCGGCCGAAGTCGACGCGGTGCGTCGGCGCTTCGGCATGATGTTCCAGGACGGCGCGTTGTTTTCCTCGCTCACGGTGGCGCAGAACGTGGCCGTGCCGCTGCATGAGCACACGACTTTGGATGCAGCGACCATCGATGCCCTGGTGGCGCTGCGCCTGCAGCAAGCCGGGCTGCCGGCCGACGCCGGCGCCAAGATGCCCAGCGAGCTTTCTGGCGGCATGCGCAAGCGCGCGGCCATCGCGCGAGCCATTGCGCTCGAGCCCGAGATCCTGTTCCTGGACGAACCGACTTCGGGACTGGACCCCATCACCGCCCGCGCCTTCGACCGCCTGGTGCGCTCGCTGGTCGACGAACTGGGGATCACCGTGTTTCTCGTCACCCACGATCTGGACACGCTGCTGACCAGCGTCGACCGGCTGATCGCGCTCACCCGCGGCACGGTGCGCGCGGACGGTCCGGTGCATGAAGTGATGCAGGTCGACGACGAGTGGCTGCGCACCTACTTCTCGGTGCGCACTCTGGTGGCTGGCGACGCGGTACCCACCTCGGGCGCGGCTTCACCCGCAAAGCCCTGCACGCCCTGAACAGCCCTTTCGAAAGGCCACGCCATGGAAGCTGAGGCACGCTACACCCGGGTCGGCATCACTGTGCTGCTGCTGTTGGCGGCGTTGGTGGCCGCCGTGGTGTGGCTCAAGCATGTGGGCGGCCAAGGTGAGTACCGCCGCTATGTCATTCACTTCGAGCATCAGGCCCTGGACGGGCTGGACGTGGGCGCCGAGGTGTCGCTGCGCGGCATTCGGGTGGGCCGAGTGGAGGACTACGCGCTGTCGCCGGCCAAGTTCAACCGGGTGCGTGTGACCGTGCGCCTGGACCGCCGCGCGCCGGTGTACACGAACACGGTGGCGGTGGTGTCGCGTAACTTCGTCACCGGCATCGCCTCGATCACGCTGTTCACACCCGAACCACCCGGCGCCGTTTTGACTGAAGCCGCCGACGGAGAGACCGAACCGCGCATCGCCGAGGGGCAGTCCGACATGCAGGAAATCGTCGGCCGCGTCAGCAAGGTGGGCGAGATGGCCAGCGTGACGCTGGCCCAACTCAACCAGCTGCTGTCCAGCCAGAACCGCGACGATGCGATGGGCGCCATTCGCGCCGTTCGCGACCTGGCCGTGGGCCTGAACCGCCGCATGGGCGCGCTCGAGCGCGCGTTGCAGAGCACCGCCACGGCCATGCGGCAGATGGGCGCGGCGGCCGATCGGGTGGGTGCCGCCGGTGATCGCATCGCTGGCGTGGCTGAAGGCCTGGGCAGCCAGGCCGATACCGCGCTGGCCGAAACCCGCACCGCCGTGGCCGATGCCCGGCGCGCGATCGATGACGCGCGCCAGGCCCTGCTGGCGATCCAGACCCAGACCGTCAGCACCGCCCGCCGACTGGAGGACAGCGCCACCAACATCGACGATCAGCTCACGGCTGCCGTGGCCGACCTGCGCAGCACGGTCGATTCGGCGGGCCGCCTGCTCGATCGCCTGGCAGACCCGCGCGCCGCGTTGCTCGGCCCGGCCCCCAACCAGCTCGGTCCCGGAGAGGCAAAGCGATGAAATCGACCACTCGGACACACACCGCCCTGACGCGCCGGCACGTGATGTGGGCGGCAACAGCGTTGTCGGGCGCCACACTGGGCGGCTGCATGTCGTTGGGCGGCAGCGAGGCCGTCCCCACGCTGCACCACCGCCTGCGCGACCCTGGCCTGGCCGCAGTCACGATCCGCACGCCGCCGCTGCGCGATGCGCTTCTGGTGCAGGCGCTTGCGGGCGGCACGCTGGTCGACACGCTGGCCATGGCCTACGCACGCCAGCCTCATGTCTACGCCTACTACCAGCACGCGTTCTGGACCGAGCGCCCGCTGCGCCAGGTGCCGCGGCTGCTGCAGCAGCGCCTGCAGTCACGAGGCGTCGCCACCGCGGTGGGCCTGATGGGAGAACCGCTGCGCGCCGACTGGCTGCTGACCGTGGCCGTGGACAGCCTGCACCACGACGCCAGCAGCGAACCCGGCGTGGGCCGCGTCCGGTTGACACTCGAACTGGTGGACCGCCGCAGCCGCCAGCGTGCGGCGCGGCGCAGCTTCGAGGCCGATTCCCCACTGCCCTCGGCCGATGCCACGGGTGCGGCCGCGGCGCTGTCGCAGGCATTGGCACGGACATTCGACGAGGCCGTGCCTTGGCTCGAGGACGCGCTCGCGCGCCTGCCGGCAGCTGCCACACCGCGCCCGGCCGCTTCGGGCGCGACGGGCTGACGGCTGACGAGTTGGCCGGCCGTTGCCGAGGCAAGCGGCCGGTCGGCCAGGGTCAGATCTCGACTTTCGCGCCGAGCTCGACGATCCGGTTGGACGGCAGGTTCAGGAAGTCGGCTGCCGCCGCGGCATTGCGGTGCATGCTGGCAAACAGCTTCTCGCGCCACATCGCCATGCCTGCGCCGAAGGTGGGGATGACGATGTCGCGGCTGAGGAAGTAGCTGGTGTCCATCTCGGGCAGCGGTATGCCGCGGTCCTCCAGCAGTTTCAGCGCCTCGGGCACGTCGGGATCGTTCTTAAAGCCAAAGTGCAGCACGATCTGCCAGCAGTCGTGGCCCAGGGGCTCCATCTCGATGCGCTTGTCGAAGCCGATCCAGGGCACCTCGTGGTGCTTCACGGCCACGAACAGGTTGTATTCGTGCAGCACCTTGTTGTGCTTGAGGTTGTGCATCAGCGCGTTGGGCGTCAGACCGACATCGGCCGACAGGAACACCGCGGTGCCGGCGACCCGCGTCGGTGGACTCACGAACACCGCGTCGAGGAAGCCCTTGAGGTCGATGGCCTCGGCGCGCAGCCGATCGGCCATCAGCTTGCGGCCCTGGCGCCAGGTCATCATCAACGTAAACATGCCGATGCCGATGACCAGCGGGAACCAGCCGCCGGCCACCAGCTTGAGCATGTTGGATGCGAAGAAGGTGACGTCGATGACGAAGAACGCCCCGGTGGCCAGGATGCACGGCAGCAGCGGGTACTTCCAGCCGTACCGGATCACGAAGAAGGTCATGACCGTGGTGATGGTCATGTCGAGCGTCACCGCGATGCCGTAGGCCGAGGCCAGACTGGACGAGCTCTTGAACAGCGCTACCGCCAGCACGATGAACACGTACAGGCCCCAGTTCACGAACGGAACGTAAATCTGGCCGGTGTCGCGCACCGAGGTGTGCCGCACCACCATGCGCGGCAGGATGCCCAGCTGGATGGCCTGCTTTGTGACCGAGAACGCGGCCGAGATCAATGCCTGCGATGCAATCACGGTGGCCGCGGTGGCCAGCAGCACCAGCGGCAGTTGGGCCCAACCGGGAGCCATGAGGTAGAAGGGGTTGCTGATGGCCTGGGGTTGCACCAGCAGCATGGCGCCCTGGCCGAAGTAGTTGACCACCAATGCCGGCATGACGAAGCCGTACCAGGCGATGCGGATGGGAAACCGCCCGAAATGGCCCATGTCGGCGTACAGGGCCTCGCCGCCGGTCACGCACAGCACCACCGCCCCCAGCCCGACGAAGGCCACCCAGGGCTGCTGCGCGAAGAACTGAACCGCATACCACGGATTAAGCGCGGCCAACACCGCGGGGTTGACCAGGATGTGCGGCACGCCCAGCGCCACCAGCACGATGAACCACACCAGGGTGATCGGGCCGAACGCGCGGCCGATGCCACCGGTACCGAAACGCTGCACCGCGAACAGGCCGGTGAGCACCAGCAGCGTCAGCGGAATGATCCAGGCATGCAGCGCCGGTGCCGCCACTTCCAGGCCTTCCACGGCCGAGAGCACCGAGATCGCCGGCGTGATGACACCGTCGCCGTAGAAGATGGCCGTGCCGAACAAACCCACCGTCATCAGCACCCGCCGCAGCGCCGGCTTGTCCTTGACCGCCATGGTGGCCAGCGCCAGCATGGCGATCAGTCCGCCCTCGCCGTTGTTGTCGGCGCGCAGGATCAGCAACACGTACTTCAACGAAACGATGACGGTCATCGTCCAGAAGATCAGCGACAGCACGCCCAAAATGTTCTCGGGAGTGGTCGCCACATGACCGCCATGGAAGACTTCCTTCAGCGCATACAGCGGACTGGTGCCGATATCGCCATACACGACGCCCAAGGCGCCGAGCGTCAGCGCGGCCAGGGCGGCCGGGCTCTTGGGTGCGGAGGCGTTACTCACTGCGGCATCGCCGGCCACTCGTTCGAGGGGTCGGCGCAAGCGGAAAAGGCTGTGATTGTGCGCCTGCCGTTGTGCAGTGCGTCAAGAGGCCAATGGCAACGGCGCCACAGGGCCTGGGCCATGGTCTTGACAAGCGGGCGAGCGGCTCACTCGTAGCTCTCGGCTTCTGGGTCGGTGGCTTCGAGCTCGTAGCTGGCGGCCAGCATCGCCAAGCGACCAACCACGCCATACATGTAGAACCGGTTGGGCGCGCTGGCACCGGGCTTGCCGCTCTGGCGCGGCAGGTGGTGGCTTTCGGCAAAGGTCAGCGGCGCGTAGCCCGAGCCCGGCGACGACAGGCTCTCGTCGATGCCGCGACCGGCATGCACGCGGTAGAAGCCGCCCACCACATAGCGGTCCATCATGTAGACCACCGGCTCGGCCACGGCGTCGTCCACGCGCTCGTAGGTCGGCACGCCTTCCTGGATGATGACCTCGTGCACCCCCGCGCTGGCACGCGCCTGGGCTGCCAGATCGAGCGCTTCGAGATCCTTCGCGTCGCGTAGGGTCACGAGGCCGGCGCCACGCCCACCGGCATCGGCCTTGACCACCACGAACGGCTTTTCGCCGATGCCGTACTCCTTGTGCTTGCGCCGGATCTTGGTGAACAACGCATCGACGTTGCTGCGCACGCAGTCCAGCCCCTCGCGGCTGCCGAAGTCGACTTGCCCGCACTGGCCGAACATCGGGTGGATCAGCCACGGATCCATGCCCAGCAACTTGGCGAACTTCTTGGCCACTTCCTCGTAGCTCTTGAAGTGCTGGCTCTTGCGCCGCACCGTCCAGCCGGCGTGCAGCGGCGGCAGCAGGTACTGCTCGTACAGCCCCTGCAACACCTGCGGCACGCCCTCGGGCAGGTCGGTGTTGAGCAAGATGGTGCAGGGGTCGAAGTTCTTCAGCCCCAGGCGGCCGCGGGTGCGCACCAGCGGTTCGAGCGCCAGTTCGCTGCCGTCAGGCAGCGCCAGCGGTTCGACGGGCGCCTGCCCTGCTTCCAGCGATCCCAGGCGCACATTCAACCCGGCATGGGTAAAGATCTGGACCAGGCGCTGCAGGTTCTCGACATACCCGGCTTCCCGATTGCCGCTCTCGGGTATGAGCAGCAGGTTCTTGGCCTCGGGACAAATCTTCTCGATCGCAGCCATCGCCGCCTGCACGGCCAGCGGCAGCATGGCCGGTGTGAGGTGGCCGAATCCGCGCGGATGCAGGTCGGTGTCGACCGGGACGAGCTTGTAGCCAGCGTTGCGGATGTCCACCGCCGTGTAAAACGGCGGCGTGTGTTCCATCCACTCCAGCCGGAACCAGCGCTCGATGGCGGGCATCGACTCGAGGATGCGTGCCTCCAACTCATTAATCGGACCGGTGAGGGCAGTGACGAGGTGCGGGACCATGGGCGCTCCGTTGAGCGGTGGACGACAGTGCCAGGATTGTAGGAAGTTGGGGGCGCCACGCAGGACCGTTCGCCAAAATGAGCGCGGGGAGCGAGGACCTCCCGGTCCGCGCCCCCCGCTTCTGCCGAAGCCCGATTGCCCGGCCGCCCGTTGCCAGGCGACCGGCTCGCATCACGGCTTGCTCACTTGGCGTATGCCGTTTCGCCGTGCGAGCTGATGTCCAGGCCCTCGCGCTCTTCTTCCTCGGGCACGCGCAGGCCGATGACCAAGTCGACGACCTTGTACGACACCGCCGCCACCGCCGCCGACCACACCACCGTCAGCCCCACGGCCTTGGCCTGGATCCACAACTGCGCGCCGACACCGTTGGAGCCCACCGTCGCCGTGACCCAGTCGGTCACCAGACCGGGACCGCCGAGGTCCTGCGTGTTGAACACGCCCGTCAGCAGCGCGCCGACGATGCCGCCCACGCCGTGCACGCCAAACACATCGAGCGAGTCGTCCGCACCGAGCAGGCGCTTCAGGCCATTGACGCCCCACAGGCAGGCGAAGCCGGCAACGAAGCCGATCACGATGGCGCCCATCAGTCCCACATTGCCAGCCGCCGGCGTGATGGCCACCAGGCCGGCCACTGCACCCGAAGCCGCACCCAGCATCGACGCCTTGCCTCGCAGCATGGCCTCGCCCAGGCACTAGGCCAGCACCGCGGCTGCAGTGGCGGTGAAGGTGTTCATGAATGCCAGCACCGCCGAGTTGCCAGCCTCGAGCGCCGAGCCAGCGTTGAAGCCGAACCAGCCCACCCACAGCATGGCCGCGCCCACCATCGTGAGCGGCAGGCTGTGCGGTGCCATCGCCTCACGGCCGTAGCCCACGCGCTTGCCCAGCATGTAGGCACCCACCAGGCCCGCCACCGCGGCATTGATGTGCACCACGGTGCCGCCGGCGAAGTCGAGCGCGCCCCACTGCCAGATCAGGCCGGCCTTGGCGTTCAGGCCATCCACCACCTCCTTCGACACATAGGCGTCGGGCCCCATCCAGTACCACACCATGTGCGCCACTGGGATATAGCTGAACGTGAACCACAGCACCATGAACGCGAGCACGGCGGCAAACTTGATGCGCTCGGCGAAGGCGCCCACGATCAGGCAGCAGGTGATGCCGGCAAACGTGGCCTGGAACGCTGCGAACAGCAGCTCCGGTATGACCACGCCCTTGCTGAAGGTGGCCGCCATCGCGAATGAGCCGGTGGCCGGATCGAAGATGCCCTTCATGAACAGCCGATCGAGCCCGCCCATGTAGGCATTGCCCTCGGTGAAGGCCAGGCTGTAGCCGTAGATCGCCCACAGCACGACGATCAGCGAGAACGTGACCATCACCTGCATCAGCACCGACAGCATGTTCTTGCTGCGCACCAGGCCACCGTAGAACAGCGCCAGGCCCGGCACGGTCATCATGATGACGAGCAGCGTGGACACCAGCATCCAGGCCGTGTCACCCTTGTTGGGCACCGGTGCCGGTGCTGCAACGGCCGACGCAGGCGCAGCGGGTGCTGGCGCAGCAGCGGCAGCAGCAGCCGGCACGGGTGCCGGCGCGGCTACGGCTGCGGGCGCGGAGGCGGCCGCATCCTGCGCCAGCGCGCCGGTCGTTCCGCCCAGCAGGGCCAGGCCCAGGGCCAGGCAGGCAAGCAGTTTCTTCATGGGGGGTCTCTCGAAGGGGATGGGGTTGCCGTCAGGCCCGGCGCCTTACAGCGCGTCGGTGCCTGTTTCGCCGGTGCGGATGCGCACCACCTGTTCCAGGGCGCTGACGAAGATCTTGCCGTCGCCGATCTTGCCGGTGCGCGCCGACGACTCGATGGCTTCGATCACGCGCTCGACGATGTCGTCGGCCACGGCGGCCTCGATCATCACCTTGGGCAGGAAGTCCACCACGTACTCCGCGCCGCGATACAGCTCGGTGTGGCCCTTCTGCCGACCGAAGCCCTTGACCTCGGTCACCGTCACCCCCTGCACACCGATCGCGCTCAGGGCCTCACGCACTTCGTCGAGCTTGAAAGGCTTGACGATCGCCGTCACCATCTTCATGGTCAGTCTCCGTCTGATGGCAGGGGTCAGAAGCTGTACTTCACGCCGAGCACCACGGCCGAGCGGCCGAGGAACTTGGTGCTGTTGCCGGCCGGGCCGGGCACGTAGAACGCCTTGTCGGCATCGGTGGCGACCAGCGCGATGCTGGGCACGAGGCCGTTGAAGTCCTTGGACAAGGTCAGCGAGCCGTCCGTATAGGTGGCGGCGTCACCGAACGGGCCCTTGATCTTCTGGTAACCCAGATGAGGGGCCAGCATCCAGCCACCGCCGAGGTCGAAGCTGGCCGAGGCGTCGAGATAGAAGCTGTTCTTGCTGTCGGTGTTGCCAAAGGTGTCGGTTACCGCATGCGAGTACTTCAGCGTGGCAGGCCCGAAGCTCAGGGCGCCATACAGCTCCGTGGTGTTGGCGCTGGTGGCGAGCTTGTTCGACGGATAGACATAGCCCAGCACGCCGACGTCGTAGCCCAGCCCCTTGGCAAGCTCACCCTTGTAGCCGCCGTAGACGTCGACCTCGACGCCGGCGTCGCCTTCCAGGTCCTTGACCCAGCGGATGGTGGACGCCCATGCGCCCAGGTAGAAGCCGCTCGGGTGGCTGAGATCCACGCCGCCCTGCAGTGCCGGCTTCAGCCTCGTCTGCGAGATGCCGCGGTAGCGGTAGTCGCTGACTGCGCCCACGTTGAAACTGGTGGACAGTCCCCCTTCGGCCTGCGAGGCCAGCGGCCAGGCAGCCGCCAGGGCCAGAAGCGTGAGGGTGAAGGTCTTGTAAGTCATGGCAATGGCTCCAGTTCGGATGCGATTCAGTCACGATGAGTAGCGTCGACCAGTCGGAATGCAGCTTCCGTGCCAGCCCCATCCAACTCGAGCAGCGTTCGCGTGCGCCCCCTGGAGCTTGCAATGCGCTCACCCGGTGCAGCGGCGCAGGCGCGGTGCGCGGTGCGGGTGCAATCCGCGCACCACGCCGGGGCCGGATATCCGCCGGTGACCGCTGCAATGCACCGAAAAGGTGCCTCCCGAAGGGCGTAGACCCCCCACGAATCGCAATCGGCGTGGCTGGCCAGGCTGGGCACAATCGCCGCGCCGGAACGGACCCTGGTCCCGTCACTCGCACCGATCCCCTCGACTCCACGCGCGCACGGGAGGGCGCTCACCCCATGTCACTGGCCGTCGTCAAAAGCCGGGCCTTGCTGGGCCTGCAGGCGCCTGCTGTACAGGTTGAGGTGCACCTGGCCAACGGCCTACCAGCGTTCACGTTGGTCGGACTGGCCGATACCGAAGTGAAGGAAGCACGCGAGCGCGTGCGCGCCGCGCTCGCCCATGCCGGTTACGCCTTTCCGCACAACAAGCGCATCACCGTGAACCTGGCGCCGGCCGACCTGCCCAAGGATTCGGGCCGCTACGACTTGCCGATCGCGCTGGGCATCCTGGCTGCCGACGGCCAGCTCGATGCGCAACGCTTGGCGGCTGCCGAATTTGCCGGCGAGCTGTCGCTGGCGGGCGAATTGCGCCCGGTGCGTGGGGCCTTGGCCCTGGCGCTGGCGCTGTCCACCGAAGGCGCGCCCCATGCACTGGTATTGCCCGAGGCCAGCGCCGCCGAAGCCGCCCGCGCGCAGGCCGTGGCGGTGCATTCGGCACGGAACCTGGCCGAGGTGGTGCGCGCATTGCAGGCGGGCGACGCCCGCGAGCCGTTGCCGCGGGCTCAACCTGCCCCTCCCGCACTGGCGATGCTCGGCCCGTGCCTGCGCGATGTGCGCGGTCAGGCCGCCGCCAAACGTGCGCTCGAGATCGCCGCTGCGGGCGGTCACAGCGTGCTGATGGTCGGGCCGCCAGGCACAGGCAAGTCCATGCTCGCGCAGCGGCTGGCCGCGCTGCTGCCGCCCATGAGCGAGGCCGAGGCGCTATCGAGCGCGGCGCTGCAGGGGCTGTCGAGCGGCGGTTTCGACCCCGCGCGCTGGGCCCACCGGCCGGTGCGCGCGCCGCATCACTCGGCCAGCGCCGCCGCCTTGGTGGGCGGCGGCGTGCCACCACGCCCGGGTGAGATTTCGCTGGCGCATGGCGGTGTGCTGTTCCTCGACGAACTGCCCGAATTCCCGCGCAGCGCACTCGAGGCGCTGCGCGAGCCGCTGGAGTCGCGACACATCACCATCTCGCGCGCGGCGTTGCAGGCGCGCTTTCCGGCAGCGTTCCAGCTCGTGGCCGCAATGAACCCCTGCCCCTGCGGTTGGCTGGGCGCACCTGCAGGCCAGGGTCGCGCCTGCCGCTGCACACCCGAGCAGGTGGCGCGTTACCAGTCGCGGCTGTCGGGGCCGCTGCTCGATCGCATCGACCTGCAAGTGGAGGTCAGCCCGCTGCCAACTGACGAGTTGCTGGCCCTGCCCGAGGGCGACAGCAGTGCCCAGGTGGCCGAGCGCGCAGCACGCGCCCGCCAAACGCAGCACGCGCGCCAGGGCTGCGCCAACGCCCAGCTCGAGGCTGCCACCCTGGATGCGCACTGCACCCTGGCCGCACCGGCATCGGCCTTCCTGCGCCAGGCGGCGCTCAAGCTCGGCTGGAGCGCACGGGCTGTGCATCGCGCGATCAAGGTCGCCCGCACCATCGCCGACCTGGCCGGCGAAGCCGACATCTGCACCGTGCACCTGGCTGAAGCGCTTCAATATCGGCGCGCGCTGCCGGGTCGATAGTGGAGAGCCCGCTCCTGCGCCCGGCGGCACTGCGAGCGGTTACCCAGGGGGACTGTTCACACTCGGGGAGGGGTCGCGAAGGCCTCAGATGAACCCGAGGTCGCGCGTACCGAAATGGACCAGGTTCGGAAAGAGGTCGAGCAGTTCGGCATCGGACAGGCCGAACCAACGACCCAGGGTGGCGCCGAGCTGGTCGACCGAGGTGGTGGGCAGCAGCGCGCCGTTGCCGAGCTGGTCGGGGCTGGAGTCGAAGTTGTTGTTGGTGGCGTTCTTCGCACCCAGCACGGGTAGGGCGCCGTAGACCGCACCGCCACGCACGGCACCTCCCATCACGAAGTGGTGGCCGCCCCAGCCGTGGTCGGTGCCGTCGCCGTTGCTGGTGAACGTGCGGCCGAAGTCGCTGGCGGTGAACAGGGTCACCTGGTTGCGCAGGCCCAGGCCGCCCATCACGGCATCGAAGTAGGCCATGCCGTGGGCCAGCCGGGCGAGCAGGTCGGCCTGATTGCGGTTCTGGGTATCGTGGGTATCGAATCC